>Ga0210036_1002657_pt1 | contig 18607 bp, 15 predicted proteins | sample CryGeymeta201515_FD_185469 | JGI IMG/M metagenome (GOLD analysis project Ga0210036, IMG submission 185469) | Groundwater microbial communities from Crystal Geyser aquifers in Utah, USA - Crystal Geyser metaG 2015-15 (SPAdes) (version 2) | ecosystem: Environmental > Aquatic > Deep subsurface >...
CCCCGTCTGTGGAGACCTGCGGTCAAAAAGCGGCGCGGTCGGGAGACCTGCGCCGAGCCAGTTCCCTGCTGTGCGCAGGTCTCCTGACCGCGCACGCCGTACGACCGGAGGTCTCCGTCGTTGGCGACGCACACCGTCTGTGGAGACCTGCGGTCGTTGGTGTGTCTCGGTCGGGAGACCGCGACACAGCAGGTTTGCTCGGCGATCTCTGTCAGGCGGCAACCCGAGTGCTGACGAGCCAGGTAGCCCAGCAGCGCGCCCGTCTTCTGAGTGCGGAAGCGAGCGACGACACGGTCGCTGCAGTGGGCCCGAAGGCCGCCGAGTAGCTCGATTCGCCAATGGTCATTCACAGAGCGCTGCCTACCGTTGCCTGCCTCTGTACTGGTGACAGCGATTCTATCGGCGGGTCGAGCTGCGCGCCACCGTCACCTCGTCGAAGAACACCTCCCGCGGCGGGTAGTTGCTGTGGCTGCTCATCTGGAGGTAGAGGTGGGCGGTGGGGAAGCCGAAGCCCTTCCAGTCGGTCTGCCACAGCTCCTTGCCATTCTCGACGAAGATGAGCTTGTCGCCCTGCCAGCGGATCGTCACCTGCTGCACCCCGATCTTCCGGCCGGTGCGCTGCTTCGCCGGCCAGCCCTCGTCGTAGAGCACGCGTTCGCCGCCCGTGCGTCGCGCCGACACCCATGCGCGCGCGTTCTTCCCCGGCGGGACGCCGACGTACTCCAGCTTCCACCAGTCTTTCTCGTCGGCGGGGTTGCCGTCGGTCGCCGTCGGGCACAGGAAGACGCCCGCCGTCAGGTAACAGCCGTTCGCCTGGTTGTTCCAGTCCAGCTCGAAGGACAGCTCGAACGGCTGCCGCAGGCTGAGCGGCTGAGCCGACCGCACGCCCTGGAACTTTACCGTCTTGTCGTCGGTGCCAATCGTCGCCGCCCGCATCCGCAACCGGCCGTCCACCAAGTCGACCTTGCTCTCCTGGAAGTCGTTCTCGCGGGTCACCTTCCAGCGAGTCTCATTCAACTCCGCGGTGTCGAACGTCTCCACGAACGCAGCAGTCGCCGTCGGCTCCCCCGCCGCCTCCGGCTGGTCCTGTGCCTTCGTCCTGCAGCCGGCCACTGCGAGAAGCAGGCAGCAGGCAATCGTGTGACAGACTCTCATCGAGATACCTCCACCAGAGGCGAAGCGACGCCAGCAGGGCGCAGGCGAAAACACGACCTACCCAGGCTCTGTGTCCACACCTTCACTCAGAGCCTCCAGGTACTGGCTGTAGGCATAGAGCCGCCCTCGCCGTCTGCCCGTCACTTCCCGGACGATGCCGAGGCGCTCCAGCGCCTTCAGGGAAACGCTCACGGTCGGAGCCGACAGTTCCGTCAGCGCGGCAAGCCGCGGGATACCTGCCACCGGATGCCGCTGAAGACACTCATGCACTCGCAGAGCAGAGCCGGCGGGTCGTCCCAGCGCCTGGAGGGCAGACCTGTCCTGCTGGAAGAGGGCGGTCAGGCGTTGGGCCGTGGACACTGCGGCGTCTGCCGTCTCGCGCACACCGGCGGCGAAGAAGGACACCCATGCCTCCCAGTCGCCCTCCGTGCGCACGCGCTGCAGCAGCTCGTAGTACGTCTGCCGGTTCGCCTTGAAGTACAGGCTCAGGTATAGCAGCGGTTCGCGGAGCACGCCTTCGGCGCATAGGAGTAGCGTGATCAGCAGTCGCCCCAACCGGCCGTTGCCGTCCAGGAACGGGTGGGTTGTTTCGAACTGAACGTGCGACAGAGCGGCTTTCACCAGCACGGGCGTGGTCTCGGGCTGGTTGTGGAGGAACCGCTCCAAGTCGGACATGCAGTCCGGCACGCGGTCGGCCGGCGGCGGCACGAACGTCGCCAGTCCCGGTCGTGGGCCACCGATCCAGACTTGGGAGGTGCGGAACTCGCCGGGGCGTCTGTCTGCGCCCCGACCGTGGGCTAACAGCACTTCGTGAATCTCTTTGAGCAGGCGATTGCAGAGCGGGAACCCCTCCCGCAGGCGCTTCAGCCCGTGCTCCATCGCCGCAACATAGTGAGACACTTCCCGCACGTCGTCCACCGGTACGCCCGGTGCCTCGTCCAACTCGAAGAGGAGCAGATCGGCCAGCGAAGACTGCGTCCCCTCGATCTGTGACGACAACACCGCCTCTTTGCGCACGTACATGTAGAGAAACAGGCCGGTATCGGGCAGGAGAAGCGTGACACCGTCGAGACGCCCCAGAGCGAGCAACGCCGCATCCAGCTCCTCGCGCAGTTGCCTGCCGATCTCGCGAGATGGCCGGGGCGGCAACGAGTGGGGAATGAACGCCCGGACGACTTCGTCGCCAACGGTGGAGATTGTCTCGAACTCGCCTGTGGAGCCACGCTGCATGGTTGCACCCTAACGAAAGGACTTTACGTTATGCGCCGCGCTACGGAAGAATAACGCAATTTCCTTTCGTTATCAACGCGACTGACGCTGGCCGCCTCCCCAAGTCTGGCTTTGCAGCGCGAAATCGGCAACGACCTCACCGAGTTCTGCCGTTTGTAGTGGCGCTCGGAGCGCAGCGGAGTGCGCGTTCGCTGTGGAACCGAAAAGGGCTGACGGCACTCCGGCTACGCCTCCGAGCCTGACTACGAACCGGCCTTGAGAGCTGCACTCCTGCGGCTGAGGGATCGAGGGACCCTCATGTCTCCCTTACGCAGAGAGCGGCGCCCAAACGCTGGGCGCCGCTCTCGATGGTACGTCAGGTCGCGGCCGCGAGTCAACGTGGCGGCTACGCCGCGCGTACTACTCCCCGCCGCCGTTGGGCGCCAGCAGTGTCAGTCGCGGGGCGGCGATGGTGAAGGGGGGTGTCGCTGGCGTCGGCGATGTCCGGGTCCTCAAGGAAGGTGATGATCACCCGCCAGTTTTCCCCCGGGGGGTTGGGCACCAAGAAGTTCTCCGAACCGTCGTCCGGGGTGTTGGCGACGAGGACGTGACTGAAAACCTCGACCTGTAGCGGCGGCAGCGGAGGAGGCTGCGGCAAAGCGACGATCTGCGCCAAGCGGATCGCGACGGGCTCAGCGGCGCCGCCCGGCGAGGTGGTCCAGGTGACTTTCCGCACCTGGCCGATGGCCCACCGCTCGCCGCCGTTCGGGTCGGTCACCCGGAGCGTCGGACTGCTGCCGGTGGCGGCGAAGTCGCAGTCGTCAGCCCCGTCAGCGCCTCGTGGAACAGCTCGGCAAATCGCCGCTGTTCCGCCACAATCCAGGCCTCGTAGTACCCCCTCAAGAACTCGCCGGCGTAGAGGTCCGCGGCGCGCGTCAGCGAGGCGAGTCGCTCCTCCCCTTGCGCGGCTCTGCCGTGCTCGACGGCACTCGCGAACTCCTGCACGTCCGTCGAGATCGCCTCCGAACGCAGCCCGACCGCAGCGCGGTCCGCGAGGATCACGTCCTCCGTTGCAGGACTCGCGGAGCACAGCTCTCGCCGGAGATACCAAAGGCACGTGCTCAGGCTGTTCCGCCCCGGGTCCGACCCCGCCCCCGGCCAGAACAACTCCACCAACACCTCGCGCGAGTGCATCCTGTCGGCATGGAGCGCCAGGTAGCCCAGCAACGCACCCGTCTTCTGCGTGCGGAAACGCTCGACAACGTGCTCGCCGCAACGGGCGCGCAGGCCGCCGAACAACTCGATTTGCCATGCTTTGCCCATGGGCTTCTGCCGATAACTGATCCAGAGGTGAGAGCCGCGATTGTATCGCCGTGGCCGTTCAGTCGCCAGAGGCGCGGAGCAGCGCGGGCGCGCGCCGTTTGCGGTAACATGGTTGCATGTTCGTTGTCCTCGTCCTTTCCCCCCCTGTCGCCGCGCGCCGACGACTTGTGACTGAGAGCGGGACCTGAGGAGGAGTCGATGTTCGGAGAAGAGCCCAAGACTGAGGAAAAGCCCCCCAACCGGCCGAATGTGCTGTTGGTGTTCGCCGACCAGATGCGCGGCATGTCGATGGGGTGCATGGGCGACCCGGACGTGCAGACGCCGAACCTGGATCGGTTAGCGAAAGAGGGGCTGCTCTTCACGAACGCCCTCGCCAATTGCCCGGTGTGTACGCCGGCACGGGCGTCGCTGTTGACAGGTCTGTACCCGCTGACCCACCGCGCGGTCTGCAACGACATGCAGGTTTCGACGGACGTCCCCACGCTGGCGACGGTGCTGAAAGACGAAGGCTACGCCACCGGGTATGTGGGCAAGTGGCACCTTGACGGCGTCCCTCGCGACAAGTTCACCCCTCCGGGACCTCGGCGCCTGGGCTTCGACTACTGGCGCGCCTGGAACTGCCACCACGACTACTTCAGCGCGAAGTGCCACGCCGACACTGAAGAGCCGATCGCCCTCGAGGGATACGAACCGGCGGCGCAGACGGACTTGGCGATCCAGTTCATGCGCGACCACCGCGACAACCCCTTCCTCCTCTGCCTGTCGTGGGGCCCGCCGCACGACCCGTACGACCAAGTGCCCGAAGAGCACCGCAAGCAGTACGTCCCTGACAAGCTCACACTGCGCCCCAACGCCCAGAACGCCGACCGCGAGCAGGTGGCCAACTACTACGCCGCCATTACCGCGCTGGACGAGCAGGTCGGCCGACTGGTGCGGGCGCTGAAGGAACTGCGGCTGGACGAGAACACGCTGGTGGTCTTCACCTCCGACCACGGCGACATGCTCGGCTCGCATGACCGCACTCACAAGGAACAGCCGTGGGAAGAGTGCCTACTCATCCCGCTGATCATGCGCTGGCCGGCGCGGCTCGGCAACGCGCAGGTGGTAGACACGTTGGTCGGCATCGTCGACCTGATGCCAACGATTCTGGGGTTGGCCGGCATCGAGGTGCCCAAGGGACTGGGAGGCGCCGACTTGTCTGCACCCATCCGGGGGGAGATGGCCCAGGAGCCCGGCTCCGCCTTCCTCCAGGTGATCGTGCCCTCCAACCAGGCCCGCGGCAACGGCGTCAAGGAATGGCGCGGCATCCGCACCAAGCGCTACACCTACGCCCGCTACCAGAACGGCGACGGCTGGGTGCTGTTCGACAACAGGACGGACCCCTCTCAGCAGAAAGACCTCTTCCACGACAAGAGCGCCGTCCGCCTCCGCCGCGAGCTGGAGTGCGAGCTGCAAGGCTGGCTCCAGAAGACCGGCGACAAGTTCCTCTCGTGGCAGGAACACATTCAGGAACTGGACTTGGTGGAAGCGTGGAACGAGCGGGAGCGGCACCGGCACCCGGAGAAGCCGGAGTTGGTGGAGTAGGGCGCCGAGCTACCTCCCAGCCGCGCCGCACCCTGTAGCCGCAGTAGGGGAAGCATCCGTTATCGAAGTCGATCCGCTCCGCCACCTTGAGGACCAGCCCTCCCCTGAACTCGATCTCCCCCTCCGCCCTTCCCTGCCGAGGTCCCGTTGGGAACACCTTGACGCTCATCTGCTGGATGCCCGGGTGTTGCTGCGGCAGGGAGTACACAAACCCAGCGTACTGGGAAGCACCGGAGAGCATTCAGTCCGCCTCCACCAACTCCGCAGCAGGGCCAATATGGAAGCCACCCTCTGCGTCCTCCTGCGCGAGGTCGCGGACCAAAGCATCGCTTCTCTCAACCAACTCGCGCTCCCTCTTCAGCCGAATAGAGAACAGCCCGGCCCACCTCCCGTACTCGGACGATTCCTCGAAGTCGCCATCGTCGAGCTTCCCCTGCAGGTACGGCTCGTAGAGAGTTGCTGAGGCCAGACCGAACCTGCGCTCATACGTGGGCAGCTCGCGGTCAATCGCCTCCAGATCGTCGATCAGTTCTCGTACGGTCATCCTGACAGCCTCCCGTTGGCGATTCTACCTGGCGGGATTCCGAGCGGCAACTCGGCCACAGCGAGAGCCCTGACCAAGCCACCTGTCGAGCTTGCCGCCCCCGTTGCTCACCCCTTCTTCTGCCCCTGCCACCACTCCCGCCAGCGGCGGAATGAGGCGGGCCAGCTCAACAGCACGGTGACCGTCCAGATGCTCAACAGCCCGCCGCGTTCGCCGAAGACGGGGAAGTGCTCGGCCAGGCGGCAGGCGGTGGCGGTGAGGAGGTAGCCGGAGAACGAGGGGTACGTCTTCGCCGTCTGGACGAAGAAGGCCAGGTCGCCGAGGGCCCTGAATGGGGCGAGCAGCGTGGCAGTGCCGAAGGGGACGCCGCGGCGGAATGGCAGCCGGGAGAGGCAGTAGGCGAAGCGGAGCGTGCCGGACGGGGAGATCAGAGCGACGACTGCCACGAGGGGCGCCAGCCACCAGCCGAGCGTCTTCAGCTTGTCGACCTGCATGACCACCCACGCCCAGAACAACACATAGCAGAGCTCGGAGGTCGGCTTGACGGCTGCCGTGACCAGGATGCCGGTCAGGTACTCCTGCATCGCGCGATCGCCGGACACGCGGATGAACTCCTCCGCCGCTTTGGGCTCCACGAAGCCGCGCTCCAGGTCTTCGTGGGTGCGGGTCCGCATCCAATCCATGTTGACCTGGCGGCGGTAACTGCCGACGAAGACGTACTTGGCCGGACTGGTGAACAGCCGCTTCAGGCAGTCCAGGCGGAACGTCGGCTCGGCCAGGAAGCGCTGCCAGACCGGCGGGAACGCGCTGCAAACGAGGTCCCAGAAGTAGCGCCGGAACGACTGCAGAACCGCCTCCGCCCGCGCTTCGCTGGTGCGCCCGTCGATCAGCCACACCTTGAGGTTGTTGGCACGTTGGTCGTCGAAGTGCGCGAACCGGTAGTCGCGGTCGCGCAACAGCCGGCCCATATGCCGGCGCCAGTCGCGGTTGCTGATCAGCTTCTGGAGCGGGCGCCCGAAGAGCGGCACGAGGCTGAGCAACAGGGCGCCGAGGTAGCGAACGCCACTGGCCGAAAGCCGCTCTCTGGCGGACACGTCGATTCGGCCGGAACGGTGCCAGTAGTCGATCCGGGCGCGGGCAATGGCGCGGCGGAGCGAAGCCTCTGTCAGCAGCCGGAAGTGGTTGCCCAACAAGTCGAGCTGCGTCCGTCGGTAGCTGGTGTCCAGGCCCTCCAGCTCGGCGATGTCTGTCTCGGCCGATTCGGCCGCGCCCGAGGCGGCAGCCCACGCGCGTAGCTTGCTGAAGTCGATCCGGTCGAACGGCGGCATCGACCAACGACGGAGGGCGCGCCAGAAGAGCGGAAGATCGCCCGGCGACAGAATGAACCCGGGCAAGCCGGGACGGCGGTCGACCCAGACGAACTCCGGTCGTGCCGTGCCCTTGCTGGCGTTCCGCGTCAGCAGGTTGGCCTGGGACATGCCGGTCCACCAGTAGGACTGCCTGGCCAGGTCTTCGAGCCCCATCTGGCGGCACAGAGACACCACCGCGTCCATGAACGTGTGCTTCTTGGCGATCTCCAGTGGGCACTCCCGGCGCGCGCCGCGGCCGGCCTTCAGCGCCTTGCGGTTCTGCGCGCGACGAACGAAGATCCCGTCGTCCGGCGCGGGGTCAGTCACGTAGCCGGCTACCCACTCGGTGACCTCGCCGTAAGAGCCGACATGGTCGTCCCAGAAGGTTCCGTAGAAGTCGTTGATGGGGGCGGCCGTGCCGAAGACTTTGGCGAACGCGACCTTGAGCAGCCGGGTCAGCGGCAGGCCGGTGCGGACGGCGTCTTCGTTGTATTGGTGCGGGAAGGGGCTCTGGAACCCGAGCCAGTAGAGCAGGTCGCGGAACCGGCGCCGCATGCCGCTGCGGGTACAGAAGAACTTGACTGCGTACACTTGCCCGGTCTGCACACTGGCAGCTTGCGACTCGACGCAGCGCGCCCGGTACACCTGCCCGGCGAACCCGCCGCCGCAGTAGGCCTCGATCGAGAAGCCGACATTGTGCTCGGCCCCGTGCGCCTCCTTCACCGCCAGTTCCAGGTTGTCGCCAGGGTCGTAGCCCCCTGGACGGCGGGCGCTCAACAGTCTCTCGTGCAGTGTCAACAGGCACCAACCTTGTGCAGTTGTCGTTCGGTCGCCGGGGAGGGGCAAGGACGCTCTTGCGGCGCGTCACTTCGCCGCGGGTCCGTCGCGGCCGCTTTGGCGGTTGACGTCCGGCACGCGGTGCCCCACAATCCGGGGTCCCACGGGAAGCTCCGCCGTATCGCATTACTATGACCAACGGCCACCCGCCACACAAGTTTGCAGGCGACTCACCCACCGGGCTCTCCCTCCGCGCCCTCGGGGTCGCCGCCGTGCTGGCCACCCTCGGCATCCGGTGGACGGTGCAGAGCATTCAGGTGAAGGACGCAGGTGGGGTCGAGTACCCGCTGATGGTTCTGCTGGCGATGGTGCTGCTGGCGCCGATGCTGCGGCGGGTGCTTGGGTTCGGGCACGGGGAAATCCTGCTGGTGTACTGCTTCGTGCTGGTGGCGTCGAGCGCGTACGATGGCGTGAGCCGGTTCCTGCCGTGCTACACGGTGCCGACGTACTTCGCGTCTCCCGAGAACCGCTTCGCCGAAGCGGCGCAGGACATTCCGGCTTGGTTTGCCCCGAAGGACCCGGAGATCGTCCGGCAGATGTACGAAGGAGCCGATGACGGCAAGCCCCCCTGGCGGCACTGGGCACTACCGGTGGTCACGTGGACGGGGTTCTTCCTCGTCCTGTGGGTGACGCTCTACTGCGTCACCTGGATCATGCGTCGGCACTGGATCGACAGCGAACGACTGACGTTCCCGCTCGTGCAGGTGCCGCTGGTCCTGACCGAGGAGGCCGGCGAACGCACCGGCCAGCGGCCGCTGCACAAGGATCCGCTGATGTGGGTCGGGTTCGCCCTCTCCTTCGTTCACTTCGCCAGCATCATGCTGCACGCGGCGAATCCGGCGGTGCCCACGCTGGGGACGCGGTTCGACATCGGGGCGCTCTTCACCGAACACCCGTGGAACTCCCTGGCGCCCTATTGGTGGGCCATCTACAACCCGCTGCTGGCTGGGCTGGCGTACTTCGCTTCGCAAGACCTCTGCTTCTCGATGTTCTTCTTCTTCTTTCTCATCAAGGGCGTGTTCGTGTTCTACACGCTGGCCGGCTACCGGTATCCCGCCGGGCTGCCGTTCTTCTGGGAGCAGTCGGCGGGGGCGTTCTTCGCGATTGCGCTGTTCTACGTGTGGGCCGGGCGGAACCACTTGGCGAAGGTGCTCCGCGCAGCCCTCGGCAAGGAAGCGGACGACGAGGGCTACCGACTCCCGGTCGTGGGGTTGGCGCTGGGCTTCGCGGCGCTCTGCTACTGGTACGTCAGCGTAGGCATGTCGTGGTGGGTGGCGGCGCTGTTCTTCGGCATGGTGGTCCTGTTCGCCGTGGTGTTCACCCGCGGGCGCGCGGAGTCGGGGGCGCCCTCGCTGGCGTCGTTCCCCTTCTGGCAGGCCAGCCGGCAGCTCAAGAGCTTCCTTGGCTCGGCGCCGCTGATGGCCGGCGGCAGCCACGCCAACCTGACCTTTCTGAGCAGCCTGATCTTCCTCCATTTCGGGCTGTTCCCGCAGACCATGACCGGTCAAATCGAGAGCTTGAAGCTGGCAGAGGAGCGAGGGCTTTCACGCCGAGCGATCACGTGGGTCATGGTGCTGGGTATGGCGCTGGGGCTGGTCGTGACCTTCCACACGTTCCTATCGCTCTACTATGAGTACGGCGCAAACGTCCTCGCCGGGGGCACGTTCAGCGGGGGGTACCACGTGGCCCTCGCAGTGGGCGAGTACAACGAAGTCAGTGGTGTCCTCGCGGGCACGCCTTTGCTGCCTGACTGGAACCGGAACGGCTACACAATCGGCGCCTTCGTCGTGACGTTGGCGCTTGTCGCCCTGCGCATGCGCTACCTGCGCTTCCCGCTGCACCCGTTGGGCTACGTGATGACCGCCTCGTACGGCTACGCGTACTGGTTCTCGTTCTTCGTCGTCTGGATCATCAAAGGCGCGATTCTGAAGATCGGCGGCGTCCGCTTGTACCGGCGAATGCTGCCCCTCTTCCTCGGGCTGATCATCGGGCAGCTCTTCACGTTGAGCTTCGTCTGGCAGGGAGTCGCCCTGTTCGCCGGAGAACGCTGGCGACGCGCGGCGGACCCGTTGGCGTACTTCTGAAGGGGCTGCAGCCGCGGCAACGTAGGGGCAGACCTGCGTGTCTGCCCCCGGCGGGGCGGTCACGCAGGCGCCGCTCCTACGCGCCGCGATGGCTCACCCCTTCGGGAACCGCACCGATAACACCATGTCGTACACCGACACGAACGCGCTGGCGAACCGCAGTTTGACCGATTGCCAGAGCGCCTCGCCCAGGCCAGGACTGTTGGCGGCGCCTATGCGGAGGTCGTTGCGGCCGGGCAGTGGCTTGGTGAACTTGCCGGTTCCGTCCAGGCGCAGTTCGCCGTCGACGAACACGCGGATGTCGTTGCCCTTGAGCACCACGCGATACGTGTGGAAGTCGTCGGTGGTGTCCATCTTGTAGGGGGGCAGCTTGGCTTCGTAGAAGCCAATGCGATCCGGGTACAGCGTGACGCGCTCGTAGGCGGCGCCGTCGGCGACGATGAGGTTGTTCCAGCCCGACACAACCTTGACCCGCGCTTCGACGATAGTCTCTTCGGCCGGGTCGACGTTCCACGGGTACGCGTAGTATAGGTAGTCGCCGCCGTTCGTCCCCCGGTCAGCCAGAAGCAACGCACCGTCCTGCACCTCGCACACGAGGTTCTTCTTCACCGGGTCGCTGCTCCAGGGCGGCTCGGGCTTGGCGTCTCCGGTGTAGACGACGTTCCACGCGTCGTCTCCGGTCCGTGGTGGCTGGGTGGGTACTGCCGTGAGCTGCACGCTGTTGGCTCCCGGCTTCACCAGTCCGCGAGCGACAGGGAACTCCATCCAGGGGCCCGCTTGCCTGGAAGCGGCAAGTTCGGTCCCGTTGAGCCGCACCGAAAGCTGCTCCGCTGCGGGAATCTGGAGCTGCAGCGTGATCGTCGGCTCAAGTCCGGCGGCCTTCGCCGCTGTCAGGTCGTCGCCCACCAGGAGGTCAACGGTTGTCGGTTCGCCTTTCCGGACCCGCCACGGGTTCTCCGGGGTGAGAATGGGGACGGTCTGGAACCGTTTGCCGTCGGCCAGGTAGGAGTTGGGGTCGCGGTTGCGGGTGGTCGCATAGTAGGTCTTAGCCAGCGGCCGCAGCGTCTCCGGGTCGCCGATCTCGCGCAGGAAGCCTCCCTTCGGGTTGAAGTAGTTGAAGAGGTAGATCCCGTCAACGCCTGCCTGCCACGCCCGCGCCGCCCGGGCGCGGTAGCTCTCGGTGGAGTTCCTCCGGAACGGCTTCGCGTCGCCGCGGGTGCGCGACTCGCTGAAGCCGGCGTAGGCAGCGACGCCGTACTTGTGTCCGAGCCCGACCAGATACTCCCACGGGTTGAGCTGGAAGTAGAAACTGCCGACGAGCACGTCGATCAGCCCCTCCTGCAGCCACCGTTCTAGGTCGAGCCCCACTGCGCGGCAGTAGTCCACGGAGTCGGGCACGCGGATGGCAACCAGGATCGGCCGCCCGCGCTTCCGACCCACCTCTTCCGTCATGGCGTGCACGCGGCGAACCAGGTCGGTCATCCTGTCGCGCTCGGCATCGCTGGCTTCGCCGCCGTAAGCGACGCTCTTGAAGTAGCAGAGATGCCGGCAGAAGTCCAGCTCGATGCCGTCTACGCCGTAGTTCTGACAGACCTCCTCAATGAACCGATAGGCGAGGTCGCGGATCTCCGGCCGCCCGTAGTCCACCGACGACCACGGCCCGTACCTGGGCACGTTGTCCAGCGACCCGACCAGGTACTCGGGGTGCTCCAGCTTGAGCGGCGGGAACAGCGGATACGGCTTGTCGGGTCGGTGCGCGGCGTCGTGCGTGTCGTTCATCCGCATCGACCAGAAGCACTCCGTGCCGTTGCCGTGGCACCAGTCCACCACCAGCTTGAGCGCGTCCGCCCCCTGGTCGATCAGCGCCTGTGTAGCGTTGGTCTTGCCGGCGACGTTCAGCGCGTCGCCCACCTGCCGCGAGAGGACATTGCCAACCTTCGTGTTGTGGGTGAAGTTGCTGAAGCCGGCGCTGATGGAGCAGTAGAACACCGTATCGACCTGCGACCCGGCCAGCGGCGAGGTGCGCAGCGCGAGGAAGTTCTCGGGCGTGATCGCCTGGTCCTTCGGGAAGTAGAGCGCATCGCAGCCATCGTTGTTGAGGATGATCCGCCGCTGGCGGTGCGCCAACTCCCGGCGGCGCTGAGTGAACGCGTCCATGTTGTCCTCCCCGTGGGCGAGTGTGCCGAGGCACGGAATGGCGATCAGGGTCCAAAGGACCACGCGAAAAAGCTGTGCCTTCATGCTGGATCAATCCAATCTGCCGTCGAGCCGCCGGCGCTACCCTCCGATTCGCCCTCAAGGCTGCCACCTCCTGCCAGAAGGAGTGCCGCCCCCGAGGCCGAATCCAAATGACCCACCCGACACGCGACACCTGACACATGGCACGTGACCCGTGACTCGTGACACATGACCCGTGACGCTTGACAGAAGGAGTCTCACCCCCATGGACACACTCGAAGCAATCCACGGCCGACGGAGCATCCGCCGGTATACCGACCAACCGGTCCCGGAGCAGGTTCTCGAAGACCTCCTCCGCGCCGCCATGGCCGCGCCGTCGGCGGGGAACCAGCAGGCGTGGCAGTTCGTGGTCATTGACGACCGGGACACGCTGAACGCCATCCCGCAGTTCCACCCCCACTCAGCCATGCTGCGGGAAGCGCCGCTTGCCATCGCTGTGTGCGGCGACACCCGCCTGGAGCGATTCAAGGGCTACTGGGTCCAGGACTGCTCGGCGGCCGTGCAGAACCTGCTGCTTGCCCTCCACGCCAAGGGGTTGGGCGGCGTGTGGTTGGGCGTCCACCCCATCGAGGAGCGAGTAGCCAAGACCCAGGAGTTGCTCGGGCTGCCGGCCGAGGTCATCCCCCTCGCCCTCGTTGCCGTCGGGTACCCCGCCGAGCACAAGGGGCCGGACGACCGCTACAACTCCGCCCGCGTGCACCGCAACCGCTGGTCAGACGCCCGATAGGTGGACCGTCTACTTGGCGGTGTAGAGCGCGCGGAACTGATCGATCAGCTTGTGCAACTGCGCCACGTGTGCAAGGTCGGTTGTCTGCTTCGCCTTCATTGCCGACACCAGGATGCCGTGCAGTGTGGTTAGCTGCGCCGTGTACTTGTCGAACGCCGCCTTGTCGTTGGGGTCAGCCGGCTTCACGCGCTGCGCCATGAAGTAGTAGGTCACGATCTCGCTCAGTTCGTCGGCGTGCTGGTCTTTGTTGTTGACCCAGCGGACCAGTTGGTTGTAGTCCGGCTTCTCGGCGGCGGACAACTCGGTGATCTGCTTCATCGCCTTCTCGACGGTAGTCACGTGCTCTTCCAACGTGGCGAACCGGCTGGCGTCATCGTAGATGCCACAGGGGACCTGGCAATGCGCGTACACGTGGGCGGGAACGGCGGCTGCGAAGGCCGCAAGCAGGGATAGGTATCTTGGGTGCATGTCACTCGACTCCTGATCGGTGGGCTTGAGCTGGCGGCTGAGCCGCCTATACGCTGAGTATGACGCGGGGAGAGCGCGTCACTTCGGTTTGCTGAAGCTGACCGTGACCAAGCGGTTGAGCTCGACGTTGGCGACCGTTTGCTTGGTTCCGTTGGGCCAGAAGATGTCCAGGGCGACGGGTGCCTTCTGTTGGCCGAGACCGAAATGGAGAGTCAAGTCGTTCTGGTTCCCCTCCCCCGTACCCGCCTCAACCTGCCGGGTCGGGACCGTGCCGGCCAGTCTGACCCGTACCTGGGCGCCGATTGCGGAGCGGTTGACTGCCACTCCGTCGCCCTGCAGGCTGACCTTCAGCCAGGCGTTCCCGTTGCCCTGATTCTCGAACAGCTTCCCCCCCGACGCGAGGTCCAAGTCGCCGTCGTTGTCATAGTCCGCCCAAGCAGCCTGGTAGGTCGGGCTCAACTCCGCCACCTGTGCGGAAGCGGTTGCGTCGGCGAACGTGAAGTTGGCGTCATTCCGGTACAGCACGGGGTAGTTCTTCTTGCCGAACGAAGCGGTGCCGTAGACGGTAGTGAAGAACAGGTCCAGGTCGCCATCGTTGTCGTAGTCGCCTGCGCTGGGGGAGGCGTACGATTCCTGGTAGAACACGCCGCAAGTGCCCAAGTCCTGAAGCTTGTGCCCCTTCTCCGGGCCGAGGTTCCGCAGGAAGCGCGACTTGGGCTGGTCGCCGCGGTTGTCCACGTGGGCGAAGTTGCCGGCGAACAGGTCGATCAGCCCGTCATTGTCGAAGTCGCCCCACGCAGCGCCGATGGCATGGCCGCCCTCGAAGCCTGGGGACGTGGCCACGGCGCCGTACTCAGCAGCGACGTCCCTGAACTTGCCCGTCCCGTCGTTGAGCCACAGGAGGTTGGGCTGGAGGCGGTAGTTCGACACGTACACGTCCAGGTCTCCGTCTTGGTCGAAGTCGCACGCTGTGACGCCGCGGGCGCGGTACCGGCTCTCGGTCCAGGCGACGCGGAACGCCTTGCCCTTCTCGTTGAGCAGGACCATGTCGGGATAGGTGATGCCGGCGTCCCAGTCCTCGTAGCCGCCCACATAGAGGTCCACGAAGCCGTCGCCATCGAAGTCGCCCCAGCAGGCGCCCCGCGAGACGCACTTGGGAAGCTCGGGCAGTTTGACCTCAGCGAAGCCCTTCCCGGCGTCGTTGCGATACAGTCGCAGAGACGACCAGCAGAACAGGTCAACGAACCCGTCGTTGTCGAAGTCGGCGGCCACCGAGGCACCGGCGTCAGCGAGCTTGGTGAATCCCTTCCCGGCGTTGTTCTTCCACACCACGCCGGAGGCGCAGAGGTCGACCCAGCCGTCATTGTCGAAATCCGCCCAGCAGGCCGCGTCGGTGCTGAGCTGCAGGCCGAGATCGGCCGTGCGGTCCGTGAAGACGGCGGCTGGTTGCGCTTCGCCCGCGCACGTCGCTGCGAATGAGAGCAACGCGCCCGGGATCAGGAAGAACCGGAGGGCTCGGGACTTCGGGGAGAACCTACTGGTTGTCGGCATGTCTGGCTCCCTGCAACTGCACGAAGGTGAGTGGGCAGCGCGACTGGCCGGCGCCAACGAGTCGCGCGGTGAGACCGGCTCTCAATGATAGCCCATCGCGTCGCTGCCGCAACCGATTGCCTTAGCGCATTCGTGGTTAGAGCCGTCCAGCGTTTTCGCCCGTTCCTCTTCCGATTCCTTCCCCAATTCTACATTGACCCGCAGCCTGGAACCGAACATAACGGCGCCCCAGCCGGCCCGGTCGTAGGCGGCTCTCAGGACTTTGCGGCGCCTGACACGCGAAACGGGTACCACGCAGCCGAACGCAGCAGCGGGGAAGGCAGCAAGTCAGGCGGCCGCGAGGCCGACAGCGTCTGGGCCGTCACGCCCGCCGCCGCCACCTACGAACCGCTCCCCGGCATGAAGCGGACGGACTTCCAGGCCAAGGTGCAGACGGTGGAAGCCCTCTTCCAGCCCGCCGCCGAAGCAAAGAAAGCCGCCGCCATGGCCGCCGCAGAGGCGCAAGCAGTCGCCAAGGAACTGCACGAGGCCTGGGTAGCCTGGCTCAAAGAAGCCCGCGCCGTCTACCGCCAGGGCACCCCGCAGCGCGCCCTCCTCGACGGCATCGAAACCGAGAAGGGCGGCCCGTCCACGCCCAAGCCCCAACTGCCGCCGGGAGTGTGAGGCCGCCGCAGTTTCACCGGCGGGGAGTACCTGATCGTGCAGCCTGGAGACGCATGATCCGACAAGGTTGCGAAGGCGCCGCACGCCGGCATTCCACACTCCGCATTCAGAAGAGGTGTCCCCATGACTTCCCCCCACCTGCGACTCGCACTCACCGGCCTCGCCCTGCTTGCACTGAGCGCTCGGCCACCCCGAGCTGAGCACAGCGCCGATTCCCGCCCCGCCGCCACCGTGAACGGCGAGGTCATCACCCTGGCGGAGCTGGACGAAGCCGTCGGCGCTCGCCTGGCGGCGATGCCCGACAAGTCGAAGCTGGAGAAGCTCGACCGGAGAGCCTCTGCCCGGTTCATGGACCGGCTCCAATGGGAGACGCTCCGGGAGCTGGTCAGTGACCGGCTGCAAGCCCAGGCCGTCGCCGCGGCGCAGAAGGCGGGCGCTGTTTCCATCAGCCAGGCCGCGCTCAACAGCGCCGTCGCCGAGGCGCGGAAGACGTATCCGACGAACGACGAGTTCCGCCAAGCCCATCCCACGGTCAAAAGCAGCCGCGATCAGTGGGTGCACCGGCAGCTCCTGCAAGGCGCGCTGATGCGAAAGCTAACCCAAGGCGTCAACGCCACGGAGCGGGAAGCGCGCCAGTTCTACCAGCGCTATTCCTATGCGTTCAAGGACAAGAAGACCGGCAAGGTCCCCGGCTACGAGAACATGCGAGAGCGCGTGTTGCGCTCGGCCCTGGTGAAGAAGAAGATGGACCGCGCGAAGGACTGGCGCAAAGGGCTCTGGCGCGAGGGGAAGGTGGAGTTCCATGTTCCCGTGCCGGAGCGGCTGTAGCGCAGGTCTCCGACCTGCCCCGTCCGACAGGTTGCCAACCTGTCCCGCCTGTCCAGTGGCGCGTCTGCGCCCGCGGCTACGATCTCGAAGGAGGTCTCATGATGTTGGGTTGGTTCGCTGATCCCAGGAACAGCCGTCCGGCGAGGCGGCTGGAGCAGACGTGGGCCGTGGCGGCCGTTGCCGCGTGGCTGATGGTCGGTGACGCTGGTTTGGTCGGCTGGGCGCAGTACCCGCCCGGCGGCTGGCCGCCTCCCGGTGGCGGCGGCGGTGGTGTCCCGCCCTGCAATCCAAGCTGTACTCTCGAGATCGTCTCGCCGGCCGAGGGCGACATTGTGAGCGGCGTGGTGACCATCGACAGCGTGCTGCACATCACCTCGGGTCCGCCGGCCGACTGCACCGCGGGTATCACCGGTCTGAGCCTCACCTTCAGCAAGAACCCAGCCAACTGGGACCCGAACGACTGGTGGGTCCTCGACTGGGTGGCGGGGGCCGTCGTGCCAGTGCCGCGAGCGTTCGACAGCACCCAATGGTGCTACCTCCACCCCCAGGTGGCGACCCGGACGGCGGTCTGCGTGCAATTCCAGGGTCCGCCTTGTTGCGAGCCGGCGGGCAACTCTCTGGGCGCGCAAGACCAGGTGAGTTTCACCATCTTCAACGAGGACCTCTGCTGCGATCCTGCCTCCATTGACATCGGTGTGCCCGGCGAGATTCTGGCGGGGCAGGGGTGCAGCGGCGCCACCTGCCGGTCGGATTCCCGACCGCGCCTCCGGCTGCCCGCCGGGCTTCCTCTGGGCTTCGGCGGCGGCGCGTACAGCAGCGATGGACTGAACCCCGTTCTGGTCGACATTCAACGGGACCCGACCGCTGCCGACGGACCGCTCGGCCCCGGCTGGAACCACAACTACAATGCCCAGCTCGCCTACTTTGAAGACGACGACGGCGTCAAGCACGTCACCCTCGGGCGCGGGCTCAAACAGAACCTCGGCTTCCAGGAGTCCTATCCGGGCAGCGACCAATTCATCCCCGTGGGCGCGGGTTCGGCAGGGAACTACTCGCTGACGCTCAACCGCGACCCGGGCGGCCAGCCGGTGGATTGGACGCTCACCACGCCCGAGCACGGCGCCGAGCAGTACGCCCCGGCGGCCGAGCAGGGCGGCGACGGACGCCTGCTCTCCGTTGCCGACTCCAACGGCAACGCGACCACGCTGGCATACGAGGGGGTGCCCCCCGGGCCCGGTCGGCTCACCAGCATCACCAGTCCGGCCAACAAGGCGACCACACTCCAGTGGACCGAAGACCGAATCGCGTCCCTGACCGACGCCGCCAACCGCACCTGGCAGCTCGCCTACACGCTCGACGGTCAGCTCCAAAGCCTGACCGAACCTGACGGCGGGTCGCAGTCCTATGCCTACGATGAGAGTGGCAGAATCACCAGCTACGTGGACGGCACCGGCCACACCTGGTCGCTCACCTACGACGCCCAGGGCCGCGTCACCCAGATGACAGATCCCTCCACCCAGTCCACCACCATCGCCTACGAGGCGACCGATCCGATGACCGGCGAATGGGACGTGACCGTCACCGACCCCAACACAAATGCCACCACCTATCACTTCAGCCAGTGGGGCGAACTGCTCTCCGTGATCGACGCCTTGGGCGGGATCAGCGCGTACGCCCTCAACGGAGACCATCAGCCCACCGACATCACTGACCCTCTGGGAAGCATGATCCACTACGGTTACGATCAGAACGGCAACGTGACCTCCATCACCCAGGGCGACCAGACGACGACCTTCACCTACGACGCCCAGAATCGCCCGCTGACCGAGACCGACCCGCTGAACCGCGTCACCCAGTACGCCTATGACGGCAATGGCAACGTCCTGACGGTCACGAAGAAGGATGCCCAGGGGCAGACGCTGACCACGGAGACCTTCACCTATCTATGAAAGGGCCTGTCAAGGCCAGTTGAGGGTTTTTTCTTCGGTGGTGGATCGACCTCCCGTGCGCAGCAGTTCGAAGGACAGCCTCGGTGGGCGTACCGGGC
>Ga0210036_1002661_pt1 | contig 18601 bp, 14 predicted proteins | sample CryGeymeta201515_FD_185469 | JGI IMG/M metagenome (GOLD analysis project Ga0210036, IMG submission 185469) | Groundwater microbial communities from Crystal Geyser aquifers in Utah, USA - Crystal Geyser metaG 2015-15 (SPAdes) (version 2) | ecosystem: Environmental > Aquatic > Deep subsurface >...
CGGTACTGTAAATGCTATATTAGAGAAACTAAAAGATTTGTGTTATGTAAAATATCCCGGGCATGGCAGATATCTCTGTAACCCTTACAGAGAAATTCTGCCATACGTAGGGTGCTCTTCTCTGATGTACCTTATTACCTGGTACAGTTTTGGCTCAACCGCAGCCAGAGAGAGTCAACTGCAAAGAGTAAATTCCAATCATATTTCGAATGCCTCATATCAATCATGGACCTGTTGGACTTGTTGCTGTTGGTTCTTGTTGGGGCCTTTTGGGGATGCACCAATCCATTTCTTCGAAAAGGAGCTGCCGAGGTAAAACGCAGCACCAACAACAAAGACGATGCCAATGCCGATGCCGATGCCGATGTTACTTCAACTACTACTGAACAACACAACCCTCTGTTACAAACAATCCGTTCTTCTGTTGTCAAATTTTTGAATATTCGAGTTTGGTTACCATATGCTCTGAATCAATTTGGTTCCGTCTTGTTCTACCTGGCCTTGTCGCGATCGGATCTCATGTTGGCTGTACCAATTTGTAATGGATTGTCACTCGTTTTTTCCATTATGACCAGTGTCGCACTTGGAGAGACAGTCGATCGTCCCGTTCGAGCCATAGCGGGATCTGTGCTGGTCATGGCTGGTGTTGGAATTTGTTTGCATTCACGAGGAGAGATTTAAACATTTAAACACACGACGGGGCAAATAGCAAACAATTGACGAGCTTTGCCGACGATGATGATTTTCAATTTGCATCCGTTTTTTAATGTTTTCAAGCAAACATAGTCCACAGCAAAAATTTCATGAAGCATGTAATTATTCGGCCGAAAGGAAAATCATTGTCGCCGAAGTGCATTTATTTTTGCGCCCGCGATGACACGTTATTGTGTTGGTGGAAGATGTTTATGAATGAAGATGCTCTTCTCTTCGAAGAAAATTTTAGAAGTGATTCTACGTTCGACTTTGCCTGGAAGGCAACGCCCTCTAATTGAGTATTGTTGCCAAACCTAAACCACATCTGTCCAGCATTCAAGTATTTCGAATGGAATAAGAAATGGCTCAAATCCCTTCCAGCTAACTAGTATGATCGAGATGTGCATGCTTATCATTATTTATACTTCACGTTGTATGATCAAAAGCAGAGCAACGCAGGAAAATGTGGTGAACGCGTCATCCTCCTACCCTAGATGTGCCCCCGGGTAGGAGTTGATGGATCTCAACGTCGCAAATAAAGAACATCAAAAGACGCAAAGCATCAAAGCGATTACGGCTAAGTAAGTTTTATTCTCATGATATATTTTGTCTTGAAAACTTCATATTTCGGTACTATTGCATCTAGTAGTAGCTCTAAGAGCTGCCCTTGCAGCCCCTTTCTTATTCTTCCTCGTTCCCGTTTACATTTGAACTCCGTTCTGTTGGAACAACGCTTGCATGCCAGCAGATAGCTTGGGGTCACTATCTTTGAGGCTTTCCTGGACCAAGGGCGCCAAACGACCAGGCCGTGAAGCCGCAAATCCTTGCATAGCTTGGGCAAAGGCTGTACTAGCGTCGGCAATCTCGGGGATGGGATCCACCTTCGGCTTCTTGGCATGAATTAGTCCAGTGAAGGCCGAGTCGTACTGAACATCAGCTGCCATTAGACCTTCGACTTCACCATCAACGTTTCCAGACGACGGAGCCAGAGCAGTCGCAGCGAGTACTGTCGAAACTGATAGAAAGAGGGCACACCAGAGCTGCTGTCCAGCCGGGTCGTTGAGCAGATCGGGTGTTTCACAAAGAAGCTTGGTCAGCCCAACCACTTGGATTTTGGCGTCCAAATCCTTGGGAGGATCTGCTTGAAGGCGTGGCAACCAGACCTGCGCAATCAGCATCTTTCCCGATCCAGGCTGGAGAGCCTCGAGAAGAGCAAAGAAATCGGCAGGGTTTCGTTTGGCCACAAATAAAGCAAGAAAATTGATCAAATGGCGGCTAAAACGGGGAAAGCGCACTGACGACTTGGATTGCTTCGCATTCTGCAGTCCCGTAATCAAAAGCTGGAAGATGGTGGGGTTGAAATTATTCATAGCCTCTGGTGGAATGTACAATGTAAGGGAGTTCAAAAGGTTGAAGGCGTCGCCTTCGTGGGCAGGATAGCTCAGAAGCTTTTGGAAGCATCCAAGCACACCTGTCAGACGATTCTCTTGAACAATCATTGGCGCAGCCTTCATGACGTAGGCTTGAACCAAACGCGTAAGAGCAGGCACATTACCTTTGCGCTCCCAAAGGGCTGGTGTCATGAGGGGGTGAAACAGTCCCTGGTATTGTCCAATTCCATTTTCGGTAGATCGTAGCTCCAACAACTGTGCCAGTACTTGGAAGACATATGGAGTGAATTCCAGGATTTCCATCTGTAGCACTGTCTGGAAAGGAGGAAAAAGTAGTGCCTCCAAAGCTGGCGCAGCGTCGGGATCAGCAGAGCACACAGAACGGACCAGCACGGCAATACTCTCAAACAAAAAGTGATTGAATTGAGGGTTGCGTGGATTCTTCGCGACTCTGGCCAATGCATGTGTAAGCTTTTCAATGACGATCTGTGTAATGGGAACAACATCGGCTTCCGCCGTGGCCAAGGCACGCATGCAGCACTTCATTACATAATCATTCTCGTTGAGATCCGCATTGTCAACAATGCCGAAAAGCGACGTAAGGAGTGGCTCCAAGAATGGTCTGAGCTCGGCATTGCCAAATACAATTTGCTTGCCTCCGATTTGTTCCTTGGTGACGAGGATACGTTCAATGGCAAAGGCTGCAAATGTATGAACCACAACAACGGGAGATCCCAGGTGGGCGATGAGCATGGGAAAAAGTGTCACAAGTTCTTGCTTCGAAAATTGGTTGCGGAAGGTTGTCACAAATTTCAAGGCGGTAGCTTTCACAACAGGACGATTTCCATGGTTGGTATCTTGCAACTCGGGCAAAATATGCTTGTTGAAAAAATCCATAACATTCACTCCCTCGTTGGTTTCCGAAACACCGAGGGAGCTCTCTTTCCGAATAGAAATACCAAGCATGAGGTGGATCTGTAATTTAAAAAGATAGCCAGAGATTATAAGAAAATTGAAAGAAGAAGAAAAAACAATAGATCGTTGTCGCAAAAACGTACCGCAGCATCCTTATTCTTCCAATGATTGTTGGGATCCTTGCCGTATTCTGCCAACATGACACCAATGTGCTCGGAACAAATGGCCGTGGTTTGTGCCTCGAATTGCCGGCACATGGCGCGTAGGAGATCCTGACTACAACGACGTCGCGAGGCACTGTCACTACCTTCCACTTCGGTCAAAATAAATTCGGGAGGGTCGTCCTCAAACAATTCTTCGTCACTCTCGCGAAACATGAGCTGAGGAATGACAATTTTCAAAATAATTTCTCGCAAAGTCGATTCTTCCTGAAACAAATTCTTGTGCATAAGTTTGGACACGAGAGCGCTCAAGAATTTAATGCTAGTTGTCGCCAAGGGATCGTGTTTGGGATAGGGAGTAACCGTCATCAAGAGGGCCCACACAAGCTGGGTGAACTCGCCCAAGAATGGTAAAAAGCACTCCTCATCTTTGCTGGCGTATAGGTCCAAATTTTGAATAATAGCAGCTTGGAGTTTGTCGATGGGACCCGGTTCGGTTTCTTCATCATCGTCTGTGACGCATGGATTTTTGTATCGCAAATACTTGGAAAACTGCGCCATCCAGTCCTTGATGTGATCCTCAAAGAATTCTGGCAAATCCTGGTAATTCAAGGAATAAAAAATGTGACACATTTTGCAAAGAGACTCCAGGCGGGGAGTCAATTGAGCGGGATCATTCGCGTAGGCATCAACGGCATTTCCGGTTTCCGTGAAGAGTTGCAGGAGGGGAGCCTGCACGTGTTTCAAACTGTACAGAATCGTGGTGTAGAGCTCGTCGGATCGAGCCACGTAGCGAAAGCGTTTGAAAATTCCGGCAATGGTTTGCAAGACACCATTGACCACGGCGGGATCTGGTGACCCAAATTGGGATACCAATTGTGGCAACAAGGTGTCCCATCGGCCGGGAAAATCAATTGCGGCAATGAGATTGATGGCTTCCGAAACTTGCGCTTGAATTTGAGGTGGTACAGTGCACATCAACTGAACGACGTGGTCTTTGATAGTTTTTCGATCTTCATCCGAAATGACGATTCCCTCGTTACCATCTTCCCGGTTGACGTCCCAACCCTTTTTGATAATATTCTTGAAATGCACCGCCGCTGCTTGTCGTACAGCAGCATCCTGTGGTGCCGTGGCATTGGCTACTAATTTGAGAACCTCCAAAGGATGAGACGGTTCTTTGGTAGCAGCCATCAATGTACACTCGGCTGTTTTTTTTTTAATGACGCAGAGAATATAAACGTGCAGGGCAAAGGCAAAGAAAAAGGGCTGGTTATTAGAAAACAACATATACGGCATGGCATCTCTTCTCTTCGAGAGTATTCTTGAAATAATTAGAACAGACTCTATTAATTTCTTACCATTGCGGCGCACATTAGGGTCGGGCGATAGAGTTTCACTAAGGATTCTCTTGATGTCTTCCGACGAGTAAGGCATGGTTGAATGGATTAAAAATAATGATGATGTGAAAAACGGATGTGATAACAGATAACAACAAGGATTATGTGTTTTTGTTTGCGTGAATCATAATAATAATATTATTATTATTATGACAACGTTGTTTGTTTCTAGTGAGTTGGAGGAGAGCCGAAGCAAGCAAGCAAAAGCGTGGTGGGAGCAACGGCTCTCAAGTTTTTACGGATCAAGTGAGCATCATCTTGCTTAAAACTACTACTATCTTTTTGAAAAAAAACATGAGAAGTAGCTCAAAGGACAAGCAAACCGACATGAAAACAAAAAATGATATGATTTATTTGTCTACGAATTCAAGCGCCATTTCCTGATCCCCCCTCATTCATAGTCTCCAGTGGGACGCAATCCTCTTATCTGCTGTTGTCATCATCCGGTGGTACCATTGCAGCATTTCCTGGTAGCTGATCTTTGGGAGGTTCCTTGCGAAAGATAGGGGTACCTACTTTGGGGCGGCTGGAATGATGATGATGCGTCATTGAGCTTGCTTGATACAAGTTCCTGAACACCCCACAAGGTTTTTGCTGGCGACCATTGGCACTTGCTAGTCCAATGCCAGTGCCAGTGCAAGTACCAGTGTCGGCGTTACTGTCATCACTAGCTATCGCTGGAAGCGAAGGAAATCCATTTATATTCTCAGGCGTTTGTACTTTCACAATGGAACGAGAACTGGAGGGAGACTCGGAACCAAAGCTGTGCGACGCCATACGAGTCAAACTGACAAGATGTTTGCCTGCCGTCTCAACCTTTTTTGCGGCACTCTTGATGAGGACGCTGGGTATTCTGGTAACTACCGAAAATGCAGCACGAATATCATCGTCACCGACAACAACCTTCCTGTGACTCTTCATAAATTCTTCGCTCAAATGCGAAATGCGCGTTTTTCTTGCAGCCTGGAGAAATTCGTGTTGTAAACAGTCACCAACACCGGCTCGATGCCCAGGGTCTTTCGTCAAGGTCATTTTCAACAGACTCAACAGAGAATCGGAAACTTTCAATTCGTCAAACGGAACATTGCCCTTGGCAATCGTTTCCATCAACTCGAGAGGCATATCGGAAAAGAACGGTAGACGACCCGAAACAAAAATATATAAACATACACCAGCGGCCCAAATGTCCTGCAGATAACATAAGGAGTAAAAAAAATCTTTTGAATGAGTCCAGACTGTTTTAAAAGCATGCGCGGGAAAAAATAGAGAGACAACAAACGTTGGGGTCACTGGACGTACCGCTGCATAACCACTGAAGGCTTTTTGACCTTCACACATTTCGGGCGACCAAAAACACCACGTTCCTTCTGTTTTGGTTAACAATCCTGAATCTGATTTTTTAGCCATTGATAGAGCCCGTTCCAAATGTTGTCGAGCAGATTCTGCAGATTTTTGGCTGTCAGTGTCGGATGCCGACATGGAACCATCGGACGGCACGGCATCTTCGAACATGTGTGCAACACCAAAATCACTTAATTTGGCCACAGGGTATCCATCGGGTGTTAACGACAAAAGAATGTTCTCGGGTTTCAAATCTCGATGTACGATGCTGTTCTCGTGCAAGTATGCTAGTCCGTGGATGATATCCACAAAAAACAAGGCCGAAGTTTCCTCGTCAAAATGTCCATCGACGACTCCACTTATCGGCGCCTCTTTATCGCCCTCGTTTCGTCGAAAGGTCCCATCTTCTTGATAGGTCATAATTTCGCCCAATGGACAGTACTCCAATACCAGGTAGAGCATATCTGATGCGGGTGAGTCCAAGGCTTCCTTAAAATCGATAACATTCGGATGTTTGAGTTTTTTCATAATAGCGATTTCTCGTTCCACCTTACTCAAAGCTGTTTTGATTTGAACTTTACGTGTTTCCTTGTTGCGTTCCATGGTTCTCATTTTTAAAAGTATTGATTTTCGAAATATCTTGACGGCAACCAATTCTTCTTGCTCCTCCTCGTCGTCGTAATCATCTTCGCTTCCAGAATTTCTATACTTTGACTGGAAGAAGCCTCTACGATGCCATGTTGGTGTAAAGCTATCTTCTCCCGATGGACTGCGAACCAGCATACTAAAACGTTGTCTGATGGATGGGATCGATGGGATTGCTGAAGTTGATGATTGGTGCGCCTTGCCGTCGCCGTTGTTGTTGTCATTGTTGTTGTCTACGTTACCTTTAAAGAAATCACTACCCGAAGGTTCCGATACACTCTTGCCCAATCCTCCGTGTCTACTTCTTCCCTTTTGCCGTCGTCGTCCAGGAGTAGTGACTGCACAGTGTTGTTGAGAGGCTTTGTGACTTGGAGGAAAAGTCTTTATGGGTGTCCGAAATAACGAATGTGGATTCGTTGTGGTTGTTGCATCTTCTTCTAATTCTTCCTCGTCTTGTTCTTCTTCTTGGATATCAAATTTGTTGATCTTTCGTTTCGCCAATCGAACTTTTCCGTAAGACCCTTTGCCCAGTACTCCGTCACAAAAGGTCAAATGAGCTACACGAATGACATCACCAAAGCGATCAAATTCTTCATCAAAGGTTTCTTTTTCTTGAAACTCCATACCCTCATCTATACTATCAGACATTCGTCGTACACCTTCTCGTGAATTAATGCTGGAGGAGTCTTTCATCTTTTGTGTGAGTTTGTGGAGTAATGTGCTGATGTTGCTATGATACTATTATGTTTCTCCGAGCCAGGCTCTTCACCTCTCTCTCTCTCTCTCTCTCTCTCTCTCTCAGCGTAGCTATTTCTAACAAGGTCGTTTTGGTTACTTGTTCTTCCTACACAGCCACTGAATGACAAAACAGTTAGATCAAGCAGGGTGTCTGCGAGTTAAAGGCCAATTTATGCCTTTGATAGTAGAGGTGGTTCGGTTTTGTGATGAATGTGTAATGATTAATGTTTACGGCCAGGTGGGAGCACGAGTCAAGTTAATTACTCGAGTATTATTTATTTCGATTGATGTTTGTCCAAGATGTTTCATCATCATCATCATCATTCATGCAGCGCGCTTCGCTTCTCAAACCTGTACCCTAACTCGCACGCAAAAAACCAAAGGATCAGCGAGGAACCCGATGTATTTATTTCTTTGAAACAGTGTGCGTAACGAGGCAAATTCATCCATTTGGACGTTTCTTTGCTCTCTTCTACTGTATTGTACTCCTTGTTCTGTTCAGTAGTACGCACTGCTAGCTAGCTACTACTCTAGCTAGCTACTAGCTAGTCTACTAATACCAGTATTAGTAGTACGAGTACTTTGTTTTGCTGGCTGGTCGTCGGAGCAACAACAACAAACACAACGACGACGACCAGAACGAACCGTAATAACAGCCGATGGAAGACACACAAAGCGCTATTGAGATATCTCGTCCTCATATCAATGATCTGTAATCCAACGCATTTCACTATCTTTACCTCGTAATAATAGTCTTGAACTACTGTACTGTACCGTTCGCTATTATAACAATAATAATAACCGGGAGATTTAAAAAGTTTCCATTGAGTTAGTTCTAGAGTACAAAACAGAATACAGAACACAGATATATCCATCAACTGCAACAATACACAGCACATTTTTACTAACACTGCAATACATACATACATTCATACACACACACACACACATAATAATCCAACATGGCCTTTTCGTTTGGTGGTAATACACCAGCACCTGCTCCTATCGGTGGTGCTGCTGGTGGCGGCTTTTCATTCGGTGGTGCACCAGCTCCCGCTCCATCGACAGGTGGAATTTCGTTCGGAGGTTCTACTCCTGCACCAGGAGGCTTTGGTGCACCAAGTCCTGCTCCATCGACAACGACAGCGTTTGGTGGATTTGGATCGACGCCAACAGCTCCTGCACCTGGTGGGTTTGGTGGATTCGGATCGACGCCTGCAGCTCCTGCACCTGGTGGGTTTGGTGGATTCGGATCGCCTCCGGCAGCTCCTGCTCCCGGAGGAGGTGCCTTTGGTTTCGGTGCTCCGGCACCCGGTGCTTTTGGGACGACACCCGCCTCTTCCTTTGGAGCTCCCCAACAACAACAACAGCAGCAGCAGCAACAACAACAACAGCCTGTGGCCATTTCGGGAGGTACTCCCTATTCGGCCTTGCCTCAAGATTTACGTCAAGCCATTGATACGATTCATGAATCTATGATGAAACACAAACGAACCATAATCAATCTCCAAAGCATGGCTCCTGCACTATTGCTGTCGCGCAAGGACACGAATCAAGTCGTCGTTTACAATACCGACAAGGCCACGGGTCAATCGCAACCAGTTCCTCTCTCGGTTACCATCCGAGAATTGCATCAGACCATTGCAGCACTCGAAGAAGAGACGGGACTTCAAACAAGAGCCGATTCGTGCAAAAATGATTACGAAAAAATCATTGTACAAGCCTACAATTATGGTCGGTACCAATTGGAAGCCTTGGCGGTCCGACGAGGAGTTCACTTGAAACCGCTTCCGGCGCAGCAACAACAATCAACGGACGGTAGCAGTGGTAGCACTGCACAATCCAACAAAGCCAAAGCGGAGCTTCAAGCCGTTCTTGACCGACAAATGGCTCACGTCGATCGCTTGGAGAAAATGCCCAGTCCGTATTTGTGGCAAGTCTTGGAAGATATGGAAAAACGTCTCCGTGATTTGAAATATCACGCCATGACAGTCGAACAACAAATTGAAAATTCAACTCGAAGCAACGAGCCGACCAATGTCGTTGCCATTATCAAGAGTCAGAATCGAGCTCTCAACAAGATCAATAACATTTTGGGAACTCTCCATGCTCGCGTCGAGGTCTTACGTGAACAATACCGCTTTTACGAAAAGGAGGAAAATGTTCTCGACAAGGCCAATTGGGAAGAACAAGAACGTGAACGACAATTGAACGACCGCATTCGCATGGAATACGTCAAGGCGGCATCGACTGCCAAGAACTCATCCTCGGACCAAAATGTTCCTCCAGGAGCTGCTGCCCCGGGATCATTTGGTGCGCCTGCGCCCAGTGGCTTTGGAGGCTTTGGAGCCCCCTCTCCGGCTCCTACGACGGCCGGGGGTGGTTTTAATTTTTCCTCGACCCCAGCTCCAGCGGGCGGCGCCTTTGGTGGCTCGACAACACCCGGCCCTGCTCCCATCGGTGGGGGTGGCGGGTTTAATTTTTCTTCGGCTCCTGCTCCAGCGGGTGGTGGTGCCTTTGGATCGACGGCACCGGCTCCTGCTTTTGGAGGCTCCACTTTTTCGGCGTCCTCGACGCCCAAGAAAAATTCGAAAAGTCGCAGCAAGGGTCGCTTGGGTCGTTAAATTATCATATTATTATTATTTTGTAACAAGAACAACAATCAAAGTCGCTTTTAACCAGTCAGCCCTCTTGGGAATGTCTTCTATCTCTTCGCGTATGATTTATTATTTCATTTTTCACTGTTATAGCTCTAGCTAGTAGTGGGAGGGTGATAAACAAGCTACTACTAGTAGCCGAAGCGATTCCGAAGGGCTGTCCAAGTACAGGTACTGGTTATGATTGCTGTAAAAAGAGTACGAGTAGTACCATGGTACCAGGTACTCTACTTGTTGGGTATAGTTTACCATGGATCTGATAGTCAGCTAAAAACAAGGATATCATTGCTTGCTTTTTTATCTGCGTTGCTGGCACCACGACAAAAAATAAAAATCCAACACAACTCCAGAAGTCATAATAATAATAATATTATTATATCATACCAGGTATACCAGGTATATAACAACGATATCAAGAGTTTGATTTCCTCAAAACAAATATCATAAAGTAACAATGGACGTAGTAAGTTTTAAAAACCTTTCGATGTTGCTTGCGTCGTCGTAGCACACTTGTGCTGTATGTTGTTGTCTCAAGGTTTGAGCTCTACGATATTGCATTGAGACGGCATGAGATGAGTTGTGATGATTTTTGTTTTTGCAATCACACTTTCGTTTTGCCGCTCAAATGAACGTGTGTCTTTTTTTTATATTATATAATTTTGTTTATTTATATATTTATTCAATTCCTTGATCTACTATTTTGTGTAGTCTGGCATTTTTGGTGCTCTTACAGGAGGTGGCAATGTAAAGATTGATATTGTTTTGAACACTCCTCCGAATGATCCTGGTATTGTTCCCATGGATCACCATCCCAGTTGGAAGCTGCACAGAAATCCATTCTGGCGCGTCAAACACCCTCATGGCAATAGTAGTAGTGGTGGTGGTAAGCAACAACCACAAGTGCATCAACAGCAGCAGATGCAGCCACAAATGCAACAACCTCAATTGCAACAGCAGCAATCACAACAACAACAACAACAACAACAATTTGGCAATCCCGGAGTGGACAGCATGAATCCTAACAGTATGAACAACATGCAGAACAATACTATGATGAATCAAAATATTAACATGATGAATCCCAACAATAATAATATGATGAATCCACAGATGAATCCCAACATGATGATGATGATGAATAACAACAACAACGCTATGCAGTACTCCCAGCAACAACAGTACTCCCAGCAACAACAGCAGAACCAGCAATCGTACATGCCCGGTAATCCCATGTCCCCTCCTCCCTCCTTGTTGTCGATGAACAATCCTCCCGATTTGATCAACGAGGGACTCCGTCAGACAGTGGTAGCCTACGAAGCATCCAGAGATATAGGTGGAGTCGTTCGTCTGCGAGTGCCACCCGGCAAAAAAGTCGAACATCTGGGCATTAAGGTTCAATTTATTGGGAGAATCGACATGGTACGTTACGTGTGTGTTCATACTGGACAAAAAGAAATTGGTTTGGATCCCATGTGCTCCTATGGATAGACTTGACTTTTGTTGTTTTGTACTCACTCTCAAGTTCCATTACAATTCTCAAATTTCTCCTCGCTTGCTCGTAGTCTCAAGGTATTCACGAGGGAAAACCCAATTATGATTTTGTTTCATTGTCGAAAGAACTTTCGCCTCCTGGTATACTGTACGATGCCTATGTGGAAGTTCCATTTCTATTCAAGAATATGGACAAGGAACACGAGAGTTACAAGGGACGCAACGTGGCCGTGCGGTATTTTGTCAAGGTCGTTATTGAACGAAAATTTCTCCCTCCCATTACCAAAGAGCAAGATGTTTGGGTTCAAATCCTTGGACAGGAACCTATGGAAAACGAAGCCATAAAAATGGAAGTTGGAATCGAGGATTGTCTTCACATTGAATTCGAATACGAACGTCGTGTTTTTCATTTGCAGGATACAATCATTGGAAAGATACATTTCATGCTGGTTCGGATCAAAATCAAGCACATGGAACTGGCTGTCATTCGTCGCGAAACTAGTGGAGAAGGAGTCGCTGGTGCGAACAATCAAAGCAGCAGCAGTCGGGGAGCGCCAGTGGGAAGTGCCGTGGATGTTAACAATATTTGCACCGAAACGCAGACACTGGTCAAGTACGAAATTATGGATGGAGCACCTGTCAAGGGAGAAATCATTCCCGTCAAACTTTGTTTGAGAGGCATTCCCTGCGATTTGACGCCCACCTATAAAAGTGTCAACAATCGGTTCTCGGTGCGATATTTTCTGAATCTGGTGTTGGTGGATGCAGAAGATCGTCGATACTTTAAACAGCAGGAAATTATTCTCTGGAGGAAGGAGCTTGGCTAGACTTTTGTTATAATAAATAATAATATGATATGTTATGTTATTGAATAGGAGTACGAAACGTTTCTTTAGCTATCGGTTGAGTGGTAGTTTTTTTAGACTAAGGACTGACGTAAAAAGCTAGTGTGGAGACTACATGAATATTAGAGTAAATATTGAATATTATGATAATAGGAGTAAACTAGACTAGTGTGTGGATACAGAGCAAGCATAGGCACACGACCTAATAGAGAGAGACCTAACTCCTGAGTCCTATCATAGGAGACAAGGTAAACTACCGTAGTCCACCTGGGCTTAATTTGCTGATGTTATAACGCACACAGGCTCCAACCAACACAGATATCACGGTATGAATATCAGTCATGAATCATCACATCATCCAAATTCCGATATGCCACAACTAACTTATCCTACTACTCCAAACTCCAAGTGCTACTACTGGACTACTCTACTACTACCAGAATTTTTGCATTGCATCCATTAAGGTCAACCAATACTGCAAGAGTCACATATTACACTCTGCACCTGCATGCAATGACGTCAACTAACGGAGAAACAAGCTCAGCTTCGGCTCTGGCTGAAGCACCAGTAAAAGAAGAAGATCAATTGCGCAGCGACCTGCGAGCCACGATGAAGCAGCTGAATCGACGAGAACCTCTGGACCCAAATTACAAGCGATTAATTCTGAATGGTGTTGTGACATCTCGGCGTCCTGTAATTCCCAGAGATAAGTTTTATCGTCGTGTCGGATCCAGGCTCCGAGAACGAGTGGAAGGTTTCATGAAGCTTACCGAAGGCAAGGATCCGTTGGATCGAATTTCTCAGAGACAAGATTTCGAAGAAGAAAAGATGCGAGCAGCTTTTACGCTACGAGAAGCAAAAGAACACGAACAGCAACCTTTGCTAGATGCCACTATGGCATCGTTTCCTCGTCGCAACGGCATGGACGAAATGACTCGCAAACGACACTTTGAAGGTATATGCCTGACGTTGCAATCGAAAGAAAAGAAAAAGACCTTTCGGTCCAAGTCTCCAACACAAACAGTGGCAGATCTATCAGATACTGCTCGAAAACAGGCTGTTCTTGAACAACAGCGAAAAGAGGCACAGGCTAGAGAGGTTGCTCGAAGACGTCAAGCAGAAGACGAGCGGCAACGACGAGAAGCCGAAATCAAACGAAAGGCCGCCGAAACACCACAAGAGAAATTGCGAAACATTATTCAACCTATTTTCAAAAAGCTGTGGGATATGGAATTTACTAATTTGGGTGGGACCAATCCCTTTCGCATCGTCATTGACAAGAGCAATTGTGCTCAGATGGGAGCCCCCGATTATTGCGACGTCATCAAAACACCGGTACGTATGTTTTTTTTTTCTTCCAAAAGACAGTGTTTTCGATTGTTGGTTTGTTGAATTACATATATATTCTCATTTTGTTTTATCATCGTCATTGTCACCCTTTTTCTTTGATGAAACGGTTGAAATAAATATACAGATGAATCTTACGTACATACAGAAAAAGATGGAATTTATGGAATACAAAAGCTTGCAAGAATTTTTCGATGATGTCGATTTGTTGATTAGCAATGCTATTCTGTACAATAGTGATGCTGGTAATCCCTACCGTCATGCTGCCGAAGAAATGAAGAAACGGTACACAAAAATTGCAAAAAAAGTGTTGCAGGCCATTAAAGAAAAGCAGCAGCAGCAGCAGCAGGCGGCCTTTGCAAAGTAAAAATCTACGTATGTTCTAAGTAGTAGTATTTTTAAGTAGTAATTATATTTACACACACAAAAACATATTTCTTTGCCGTTTCAAACGTGAAAAACTCCCTACAGTTACTAATCCAATGATCACCGAAACGAATCAATCATATTTGTTGCTGCTTGTGTTGAATGCTCGAGCTAGACTACTACTTTGGGATGACCAAATAGTAGAGAGCTTGCAATGAATAAGCTTGCTGACCATTCATACCAGGTAGATGGCGTTTGAGAATCTCAAGGAGCCAATGTGCGTTCCAATAAACACGTTGTTTCCTCCAAAACCGAGCAATCCTACTTTGTGTAATCACATCTCAACAATAGTATCAACCTAACTATCAACCGCTAAGCTTCATCACAAAACACAAAGCACTACTGTTATCACTTCTTCAGGTCCAGTACCAGTCATCATAGTAATCCTGCTGCTGGCCTAAGCATATTCATTATACAAGCACCGGGTTATTGATCTTGCTTTTGTGAAGTGCTATCATTCCTTGTCATTATTTGTTCCCATTTAGGTGAAATTTGAATTGAATCATGTCGTAAGTACCATAGAAACACTCGAAACTCCATACACATATCTTTGTCATTCCTTTCCTCCAGTTCTCCTCACACAACAACAACAACACAAACACAAACACAAACAGAGCCCGAGGTAAAGCATTCCGTCCGGGTAAGAAGTTCTTGCGTCCCGTGGACATGTCGGATGACGATTCTGATGATGATGATGATGATGATAGTGATAATTCCTCAAATGAAGACGAAGATGAGGTACCACCAGCACCAGAGAAGGTCCAACCAAAGAAAACCGATGCTAATCTATCCGATTCCGACGATGACGATGATGATGATGACGACGACGAAGACGAGGAGGATTTGGAAGAGGAAGAAAAATCCAAAAAACGCAAACTCGGCAAGCCAGCAGGTCGAGAACGCAAACGCTCCAAAGCCAGTTCCTTTTTTGACGAAGAGGCCGAGGCTTCCTCCGATGACGAAGACGACGACGATGATGAACCATACGGTACCCACAAAGATCCACACGATGTTGTCAAGAAGCACTATACCGAAGAGGACATCCGCCGGGAACAGATGGAAGAATCGGCCTTGGAAATCATTCGACAGCAGGATCGGCGTCGTGCCCAGGCCGGTGGTGCCTTTGGCGGTGAGGGACGGTCCGTTGCCGACATGGCCCAAGAAATTGAAAATCGTCACCGCATGCAACGAACGACCGTCAGTCGTACGAATTATGTGGATCACGTGAATGCCGAAACGGGCATACCCGATTTTTCTCCCGCGGTAGCACAGCAGAGTTTGGTCCCCTCCGTGTCCGATCCTTCCCTGTGGATGGTGTCGTGTCAGACAGGAAAAGAACAAGAATTAATCTTTCAAATTATGAACAAGTGTATTGCATTTGCCCGGAAAGGACAACCTTTGGGTATCAGTGCTGCCGTAGCGGCTCAGACAAAGGGTAAAATCTATATTGAGAGTTTCAGTGAACCTGCCGTTATGGAAGCCATTCAAGGTGTGAGAGGTCTCATGCAGTACTCCATGCGGTTGGTTCCCATTGGAGATATGACGACTGTCATGACGGTGGTATCCAAAAAGAAAATGGGTAAGTAATTGCCGATTTACATACGTGAAATTGTTACGTGTCAAAAGAATTCTTTGTATCAAGTTTTTTATGGTATCTGCAATACTAACAATACAATACAACTCCACGCTACAACGCAATTTTTTTTTTCTGCAGTCAAAAATGGCGACTGGGTCCGCATGAACCGCGGACATTATAAGGGAGATTTAGCACTCGTGAGGTCCGTCCGAGAATCTGGTTTGAAGGCAATTGTTCAATGTGTACCACGTTTGGATTTGACGCTTGGTGACTTGCCTCCGGAAGAGGCCCGAATTCGACGCAGAACCGTTCGTCCTCCCCAAAAATTCTTCAATCCACAAGAAGCACAAGCGCTTGGACGGCAAGGGCTTTTGAAGCGTCAGCGCTTTCCTGGACTGGATACCAGCTGCGATTACTTTGAGGGTAACTACTACGATGGCGGATATTTGGTCAAGGAAATGACGGTAGGTTCCATGATCAAACCTTGCACCGAAGAAGATCCACCTACTTTGGACGAATTGCAACGATTCCGGCATAAACAAAAGAAAGACGATGATGTTGATGCCGACGAGAATGAAGGATCCAAAATGGCAGGTTCATTGTTGGACGAATTGTCGAATTTGCAAGGAAAGACTGGTCTAGGGAGTGCTGGTGCTCCTGGAGGAGGCCTTTTGATTGGAGACACGATCGAAGTCATTGAAGGTGATCTCGTTGGAATGCGCGGTAAACTGACGAGTCTCGACGAAGGAGGAAACACGGTCAAGGTCAGACCAAACAATGCCGCCGATCTCGGCGGGACAGATGAAGTTGAATTCTTGGCGAATCAAGTCCGAAAATATATTTCTGTTGGTGCACATGTGAAGGTCACAGATGGGCGCTACGCGAATGAAACGGGCGTGGTCGTTGCTGTAGAACAGCTTGATGGTGACACTGATTTCACAGCAGTCGTTTTGACTGATGTTACAAATCGAGAAGTATCTGTACGAACATCGCAGCTGCGAGAGTCTGCTGAAGTTGCCTCTGGTCAAGACAAGCTACAAGGCTACGAGTTGTACGATCTTGTCGTGTTGAGTGGTGGTGGTTCCGCAAATGAAGTCGGTGTGATTGTACGTGTCGGACGAGAAGACTTTACTGTCATCAACAACCATGGAATTGTACGCGAGGTGCGTCCAGAAGAGTTGCGTGGAAAGCGCAACTCGACATCAAATCGGGCTGTTGCTTTGGATGTCCAAGGAAATCAAATTCGCTGTGGTGACACTGTGAACGTCGCCGAAGGGCCACACAAAGGAAAATCTGCTACTATCAAACGCATGAGTCGATCGCAGCTCTTTTTGTACTCCCAGACACGTTCGGAACACGCTGGAATTTTCGTGGTCAGAAGTCGTAGTTGCGTCCTGGGCGGTTCCCGGAACAATAGTCGTGGGCCGACCAATGATGGCGGAATGAGTCCGTTTGTGACACCTCAATCTACTCAGCGAGGAGCTGCAGGTGGTCGCAAACGCGATGATGGATTGGTCGGAAAGACTGTTCGTGTTCAAGCAGGGCAGTGGAAGGGCTACTTGGGTACGGTTTGTGACACAACAGCTACGCATGTCCAAGTTGAGTTGCACTCCCGACTAAAAAAGGTTTTGGTTGTGCGAGAACGAGTCGCCGTTGCAGGAGATAAGTTCGGAGCGACCGAGGACGCTAATCGCGGTATTCCTGTCGTTACCAATATCATGGCTCCAACAACTCCTTTTGTTGCGGGCGGTGCTACTCCAATGCACGGCGGAGCCACCCCTATGCATGGAGGTGCTACACCCATGCACGACAGTGGGTACGTACTATTAGTTGTCATGTTGTTTTGATTTGGTTATTTAACCCATATGCTACGATGTGTGATATGTCTTCCTTCGCGTTGGCTAAATCATATCTTTCTTCTCATTGGCTTCAGCAGTGATGATGTCTGGCGACCTGGAGGCGCCGTTGATCCTGCAAACGAGAATGGAAATGGAGCAGCCGACAATGACGGCTGGGGTTCCCCATCGAATGACAATAATGATGTTGGCGACGGTTGGGGAACAAATGCCGATTCGACCTCCGCTTGGGGCTCGACAGCCGCCGAAAAGCCAGAAGGCGAGACCGTGCAGCCCAAGGAGGAGCCAGCTATCAAGCGAGAGCAAACCTTGGAGACCACGGATGGAGATGCCACAGAAACTCCCGTATGGTTCATGGAGCGTGTCTGTGTGCAGTTGAAAAGCACTGATGTCGCCGCTGTGATCAAGGAAGTGACATCTGATAGCACGGCCTTGGTTCAGCTGGAAGACAAAACCACAAAAGATGTCAGGGTTGGAGAAGTATTCATGATTCCACCCAAGGAACACGACAAGGTTCTTGTGACGGGAGGTGCCGAAGTGGGCGTCGAAGGAGAGCTTGTCTGTATTGATGGAACGGACGCCATTTTGAAGGATTCCAATGAAGACTTCAAAATTGTCGACTACGTTTGTTTGGCCAAGATTATTGAAAGTTAAACTGTTTATTGCAGTTGCACATCTGCCCAGCCAAACGTAACGTCTCTGGCCCATAAACATAATAAATTCTTTATTCATCTGCTCCTTCAAACTCCAAACCATCATTTGAATTGTTGTGGTCTGCTGATTACGAGTAGTTTTCGGCTTTGAGATTTTCAGTCTGATTCCAGTATGACATTAGACGCTTACTTACTCCTGACTTGAGGAGCAAAGGATACTACTACTAGACTACTAGACTACTAGCTAGTAGTAGCACTAACTGGTAAAGAAGTACGAGTAGTACGCAAGCAATAATAATAATGATAACACTGCAGTACATTCATATCTTTCATTTTTAATATTCCCAAGCATCACCAAGGGCAACAATTAAGCCACAATCAAATATCACCATTGATTCACAATGGGAGTTCATTCATTCTTAATTTTTGATCGGAAAGGAAAGACCTTGTTTGCCAAGCGATATGG
>Ga0210036_1002670_pt1 | contig 18547 bp, 12 predicted proteins | sample CryGeymeta201515_FD_185469 | JGI IMG/M metagenome (GOLD analysis project Ga0210036, IMG submission 185469) | Groundwater microbial communities from Crystal Geyser aquifers in Utah, USA - Crystal Geyser metaG 2015-15 (SPAdes) (version 2) | ecosystem: Environmental > Aquatic > Deep subsurface >...
AAACAAGGAAGGGCCTAGACCTGGATCCAGCAATTGAAGAGACCGAAAAGAGCAGAAAATTTCATCATAAATTTGCCTTTTCGTCGAATACGAAAGCAACTTTATATACCTAAAATAGTTTCTTAACCGCGCCCTCCCGCCCGATTGGCTACCCGAGTGTGAGAGCAACCCTAGCGGTCTGCCCTCTCACCCGGGCGCCTCGGAACGGAGAAAAGGTCGGCCCTAGTAAATTGCCGAGTTTCTCCAAACCACCCTACCTAGCCGAACGTAGCCCTAGAGAGCTGGCATAGTCGAGAGAACGCGGTAGCGTTCGCTCGCATTGTTCAGTAGTTTATCCTCTTCCTTAACATTGAGGAAGAAATTATACTTTAAGTGTGCGTCTTTGTCAAGAATCTTTTTCGAAAAAGTATCTTTCATCATCAAGAATCTAGCGCCAAAAATCCGTGATTCCAGTTAACCACTACTAGTAGTACTGCCTACTAGCTACTAGAGCTAGGCTACTACAGTATGTATCATAATATTATTATTACTCTAGTAGACTAGCTACTAGACTAATAGTAGCATTTTATTACGATGAGTTGGCTTCTCAAAAACGACCAAGATATCTTCTTAAAAAGAAAAACTGTGTGCATTTTTTGCAGTCTCTTCTCAATTTACGGCGTAGTAGTAGGCTACTAGTATTTAAGTAGTCAAAAGGTAGCCACGAAAGATCGGATAGGCTTCATTTTGTTGTCTTTCATTTTCCATATTATTATTAGTAATATCTTCATTCAATAACCCGCCCACCCAACCAACCAACCAACCAAGCATATCCACTATGACACCCGTTTCTTACCAGCACTCATTCCCTGGTGATTTGGCCCCCGAGAACAACAGCAACAACAACGATGATAATGATGTTGTTGTTCTTGATGACAGTTTCTCGTACTATCAGCGTCAGTCGCCTGTCCGTCGTCAAGGTTTGTTGCTAGCTTTGGGACTTGTCTTGTTGGTAGCCTTTGGATTTTCTGCCTTTGGTGGTAACAACAACGCCAATACCACCAAGAGTTACTTGAGAATGGATACCAACAATGACCACGAAATGAGTCTTTTGGTTGCCATGGATGGTGATGAAGGTGAACGAGTTGACGGGATTTGGAATGGCATTCGCAACTTCTTTTCTGGAAACAAAAAGAATGACAATGATAAAGCTCAAACGAAACAACAGGAAGAAGAAGTTGAAACACCCACGAAAGATGATACGGAAACGAATAACAAAGGCAAGACCAAGGCTAAAAAAGCTACCATGAAAGATTCTGCGGCGACGGATGTTAAAGAGAAGCCCAAAAATGATTTGACGAAAGATCAAGAAGAACGGGTCGACAACGATAGTTCGGCGGCAGCAGGTGACGAAGAAAAGCCAAACGATAGTAGTGCAGCAGCACCAGCAGCAGGAGCAGCGGATGACGCAGAAACGCCAAAGAGTGATAGTGCGGCTGCTGCAGATGATGAAGAAGAAAAGAACTCAGATACTTCGGTGACAGATGGAGAAGAAAAGACCGCAGATACTCCAGCACCTGTTGAAACAGGAGAGACCAAAGGTGCTTCGGGGGCTGAATCGGACTCGGATGGACATGGCAAACGTACAAAGTCTTCCGCAGAAACAAGTGATACGGGTAAAACGAAGAGGAAAGGAAAGAGAAACTCGGACGAGAACTAGACAACTGTACTACTTGTTCTCTTTTTTTTTTCATGTAAAAGTGTAGTATGCGCCTAGATAGCCAGCCGGGTAAAAAAGGATTGTTTTAGATAGATTTCTTACACTAAAATAGTAAAATGTAACGCTAGCTTACGCCATAATCAATCGCCTCTAGTACACCTCTCCAGCCCTGGTAACTGCCAATCCATTCGCGCTGTTCTCAGGTCAACTCTATCAATGATTTGAAAACATCATGAAAATCTCGATGCCTAAGACTTGTAATCAAATATGCATGTCGCAGGGGATAGGATAGTTGACGTCCCATCGCTTTTGCACAATCAGATACTATCTTCGCGCTTTTCAATGTAGCCAGGCCACAGCCTCTTGGCGGCTCTTACTGCGGATCAATAATAAACGAACCCAAATAATGTATAAAGTAAACTGTACCTACTCTCGGAAGCTCAACAATCGTTATCATCGTAGTCTTTGAAGGATGATTCTAAATCACCATCGAGAGTTGATCCGGAATCTTGGTTGACGTGGAGCGCCGTATTGGGATTTTTTTTGGTAGCAAAAGATATTAATTTATGTAATAATTGAGCTATAAAGCAGAAAGCTTGGCACATTTCCTTTCTCTCTGTGTGTATTTACTTAACATATTTTTTAGTTGAAGGGAGCCGATCGAGCCCAGCTCTGGAATCGGTTAAGCTTGCCTTGAGTTTGCTGAAGCTCTGCGGTGACTTGACGAAGGTTGCTGGTGGCCATTTCCAGTTCGTACTTGAGGTTGTCAATTTCCGCCTGGTATTCTGCACGGGGGCGCTTAGACTCAAATCCGAACAGATTCTTGAGGCTGCTTGTACCAGCGGAAGCATTCGATGTAGAATCGCTTTCATCGACATCAACGGGCTTGTTTTCCTTGGCCTCGCGTTTCTTTTGCTCCTTCTCCTTTTGCTTTTGTTCCTTCTTGGCTTGCTTTCGTGCCAGTTTTTCTTCCTTTGATTCGTTTTTCTTGATAGAAGAAGCATCAGAAGACGCATCGCCCTCCTCCTTGTTCTTGCCTCCAAATTTGGGTGCCTTAAAGCTGAACCTGGACTTCTTATTTTCTGGCTGTTGTTGCTCGACGAGGACAGTCATGTTAAAATTGTTTGTTTTGTATAAATGGGATGTAAAAAGAATTGACGAAAGTCAAATTATGAGCTGTCCATTGAAGATGAAACTTGCTCGAAGGTTTGTGCAATTGTTCCAAACGCTCAAGCTCGGAACCACTTTTTGCTTTCCGGGACCCGAGGGTGCATCCGGTGTTCCTCCAAAATTTACTGTATACGATTTGTTGCTGTAGTTCCATCGCACACAATTTTTGTTCTGTTTTGCACATGCACGCAATTAGATGTCTTGCGGAAGTATGATGGATTGACTCTTGCGGGCATCATGAAAGGTGAGTGGAGAAATTTTGCTTCCAACGGACCCTTCTACGAAAACATTTCGACGCATATCTGCTCCTTTTCAAGGTCAGTGACACCTCACGTATCGTTTTCTTGTCCGCTCTCATTCTTACTGAGTACTAGAGGAGTAGTACTCGAGTACTACAGAAGATTACCTACTAGTAGCTGGCTACTCCAGTTGGCAGCATGTACCTGGTATGTTAAGAGGGATCTCATAGCTGAAGTGGCTAGACAGTCGCTCCTTTCTGGTCGGTCCCACGTCAAGGAGGTCAGCGATCGCCAAATAGGCATCTCTGACACTATGTGCCTTTCCAACATGTCTTCGCTGAAGTAGCTCTCACACTCCGAGCAATGTACGAACTCTTCGGTCAAAAGTAAAAAAAAACAAAGAACTTTCCCAGCTGCGTGAAAGCCACAACTCAATTTCCATGATGGTAACCCTGTTGCATCATGGAAATCGCAAGGAAGACTTCACATATTTCACTGTACATATATGGAGGGTGTGGTCCGGTTGTGATCAACTCTGTCACCCTTCGGGATGGTGCCAATAGTCGCCCTGGGGTAGCCTAGGGGCCCTGCGGGCGCCACAGTTGTGATCCCCGTAAATTAGACATTCTAATTTACCAAAAAAATAGCATGACGGAGGTGGTGGCTCGTGATCGACTGTTGTATCAAGTCAATCGATCGAAAGGTTGTCCGTACGAGTACAGCGCAATAAGTCCAATACTATTACTATTGTCTTCCAGAATACTGCAACAATAGTGTATTCGTTGGCCACGGTTTTTAGGGCGACTTTTTGACCACTTTTATGTTTCCAGATAGTCTTAACCTTACTGTGCATTCAGGTACAGTAGCTTCTTTCAAATTAGTAGCTATTTCAAATCCGTTCCAAATTAAACCAAGCTTCTCGAAACATCCTTTTAAAATTAACAGATCAAATCAGTCAAATCTTATTTTGCGTTACAACAGCTTCACCGCGAGCGAAGCGAACCAAAGAAATTAATAGCACCGTAATAAGAGCACCACAACAAACTATTATTCTTTTGAACAAAATATATTGAACCGAAAAGTAGACGAAACCATGGCAGCCAACGAGAATACACACTTGAACTCTACGGAACCTGGCGGCGACGGAGATAATCCCCTCCCTTCTGGATCGATCATGTTCTTGGTGGAGACAGAGCAGCACCTGAAAGAGAGTTGGAAAAGCATTCTTATTCTGGGAATCGTGAATACAATCAGCGGACTGTTCTGCTTGTTGTTTCCCGTCTTTGCCACCCAATTGGCCGAACTATTCTTGATTTCGCTCGTCTTTGCAACGGGTCTCCTGAACATGGGCATGGTTTGCTTTTCTTCCAACGCCACTACTACCGAAAGTTACCAGCGACAGGGTGTCCTCTTTTGGATGGGATTCTTTCAAGTCGTCGCGGCACTCTTTATGTATTTGATCCCTGTATTTACCTTGACGGTATTGACCTTTATTATTGCCGTGGCATTTATGATGTTGGGAAGCTTCCAAATTGCCTTGGCCCGACAGTACCGCACTACGATGGCTGCAGCAACCTTTCAAATGCTTTCAGGAGCCATGTCGGTATTTTTGAGCATTGTAATTGTTCTGAGCATTGACACTGCCAAATGGTACAGTCTAGGAATTTTGTTGGGCGCCAATATTTTGACGACAGGATGCAATCGAATTGTTTTGGGCTTGTACGGTCGAAAACTTGCCAATACTGACCCCGATGCAGATAGCTGGCGATATGTACTGGACCACGACGGGTTTGTATAGGCAAAACTTTAGAAAGCTCGATTATAGGTTGATGTAGATCTTATAAATTACTCTAGTCATTGTTATGTCGGAACTCAGACAAAGATTGTAGTAACACTTTATGTTAGTGTGCGCATCTAAACAAACAGACCACACACTTCCTACGCTTTCATGGACGTTAAGCTCGGTACACATTCTGCACTTGACCCTCGGCTGTGAGGAGTTGGAGAATTGGATGCCTTTCGTCCCAACAGTTTATTACTGTGTCTTTTGGACGCTTGGCTTACAGGCGACGGACCGTCGAAAGGTGCTGCATATTTGCTCGTCTTTTTGAGACACGATTTCGCAGGAGGAGGTGGTGGCAATGATCTGGTACTACGTCGGCTGTGAACCGAACTGGACATGTCAAGTGTGTTAGCCGTCTTTCCCGAAACATCGAGCTTTCCTCCTGTCGTTGGAGATCCATAGGCTTGAGCAGAATCAGACGACGCTTGATCTTCTAATGAAGACCGCTTGCTTTTTAATGACGAAGGCGTGAGCAAAGAAAATATTCCTTTCTTCTCTTTCTTCCTAGACGAAGTTTTGACGCGAGGCTGTCTCGGTGGTCCCGGTTCTGCCTTGTAGTGCTGTTGTGGTGGCGGCTCGTGTGCTTTGACCACAGGATTAAATCGCACAATGGATGCGGTAGATGCGGTGGATGCGTCTATAAGAGATGCAAAAGATGCATCCATTTTGTATTGCTGATAATTCGGTGACTGGAGAGATGAAGTGTTCAACGACGACGCACTTGCGTTGGGAGAAAAGTCATCCAAGGTAATAAGAGAATCGTTCCCGGGTGCGTGTTGGCTTCCGTCGAGTCGAACAACGACATCACCTGCACTGTTCCATGAGCAGGGAGGCGACAAGGACCTCTCTCTGGAGTGGCCGCAATGACTTAAGTGTTTATTCTCGTCCGATTCAAAGCTCCGTTCGGCAGGCACTCTACACTGGAGAGACCGCTGTTGCGCCATGCTTTTGATTTTCCATTTGAGATCAAGATTGCTTTTGGCCATAAGAGCCACCAATTTCTTCCCACAAACCGGACAGGTCTTCGCCCTTTCTTGATTGGGCTGGTCGATCCACGCTCGAAACACAGACTTGTTTACAGTGTGACCGCAAGGTCCGCACACTGTCACAGGGTCGGTCATCAAAGTCTTTGTCAAGGAACAGAGTGCCCAACTTGGAACATCGGCTTCTGTAGATTCTACGTGGATCCGGTACGAGTTGCCGGTCTGCAAGGAAGACTCATCGAAAGATTTCGCTGCTAGGCCGCTGTGGTGGCTGCTGCCATGAAAAGTGCTGTGTCTGTTTTCTCTTATCTCTTTCAGCAAGTTGTCTACAAAATCCAGCTCTTCCTGTGACTTTTCTCTTGACTTATGGTCCATAGCATTATCTTGTAGTTGCTTCTCGCAATAATTTCTCTGCTTTTCCAATAACTGAATTAGCTTGTGTCTATCAGCATCACTGGTGATACCGAGAAGCACACACAACCGCGCGGTATTGGAAGGATTACCAAAAGAAGAATCATGTTTTGTTACCATGAGATCCTTCTGCTCTTCCGCCAAGTCGACAAGCTTCTTAAGTTGAGCATCTCGTGCCTCCCAGCCTTCCCAAAAAGCTTGAAATTCTTTCGATTCAGCGCTTATGCTCAATACATCTCTTATTTTGCTTAATCCCGCACGTATCTTGCTTAACCATATGGGCCCTTTGAGTATCGGCCGCAAAAATCCAGTTGTTAAGAGCTTCTTTACCAAAGTTTGCAATTTCTTTACTTGCTTCTCGATAAACGTTATCTCTAGAACAATTTCTTCTGTGCTGCTTTTGTCGTTGTTACTGCTACTTGGGGCATTATTGTGCAACTCGGATTGTTTCAAAACTTGTTCCAAAGATTCCATGGCATGTTGGATTGGTAGCAAGGAATCCCGCACCAGAGGAAAAGCAACCTCCTCGGCGTTTTCGGGCCCCATTATGCAAAGTTGGTGTAGACTCGCAATCGCTGACAGCAGACGTGTCAGGGAAGCAGCCTCGTCTCCAGAGGCATGTGCGCTAGCATCAGCCGTTATTTCTGTCGTCGTCATGAAGAGAGTTGCTCCCGGGGCAGCGGAAAGGAAGACCTCTGGCTGTACTTTAGTTAGAGCTATAGGGCTTCAATAGCAGACAAAAAGTGTATTGCATCACAGTATTCTTGGCGTTTTTGCAAGTATTTGAGATGCTTGTTATCGATTCTGCTGTGCCTTTTACTAGTAGTACCTGGTAGTCAGTTACTCCAAATCTCCATAGTACCAGTACCGTCACACGTACTACTGTTTCCAAGAATTGCTACAAATATTTAACTACACTGATGAATAGTATTCAAACACATAGACTACTACTAGATTTCTTAGCTCTCCAGAAAAGCGAAGAACAGCTTGGATACCTGGTAAAACAAGAAATGAGCCAGCCAGTAAAGGTCTTCGTTGAAATTTTCGTGCCGCGATTCGTGATTTGAAGGACTCATTTTCTTTAGTACTAAGAGATGTGGCTGGTGGTGGTGGTACGTAGTAGTACTAACAGTAGTACCGGCCGGTGGTACTGCCTACTACTAGTAGTACTACTAGCTGGTAGTAGCTACTACTAGTAATAGTACTCCAATCATACATAGGAGAGGCTCTCCGGGGGGCCATATTCTTTTATTGGTCAAATGTAGAGGAGCAACCTGTACTAGTAGTAGTAGTACCATAGTACTACGAAGAATCAAGTGCCAATTTTCCTTCTCTCCCGGCTCATCCTGATGCATCCGCTACCTAGCTAGCTAGTGACCACGCAAAGATTTGCCTGTTTAAAGCGTCCAGAGACCTGGCTTGGGGTGTTACCCCGACTGACCCGTACCTGTCATAGCGCCTGCTGCAGCTGCTGTCTCCAGGATGGCAAAGCCACAGCACACCAAGCCACCGGCCACCAGCACAGACGCCCATCCCCTACAACTGTTGTGCTCTAGTGCAGAATTCAAGCCAAATACTGAAGCTAGCTTCCCGGTCCCACCAGCATTTCTGATCGATGCTCCCTTTTCTGGGCAGAAGCGCGGGTGCTCTAATCCCTCACAAGAGTAGCATCAAGAGCTTGAACAGCAGCTAGCAGTGCCATGTTCAAATGGAAAGTAGGAGGAACTCACTGTTAGCGTTGGCCGTGCAACAGCAACAAACGATCGTCACGAAAAAATTCCAAGGTAGTTTGAATCAAGCTAATCCGGATTGTTTACGATCGCTTAAAGTTACATATTAGATTTTTTCATTGGACATCATTGAGTCCAATAGAACGTAACGTATTCTTTCGATGAATTGTGACATTTCGGGTAGACGCAGCCAGAAGGACCCCGGGAAGGAAGTGGATCGGACCGGAATGTCAAGTCAAGGACTCTAGTTTATATTGGGCTGATTCTTTTAGCATCAGTTGTCATAGCATCTGAATTAAAGCTTCGCTCGATAGCATCAATGGCACTAAGCATACTGTCGCTATATTCTCGGAGGGGCAAAATATCAAACGGTTCTTCGAGTTGAATGCTTATATCTTCCACTCCCAGGACAGCGTAGGCCGATAAAATAGCCGTGGGTAACGTCCCCAGAGGTCCCAGCAATGGATACAGAGCAAAGGGCAAAGAATTAGACCACATGAACAAGAGTCTGGAAGAATGCCTGGTAAAGCCAGTGGGCAATGGTGTCGTCAAGAGGCGTTCACTGGATCCGAGAGCCAAGCCGAGGCGCTGGATTTGACTGTCGATTTCGCGCATATAAATGGGATCGACTGCTGTTGACTTGCTAGCGGCTTTACAAGCTTGAGCAGTGATCTCTGACATTATTGTCAAAACTTCGAGAGGTATGTTGCCCTTTTGTTCCTTGACGCTACAAATGCGCCCCATGTCTTGTGTCAATAACTCCTGAACGTTAGGATTGTTTGGTTTGAACGATGAATGAAAGATATCGCACAGCTCTGCTCGGAACTCTGCCATGACTCGTTCCTCAAAGGGTGCTTCTCCACGTTTGGATTTGCGCTTCATATTGTGATGGCAGCCCTTGTCATTGGAGTAAAACATCAAGGTTACTGGAAACGCCTGACATAGTCGTAGCATACGTGTTTGAGCTACAGATGGGAACTGCTTATTGTCATTTTTGTTGCCGTCAATATCTGTGTTCATCCACATGAGAACTTGACGTGCAATGTTTCGTGTGGCGGTATTCATTTCGCTCCAAGCTTTGCGTCCTTCCCTTACGCGGGCATAACTATAATTCAACCGGAAGCCGACTAATAATCCAATGGCAGTTGTAGCTCCCGCAAATGCAGCTGGGGAGATGCTGAGAGTTACCAGCCCTGCGCTCGAGCCAACCAAAATTTCATTGTAATAGGTCAATCCAGCTGCAATTGTACCAATGCAGGCTAAGTCAGGGAAAATCAAGCGTTGCAAGGGAGCACTGTAGAATATATTGGCCATATGCCGAAATCGGCGGTAAGGAGACTTGTGATATCCCCACTGCGTGTGATAAAAGTTGAGTTCTCGTGTAGGGCAGGTTCGGCTGTTACGGGTCAGACGAGTTTCTCCGACCATATGATCAATGTCATATGCTGAACGGCCAGGACCTCTCTCTGATTTTGGAACATAGTAATTGGCTTTCGTATTCGTCGGGCATTTTGTTTCATTGTTGTCGCTTGAGGGTAAAGAAGAGGAAACGCTTCGTACAATAATCCCGAGCAATGTAGATTGTTGGGAATGGTACCTGGAGGTAGAAGAAGAGCAGCTGAAATTGGAAGAGGCGACCGACGATCTAGTAGAAGAAAAAGGCCAAGCTTGTGATGCCAGGGTCGTGAAAGGACTTCTTCGCCATGGATTTTGTCTCAATATCAATGACTTGAAAATAGAAATCATGCTTTGTCTGCTCTTTGTTCTCGTCTGCAGATCTTTTTTCTTATCGTCCAAGGACAGAAGGTAAAAAAGTAAAAAACGTTTCCAACACACAAAAAGTATCAACAAAAAGGGTAGGCAGCTCTGAGGGTTCAGGTCCAAAAAATGAGGCGTACGTCATGATGACAACCATAAAGGTCAACGTTACTGCTCCGAGGAGACAAGACTAGTAGTCTACTAGACTATTAGTAGTAGTAGTCTATGGTACTACTTTATTCATTGTCTCCACAGATACGGATGACAAGGATGGAAAACTAGTAGTAGAAGCATCTTACAGTAGGTAGTAAATAGGAAAATAAATATATATTAGTACTAATGTCTGCGTATGTTGTACAGTATTACCATAGTCCCCATCATTCCACTTATCCGACTTTAAAGACCACTCCAGCTGTAGAGTAGGTCTACTCGTGTCTCGCCCCTATTTCGCCACATCTACATCATTTCACTTTTCACTGCTGCCTCGCCACGCTTCTATTCCACTCGCACCTGCAGAAACTTCTAGCAAGAACCTACCAGAGCAGTGTTGCTGTCATCAAGACTGCAGATGACATTGCCATTCCCAACAACGCCGGATTCTCACCAACACCACCAGTGCTACTTGTAGTAGGGAGGGAATCCATTTGGATTTCCGTCTTCCATGTTTTGTACCAGGGCAAATGAGGAATCTTCCCACTGATGCGATCACCCGTGTCCGAAGTATGGAATTGTTCGACAGAGAAGGCGGGAACATCACCCCAGTGACTCTTGGCGTTGGTAGTGCCTCCCCGATCCTTCACGGGTGTCAAAAACGCTGCATCGACACTTTCACGGGTGACTTTGAAGCGAACATTATCGCCTGCGTTCTCGAGCACTTCGATCGTTATTCCTGTCGGTTCAATGTATCCCTGCTGGTAAGAATCAGTATTGGGAAAGGTTTCTCCGTCTTCGTTGGGTCCCAAAATCATCCCCGGCTTCCAAACGTCGCCATCGTCCCCCGTATTCACGCCTTGTTCCAGATCGTAATTTCCGTCCGCTTGAATCACGGCAATGCGGTAGTGATCTCCCGTTTCGGGCCAGGCTGCGTCCAAGCCAGGATACCCCGGATAGTTTTGATCGTCTGCTGCATCATCGACGTGATACATCATGAGACCGGGTGCAGATATTTCGTGTACGTCCCAATTGAGAGATTGTCGATTCTCCATATAGATTGCCTCCTCCCACGTAGTATAGTCCTGCAAGATGATCTTGTAACAAGCGTCGTTAGTGGCCGCGGGTGGCAATGTATACTCCCCTTCCTCAGCCTCGATGATGGTACACGTTTGCCATTCAATCTCGTTTTTGGCCCACACCGAAAGGCTTGCTGGAATATATCCAGTATTGTCAGCACCGTAGGGATAGCTCATGATATCATATCTGCCGAGACCTTCGCCGATGAAACGTGTATCGTACAAATCAATAAGCCAGAATGTGTGCATATACTCGTGCTATGTTACACAAAAAGAGGAGGTGAACCGTCAGACGAATGTTCCAAATTGGTTTGGTATTTCGCAACAAGCACTAAACAGCTCACAACAAGAAGAAGAACAGAAACGTACCGTCATGACACCCATCTTTGCAGGATTGGAGTCGCACAACAAATCCAACGCCGACGAAACCATGTAACCCCGCAAAGAATACTGTCCACTGGGACTGACCCAAAATCCAGCATCGGCAAAGGCATGACTCCAAATCCGATCAGGACTGGCTCGGTTGTTGGTACAGTCATTGCCAGATTCTTCGGCAGCGTATCCACTGTGCAAGGCGATGACATTGTCCAAAACACCATCATCGTTGGCATCGTACAGGCTCCAATCGCCATTGAGGCGTTCGTCCATGCGATTCAATAAGGGTATAAAGGCATTTTGAAAACTAGCAACGCGTCCCGATTCACCAGCGGCATAAAATGCTTCCGATTTCTCTGTGGTGTCCCAGTCTTGGACGTCGAACCAAGCCTCGTATCGACCGTAGCTGTCTGCGAGTTCAAAGAAGTTTTTAGCGAATGCGTGATTGACGTGAGTTTTTAAATTTGTTATTAGGTTTTGGTAGCATACATCATTGGTAAGAAACAGAGCAAAAAAACAACAACAACAAATTGCAAAACAGGTGTATACGTACTTTCTTGAATCCATTTACGGATACGTAAATTCCACAATATTTGATACTCCGATTGATCCGGTAGGGGACGATCGACGTGATCACTGAATCGGAGTAAGAACAACGGTACGACAAAGATTCCCACAGATGGATTGTGCGTTTGAGACTCTCGATTGGCACCCTGCAATTGACGACGAAGACGATGTTGTTGTTGTTGATCATAAAATTCGGTTCGTGTCGTGTTGAATTCTTGTAGCAATTGGTATAATTCAGCCAATTCTTCTTCCTTGGTAGGAGGCGTTTTACCGACACCATATGTATTGGTAAAGGCACCAAGTTGCTCTTGAAAGTCTTGCAAGTTCTCTTCGTTTTGCTGTTGCTGTTGTTGTAGACGTCGTTGTCTTCGTTGTTCGTAATGTTTCTTTTGAATGGCTCGATGGTCTGATGCGTGTTGTTGCATCAACACATCGTGTCGTTCACATTCTGCTTCAGTCAAATGACGACACATTTCTGGACTGATAAGTTTCGGTGTATAGTTGTACGGAATGTTGAGTCGTTGACGATAGGCGTGTACATCCTCGTAGGTTTCGGCCCACCGTGTGCCGGCCTTGGGTGGAACTGTAGCAGCAACCATAGCAGTTGTGCACAGACAGATCAAGACAATGATGATCACCGTGGTCGTGGTGGCGGCTGTTGCTATTGTTCTTGTGAACGGCATGTGAGTTCGTGGGCGCTTTCTCATGAGAGCGGTCGTGTGTTGGAATGGTTGCTTCATACTTTCTTCTTTGGATTAGGATCGAATTGTCTTTTGGTTGCCTTTCGTTGCTGGTATTGCTGTTTGTATGCTACCCTGGTAGTTGAGAAGAGATAGTGGCACAGATGATTTGCTCAACTGTTTTTGTTTTGAGTGGTTAAACAGAAACACGATTATCAATTGAAAGGTCGGGTCCCCCGAGATGCAATAATCATCAAATGAGGTGTCATCACTAGACACGGTAGCTAGTAGACTACTAGACTAGTACCATAGTACTAGTAGAAGGCGCCACTGGTTAGCTTCCGAGAAGCATGCAAACACACACTTGTCAACAGGACTGCAAACAGTCATTACTATTAAGCAGTAAATGCCAAATATGACCATCTCAAAAATTTGAAATATCAATATTGAAGGACTGGTCATCCAATTCCATAATGAATCAGGCGTCAAAAGCTCCTTCCATGTTCATTCTCTTGAAAGCACAGGGGATTCTTGCCACCACCACCGGTGGCATACCGTAAAACAAAGCGATCATGAAAAGAAAGCTACTCCTACTACTAGTAGTTGTACTAGACTAGTACTTCTTGACTAGATTGTACCTAGCAGAACCACTACTACTACTAGTAGTAGCCTAATAGAGAGTAAACTGTAGCACTGGTGTACCTAGTACCACGTAGCTAGACTAGGTTTTCTTTCGGTTGGAAACAACGCGAATCCTTTTCGAGTGAAATAATACTGGTACCAGTGCTACGATCAAACCGAAGAAGGTTCGCGAAAACTCCACTACTACGAGTAGTAACATTAGCCACTACTAGTAGTACCAGGTACCATTTGCATTTTACTTTGTGACTCTACTAGCAACTCAACAAATCATAATAATCAGTAATAATAGCTCTACTAACTGGACTAGCTAAGGTAGAAAACAACTTTTGGAGCTAGCAAGAGGTGAAGAGGAGGAGGTGCAGGTTGCGCCCGGCGGTGGAGGGGACAGTGCGCGCTTTTGGTAGGGGAAAAGAAAGCATGGTTATTCACACTATCGAATGCTACAGTAGCTAATGAATAAATTTTACTTACCACAGGGAAGCGAATGCGAGCCAAAGGTGCTCTGGCCCATTGCTGAATTTTCACTATCTTTTGTGCTCTTTCATGCAGGCAGTATCTTGAAACTTTATCAATGTGTGGGCAAAATGGATTATTCAAACGAGTGTCTAAGGCATGCGAATTCTATTCAGATACGTCACAATTTATTATTAAAGCTAAAATCTTCTCCTACAAATTCTATTGTTGCTAAGCCACTAATATTTTCCTCAGCAGACGGTTTCTTTAAGCGATCAAGTGAGGATTCTTTCTAACAAAGTTGTCGACCCTTGGCTTGGCGTACTCGTAACCCAATGACACAATTTCATCAAACTTGTCGTATTCGAGAGTGCCAAAGTTGCCAACGGGCGGCTGCAAAAAAAGGTCAATATACTCCCTCACTTTCTTTCTGTGGCGCTCGCCGCTCACCCATGCCAATCTTTCGCTGATGTCACCCATTGAAGGTATATTCACAGTCTTGGTAAACGGATTCCACGAATTCCACAAAAGCCACCACCCATTCAAATGGGTTCCGTATTCAAAATTGTCCAACCTGACTTCTGGTGATACGTCGACAGCAATCACAGTGCGAGCGCGCATCTGTAACTTCATTACATCCGCCGGAAGCACATTCATGTAGCCTCCGTCAACTAAGAGAGTGCCGTCCTCAGATAAAGGAGGGAGGTAGCTCTGCAATGTCATAGATGCTCGAACATATCGCCAGCAAATGCCTTTCGTGTGGACCACTTGAGTATTGTTGCGAAGGTCTGTGCTCACGCAGAAGAAGTTGCAAACAAGATCTTGAATGCGTCGTCGTCCAAGTGACTTTTGGATTCCCCGATTAAATCGGTAACCGCTGAAGAAACTGACCAATGGCAAAGTCAAATCAAAAAGCCTTTCCCAATTATTGGACATAGTCTCGGCCATTTGCCGTGCGGCGCGTACCAATGATTGCAAGTCATCCGGTTGCATGGCAAGTAAAGCGCCAATATAGGCACCTTGGGAAGTTCCGCCCACAAAGTCGATCGTGATTCCAGCCTCAACCAAGGCCTGAATGACACCAATATGCGCCAGTCCTCTCGCTCCTCCGCCACCAAGTACCACTCCTATTGATCGCCCGGTAATGCGACGACACAGCCGTCGAAAGTCCAGAACGTGTTTTTCAAATGGCATTCGGACCAGATGATGCCCAGCAATCCAGTGGCGAGCTTCACTCCAATCGTTCAACTGGTCACTGCTCTCCATAGTTTCATAAAAAGTTTCATCGTCAGCGTCATCTTCACAATTCTTGTTATGCTTGGGCGATTGCAGTACGACCAGTTGAATCTTCACATTCAATGCAGCGAATGCCCAAGACAAGCATGCCTCTACCTTTCTCTTGGGTGGCGCCTCCTCGGCTCGAACGACCAATAAGACGCAGTCTGCTTGCTGAATGCAAAGTCGAGTCCACCAAGTATAATTCATTTCAGCTTGATACACTACCAGACGAAAGTTTTCCTCCATGTCACCACAAAGACGCGTCATTTTGAGACCATGCATGGCATTTCGTTGTCGAAAGACGTCCTCCCCAAGTTGACTTCGTGCAAAAGACTTCGACATCAGTTTTGTAGGAGCAATGCTTGTATCAAGAGTTTTTTGTAGCGTCTTGCTGAAGCCATCGATATCAAAAGATCCTTCGACAAGCGGCACAATAGCTATCGTTGATAGATTCAACCCATAGCTAGGTAATATATTCTGCCCGACACCATTCCCTAGAGACGATTCGCCGGGGGTTTCGGTCGAGGGCAAGGATCTTTTAGAATTGTCCATCATCTGCATTTGCAGGGGAGGCCCTCCAACTGCAGCTGCATTTGTTTTCTTCTTGCAAGCAATTTTTTGTTGTATTTGGGATGCGACAATACGAGCCAAATTCAAACCAGCTCGGGGGTACATGCGAATTATTGCATTGAGTACACTCGACGGAACTCGCGCCAGCTCCGAGTGACGACTAGCGTAGACGTCCGAATTCCAGTCGGCGCCAGTCAATATCTCAACCTCTCCAATGATGGCTCCACGATGAAATTCATCACCTTGGAATTCCTCTCCTGCGCTATTCATCATTCTATGGGATCGTCGTGGTGGAGCGTTGGCCACTTTTGGGTTGCTCTTTTTCAGAAACTGGAGGAGGTCTTTACGATTTCGAAGGCGCTGCTTTGCCCGGCTCAAAAAGCTTGGCCTGGGACCATGGCGAACCTTTTGCGACGAATGTGTTGCGGTCTTTTGAGGGGGAGGGTGGTGTTGCTGAGAGATCCCTGGGCTGTGCGGCACTGCGGAACGAAGCCGTCCATTCAAAACAGCATACATGGCATCACACTCCTCTCCACGTCGAACCACATCTTCCCCGGCTTGTACGTGCATCCATTCTACATTCCAATCCAAGAGACAACCAATTGGTGAAGCAAGGCGGTCGAGGATTGCTCCAAGGCATTCTGTTAGGGCACTTGGGCACTCTGCCAGAAGGGAATCGTAAACATCTTTCGAGACCTTGTACAGCAGTGCAGTCTCCCATTCACTGCTGTTTCGTACTGTAACAATGCTGACATCACCAGTAAAGCAACTGAGCGTACCCACAGTTTCTCCGATGCCTGCCTTGTAGACACGACTAAAATTGGTCGGGACTATGCTGCTCTTGGTCCTCGTGCTAGATGATCCTTCGCCACCAGAGGAATGTTTGCGACGAAGAGGATCTGGTCTTGGTGGAGCACCGGTAGGTCCCGTTGCACTGCCGCGAGGAAAGATACTGCGACGATCCTTGTGGTAGGTACTGGTGCGCCTAGTGGACTGCGTCGCAGCATTGGATGTTCCTGACACATGCATTCCGACGTCTAGTGAGCCGCGCAAGATCAGATAAATAGCATCAGGTTTCTGTCCAGTTTCGATCAATGTTTGTCCTGGAGGAAGTGCATTCACGGATGCCATCTCCTGTAGCCTCTGCACCAGCGCATTGATGATAGACGAATCGTTCTGATCGACATCAGCTGCTGAAGTGGAGGTTCCCATCAAATTTACAGCCGCAACCAACGCAGCATCTTTGTTGACTTGATCTCGGAGTTGAGGAGCTGCCGCATCTGGTAAATAGCCGAGAAGTGTCTGCTGAAGACGTTTCCATGCATTGGTTGCTTCAATACGATTTGCTAGTAGTTGGTCCATACTCCATGATAGATAATGACGGCGGACAATTTCTTTTTGCAATCCTAGACACCTTACGACAGTTTGAATCGTGACACGTTGCATTCTTGCAATAATCGTTTGCGCAATGCGGTAGACGTCGCGTGGGAATTTATCCATGATGGCCAGAAAACACTCGGGCGGAACTCGGACAAGCCTAGTTGTTTCTGCCACTCCAATAGCCGTGACAGAGATGCCCGGTGGCACCACAGACGTGAGCATCCTACTGTCGTTTGAATTAACCCCACTGTTCTTGTCGCTGTTGGATTGTCCTCTTTCTTGACACTTTCGTACCAGACCGGCAAGCATACTGAGAAGAGAGGTCACAACATCTCCATCTCCTGCTGTGAAGGAAATAAAGGGTTCGCCTTCATTGTTATCCTCGTCCATTGAAGGAACGTTGGCAGAAGCTGCTAATGGCGAGTGTGCAAATTCGAATTGACACTTGACTTGACCAGAAACTACCGCATAAAGAGAACCATCATACGAATCTTCGTTAAACAGAGTCTGGTTTTGCTTCAAATCCACGTATTCCATAAATTCTAAACATTGAACAAAAGCTTGTTTGCTCAGGTACGAAAAAACTTCCATGTTAGCCACAACGCTGGTCAAATCACGAACATTACGGCGCTTTTCCGGCGAAAGTTGTTGCATGGATTCTTCCTGTGCTGCCTCTTGCTGTGTGTTGTCCCCATCAGCAGCACCGTTCGTTTCATCATCGTCCTCGTCATCCGTGTCATAGTCACTCAAATCTGCTTCTTCTTCTTCTTCCTCATCATCGCCATCAGATCCTTGATCCAAATTGGTCAAACTGTCGGCATCGTAATCCTCGTCGCTACTCGAACTCTGAGTATCGCCACCCTGTAGTACACCAGATGATGTTACTCCTCCAATACCCGATTTACGTCGTTGTTGTTGCCTTTTTCGGGCATTTAGTTTCAAGGCATCCTTGTGTGTTGCCAATTGACTCAATCGGGATCCATCCTTTTTTCTTTTCTTAAAATGAAATTGTCGATTGGCCCACCAAAAGTACAAGACCGTCAAGGCCAGCAAGGTGTTGAAAACAGTGGAAGCACTAACAAAGAGAGTATTTTGCCATTTGAAATCTCCCAAAAACGACAAGAACCAATTGGTGATGGATGTGTACAGTGACGTAGCAATAGTGGTAGCTGGATTTAGACAAATGGTACCATCGTCAGACACACAGTTATCCATGTTATTCTTTAAAAAAAAAGTATTGCTTGCTTGCTTGTTTGTTTGTTGTCGTAAAAGGAATTGGGAGGAAGGAACTCAGCAGGTGATTGCTTTGGCGTTCGTGAAGCATTAAAAAAAATGCAATCGTGATTCAAAGATCGGGTTTTGGACGTCACCACAATCGCCGGCACAGCCTTCTACGTACAAGCACTACACAACCTCAGAGCCAGCCGAAGGGAACGTGAGACAAGGAGACCCGAATCCGACGTCACCGGAATGACCCGAAATGCCCCATCCCGTCTCCCACTCAGCAACAGGAACACATCGGGAGAAATCAGATACGACT
>Ga0210036_1002679_pt1 | contig 18517 bp, 18 predicted proteins | sample CryGeymeta201515_FD_185469 | JGI IMG/M metagenome (GOLD analysis project Ga0210036, IMG submission 185469) | Groundwater microbial communities from Crystal Geyser aquifers in Utah, USA - Crystal Geyser metaG 2015-15 (SPAdes) (version 2) | ecosystem: Environmental > Aquatic > Deep subsurface >...
TGTCCAAATTCAATAAATAGATTATGAATGAAAAGCCCTCATCAAGAGCTGTCCATTTAACTACTCAAAAAGTGATTTGAGACCTTAATGCTTCCAAACTAATTTTTCCTGTGGAAATCCTACGGTAGTGTCATCTCTACTCTAGTAGTCTAGTCTGTTAGCTAGTAGTAGTAGTAGTAGACTAGCTAGTAGAGTACTCGAGTAGTTGAGAAAATCTTCAACCACTCTACTACCAGGTACTAGCTAGTGGGCGGCCATAAAAGTTTTATGTCTACTAGACTACTGGATAAATACTTAGCTTACTACTATTTTGGAAGCGGTGTACTGAAATTTTGTATAGTCAAACCTACAAATGGGAGCTCTGACCTCAAATCTCATCCAAGATAAACAATATTTAGCTTACTATTTTCACCAAAGTAGAGTACTCCTAAAGTTTTCTAGACGAGTCACCAGACTTAGTAACACGACGAGGTCCACAGGAGACCTCGTGTACTTTGAACAAATAGCAAATGCTAAGCAAATTCTTACTAGCATGGACCTTGGACCTCTCTCATTGGTAGTAGATGATGGGTGGGGATGTGAAGAATTTGCAGTGCTTTCTTTACTAGTAGTATTTTGACCTCTGATTTTTATCATAGTAGCTAGTATAATAGGCCCATAGTATGCATCAGTGAGGATCATATTTCCTTTCAAAAACAACAAAGCCCTGTTGAAAGTGTACTGGATACTGCACCAAGTTGATCAAATATTTCCAGGTATGATGACAATTATCTCAAATATCAAATAATTTCAGTTACAACAATTATCATAGTAGGTCCATATACTATTTGTTCCTCTCATTGGTAGATGGGTGGGGAGGTGCATGCGGATTTGCAGTACTTTTACTAGTAGTAGTATTTTGACCTTTGATTTTTATCATAGCTAGGCCCAAGTATTTCCTTCCAAAAACAAAGCCCTGTAGAAAGTGTACTGGAGTCTACACCAGGTTGGTCAAATATTTCCAGTTGGGACAATCATCTGAAATATCAAATATTTCCAGTTACAACAATTAATGTAGGTCCATATCTTTGTTGTAGCCTCAAGTCTAAAACAGGAGTGGTTGGCTTAAGGGCCCGCCAGGGGGCTGTTCAAAATAATAAAAGCATTTTAAACCAAGAAAATCACACTCTAATAGTAGTAGTCTAGTATGCTGAACTTTTGACAGACCAACGACAGATAGAGCCAATCCATACGTATTTGGCATTAATAGATAGTCGCTCACGTTTCATGTGCTTTTAAGTGTTGTATCCAAAAATCTGCGCCTACGAAATTTCTCGCTAGCTAGCCTAGTCTACGTGGTACAAGACGAATTGACTACAAACTGCAAAGAAAGTTTGCTTCCATGCATCTGATGGGGTTTGGTTCAACTTGATATTTGATGGAGGAGGCAAACAATGAAAACACGCCACAGACAACGGAGCCTCCGGTTGTGCTTTTGGATGCCAATCAAATGAAACCGCAATGTTGTTTAGAAACACCTTTGGGAACGTTGATTTTAACAGGAACGACAATATCCAATAATGACTTGTCTGGTCACTGTCACTGTGCTGCCAAAATAATTCCTCTTGTTTCATCGCTTTCGGTTCTTTGCGATCGATTGGATGGGTCGTTTCTTTCCTTTCCAGTCTTTGGCATCAACAGCATTAGCATCAACATGAATAAACAGACAGAACGTGGGCAAATTGCTCCTCTACAAGATCTAATGCAGACACTACGAAAGATTCGCTATTTTCGGCAACGACTGGAATACATCATTAAGATAGAAATAGGCAAGCAGAATCGACTGTCGAATACGAACATACTGCGTAGATGTACAGCAGGCTGCAATGATACTCCTGACTCTCTGAAGGAATTCCAGTATCTTTGCAAAATGGTTTTTCACGAAGTTGTTGTGGCAGTGGTCCAGCGCCAAAAAACAGGACTGGATCCATTTAAAGGATACGCAAAGATCATGGCAGAAACATTGGCGGATCTGCAACGTGAATATCCTGACCAACCATCCTTGACAGAGAAACAATCGGGCGATGTAGGGCGACTGACTTTACAGTATCAAGATACCAGACGAAGACGTCATAAACTGGACCTGTATGTGACTATACTAGACGGTATAGAAGGAGGCTTCGCCGTATACCAATGCGAGGCGTCCATGCCCCTTGCTGCTCTGGCAACCTTCCCAGCTCAAGCCCACAATCCTCTTGATGGTCAAGAAGAGAAGCCATGTGATCAAGACGCAAAACAAGGCAAGGCATGTTTCCGTGATAAGATCAGCTCACCTCTAGATGAACTATTTGATGACCTACCAGAACCTAATCCAACCTCAACATCAGTTCCACTTCTAGTCCCTACGCCTACTGTACCTGCTTGTTTTCGATATTTTGTGAACCAGGCGAAACGTCTGCAGACGTTTTGGGATGAAGTAGATCTTTTAGATGAGATCTGCGGAACATTGGAACCGCAAACGAAAACGATCGGATCAAGCGCACAATACATCCGCACGAGTCGCACCGTTAGACTCGCCAAGAATCATGATGACGAGGTTTGTCTTCAAATAGAACTCGAGCCATTTCGGCCTCGAGAGCTCCCTTCGTCAATTATCTTTTACGCGTGTGGAGGTGGCGGACAATCTAAACTAGCTGCCAGCTTTCAATCTCAGTTTGAAAAAAGTGTACGAAAAGGGCTATGGAATAATGATTCTTCCGTTCTAGAAAATCTTGGCCGTTGCTTGGAAATATCAATTATTTTCCCTGTCCAAAAATTTAAACAGCACGACGATAGAGAATTGGCATTGCCATTGCCAGGAGTGGCCCTCGAAGAGAAACTGAAGGAGACACTTGAAAAGGAAGGCGATGTCGAGAATTCAACTGCATGTGGAATTTGTTATACCCTGGAGCTCGAAGAAGACGACGAGGAGGAAAGCGCGGCAAATCAATCAACAGAACTCCCATCCATTTGTTGCGAACAGAAATCCTGTGGCCGAAGATACCACCGAAGTTGTCTTCGGGAATGGTTAGATTCATTGCCGACAGCTCGCATTGCCTTTGGTGTTGTTATGGGCAAGTGTCCATATTGTGGTGGAAATGTGATGATGAAGAAGTATGAGTGACCGGGGACGCAAAAATAGGCACGGACACACAGGGAAGCAGGCACATACAATCATATCATATTGCAAGAATTTCTTTTCATCTTGTAGCCAAATGTTGTCAATTTCTTGCTCGGGCAGCACCATCATTCTTGTGTTTCTCCACCTGCTGAGCAATCTCCCTATTTGTTTCCTTCCCATTGACACCATTTTCAAAGCAAAAAAAAGTCATAGTCTTGGCAAACAACTTCCCGTTCCTTGCAACGTCAGAAAATTCCTTTAAGCTACCAGAGGGTATGAACAATGTTTGCATCAGGTATCTTTTACTGTCCAGTAGCAGGATCTCTTACTGTTAATGGACGAGGAAAAGTAGCTGTTTGTTTGAAAATGCAAAAAGTATTGGGAGTTGGTCGTAGTCAACGTTCACCCCTCTATGAAAAATTGGAAGTGAAGGCCCTGGCCCTGGTGGTGGATAGACTGGAAGAACAACAACAACAACAACAACAACGCCAACATTAAGAAAATATTGTATATCTTGAATAACTTAGAGAAAGTAAAGATTTTCAAAAATAGTGTGGAACCAGATATTTTCAACTAAAAAGCTGCAATCGAACGCGGTCTTCCACTGAGCTAGACGCTGAGAGAAGCGCCCACCGTTAGTCGAACTGGAGCAAACAAGAGAATAACTTAGAAAAAGTAAAGATATTCAAAAATAATGTTGGCAAGATTATTTTCAACTAAAAACCTGCAATCGAACGCTCTACCACTGAGCTATAGACGCTGGGAGAAGCGCCCACCGTGAGTCGAACTAGAGTAGGATGATTCGAAATATAAATGCCGGGTTGAGTTTAGGAGACGGTGATAGTAAGCAGTGCACAATATAATCCTGCAGGAACGAGTCTTACCACGGGACCATTCGAAGAATACTGCTAAGTTTGCTGAAAATTTAACTATATTAATACCTCATAAAGATTTTCTCTCTGGATTCTTTGTAATGGTACCGTAGCAGACAATAATATTTATTTTATTATGATTTTCTTTATTAACCACAACACCTTTTTCATACCAGAATAGACATCATCCAATTCAAATTTCAAGCATCCTGTCATGCCCACACCCGTCCTCGGAAACGCCCCGGTTAGCACTATTTCAAAATATCTCAGCGATAATGTGCAAACCTCGATTGGATCGAAATGGCAACAGGGTATCCAAGTTAAAAAAATTGACTCCGTAGGGCAGTCAGCAAAACGATACTTGACCGTCTCTCAGGACAAGACAGCCTTGTTTTGTACCCACGAACCACTCGATAATTATCTGTCTAAGAAAGGTTCGGGCTTTTCGTTATCGAATTCTTTTGGAAACTTGAAAAAGAACTTGAAAACTTTGCGGGATGGAGGCACAGGAGGTGGCCATTCTGCTGTAAATCGGCATATTGATGTGGCAGATCTCGTTGATGTTTACGAAGGTTTGGTGGGTACGAACAAACTAGAAAAATCCCGCAAGAAAGACAGATTAAAGGGCCAGTTGTCGGATATTGACAATGAGCGTGATCAAATTGTCATTATTGTCCATCATTCCAACGCGACCCTAAATCTGTTAGTGGAAGATCCCATGGAACGCAGAGAATTAGTTATCATAATTCGACAGATGTTGACGTATTATGCCAAAGCACGCAAGCTGGTTGACGGTGAAGCTCTCTTAATGCGCCACGTGTGGTACGATATTGACATGAACAAGGATAATTTGATATCTGAAAAAGAATTCATAGCTGTCTTGGGACGTCTCAATATTGAAATAAAAAATCCAGCACGGTACTATCGGCAATTTCTTAAGGATCACCACATATGTTCGGAAGGATTAAAATACAATGAGTGCATGGTGCTATTCGAAAAGATCAAAGTTGACTGTTTCAACGGTGAGAGGTCGGCGAGTGAGGCTATCGCAAATGAAGTCTGGAATCGGTCGTTCGGTAGTGAAATGAAGGTGACGAAAAGTGCCAAGAGAAATATTTGGCATGTTTGCTACTGTTTTCAATGCTAACATCCATTAAGACGTTTTGATCTCACTCCTCTTTCATCATATTCGACTAAAACGACAGGAGGTTACAGCTCAAGTATTCCTCTACAAATTTCTATATACTGTACAACATGAGACCGATATGACAGTGGAGGATGCTCAAATGATTATTGATGAAATCAACAGCGTTGAAGCAAATCGACGAGACGATTCGCTGTCTGAAAAAAACCTCTCAAAGTTTCGGTTTGAATTATACCTTCGAATGGAGACGAATGAAGCTTTCGATCCGAGGAAACAGCAGCTGCTTTCATCTCGGCTGGACCAGCCACTGGCTCACTACTGGATCAATACCAGCCACAACACGTATCTTCTTGGAGACCAGCTGCAGTCATCCTCATCTGTCGAAATGTACATGCGAGCTCTTCGAAGAGGTTGCAAATGTCTGGAACTCGATTGCTGGGACGGTGATGACCCAGAAGAGACTAATGACGAAGTGATTCCAGTTGTCTTTCATGGGCACACTCTGACATCCAAAATTGCTTTTATAGAAATCTTGCATGGCGTCCAAACCTACCTGGAGATTCACCCAGATACTTATCCCATTATCTTATCTTTGGAAAATCACTGTTCTCGACAATTTCAAACTGCAATGGCGAGGAATTTGAAGGACATATTTGGCAGCAGGTTGTACGTGCCTCCTCCTGGAAGTGCTACAATGGACGACCTACCGTCGCCAGAGGAACTTCGAGGGATGGTCGTTATCAAGGGAAAGCGCCCTCCGACCCCAGATGACGCTGAAGCCGATGAAGAAGTTGATTTTGATCCCTATGCTGACAACTCTGGCACAGGAACTGCAACAGAAGATACCACTGGTGCTGCTGGGGCATCCGCTGACATTGATCCCATTAATGTCAAAAAGGGTCTGCCACCCAAAGTTGTAGCCGAGCTTGCAAACCTAACACTTTTCCATGGAACCGAGTTTAAATCTTGGGAAAAGTCCATTGTACAACCCCCTAGCCATATGCACTCAATTGGTGAAACTAAAATTCCAAAGCTTATTAAGAAGAATGCGAAGGAAGCTAGCAAATGGCGAGAGTACAACCAAAGACACATGACACGCACGTATCCAGCAGGATTTCGTGTTGACTCATCCAATTACAATCCAATGTTGGCTTGGTCGGTGGGTTCGCAATTGGTTGCGTTGAACTTTCAGACACTCGATTCTTCATTGATCCTCAACGATGGAAGGTTTCGCGAATCAGGTGGCTGCGGCTATGTGTTGAAACCAGCAAGCGTCATGGGATTAGCCACGTCAGATTGCACACCAATTAATCTCGCCATTCGCGTAGTAAATGCATTCTATCTTCCTAAGCCATTTGGCCACACAACAGGCGAAATCATTGATCCATACGTTTCGGTTGCGCTTCATGATATTAAGGAAGGTGTGCTTGCCGGCAACAGTGCCGAGAAACAATCCAAGGGAGAAAGAACAGAGCCTACCCGAAACATCGCATCGGGTACCACCAGCATTTTAAAAGCAACTACAGGGAACAAGACGAAGGCTGGTGGAGAGGGAAATGAAGAGGTTTTAGATGCCGCTGCCACCTACGAAGCGACCAAGGAGGAATATGAAACGCCTGTTGTCAACAACAACGGCTTTGCACCCGTGTTTCAGACAACCATGAACTTTACTGTTCATAATCCTGATTGTGCTATGGTCGTCTTCCATGTCAAAGAACGAGATGTCGGACTTAACGACTGGGTTGCTCACTCGGCTATTCCCTTTTCATGCCTTCGAAAAGGCTATCGGAACGTTCCATTGTTTGACAACCATGACACGCGCAGTGGTGCGTTCAACTTTGCATCTCTGTTTGTTGAGATTATGTATTGACTTGTAGATTGATTCGATGTATGATCCTGAATTTTCGCGGTAACAGATGAACCCAGACAATTTGTGAGCTACCGTAAGTCGTGAAGTCACAAAGCAATTGTACAATTCTTAAATAAAAATATGTACTTCAAGGAATGCTTTATGTCATCAACTGAGCTAGGCTGTGATGGATGTAGTAGCAAGCATGATGATATCTTGATATAATGTATTACATAACGTTTGTTTCCAAGCGGCAGCATCTCTACCGGCTCGCAAATGAATGCAACAATGCGTGCGTGCCGCAGTGCTCTCAATACAACAGCTTAGTCTCTCCAATAGATAGATTTAGATACCGAGTGACTGAAGTGACTCCTGCCCCTGCTTCTATGAAAGTTGTCCCTGCTTTGACTGCCGGGATGACTATATGAACTGCCGCTTCCTTGATGATCCAACCATGATACGCTACCTCTGCCTGATCTTGATGGTCCTCTGAAGAATCCTTTGCTTGAGCGGGATGACTTACTAAAGAAAGATTTAGAGCTCTTGGATTGAAAGCCTTGGGTGGAAAAATTAAAAACATGGTAGGTGAATTCAGTTACCATACCTGTAGTAAATTCAGAAGAAAAGAAAGCACATCATTCAATCAAAACAAATGACTCAAGACGTACCTTTGGAACTTTTGGACTTGCTGAAGAAACCTTTGGAGCTCTTGGACTTACTGAAAAAACCTTTGGAACTCTTGGACTTACTGAAAAAACCTTTGGAACTCTTGGACTTGCTGCTACTTTTAGATTTACTAAAGAACCAACCAGAACTTGAGTGTCCACTGCTGCTTCCATAATATCCCGACCCTGATGTGCTACCGCTGCCAAATCTTGACGATTTGCTAAAGAAGGATTTAGAGCTTTTGGACACAGAACCTTGATGAGAAAAGATAGAGAGATGTTTAGGCCAACATGGAAAATAGAACAAATCTCCAAAAACGAAAGAAACGCTGCATATATCGAAGCACACCTTTGCTACCGCTATTTAAAATAAATCCAGACTTGGATCTTTTGCCCGATTTGGAGCTAGACTTGGACGAAAATCTGCTGCCACTACCACTTCCGTGGTAGCTGCCACTACCACTTCCGTGGTAGCTGCCACTACCACTTCCGTGGTAGCTGCCACTACCACTTCCGTGGTAGCTGCCACTACCAATACCGTATCCTTTTGAATATAAAGATTGCGTGAGTCAGCATTGCAAACGGAAAAAAGCAAGCAGATTTAGCAAAGAGAAACCAATGATAATGCATACCTTTGCTTGAGCTTGACTTGCTCTTAAAAAAAAATCCTTTGCTTGTTTTGCTTTTTGATTTTCTGGTGCCCTTAGAAAAAAAGCCAGATTTTGATCCTTTGCTTAATTTGCTCTTTGAAAAGAAGCCCTTGCTTGATTTGCTGAAGAAACCTCCAGAACTCCTTCCACTTCCAGAACCTTGACTGGCACTTCCGCTTCGATAACTTCCACCGCTTCGCCTAACACTTCCAGTGCTGTAACTTCCTCGACTACCAGGAAACCGACTGATACGCCGACTTTGATAGCTTCCTCCCCTACCCGATGGGTGTTGGTATCTTTCCCCCCTACCCGATGGACTGGCGGTTCCACTTTTGTAGCGTTTTCCACTGCCTTCAGATCGGTCGGTGTTTCCCCTTTGGTAGCCGTCTCCATTGCCACTCCAGTAGCCTGATCGGCGGTGGCTCCCTCCTAGCTTTCGCTTTTGCTCCCGGCTGTCAACCTCTACCACTTCTTGATTTATCCCGGGCGCATCATGGTCAATAGCGAATGTGGCTCCCCCCGATTGGGAAATCTTAGAATCCTTCTTCCTTAGGACGCTCATTTTTCGAAGACGACGTTGGCCGTCAGCGATGACAGAGACATGGCAGGCTGCCAGGATGGCAAGGAGTAACAAAACATTCTTCATACTGTTGAGTACTCGATCACTGGGTAGTAGATTGGAATGATGAGAGTTTAAGCACTATGTGTATTCGAGAAAAGCCACGAAGTAAATACTGTACTCGACGAGTGGACTTTACACGCTACTATTCTGTATTCTACTACTATTCAATACTAGAACGAAAAAATATTGACGATGGTTGAAGATAATAAAATTATCATGATCCTTGCGCTTGCCTTTGAAATAATCGAAACTTGTCTTTGAAATCGAAGCTTGTCTTCAGTATTGGCGTCCGTAATATTTAAAATTCAAAGTATTCTAATTAAAAGATTGAAACATGTTATTATTATTGTATTTAGAAAAAATCGAAAGTGTGACCGGTTTTAACCCTCTTGCAGGATTGCTCTGAATAGAGAGGGCTAAAGTTACTTTCTTCTTGTTTGAAATCTAGCTAAAAGATTTATCAACTACTGCCGTTAGTCTAGTAGCTAGGTAGGCAGCAGTAGTAGTACTCGTCTAGCTACCACCACTAGTACTCGTACTACTAGCTAGTAGTACCTGGTAGATAATGGAAGTGCAGCCACCACCACGCCACAATACAGTACTACTTAGGCTAGCAGCAGTAGACTAGTACCAGGTACTACTATAGTAGTACAGTAAGCAATACTGCAGGAAGATTCGCCAGCCAAATAGGGCATAGTATCCCATAATATTTAGAGCTACCAGTAGTAATTAAGGGAATCATATTCTCTTTACAAAGTGGTAATTTGGTGAATACTCAACAAAGAGCATATTTTCCTACTCTTTTTGTATAGTACAAAAATATAATTAAAATCTTTTTAGATTATTAATTAGTAGGGGTAACAATGCCCAACAAGGCCAAAAGCAGCTTGGTCAAGTGGGCCACACTGGATTTGGCTCCACAAGCCAAATTTTGTTCTTTTCATTAATTTTTTTACACAATGGTGGATTGGCTCAATGAATTTTATATGAGTCAATTTCAGGAATGATGGCCCGGTGGTAGTAGAGTCCCCCCCCTTCTTTGTTGTTCTTCTTTCAATAGTTAAATTGAAATGTGTTGACATGGTGGTGATGTGTTGCCATGTGTTGAAATGTCTTGTTGAAATAACAATCCACCGTGTGCGTTGAAATTGTGTTGAAGAAAATGTGTTGAAATTTTTGCTTCCAGTCCCAAGGCAACAACAAGCGGCACCACTACTGGCACACCGCTGGATTCTTGGTGCAATAACCAAATCCTCACACCACACAGGAGAGAAGGAGCTTTGAAGAACAAGCTAGGAGTCCAGCTTGTTGCCTTTAAATAGCTAGTGCATCCCTTCTTGTTGCTTCTTGGTGGTGTGAATTTAATGCACTCAATGATATTTGTATTACTACTTGTAAGAGAAGCAAGCAAGAAAAAGCAAGGCCATTGTCATTAGCAGTTTCAAGTACTATTTGTTGCATTCTTATTTGTACTATATTCCTAGTATTCATATTTATATTCATTTTGTTCATATTCATTTTCATATTATTTTTTGTATCATGCTATTTGTACAGTATTGGTACTATTGTATTGTTTGCTCTTCGTATTGTTGCCCAAATCATTTTTCTCCTGGCCGATGTGACCTACGGTGAAATCACCACAAGGCGAAGATTTAGCTACCAGGTACCTGGTAAGCATGCTTTTTAACAAGTTTATGCCCTGTGAATTTACCAGTACCGTAGCACACTGGAATACTTATTAGGTATGGTACCAGCAGCAAAAAAAGAAGGAAGCTAAACAAATAAGATTTATCACAACACCAATAGTACAATTTGCTTCACTAGTAGTACTAGCTACGGTACCTGGGAGTGGTACCAGGTAGTAAGCATGATGATGCTTTTATTACTACCAGCCAGGTACCAGGTATCGAGCAACTCCCCTGTGAGCTTAGCATGATTTAATTATGCTTATAGTGGTCGTACTACTCGCCTAATCATGCTTGTTGTGTTGAAATTATGTGGTGTTGACCCGTGTTGACGCACCTGTTGAAATGTGTTGAAATAGCTTATCATGTTGAATTTCAACACACAACTAGACCTACCGTAGTACTAGGAGATTTTTTCAATACGTGTTTCAGGATTTAAAGGCAATAGATCCCATTCGCCCAACCATTCAAATTATGGCATGGTAGTATTTGGTAATGAAAAACCCTGCTTAAAAATGGAATAAATAGACCAAAGAGCTCTAGCAAATTACACATTGTGCGCATAAGTCTCTATCTAAAGCCCATCTGCAAAGCTGGGGACTTGCTTGTGTCATTTTTGCCAGTGCAAGATGTATTGAAACAGAAATCAATGAAGGAAATACATATCATTTGAGATTTCACATCCAGCACTTATCGGAGGCAAGGACATCAGGAGTTCATTAATGTGGATCATTTAGTATGATCTTGAGGAGGTGTGATAAGATCTGTAGTCATCTCCGTCGAATCTGCTTGCTCCTTTGCCGCCTTTTGAGCCTTTAGATGAGCCTCCTTTTCCTTTGGAGCCTTTTCCTTTTGACCCTTTGCTGCCATGACCGCCCTTGGATGCACCTCCTTTTCCTTTTGAGCCATTGCCCTTTGAACCTTTGCCGCCCTTGGATGAGCCTTTGCCCTTCGACCCTTTACCACCATGACCGCCCTTGGATGAGCCTCCTTTTCCTTTCGAGCCTTTGCCCTTCGATCCTCCCTTGGAGCCCTTCGACATGCCTGCAAGATTGAAAAGGGCAGATTGTGACGGGTTGTAAGTTGTAACAGACAAAACATGAGAAATAGTGCGAATTTATATTCAGCGATAGGATTCAAGATCACAATAAGAAAAGAAAACATGAATTAACCTACCGTTTGTGTCGTCTCCAGAAGAATAGTAGTAAGGCTTATCCATGGAAGCATCGGAATAGCGGTATCCGAGTCCGCGAACTTCAGAGTCGACTTCATCGGCAACCTCGGTCATCAAGTCTTTGGCACGACGGAGTAGAGCAGCTTCTCCGCCAATGAAGGAGCTGCAGAGCAAGACGGCAAACGCCACAAAGTATTGTAAATTCTTGGAAAACATGGTACAGGTTAATTTTTGCTTGAATAGTTTTCAATATTATGATGAATGTAATTATTGTTATCTGGTCTATTAAATTGTGATTAATCTCAATAATACTCCCGGATCCAAAAAATTTAACTCTGGGAGTACCAGCTACAGTACGTAGCTTTTCAAATACTCAGATTTACAAGATGGAGCAATTTAAATTTGAATTCAATTCCATTAGGGTCCAACGGCTGAGTAAACTCAACTTTGTCTTTTATTAATATTAGGAAACAATGTGTGTGGAAAAAAGAGCAGTCGAAATTGTGACTCCTTGTTAATTAAAAATAATAGGACAATTAGGGAATCTCACACCATTATTATTGTACGTAATCCGAGTACTGCTACTATTTTTTCATTTCTTTGACCAGTGGACAAACTTTGACCATGAAAACGAAGTAGACCCTACTCGGAAATCTATTTAAATTATTACTAGTACCGTCGTACCGGTAGTCTACCGCTTAGTCTACCCTCGTAAGTCTCTAGGTACACACGCATCTTATTTTTATTGTTTGGTCAACAGTTGTTTTTAACCAGAGCTAGGGTGGCATCACGGACTCCACTCGATTAAGTTATTAAATTTTAACTTCTCGAACACACACAACTAGTCAGGCCAGGTACTAACATAATGTTCCTTTGCGTTTCGCATTGTTTTTCCAGCATATTTTTTGCAAATACTAACCAGGTACTGCTGCTGTACGCGAGGTACGAGTACGAGTTCTCATTAATCAAGTAGTCTTAGTACCGAAGCTTCTCGAATGACTGATTGCTGCAGTAATGGGTCCAACATTGACAAATGATGTGTGAACCGTGAACAACTACGATGAGATTTGCTAGGCTACTTCTGTACAAATGAGAGCTTCACCAGAGCTATGTGGTTTGCGAGCAACATCGTCATGGTGAAGGAGCAACCACAAGAAGAGCCTTCTGAAATAGGCGCCAAGATTGTCCTTCCGCCTAGATTGTGAGCTCCTACAATTCTGAGTTACCTTTACTTGTTATGATGACATGGAATTTTTCATCTATCATGCCTTCTTATTTTATATAATAGAAAAGCAACAATAAGGATCATTCTCGCATCACACACTATCTATTTTATTGCACACCACCAACGGAGGCGGCAGCAGCAGCCAGCCAGCAGCGTTAGCAGCAGCCGTTGTCTTACCATGTATGGCAAGCAATGTATTTGCAAAAGCAAAAAAGAATGCATCACTCTCTCTCGCATCGCCATCACTAAGCACCCCAACACCAGCCAGCCTGCTGCAGCAGCACGCGCTAGCAGCAGCAGCCATCTCTGCCAAACAACGATTTGAAATTCTGCTCTCTCGAACAAAAGTGATTATCGAAACCAAGAAAGGAAATTCTAATTGGCTTATTTAATAACACAAAGTCATCCATTTCCAACCAAGAATGATTTTAATGGTTCTCTTCTAGTACAGAGCAAAATATCACAAAAATTGATAGATACGCTTGCAAATAAACAAATCTGCTAAAAGCATTTCTCGCAAGGATCCAACAACCCAACAATTTGATTTTTGTTCTTATTTTTAAATCCAATTATGCAAAAATAATGCTGGATAAAATGGCTAATCATTTAGGGTTCTTAGCTGCTTCAGTCAAACAGAGCAGAGCCAATCAGTACAAAAAAGTAGCTTTAACTCCATCATGGACAACTAAGTACTCTCTAGAGAAGAGAGATGTGCTTGACAAGGAAGAGGTGGGGGTGGGGTTAAAAATGAATAAAATATTTTATTAGGGAGTTCAACGAATAATGTCCTGCTGATACACAACGCCCACCACGGAAAACATGATACAACAGCATACTAGGAGCCCTCAATTCAGACAGAATATTCCTGCAGAAACATGGATGCATGGAGCTTTCAGTCTTCCGCGCACTAGCACTACAGCCAAATTGATAAAATATAACTCGCATAGGAGGAGCCAACAGCACTTGAAACAAATAAATATGCAATCCTATTTGTTTTCGATGTAAGAGAACCTACACTACTATCAAACACTACAAATTTTTAATTTAAGCGTCATTGTCAATACTCTGTGTAACTGTGGGAAAAAATTAAAAAAGAGAAATATTTTCTGCTTTGCTGTGTATTTTCCGTGTAAACACTTTCCTTGATTGACTGATTCTAGATTGCGTCGTTGAGGGTATGAATTGTTGTGCATGTAACCAATCGTTTGAAGAAACAAAAACCTAAAATGCAAAACTGATTCGATTGCCACAACTTGCCGAGTTACTTCGTTTTCTCAAATCAGGCCCTTCTCTACCCGCTTTCTCACTTTCTAATGATAGCCTCATCTAGATTTTTAATTGGTGTAGTCTAATTGGTTTTGAGGGACTTAATCTTCTAAACTCATGCAAAAACAATTTAGCAATATGCTGAACGATTTTTCCCTATACGGAGGTATTGTAGTTGTCTTCAATTATTTATTAATGGAATACTTTATCCTTTACAGCACGGTACTAACTTTTGACCTTCGTTTCAGGTGTTGAGTTGAGATGTACTTTTGATGAGCTGAAATTTAAATTTTGCTCATCTCAGGAAATTTTCGAACTATGCATCTCACGCAAGCTCCGACTCTTCGCATGTAATATGGAGTCACGTCAGCTTCTTGTTACAGCCGAAAGTTCACTGTGCCCTTGAAGAACATGACTTTTGTAATATAAGTCTATTCCAGGTCGCTTTTATATTATTCAAATCTATTCTAGGTCGCTTACAATATGACATTTTTATCATAATTTGTTTGTGTATACTGTAACTGATTCACTAACGTAATTGGGAAAAGTCATTGCCTGACAGTCGTTGATAAAAACTTTTGTGTAGCCGATTCTTTGATCCGACTTCTATTTCTGATGCCATTTACTCATTTCTCTGCGTGTCAACGTAGGGCCATACCAGACAGCCACATCTTTTTCTCTGATCTCAGGAGATGGGTTGAACAAATGCAAGGATGATAATGGTTGGTTGGTAGCTAGTGAATAGAAGTGGTAGCCACCACACTAGTACCAGCAAGTCATGCTTACCTCTAAGCTTACAAAAATTGGGTCAGAGCTAGTGTACATTGGTGAGAACTGGGCACCTCGGCCAAACCTGGGGAGAAGAGATCAACACGCATTGCGGGACAAATGACAACTTCCTCTGTGGATTAATTCCTGAGTGAGCTGTCAAAGTCTTGGGTTGGGTTTTTGTTGTTGCATTCTTGCTCGATAATCTGGATGGAAAGTGTAGTCATATGATCCTCTACTAGACCTAGTAATCATTGGAAACCTTTTACTGGCAATCTTAGTAGTGTACAGGTTTTGCTGAATCTATGACATCTTTCTACTTACTAACACTCTCTGTTATTACAGAGTAGATGATAGACTATCCACTACTGTTCATTTGGAGCGCAGAAGCCCTTCCGTGACTTATGGAGATAGCAGATAATAGAGAGAAAGACGGTATGAATTTGGATTGTAGTAGCTGCTAACTTGAGCCAACTTTAACCCTTGTACTGCTTGTGCTCTTACACAAGCAGTGATTGCTGCTGGTAGAGAGAGTAAGGTAATAAATAAGCTGTCACCATGGTGGTGTACTGATTGATGATAGCTGACAAACTATCGAAATACAAAAATATATTTCAGGGATTTTGTGAGGTCCGAGGTCTGTGTGACAAATTGAGATACACAACAGCAAAGTGTAAAAGGTTCGACCTCCGGGGCTAAGGCTTGTTTTGTACCAGTAGTAGACCAAAATTCAGTAAGTAGTCTAGTACACCAGTGTTGAAAAAGAAAACTAAACAAATGTTCATCGCCAAACAGAGCAACAGACACGAGGTCGGAGGTCCCATCCTTAAGTTGTTGGACTATGCAAACTTCAGTGCTCCACCGTTGGAAAAGGCAGCTTATATTGGTGTCGGAGGAATAAAACTTTTTCATAGACGACCCACGCCCACTTGGAGTGTGGTTGGCGAAAGCTTGTAGCAAAATGCAATATAACTCGCTGCTATGCAGCTGTACTACCCCCCACCCAAAGCATCATTTCTGTGGCACGTAGGGCGAATGTTCCAAATCCAACTGGACTACTTCAATTCCGGAGCCTTTTAGTTCACGCCTACTGTTGTCGACCACGCTAAACGAGCTCCCAGCAGCATTCCAGAATTGTCCTGAGTGTTGCCACCGAAGCTCATCGTCCCGGCCACTTTCCTCCGAGAAAGCCTCATATATCATAATCTTTCCAGCCCCATACCTACAGCAGACGCCATCCCAAGCACTATCTAACATCAAAAAATTGTATGTTCCGGGTGCAAGATTGGGAAACGTCTTGGAATGTAGTCCCGGGCTAGTGACCTCTCCAAAATCTAACCAATAAAGTTCTTCATTCGATAGCGCATCGTAGAGGAGCCATGAGCTTTCTTCGGGACACTGGTCGTAAGTAATGTCAACGCGGAGCGAAACACCTCTTGGCTGGATAATGGGGTTTGGAATGTCGTTATTGCTGTTGCTGCCATTGATGTCATCATTTCCGTTTTCATCACCGGCGCCATCATTATTGCCGCTACCATTGCCTTGACAGGATGCCAGACTGGGATTGTCAGACATTTCACAGATCGTGTCATCAATCCATGCCGACACAGATGATACGCGCGCATAGACTCCAGGGAATCCTGCTTGAGCACAACCGTTCCCCCAACTGGTCACTTTTGTGTGTGTTTAGAGCAAAATGAGAGACGACAAACTACAAATAATATTTCGACGACACAAACAATGGAACCTACCTCCTACTTGGATTCCCGCTTTATCCAGAATCGGACCGCCCGAGTCTCCCTGGCAACTATCACGACCACCTCCATTGACTCCGGCACAAAGCATACTATCTTCCTCGACTCCTCCTCCGTAAACCCGAACACAGTCGACGTGCGGAACAAAATTTACATCAACTTCGCGCAAATCGAATGACCCGGTGCCACCTTCAAACGTTGATCCAAATCCAATCACCGTAAGAACGTCTATCCCCGACGGATTGTCAACGTCTCTGTTCAGTATTACTGGGGTCACTGACGTGACGGGACTTTTTAGCTTGTACAACATAAAATCGTAGTCTTGCCCTCTAGCATTGTAACTTGGATGCTCCGTGCCGTCTCCGTCGATAGCCGCCTGAATCCCACTGTTCCGTGTCGAACCACCAATACGAGCCGTGAAAGGATACAATGTTTTGCAATGGGCAGCAGTCAATATAACTTGGAAGCAAAAGCAGAGAAAGAGTTAATAAAAAACTTTGACCAACTGCAGAAGAAGATTTGAAAAAGACTCACTGTCTTCATGGACTAGAGTGCCGCCACATCCACCCAAATTCACATGCCACGGGTAGTTCTCTCCATTGGCCACACTCCCGCCCACGACGCGGCTTTGAAATGGTACGTGATCCCATTCATTTCTCAATTCATCATTCAGATGAAGTTGTTGTAGATCGGTAGTGTCGCCCAGTTCAGGAGGAGACCAAGGTTCTGAGCAAAGTCCAGGCGACAAACAAAAAGCAAGTAGCAAACCAAAAAAGAAAGAGATTGTCATGTTAGCTTGTTCTTTAATTATGAAGATTATGGCATCAAGCAATGTCAACAAAACTAACTAACTGGACTGGGATCGCTGTTGTCATATTTTTTATTACTGGAGTAGTCTACTACTGGCTAGTACTGTAGTAGTATTACAGTAGTTCTTGTCTTGCCAAGGAACGCTGTCCTTTGTCGATTCCATGTTGTTAAGTGGCATTACTTAACAAACAAACTGGGAAAGAGAACTGGCTCGTACTGGGACTGGTTCCGAGTCAAACACGTGTCTGTAAATAAAAGACAGATACAGAACTCGAGTAGGTCTACCAGGTACTGTACCAGGTAACAGGTACCTGGTACCAGAAACCTACTACCGTAGTACTCGAGTACCAGGTACAGTAGTACGAGTAGCTAGCTAGACCCCCTCCTACGGTACTACTTCTTAGCTAAAACAGTACAGTAGTATGGAACTGTTACCACCAATTTCGAGATTTTCCCTGACTCCAGTTTGCTACCCTTTTTTTTGGAGATTTTTGGAACTCGAGATTATTTGACAATTTAGTGTATCACCAATTTCGAGATCTTGAGTTTTTTGTTGCTTTTTTTGAGATTATTTTAATGTATATCAACAGAATGAAGTAATGAATGTTTCATTGTAATTAGATATCATTGTCTAAGATATTCATCGGGTCTTGTACAGTCAGAATGTATGTGTTACTCCATCATGTGTTACCACTGGACCACCCACCCACCCACCCATTCAGCAAATACTACTTTAAAAGGCGGGCTTGACCATTTTATTTTATTTAATACCATTGCGAATAAGTTTACAGTAGGTAAAACAGTACACTAGAATAATCCAATAAATACGTTTATTCGAATAATGAATTAAATTAAAGTGGTTCAGCAGCTACCTGTTAAATGCTAAAAAAAAAA
>Ga0210036_1002680_pt1 | contig 18510 bp, 22 predicted proteins | sample CryGeymeta201515_FD_185469 | JGI IMG/M metagenome (GOLD analysis project Ga0210036, IMG submission 185469) | Groundwater microbial communities from Crystal Geyser aquifers in Utah, USA - Crystal Geyser metaG 2015-15 (SPAdes) (version 2) | ecosystem: Environmental > Aquatic > Deep subsurface >...
CCGCTTGCGGGGTTGGGATGCTATTGACCTGCGAAACCAGCAAAATCTGCCCTCGCCCAGCCAAATTTTCGCTACGATTCTTCAAGTCCGACAGACTCCCAGCCAGAATGCTGCATAAATTCGCGTGATGATCGTGGAGGATTTTGTTCTGCAGGGTAATTTTGGTTGCGGCATAACCTGAAGGCTAGTCTGCACTGAAACTTCGTTTGGTGAGGAAGCGGTGTCGTGATTCATGCCCCCGACTGAACAAAATTTCCATTTGGAACAAAAGACCGGCGCGATCGGCCACAGGAGACGGTGGTTTTGCTAACGTCCATCTTGTTTGGGCTGCTGATTGGGTTTCGACGATTATTCGTCAAATGGGTTTTTTAGTTCCACCCCGGTTCCGCGAAAATCATTCACGTTGCGTGTGACCACTATTAGATCGTGAATCAATGCAATTGCTGCGATCTGTTTATCAATAGGGTGTTGAGGATGAGGCGACATTAACCGCCCCCACACTTGGGCGCACTCTTCATCAAAAGATAAAATCTTAGCCGCGTAATCACCAACGATTACATCAAGCCATTTCTCAAGTTTTCTGGTTTGCGGGACATCACCGCGATGGCGGATGTTTTCCAAACCACGCCGAATTTCTCCGATAGTTTGAGCGGAAAGATAAATGTCGGCAGCATCCGCTTCTTTGAAAAACCGCCGCACCCCTGGATTGGCTTTCATCCCTTTGCGCGCTTCACTGATGATGTTGGTATCAACCAAATACATACAGAATTCTATGCGTTGCGAAAATTGAAGTCGGCGTCTTCACCCACGTCAGGCATGGACGATAAAACTTCGGCAACCGAACGACGCTTTGGGCGCTGCAGAACCGATTTCAGAATCTCACGATGTTCAGCTTCGGCACTTCTTCCATGAGACGCGGCCAACTGCTTTAAAGCCAGAGCGACATCCTCTTCCACATTACGAACAACAAGATTGGTCGCCACGATAGAAACCCCCTTTGTAATCATTGATAGCAATATACGCAAAGGATGATTGCATTGCAATCGAAATGTACTAACAGATTGTAATGACGTGAAATTCTACATCTTGAGCAGGTGAGTGCTCCATCGATTAGCTGCTCAGGTCGATCCTCGGACAATGCCATTCAGATAAAGCCCGAATTACAAATAATCGAATAAACCTGCATCCTTTTCCGCTTTCGTTCGTCTCCTCTGCACCACAGACTGTTTTGGAGTAGCGAAATGTCCAGCCTTGCCCTGAATCTCCCCCGCCGCAGCCCGCGCGCTTTCCTGTTGCTCGCCGGTATCGCGTGGTTTGCGATCTACAAGACGCTGGAACCGCTGTCGCACATGCTGGTGGGTGCGCTGCCGCTCGAGGCGGGCAGCCACCTGTACGACGCGCTGCAATTCTTCTTCTATGACACGCCCAAGGTGCTGTTGCTGCTGGCAGGTGTGGTCATGGTCATGGGCATGGTCAATTCCTATTTCACGCCGGAACGCACCCGCGCGCTGCTGTCCGGTCGGCACGAGGGCGTGGGCAATGTGATGGCCGCCTCGCTCGGCATCGTTACCCCGTTTTGCTCCTGTTCCGCCGTGCCGTTGTTCATCGGCTTTGTGCAGGCGGGCGTGCCGCTGGGCGTGACCTTCTCATTCCTGATTGCCGCGCCGATGGTCAACGAGATCGCGCTGGCGCTGCTGTTCGCGCTGTTCGGCTGGAAGATCGCGCTGCTGTATCTGGGGCTGGGGCTGTCGGTTGCCATCGTCGCCGGTTTCATCATCGGCAAGCTGAAGATGGAACATCATCTGGAAGACTGGGTGCAGAAGATGGCGCGCACCGAGGCCACGGTCGGCGCGGATGAATTGACTCTGGTTGACCGCATTCAGGCCGGCTTCGCTTCGGTGCGCGAGATTGTCGGCAAGGTTTGGCCCTACGTGCTGGCGGGCATCGCCATCGGCGCGGGTATCCACGGTTATGTGCCGGCGGATTTCATGGCCGGTTTCATGGGCAAGGACGTGTGGTGGGCGGTGCCCGCTTCGGTGCTGATCGGCGTGCCGATGTACACCAATGCCGCCGGCATCATTCCCATTGTCGAGGCGCTGCTCGCCAAGGGCGCGGCGCTGGGCACGGTGCTGGCGTTCATGATGAGCGTGATCGCGCTGTCGCTGCCGGAGATGGTGATCCTGCGCAAAGTGCTGAAGCCGCGCCTGATTGCAACCTTCGTGGGTGTGGTCGCGAGCGGCATCATGCTGGTCGGCTTCGTGTTCAACGCGGTGGTGTGAGCATGTCAGTCTGCGCCGTTCCGCCCCCCGATGCGCCCGTCATCCGCCTGACCCTGGCGGGCACGGGCGAACCGTTGCTGCGCATGGAGAAGCGCCTGTCCTGCGCGGCAGCGGGCGCGGGCGTGCAGTTGGAACTGGAGATTCGGAAGGACCTCCATGTGCTGGGCATTCCCCATGCCCAAACGCTGGTCGTGCTGCATGACGGGAAAAGAATCTTCAGCGGGCTGCCGCGCACCGAGGAAGTGGAGACTTGGCTCAAAGAAAAGACGGCCAGGTAAAAACGGGAATGAGTGAAAGATGAGTCGATTTGCAAAATATTTTGCGCACGGTACGTTGGCCGTTGCAATGCTGTTGGGTTTGGGCGCATGCGATACCAAACCGCCGCTTGCCACTTCGCCCGGTGTCGCGCTGGTGCAACAGGCGGCCGCCTCGGGCAGGCCGACCATTGCTGAATTTGGTGCCAAGACGTGCGCCTCCTGTCGCGAGATGAAGGTGATTCTGGACAAGGTCGCGCAGCGCAGCGCGGGCGAGGCCAATGTACTTATCATCGACATCAGCGAAGATTGGCAGGCGTCGCAGGAATACGGCATCCAGATGATGCCGACGCAGGTTTTCTTCGATGTGAACGGCAAGGAAATCGCGCGGCATATCGGCAAGTTAAGCGAGGCGGAAGTGCTTGAGGGTTTGGCGGCGGGGCGCGTGCGATGAATGGCGAGACGCTGATCGCGGCCTATCCCTTGGCCGCCGCCGTGACGGCGCTGTTGGCCGGGTTGGCCTCGTCGGTATCGCCCTGTACCGTGGCCTCGATGCCGTTGGTGGTGGGTTTCGTGGGCGGTTATAGCGACGGCAGCAGGCGTCAGGCGTTCAGTTATTCAGCCAGTTTCGTGCTGGGTTTGTCGCTGGCGTTCACGGCGGTTGGGTTGGCTGTCGCCCTGGCGGGTGCATGGCTGTTGCCCGCAGGCGGTTACGGCAGGATGTTGCTGGTGGGTATTTTGATTGTGCTGGGGGCGAGCTTGTTGAGTGGTCGCGCCTTGCCGGGGATGCGCAGCGCACAGTGCGGCAGCAGCGCCCCCGCCAGATGGCGCGGCGCGCTCGGTGCGTTTGCTGCCGGCGGCTTGTCGGGCATGGTGTTCTCGCCCTGTGCCACGCCGGTGATGGTGGGCATCCTCGCCCTCATCGGCCAGCAGGGTGATGTGTGGTACGGCGCGCTGCTGATGTTCCTGTATTCGCTCGGCCACGGCGCGCTGTTGCTGGCGGCGGGTTCATCGGTGGGATTCGCGCAGTGGCTGGCGGGTTCGCGCTGGGCGGGCAAAGTGAATCAGTATTTCACCCGCATCGCGGGCTTGCTGTTGCTGTCGTATGGTCTTTATCTGCTGTGGCAAATGGCAGGTCGGTTTTGAAGGGATGAAACAACCGTTTGTGTTGCCCGGTTTTGGCGGCACACCATAAGCAAAAGGAGTCGCAACATGGCGAAAAATATCAAAGTGCTCGGCACCGGCTGTGCCAACTGCAAGACCACGCAGAAACTCATCGAAGAGATGGCCAAGGAAAAAGGTGTAGAGATCGAACTGGAGAAGGTCGAAGACATTCAGGCCATCATGGGCTTCGGCGTGATGTCCACGCCGGGCGTGGTAATCGACGGCAAGGTGGTGCATGCGGGCGGCGTGCCCGGCCGCGACAAGATTGCCGGATGGTTGCAGCCATGAGTGCCGCCGCGAGCGTTTTTCACGCGCGGTTGCAGGGCAAATTCGCCGGCATCATGCAATGGCAACAGCTCGACGAATTGTGGGGGCGGGTCAAAACAGGTGCCTGGTATTTCTACCAGATCGGTGAGGAATTGCCGGCCGCAACCTTGCGCGGCGACGAACTGGCGCGCCGCCTCGACGCCCTGGGCGAGCTGTTGCGGCGCGAGCATGACTACAGCTATTGCGGCATCGTGTATGCCGACGATGTGGCGCAGCCGACGCTGATCAAAGTGTATGACCCGAGCCACATGGGTTCATCCTGCAGCCATAACGCAACGCCCTCGCCGCCGGGCTGGATTCTCAGCATCGAACCGCCCGCGCCGATCGAACGGCTCGCGCCGACCCCGGCCAACCGTCGCCGCTGGTGGCAACTCTTTTCCAAGTGAGGAAGCAATGAGCGAAGCCAAACCCAAAATGATGTTTCATGTCGCGACACAGCGCAGCGACGCGCACGGCAGCGTGGCGCATTGCAAGGATGCCGCGATCACGCTGGATACCGACATGGCCGGGCGCGCCGATGCCTTCAATCCCGCCGAGCTGCTGCTGGCCGCCTTGTCCGCCTGCATCATCAAGGGCATCGAGCGCATCACGCCGATTCTGAAGTTTGAATTGCGCGGCGTGGAAGTGCGGGTGGACGGCGTGCGCCAGGATGTGCCGCCGAAGATGGAATCCATCACCTACGAGATCATCGTCGATAGCGACGAGAGCCAGAAGCGGCTGGAATTACTGCACGAAAACGTCAAAAAATACGGCACGGTGTTCAACACCATCCTGCCGGGTACACAACTGTCAGGCGTGCTGCGGCGCAAATAACCAGACCGCATAATATCGAGCGATGAGTCACGACCACGATCACACCCACGGCGGCAGCGGCAATATGTTGATCTTTGCCGTGCTGCTTACTTTGGGTTACGCCGCCGTCGAAGCGGGCATCGGGCTGTGGGCCGGTTCGCTGGCGCTGGTGGCGGATGCCGGGCATATGGTCAACGATGCCGCCGCATTGGCCCTGGCAGCGGGGGCAGCCTGGCTGGCGAAACGTTCGCCCACCCTGCGCCACAGTTACGGCCTGGGCCGCGCCGAATTCATTGCCGCCCTGATCAATAGCCTGGGATTGCTGGCGCTGGTGGCCTGGCTCACTGTCTCCGCCGTCGAACGTTTGCAGACACCGCAACCGGTGCTGGGCGAAGCGGTGTCGATCACCGCCGCGATTGGTCTGGCCATCAACCTGCTGGTGGCGTGGTTGCTGTCGCGCGGCGAACAGAATCTCAATACCCGCGCCGCCATGCTGCATGTGATGGGCGATTTGCTCGGCTCGGTCGCCGCACTCCTGGCCGGTCTGGTGATCTATTTCACCGGCTGGACGCCCATCGACCCGCTGCTGTCGCTGGCCATCGGTGCGCTGATCCTGTTCTCCAGTCTGCGCCTGTTGCGCGAAGCGTTGCACGGGCTGATGGAGGGCGCGCCGTTCGACATCGCGCCGGAAGAAGTGGGCAAAGCGCTGGCTGCCGTGCCCGGCGTGGCCTCGGTACACGACCTGCACATCTGGCAGGTGAAGGCGGGCGAGACGCTGCTCACCGCGCATCTGGTGGTGCAGGAGATCAAGCAATGGGAGCGCGTGCTGGAAGCCAGCCACGAATTACTGGAAGCGCGTTTCGACATCCATCACGCCACCCTGCAACCGGAGCCGCTGGCGCGCACCGTGCGCTGGCGCGAGCCGCCGGGGCATGACCACGATCACGACGAACATGACCATGGAGATAACGCGCACAACTGAAAAGGAGTCACCATGAAGAAGTTGTTTATGCTGTTGTTTTCTTTACTTGCTCCCGTCCCGGTCATCGCGGCCGCCGCCGATGCACCCGACTGGTACTACCCGCAATGGCTGGCCGAAGCGCCGCATGCGGCGGTGTTCAAAGTACGCGACACGGTCAACAAATACGGCCGCTACGCCGGCGAACCCAAGATCATCACCCTCAAGGATCTGATCAAGTTCCACGGCCACTTCTGCGGCGGACTGGTGGAAGGGGCGACGGTGTTGAGCGTGGCGTTCGATCATCTGTTCCCCGGCGGCATCATCGACCGCACCGACCTGATGATCGCCTCCAACAACTCCGCCTGCGGCGGCGACGTGGCGGCTTATCTGACAGGCACACGCACGCGATTCGGTACGCATCTCATCGACCCCAAACTCAAGGAAAGCGATTTCGTGGTCAAGCGCCTCTCCACCGGCAAGTCCGTGCGCGCGGTGATCAACGCCGCCACCTATCCGCACGACGTGCGCACGCAGATGAAGAAGATCGAATCGGGCAAGTTTGAACCCGCCGACATCAATCTGTTCCAGGACCTGCAATGGGCTTACGCGAAGAAGCTGGTGAGCCGGCCCGCCACCGAATCGGTGGATGTCACCGACAACCCCGACTACACCTGGCCGGAGCCGCCCTGCAAAGACATGGGCAAGCGCCGCGACAACGATTATAAAAACGTGCCGGAAGTGCAATGACAGAAGATGAACATGAATAATAGACAACCGCGTGAATTCTGGCCGCCGCTGGCCGCTGGAGTCGGTCTGGGACTGGCGCTGTTGCTGATGTTTCTCGGCACCGGTCACGGCCTCGGGGCAAACGGATTTTTTACCCGTCTCGATGCGTCGCTGTCTGATCTGATCGCCCCGGCGTGGGCGGCGACGAACGGCTATTTCATCGCCTATCTGGGCAAGGGTAGTGCGCTGGATACGTGGATCAGTTGGGAAATCGCGGGGGTCGCCCTCGGCGCACTGGTCGCCAGTCTCACCACCCGGCGCTTCCGCTTCCGCATCGAGCGCGGGCCGAACCTCGGCGTGAACGCACGCCTCGGGCTGGCGCTGCTGGGCGGCGTGCTGACCGGTTTCGGCGCACCCTTGGCACGCGGCTGCACCAGCGGCCTCGGTCTTTCCGGCGGCGCTGTTCTCGCGGTCGCCGCTTTCGTCTTTCTGGGCGCATTCTTCATTGCGGGTTTGCTGGTGTCCCTGTACACACGGAGGTTATGGCAATGATTTTTCCCCTCGAAAATGGCGGCAGTCTGATCGTGCTCATCGCCGGATTTTTATTTGGCTATTTTCTCGAAGTCTCCGGTCTGGGCAGTCCGCGCAAGCTCAACGCCCAGTTCACCCTGCGCGACTGGAGCGTATTCAAGGTCATGTTCGTCGCCATCGTGGTGGCGGCGGTCGGCCTGTGGCTGTTCGAGGCGGCGGGCTGGTTGCGCTTCGACGCGTTGAAAGTGCAAACCACGTTCTTCTGGGCCATGGCGGTTGGCGGCGCGTTGCTCGGCGCGGGGCTGGCGATTGGCGGTTACTGTCCCGGCACTTCGGTGGTCGGCTTGTTCAGCGGGCGCCTCGATGCCTTGCTCTTCATGCTCGGCATGCTGATCGGCACCCTGTTGTTCGCCGCCAACTTCGATTTGTTGCAGGGTTTTTATCAGGCGGGGCAGGGCCCGAAAGGACAGACCCTGGTGGCGCTGACCGGTTGGCCGACCTGGCTGATCCTGCTATTGCTGGCAGGTCTTGCGGCGGCAGGATTCCGTTTGGGCGCATGGCTTGAAACCAGGCGCGGCGGTGTCATCAGCGCAAGCGAGTTGGCGGAGTGAACGTGAATCAAAACGCGTACACGGTTGAACCGGCCTTCGTGCTGCTGTTTTCCATTCGGCTGAAAGGCGCGTTCAAGGGTTTTGACACATCAGTCGGTCGAGGAACTCATTGCGCTCAAGCAGGAAGTGATCGACGGCCTGGAGGAATACTATGGCGCGATCACCAACGCCACCCGCTTCCGCGATGCGGTGACCGCCGACGGCGAAACGCTGCTCGGCGTCGGGGACATCTATGATGCCGTGGTGGTGACCGGTCTGGGATTGGCGCTGCTATTGAAAGGAAAAGTCGAATGAGCATGAATATGAACCAACGCAGGCAATCGGAATGGGTTGTCCTGATAATCGTCGCCATTAGGAAAACAAAATGAAACTCCCCTTTACCCTGCCAAGGCAGGTCTGGTTTGTTGTAATAGGCATCGCGCTGCTGCTGGCTTTCGGCTGGCTGGCGATGACGAGCGGGCCATTCGCACCGGTCAAGGTGACCGTGACCCGGGTTGCCCAAGGCGAGGTGGCACCCGCCCTGTTCGGCATCGGCACGGTCGAGGCGCGGCGCGCTTATCTGATCGGGCCGACTGCCGCCGGGCGCGTAAGCCGTGTGCTGGTGGATGTGGGTGACAGCGTGAAGGCGGGTCAATTGCTGGCGGAAATGGACCCGGTGGATCTCGACAAACGGGTGGCTTCCGCTGCGGCGGCCACCGCACGCGGCCAGAGTGCAGTGATGACAGCGCAGGCGCAGGTGAACGATGCCAGGAGCCGCCAGGCACTGGCCGCCAGCGAAGCGCAGCGCTACATTGATCTGGGCAAAAAGAATTTCGTCAGCCAGAGCGTGGTGGACGCCAAGTTGCAACAACAGCAGTCGGCAGATGCCCAATTGGCTGCCGCCGGATCTGCGCTGGCCAGCGCCCGGCAGGACTTGGCCCGGCTGGAAGCCGATCGGGCCGGTGCACAACAGCAGCGCGGGAATATTCGTTTGCGGGCGCCGGTCGATGGCGTGGTGACGGCGCGCGATGCGGAGCCCGGCTCCACAGTGGTTGCCGGGCAAGCGGTGCTGAAGTTGCAGGAACCGGGCAGCCTGTGGGTCACGGTGCGTCTGGATCAGGGCCGTTCTGCGGGATTGCGCGCGGGTCTGCCGGCGGAAATCACGCTGCGTTCCAATCCGGGCAAGGTGCTGACCGGCAAGGTCGCGCGCGTCGAGCCGATCAGCGACAGCGTGACCGAGGAACGCATCGCCCAAGTGGCGTTCGACAGCCTGCCGCAAGGGGTGACCAACAATGAAATGGCGGAAGTGAACTTGCGCCTGCCCGTTGTGGCCGATGCCTTGATTCTGCCCAATGCCGCATTACGCCATCGTGGTGCCGAGGTTGGCGCGTGGTTGCGCGCCGACGGCAAGCTGCGCTTCGTCCCGGTGAAAACCGGCGCAACCGGTCTCGACGGCAAGGTGCAGATCACCGCAGGACTGAAGGCGGGCGACGAAGTGGTGGTCTATAGCGAGCGCGAGCTCAAGGACGACAGCCGCATCAAGGTGGTGGATACGCTCGGAACGGCAAAATGATCAGCCTCGCCGGCCGCGACATCCTGCATTCCTGGGGCAAGTTCGTCCTCACCGGGCTCGGCCTCGGGCTCTTGATCGGCGTCACCTTCACCATGGCCGGGGTGTATCGCGGCATGGTGGATGACGCCAGGGTGCTGCTTAACAACAGCGGCGCCGACCTGTGGGTGGTGCAGAAGGACACCCTCGGCCCCTATGCCGAGTCGTCGAGCATTCCCGACGACGTTTATCGCGGCATCCTCGGTATGCCCGGCGTGGCGCAGGCGGCCAATGTCACCTATCTCACCATGCAGGTGCGCAAAGAGGGTACCGATGTGCGCGCCATGGTGGTGGGCTTCGCGCCGGGCCAGCCGGGTGAGCCCAATTATCTGGTGGCGGGGCGGCGCATCACCCGCAGCCATTACGAGGCGGTGGCCGATGTGATGAGCCGTTTCAATGTCGGTGACCGCATCCGCATCCGCCGCCATGAATACACGGTGGTCGGCCTGACCCGGCGCATGGTGTCCTCCGGCGGTGACCCGATGGTATTCATTCCGCTCAAGGACGCGCAGGAAGCGCAGTTCCTCAAGGACAACGATGCCATCGTCAACAGCCGTGCCCGCACCGCCGCCAACCCCGCGCTCAACCGCCCCGGCGTGCCGGGTTTGCTGGAGGCTATCGAGGCTTCGCAGACCAGCAACCATAACGTCAACGCCGTGCTGGTGCGGGTGGCCGAGGGACGTTCCGCCGAGGCGGTGGCGCAGGGAATCCGCCGCTGGAAGCATTTGCAGGCGTATACGCGGGCGCAGATGGAAGACATCCTGATCGCCAAGCTGATCGCCACCGCCTCCAAGCAAATCGGCATGTTTTTGGTGATTCTGATGATCGTCAGCGCGGCCATCGTCGCCTTCATCATCTACACCATGACCCTGGGCAAGATTCGCGAGATCGCCGTGCTGAAACTGATTGGCACCCATAACATCACCATCTCCAGCATGATCCTGCAACAGGCGCTGGGACTGGGGCTGATCGGCTTTGTCGTGGGCAAGATCGCCGCCACGATCTGGGGACCGCTGTTCCCGAAATACGTGCTGCTGCTGCCCGAGGATGCGGCACGCGGCTTCGTGGTCGTGATGGTTGTTTGCATGCTGGCCAGCACCCTGGCGATACGCGCGGCGATCAAGGTTGATCCGGCGACGGCAATTGGGGGCTGACATGGAAAAGGGTGTGGGTATCCAAATTGAAGGGCTGAGCAAGCGTTACGGCGCGGGCGATACTGCCGTCGATGCGCTCAAGGAAGTGAACATGAGCGTCGCCCCCGGCGAGGTGGTCGGCCTCATCGGCCCGAGCGGTTCCGGCAAGACCACCCTGCTCAAATGCCTGGGCGCGGTGATCGAACCGACGCAGGGCCGCATGACGCTGGGCGGCGAGGTGATTTACGACAACGGCTGGAAGATTAAAGATTTGCGCGTGCTGCGCCGCGATCGCATCGGCTTCATCTTCCAGGCGCCTTACCTGATCCCATTTCTCGACGTGACCGACAATGTGGCGCTGTTGCCCATGCTGGCGGGGCGACCCAATGGGGAATCCCGCGCCCGCGCACTGGAATTGTTGCAGGCGCTCGACGTGGCGCACCGGGCGAAGGGTGAAACTTCCGAACTTTCCGGCGGCGAACAGCAACGTGTGTCCATCGCCCGCGCGCTGGCCAACCGCCCGCCCGTGATCCTGGCCGACGAACCCACCGCGCCGCTGGACAGCGAAAGGGCGCTGGCCGTGATGCGTATCCTCAACCAGATGGCCACGCAGTACCAGACCGCCATCATCGTCGTCACCCATGACGAGAAGATCATCCCCACCTTCAAGCGCATCTACCACATCCGCGACGGGCGGACGGTCGAGGAGGCGGGGGAAGGACGGTCGCTGGAATGACCGGGGAAGTTCAGCCGGGTGCATCATATTTGTAAACGGGAGTGAAACCATGGAATACAAGGACTACTACCAGATCATGGGGGTCAAGCGCGACGCGCCCCAGGACGAGATCAAGCGCGCCTACCGCGTGCTGGCGCGCAAATACCACCCCGATGTGAGCAAGGAGGCGGATGCCGAGACGCGCTTCAAGGAACTGGGCGAAGCCTACGAGGTGTTGAAGGATCCGGAAAAGCGGGCGGCCTATGATCGATTGGGCGCGAACTGGAAGGCGGGCGAGAACTTTCAGCCGCCGCCGGACTGGAATGCGGGCTTCGAATTTTCCGGCGGCGGTTTCACCGGCGGCGATGCCGCGGATTACAGCGATTTTTTCGAGTCGCTGTACGGTCGCGGTTTCCGGCCGAGGGGCGCGGGCCGCGCCACGTTTCACGCGCGCGGCGAAGATCGTCACGCCAAAGTGCAGATCGATGTGGAAGACGCCTATGCCGGCGCCAGCCGCAGTATCGTGCTGCAGGTACCGCAGCTTGATGCGCAAGGGCATGTCACGCTGCGCGAGCACAAACTGAACGTGGCGATACCGCGCGGCATTCGCGCCGGACAGCAAATCCGCCTGAGCGGCCAGGGTGCGCCCGGCAGCGGACAGGGCAAGCCGGGCGACTTGTATCTGGAAGTCGAATTTCGCCCGCACCCGCGCTACCGCGTCGAAGCGCGCGATGTGTATCTCGATCTGCCGCTCGCCCCGTGGGAGGCCGCGCTGGGGGCGATGGTGCAGACGCCCAGCCCGGGCGGGGCAGTCGAACTCAAGATTCCCGCAGGCTCTGCCGCCGGGCGCAAGTTGCGCCTGAAAGGACGCGGCATACCGGGCAATCCGCCGGGCGATCTTTATGTCGTGCTGCAAATCGTCCTGCCGCCGGCCGATGGCGAGGCGGCGCAGGCGTTTTATCGCGGCATGGCGGAACAGTTCGCCACTTTCGATCCGCGCGCCAAACTGGGAGTGTGACCATGACGAACGAAAAAATGTTGCCGCAAACCACAACCATCGTGCTGGACGAGCAGGTCGAGTTGAGCCTGGCGGAATTCTGCCGCGCGTGCGCGGTGCATGCCGAACTGGTCATTGATCTGGTCGATGAAGGCATTCTCGATCCGGCCGGGCCAACGCCGCAGTGTTGGCGCTTCAGCGGCAGCCAGTTGCGCCGCGCCAGAATCGCCCTGCGTTTGCAGCACGACCTCGGAGTCAATCTGGCGGGGGCGGCGCTGGCTGTCATTTTGCTGGAAGAGAACGAAGCATTGCAGGCGCAACTCGACGTGCTGCGCGGCCGGGTCGAATGAACGCTGCTGCGGAAAGCGGCCCGAATAAGAAACGTTGAGATTCGTTAGATTGATGCGGCAAGCAGGCCGATCATCTGACGCTATTCCATTGCTTGCCTGCTATAAGGAGAACGAAATGCCCGATCCGAAATTCAGCAAACCGTGGCACGGCGTGCCCAAGGACCAGATCAACTGGCATCCCACGGTGCTGGAGGAAGCCTGTATCGGTTGCGGTACCTGCGTCACCGGCTGCAGCCGCCTGGTTTATCGTTTCGATTTCGAGCGCAAGAAACCGGTGGTGGTCGATCCGATGAATTGCATGGTCGGCTGCACGACCTGCGCCAACACCTGCCCGGCGCACGCCATCCGCTTCCCGCCGATGTCCGAAATCTTCGCGCTGGAAAACAGCGCGGCTGTGCACCACGCCATCGAGGACGATCTGATCGCGCGGCGCGATGTGCTGGCCTTGCAGACATCCATACCGCACCCGGACCGGCTGGTGCAGATGCAGGTTGCCGGGATTCAGCGACCCAATCCGGACACGCTGCTGGTGCATCTGGAGCCGGCAGTGGCGGGCGAATGTTTCTGCCAGTTTGCGCCCGGCCAGTATGTCGAAGTCATGATCCCGCAGTCCGGCTTCATGACGCGCTCGTATTCCATCAGCAATGCGCCGCGCGCCGACGGCAGCATCGACTTGCAGGTGCGCCGCGTCAAGGATGGCCGCTTGTCCGATTGGGCCTTCAATCGGATGCAGGTCGGTGACAGCGTGACCGTGCGCGGGCCGCTCGGCAGTTTCACCATGCGTTCCGCCGTGGATCGCCCGCTGCTGTTCGTGGCCGGCGGCACCGGACTCGCCCCCGTCCACGCCCTGTTGATGCAACAGCTCGCCCTCACGCCGCAGCGGGACATGGTGCTGGTCTGGGGGGTCGGTGATGCGCGCGACTTTTACCGGCTCGATCTGCTGGAACAATACCTGCAGCAGGATAAAAACCTGAGCGTGGTGCTGGTGGCCGAGCGCGGTCTGGATGCGCAATCCATTCCCGCCGGGATGCGCACCGTCAGCGGCAATGTGGTGGATGCGCTGCGCACTGTCACGGCACAACTGGCCGGACGCGATGCCTACCTGGCCGGGCCGCCCGGCATGCTGGCGGCGGCAGTGGCCGAATTGCGCGCCAACGGACTGGCCCGCGAGCAGATATTGACTGATGCATTCGGGTTGGAATGATTCGTCCGTCATTTTGACAACGAGGTAAACAGGATGAAAAAGTACGCTGTACTGATTGCGTTTGGGCTGTTTTCGTTTGCCCTGCCGGCGCTGGCCGCCAATGGCAACGTATCTGCCGGCACCACCGCCGACCACAGCAAGTTCAAGGCGCTGCAGGGGCCTTTCAAGACGGGCGAGGAGGTGACGCAAGCCTGCCTGAAATGTCACACCGAGGCCGCCGGGCAGGTGATGCAGACCCGCCACTGGACCTGGGATTACACCAATCCCGGCACCGGCCAGCGTCTGGGCAAGAAGACTATGTTGAACAGCTTCTGCATCGCCGACCGCAGCAACGAAGCCTTCTGCAACGCATGCCATGTGGGCTACGGCTGGAAGGATGACAAGTTCGATTTCAGCTCGGAGAAAAATGTCGATTGCCTGTCCTGCCACAATCAGGGCAATTACAAAAAAATCCCCGGTCTGGCCGGTCATCCCGCTTATCGGCGCATGGAATCACCGCCCGGTTCCGGCAAGTTCATCGAGGCGGTGAATCTGCCCCGGGTTGCGCAGCATATCGGCAAGACCAGCCGCGACACCTGCGGCGCCTGCCACTTTTACGGCGGCGGCGGCGACGGCGTGAAGCATGGCGACCTCGATTCCTCGCTGAATAAACCGACGCGGGAACTGGACGTGCACATGGGCACGGATGGCGGCAACTTCACCTGTGCCACCTGCCATCTGACGGAAGGCCACAAAATTGCCGGTAGCCGCGTTGCGCCGACTGCTGCCGATCCGCACGCCGCAATGCGGCGCGGCGAGAAAAGCGGGCGCAACCCCGCCACCTGCCAAGCCTGCCACGGCGATCAGCCGCACAAGCCGGGTGTGGGCGGCAGTTTGCTGGGCATGTTGACGCGGGGCGACCGGCTCAACGCCCACACCCATAAACTGGCTTGCCAGACCTGCCACATTCCCGCCTTTGCCCGTGGCGGCGTGCCGACCAAGATGCGCTGGGACTGGTCCACCGCAGGCACGCTGGATGCCAACGGCAAGCCGTTCCAGAAAAAGGACGAACACGGCCACGTCATCTTCGACAGCAAGAAGGGTGATTTCGGTTTGGGTGAGAACGTGCAGCCGGATTACGTCTGGTTCGACGGCCGTGTGGACTACACCCTGAAAACCGACCGCATCGATCCCGCGCAGGTCGTGCGCATTAACCGTTTTCACGGCGAACCCGGCGCCCCCGATGCGCGTATCTGGCCGGTGAAACGCTTTACCGGCAAGCAGCCTTACGATCTGGAATATCTAACCCTGCTGGTGCCGCATACCGCCACGCCGGACAAAACCGCACTCTGGTACAACTATGACTGGCCCAAGGCGCTGGCCGCCGGCACCAAGGCGGCCGGCCAGCCCTTCAGCGGCAAATTCGGTTTTGCCGAAACCGAAATGCTGTGGCCGATCACCCATATGGTCGCGCCGAAGGAGCAGGCATTGGGTTGCGGCGAGTGTCACAGCCGCAATGGGCGCTTGCAGGAAGTGGGCGGTGTCTATCTGCCGGGCCACGATTACACGCCGTGGCTGGACCGTGCCGGTTTCGGCCTGGCCCTGCTGGCTTTGCTGGGGGTGCTGGGCCACGGCGCTCTGCGCATCCTCACCCGCAACCGTCGCGAGGAATAATGCCATGACCAACCCTCTCTATATTTTCAAACGCTTCGAACGCTTTTGGCACTGGGGGCAGGCATTGCTGATCATCGCCATGCTGATCACCGGTTTCGAGATTCACGGCAGCTACCCTCTGTTCGGTTTTCAGCAGGCCGTGGGCATCCATACCTTTTCCGCCTGGGCGCTGATTATGCTGTGGGTATTCGCCATCTTCTGGCACTCCACCACCGGCGAATGGCGCCAATACATTCCCACGCTGAAGAATGTGGACACCATGTTCCGCTACTACGTGCTGGGCATTTTCACCGGTGCGCCGCATCCGTATCGCGTGACCCAGTTGAAGAAGCACAATCCATTGCAGCGCCTGTCCTATTTGATCCTGTTGGTGGGAATCAATCCGCTGCTCTGGCTCACTGGACTGGGATTGCTTTACTACCGATCCTGGCGCGATGCCGCGTCGGCGGTGATGAACCTGGAGACGGTGGCACTGCTGCACACGGTCAGCGCCTTTATGATGCTGATCTTCCTCGTCGTGCACGTCTATCTCACCACCACCGGCCACACGCCGCTGGCGCACATCCGGGCGATGATCACGGGGTATGAGGAGGTGGAAGACTGAATCGCCCATGGGCGGAGATTGGGCGGCAGGGGCACCGGCGGGCTGGGTACAAAAGCTGAGGGAACGCGAACGCTGTCTGCTCAGACTGATGTTCGGGATGGCATGGCCCGCCGCGCGCCCGACCCGGTCAAATCAGGGCTGATCTGCAGAGAGGTTGAATGCGGAAGCGTGGTCTATGCGGTGTGCTTCAGGGAGAGCGTCGGCAATTCGTTGATCTGCAGGACGGGCGTGGCGACCTTGACCTTGCCGCCGGACTGTTCGAACGCCTCGAGAATCGCACTGAACAATCTATCCTTGGTGGCACGCCGCGTGCGGTAGTCGGTGAGGTAGCGCAGGGTGAGTTCGGTCCAGTTGGCGTCGAAGCCGAGGGTGACGACGATGTCCAGCGGCGTGTCTTCCGCGCGGTGATGCAGCAGAAAGCCGGACCAGGTTTCGCGTGCGGCGGTCAGGGTCGCGCCCTGCAGGCGGTGGCCGACTTCGAGCAGGATCTCGCGCGCCAGGCGGTGGTCGGATCCGTTGGCCACCGGCACCACGAGTTCGTCCCACAGGTAAGGGAAATCGACGCTGTAGTTCAGCACCTGTTCGCGCAGCACGATATTGTTGGGCAGATACACCACGCGCCCGTTGTACAGGTCGGATTTGACCCAGTCGCCGCATTCCATCACGGTGGTGGTGAGCGGGCCGATGTCCATCACGTCACCCATCACGCCGCCGAGCCGGATACGGTCGCCGGGTTTGTACAGATTGCCGAAAGTGACCACCAGCGAGCCGAACAGGCTCTGGATCATCTCGCGCAGGGCGAAGCCGATACCGACCCCGAGCAAGCCGATCAGCACCGGCAGGTTGGACAACTGGTTGCTGAAAATGGAAATCGCCACGATTAGCCCCAGCACATATCCGGCCAGACTGAGCACCTTGCGCGTCTTGTAGCGCAGGTCGTTGTCGCGGATTTTCAGCGTGGCGACGCGCTGGGTGAAGCGCACCAGCAGCAGCACCAGTACCAGGCCGATGAGCAACGCGATGAAATTGTTGAACAGCGGGTGCGAAGTCAGATTCTGCAACAGGTCGGTCATGGTCGGGTTCGCCGGCGGTTAATGGTGCGTGTTTTCCGCCAGTTTCTCGGCGGAGAATTTCCGGCGGTTGCTGCCGATGATCGCCAGCAGTGCGCCGGAGTAAAGGAAAGTGGATAGCATGATAACGCCGATGACCACCGCCTTGAACATTTCCAGGTGCGGGAACGCGGCGGGAATCATGGTCAGCATGACGATGGAGAGGCCGCCCTTGATCCCGGCAAAGGTTAGCACGCTCCACCAGCGCACGCCGATGTCGGTCATCTTTTCCGTGCGGTTGGCGATGGCGGCGAACAGCCCCATCATCGCGCCGCGAATCACGGTGGTGGCGGCGAACATCACCAAAATCTCGGTCTTGTAATGCCACAGCAGGGCAAGGTCGATCATTTCCGCCATCGCGACGAACAACAGGGTATTGGCGACCACCGCCAGCAATTGCACATCTTCCTTGCTGCGCAGGTGGCGGTCGCGCTCCTCGATGGTGGCGCGCAGGCGCAGCAACACGTTGCCGATCACATTGGACGAGGCATCGCGCTGCCGGGCCTCCTGCTGCAAGGCGCTTTGGTCCTGCTCGATGCGCCGGTCTTCGTGCTCGATCGAGCGGGTCATCACGTGATTGACCGTGATGGTGGCGAAGATCACCGCCAGGATGCCGGACAGATGCAGGTGAGAATGGCCGCCGAGCAGGTTGAGCAGGACATAGAAATGTTCCGCCAGCTCGAACGCGCCGTAGCCGGTGAGGATCAGCACCATGATTTCGGCGATGCGGTTGTGTGTGGATTTCATCGCCAGCAAACCGAGCAGGCCCACTGCCATGCCGGTCACGACCGAGCCGAGCATCACCTCGGCGCTGACTTCGAGCACGTAAAAAGTGCTCAACTCGCCGCCGCCCAGCGCGTACAGGCCGACAAACACGAACACGATCAGCGCGGTGGCGTCGTTCAGCAGGCTTTCCCCTTCGGCCAGAATCTTCAGCCGGTGCGGCAGCTCGAATTTGCCAAAAATACTCACGACCGAAACCGGATCGGTCGCCAGCACCATGGCAAACAGCACCACCACCGCCGCCGTGGATAGCGCGTAATCGGCAAACAGCCAGTCGGCAATGGCCAGCGCCATCAGCACCGACAGGATGACCGATACCACAGTGAGATAGAGCAGACTCCAGAGATGGGTCTTGAGGTCTGCCACCTTCACTTCCAGGGAGTCGGAGATCAGCAGGATCGGCAACAGGAAAATGACCAGGATGGCGAAATGCTCGGCATCGCCGGTCAACACCGGCACTTGCTGAAAACCGTAATGGGCAAAGAACGACAGCAGAATCAGCCCCAGCGGGGATGGCACATTGAGTTTTTCTTCCAGTTGCAGGGCGAGGAACAGGATGGTGGCAACCATCAGCAGCGTGGTGATCATTTTAGGCTTTGGGCGGTTGGGTTTTGCCAAGGGTGCGCGCGAACAGGCGCTGCATCACCGGCGCGGGATAGGCGATGACCAGCAGGGCGGTCAGCGTGATGCTGACCAGTACCACCATGTAGGTCACGTCGCGGATCGTTT
>Ga0210036_1002696_pt1 | contig 18439 bp, 10 predicted proteins | sample CryGeymeta201515_FD_185469 | JGI IMG/M metagenome (GOLD analysis project Ga0210036, IMG submission 185469) | Groundwater microbial communities from Crystal Geyser aquifers in Utah, USA - Crystal Geyser metaG 2015-15 (SPAdes) (version 2) | ecosystem: Environmental > Aquatic > Deep subsurface >...
GTGGATCTTCTTCCCCGAAGTGGGAATAGTCGTATCCGATTTCTCCCGATGTGTTCCTGTTTCTGAGTGGGAGACGGGATGGGGCATTTCGGGTCATTCCGGTGACGTCGGATTCGGGTCTCCTTGTCTCACGTTCCCTTCGGCTGGCTCTGAGCAGACAACGGAAGCCATTCATTTCGCACATACATACTGGTACATCGTTATTACCTTAATTATTAATAGTGATAGAATCGACACTACTGTAGCTACTACAGTAGTAGCTACTACGGAGGAGTGGTAGCTACTACACACAAACGCACAACCAAAAAACCGAACGCTCGTCTCTATTAGTAGTACTACTATCATTTGCTACTATTCCTTTCGAAAACGTCCAAACGAGCCCCATCACACTCTTATTTTAAAGTACACACAGCATTTGTTTATGAAGATGAAAATCTATCAAGACAAGGGACAGTAGTAACATGGATCGAAGAGAACCGTAGAAATTATTATTTTACAAAAATGGAGGTACAAACCAATCATCACAAGGTCGCAGTAGCAACAGCAGCAGCGGCGGCGGCGACAGTAGCAACGGCATCGACATCGACAACAACAGCTGCGGCAGTTCCTTTGTATTGTGTTCATTCGTATCATCCATCGTCAGAAGCAACATCACTTGTCTCAAGTTGCACTTCCTCCTGCAAGAAGCCCTCCTCTGCTTCTGTTGTTGTATCTCATTATCGTAACAATAATGATAACAACAACAATGGATACGACAAAGAAGTAAACAATAATATGATTGTGGTGGACGGTCATTACTCTTTCAACGCAGCTTCCACTTCTTCTTCTTCTTCCAAGTCAGCTACAGCAGCAACAGCAACGACGACGGCAACAACAACAGCAGGTGCTGCTGCTGCTGCTGCTGTTTCTTCTTCTACAAAGAGAAATCAGCTCATAGTAGTACAGGAAAGTGATGATGATGATGATGATGAATTTCCCGACGATGGGATTGCTCGAATTTCTTGGGAAATCTTTATGGGATTCAGTGTTTCCAATACTGTTCAAAAACAATTGTTTGGACAACGAAAAGAAGAAGAAGAAGAAGAAGAAAGAGCACCAACGAAAGACCTCAAACGCAAACATGATCAAATCAGTTTGAATGCTACAACAAAAACAGAAGAGGACGATTCGATTACGTTCAACGACAATAACAATAACAACAACAAAAGACCCAAAGTTACCTGGAAAGATCGATATTTACAGCTCAAAGCGTACAAGAAAACGTATGGTCATACAGGTTTGTCACAAAAAAATTACAACAGTAACATGAACGATGAAACATTGGTTCGATGGACCAGCAATCAACGTTGCCAATTTACAAGGCGTGTTCGAGGAGATATTACTGCCATGTCGGACACACGATTCGTCTTATTGCAGGATTTGGGATTAGAACCAATCGAGGAATGCAATACGAATCATCATCATCAGAAGAAGAAGAAGACACCGCCACCACCATCGCCACCACCATCGCCGCCGCCGCCGCCGCCGGTGAAGAAAGCACGAACAGTCAGTCCGGAATTTCAAACAAGATTGGATCAGTTACACGCCTTTCAGCAATGTTTTGGTCACTGGGGAGTACCGAAAGATTATGTCATTGTGCCGGGATTGTACAAGTGGCTGCAACACGTGTCCAATCATCCAGAATTATTGACAGATGACGAACGGGGAGCATTGGACGATGTTCAATTTAAATGGCCGAACGGAGGAACTCTAGCGAAAACATCATCATCCACCACCGCTACCAAAACAACAACAACATTATCAGCAGCAACAAAAAGGAAAACAGTGCTGTGTGCTAAAACAACAACATCAGCAGCAGCAGCAACAAAAAAGAAAAAAGTGCAGTGTGCTAAAACAACAACATCAGCAGCAGCAACAACAAAAAAGAAAAAAGTGCTGTGTGCTAAAACAACAACATCATCATCAGCAACAAAAAAGAAAAAAGTGCTGTGTGCTGCCTGGGAAAAACGAATTCAACAGCTAAAAGAATATTTTAAAGAAAATGGGGATTATAATGTTCCACTTCATTACAGTAAGGATCCGTCCTTGGGTTCCTGGGTCAAACAGCAACGAAACAAATTTACGGAACGTAAACGGGGCAACAGGATGAGGCTGGCCGATCATAAATATGAAGCTCTGGAGAAAATGGGATTCAATGCTTGGGCCATAAAGGAAGCAGAACGAACATACCAACGAAATGGCCATTGGTTCCAACGTTTGGAACAACTTAAAGCGTACAAAGAAGAACATGGAAATTGTCGTGTTCCAGTAGATTACAAAAAGGACCCAGCTTTGGGTGATTGGGTAAGGGAACAGCGAGCACACTTTACGCGAAGAAAGCGTGGTAATGCGGGGATCATGACAGATTTCAAGTTTGAAGCTCTCCAGGCGGTGGGGCTAGAGCCTTGGGCGAAAACAAAAGCTACATTTCAAAAAGAATTTGAAGCTGGAATGGTTCAGCTACAAGCATTTCGTAAGGAGCACGGACATGCGCGTGTACCAAAAGACTGTTCCATTCACGGACTACGAAAATGGGTCGTACATATTCGACGATTGTACAAAAAAAAGAGTGAGGGAAATCCTTCCAACCTAAGTGATGAGAACATTGCCGCCTTGAATGATATTGGCTTTGTATGGTTCAAAAAGAAAAAACAATTGAAGGCGGTCGAGCCATCGACCAGACAGGTTGAATTTACTGGAGGTGCTGAGCGCAAAAGTACCGGAAATGCAACGCGACATCATGCGAAACCCGACGAAAATCCCAACACGAAGCATCACACTTCGAATGGTGACAATGGCACTGAGAAAACCGTCGCTTCGTGGCAAACCAATTTTGAAAAGCTTAAGAGTTTTAAAATGAAGCATGGACACTGCAAACTAAATGTAAGTGTTCAAAATCAAGATCCAAAGTTTGCGGCTTGGGTGACACAAGTGCGAAGGAAGTACTCCGAAAAGAGAAAAGGAGCGACTAAACTTGCCGAGGAAAAGTATGCCGCACTCAGAGGATTAGGTTTCGAGCATCAGTCACAATATGGACTGAGCTCAAATGGATTTAACAAGAAATTTACATTGCTTCAGTCTTTTCGGTGTGAGTTTGGGCATACACGTGTGCCCAAGGACTGTCGCATCAAAGATTTGAGGAAATGGGTGGAGCTCATTCGTTTCGAATATGGGCTGAAACAGCGTGGGATAGAATCATATTTGACTGAAGATCATATCAATCGATTGGATGGTATCGGTTTTGAATGGGTGGTTCCTAAGAAGGCACAGCTCGAGCAACAAAAACGACACAAATCCTCCTCCAAACCGCATACTAACGCCTCACAACAATCAGCGCCACCGAATGATTCACTGCTCTTGAAAACAGACCTCGAAAAAACCGTAGAATCGCAGCAGTGCAAGTCACATGTACAGACCGTCACAACTCAACCAACAAAGCCGTCAAATGATTTATCTAATGATTCGCTCCAAATACAAATAGATGCTGGCAATGTATCATTCACGAAACGCCTGGAACAGCTGAATGCCTACTACTGCAAGTACAGCCATGCGCATGTGCCACAGGACTACAGAGAAGCGCCCGGCCTTCGAAATTGGCTCTATCAAATGCGGCATCTGTACATGGATCATCGATCTTTTTTTTCCGAAGAGGAGCTACAGTTATTGTCCAATCTGAAATTTGATTGGTTGGCTGTACCAACCCAAAAACAAGAAAATCCGAATGAAGCGAGCTGGCTACATAATCTTAAATTGCTGGTGGACTATGAATCTACGCACGGTGACACTCGCGTTCCTCAGCTATACAAAGAAAACCAAACATTCGCGGACTGGGTTCACAGTACCAGGGATCTTTTTTCAAAGCGCTGCAATGGCGATGACTCAGCTCTCGACGACAAAACTTTCTTGGCATTAAAAGACTTGAAGTTTGAGGCTGCTCGGATGGATGAACCTTCGGGCTTGTTTCGCCAACGTCTTCTCGAGCTCAAAGACCATTATGGGGTGTTTGGGCATACAAAGGTGAAGAAAACGTATAAAGGGGCACCTGGTTTACAGAAATGGCTTGCAGCTCTTCGCATCAAATACAAGTTGTGGGAAGAAGGCGATCCAACGGCCCTTTCTGTACAGGAATTGAAAGAGTTGCATAGCCTTGAAATCGATTGGCTAGGTCGCAGGAGCAAATATTCCTTACAGAAGCACGGGGAGTCTCCTTCCAAGCATACGGACGATCCAGCGACCATTGCAGCAGCTGAGGATGATACAACGAAGCGTGAATGTGCTTGGTTGGATCGTATGAAGCAATTGGAAGATTTCAAAGCAGTTCATGGTCACATCTTTGTTCCAACTGTGTACGAAGCCGACCAGAGTTTCAGCAATTGGCTGAGATCTCAAAAACGATTGTTTGGTCAGCGAACAAGAGGGATTGTAGATGCGCTTTCGGACGATCGATTCGAAGCACTGAAGCGAATCGGGCTGGAATAAACGCTACAAAAAGCTAACTTCATAGTCCAACATTTTTACGCTACTACTCCTACTCTAGAGAGTGAGGCTACAGTACATTTGCTTTTCTGAGTTCTTGGGCCATTTCCTCTAGCAATCGGAGGACCAGTTCCTTGCTCAGTCCCATAACAGACGCTTCTGTACCGTCTATTCGTTCGATATTGGCCTTCGTTTTCGGGTGCTCCACCATTAGCCCGCCAGCACAAGACAAGATCGGTTGATCTTCTGCCAGCAGTTCGTCTACCAAGTCCGCTCCCGAAAAGTTGGAACGAAAATGAACGGTAGCTGTATCGACACCTGATACTTGAATGCCACTGGGTACATGCGTCAATACACACGACCCCACAGTGCTCGGTGGATGGGTTGGATACTGCGACACAAAGGCTTTGGCTTCTTCGATGGATTCTGGTTTTTCTAAAATCTTGCCAGCACAGGTCACGACTTGATCTCCCGTCAAAACGATGATTCCTGCTCCTCCTTCTCCTTTTATTGACAACGTTCCTTCTTGTGGTGGTAATTCATCGTCACAACGTCCGGCCCGAATTTCTTGGACCAGATAATCCGCCTTGGCTTTGCCCAAGGCAGCTACCAGGTCGGTGGGCAAATCCGTGTTGCGATCTCCAACGGTTTGTTCATCAATAGACCGAACAATAATGTGGTAAGGAATACCCATTTCTTTTAATATGAGCTTGCGGGTAAAGGATGCTGATCCTAACAGTACGGGAGATGGCAAACCCAAGACATCAAGTGGATTGATAATAATATTATTATTGTTGTTGTTGTTGGATGATAATGATGATGCCATGATGGTACGGGTAATGTCGATTCTGGACGTGCAACGTCGAGTGAAAGCTACTGCTGGAGACCAGCTTGTTGTGATACTTGCCAAGAGAGATACCAAGAGAGAATAACGAGGAAACTGTTGTTGCTTTATCAACCAACGAATGTTCATGGCTGTTTTTTTTTTTCGGTGTTGTTGGCGGTCGAAATAATAATAATAAAAAGTGTGCCCCGCCAGTTGTTGACGTTATACTACTAGTAGTACGACTTGTACGTCGTACCCACTCCCTGTACTATTCGAGTACTCCCTGCCTCCTCCTCCACGTACTACTACTACTAATAAGTCCTGTACTAGTACTGGGTACTAGCTAGAGTAGTAGAGACTACTAGTACTAGTAGTAGTAGCCTAATACAAGTAAATACCGGTAATGGTACTGGTAGATGATACCAGTAGTCTACTGGTAGGTGGTGAAGAGAGGACGGCGCAAAATGCGTTGGCATGACTGAGTTTAGGCTCCAAGTATCGTGACTGAAACTATAGGATGCCGCTGCTCTCGACACATAGGCTGATCAGAGATAACAGAGCAGAGCAGAGCACAGCACAGTACAGCGCACCATGGTTGGTGGCATGGCATATTTTATTTGATCGGCTGTCACTGTTCCAATAAAAACGTGGAATGCTACAGAGGGAGTTTGAGAACGCGGTCTTTCCAAGGTGTGATACCGAGGACCGATCAGCAAGTAGTACGTATGATGGTGTGGCCTGGAAGTGACTTTAGTTACATCTTACTGTATACACCTGGAGGCTAGCCTAGTATTAATAATGATAGAGACTTACGAACTGTTAATGTCGAATTCTACTCCGAATTCTTCCTTGGCCTTATCCCAGTCTTCGTATGTCATTCCATGTGGCGTGTAGAAACATTTGACTCCAAGTTGAGAAACACTTCGAATGTTACCGTACTCATTGTCAAAAAATGCCATGCTTTCGAAGGGAATGCCCATCTTTTTGTGCAGACGTGTCAAGTGCTCCTTTTTGTTACCGTACGAAATGTCTACCAGACGACCTTTTTCAAAACATGAATTCAATGTCGTCGTTCTCTGGTTGTCAATAACAAGTTTGTCCAGGCAAATTTTTGCCCACCTTGGTTCATCTGTTTTAGATGCCACTGCTGCCTGAATGTCATGACCTAGAGTTTTCATCTGTTCGATTTCGGTCAGTGCCAACGCTCTGTCATCCATGCACAAAACAGTCAGGAGGGAAAAGATGTTATGAGAAATAGTTCAACATTAAAAGCGTGAAGGGCAAAACTTTTTTTCCAACTATAAATTTTTTTGTGCGTTCGTAAACGTACGCTCCGGGAAAGACTCGGATGGGTGAATGTCCGGAAGTCAGAATGTATCCTTCTTTGATGGTTCGAGCTTCTTCCAATACTTTGGCTGAAAGTTTTTGGTTCTGTTTCGAATCTACCGGTGTTAGTTTCGGTGCCCCACCGGTAAGCTGGTACATTTCAGGTTGCCTGTCGTAATTAAATGAAAGAAAATGACAAGACAAAATGTCGGCCACGGTCATAATTTGTAATAGAGGCTTGTCAGAGCAGAAACAACACTTGATCACTGATGCCAATGTATGTACAGAGTACAGACCGTACCATATTGTGTAGTCTAAATCAAACACGGCAAGGCGAAGAGTTGGGCAAGATCCATCGTCCAATGACGAACTCGAGCCAGACATGTTGCTTTGAGAAGTTAAGTTTGCCGATTGGCAGATGTTGCCTGGAAAGAGCAAACAAGCATACGAAATAATGAACTTCCTTGTCATTGTGGAAATACTTCGAGCTTGGTGGAGTTTGTTCGGTCTACACGTCTACACACACTGAATTCTGAATCGAAGAAGAAAACTTTTCGTTTTGATTCACGCGAAAGATTCAACGGGACTCGATCACAACACAACAACTAGTTGCATGTCTTCTTCTATGGCAGTACTTCATACTTCTACCCTGGCCAAACTTGAAAACCTTCAGAATTGGCAGATACTGTAGGAATGGTACGTTGGATAAACGCAGGAACTTTTGAACAGAGCCAGGAGAAGGCTTAAATGTTGAGAATGAACTGAAACGAGCCCTGAGCTGACATGAAGAGATGAAGAGGCCCATCAAGCCACCAAACTATACACGGCCGAAAGATGGAACGGTGAAAACGCAACCAATAAAGAATGGCATTACATCGTTTACATGTAAGCGTCGCTTGCAGGTGATGTTACTTGTTGTGACTTTGGTTGTCATTTATGTGATACTGCAAAGGCCGTATCCAATTTCCCAAGCACTAATCGCTGTTGGATCGATTGATAACGAGCCAGAATATTGTCAGCACTATGATGGTGTCTTGTGGATCAGTCAGGGAGACAAGAATGGAGCTGCCGGGACTATATTTTATATTTTCATCCTCAATCAACTTTTATATGCAGAAAAGCACAATTTACAGCCCTTTATTCATTTGAACAATGTGTCCAGGCATGTGTACGATCCCGTTGTTCATTCCGGTCCTAGCAACATTTACGAAATGAAATCTGAACTGCAAATTACCTGGGATTCTTTTAAAGATCCGCTTTCGCCCGGAAACGTTTTTTTGTTTCCGGGCAAGCCGCGGATTCCTGACAAAGCCTCACAGCGCAATAATGACCTACTTCGAGTGGAAGGAACTGGAGTATGGAATTCCTACTTTGAATCCGTGGTACCATTACAGCTGGGACCACAAAATCAGACCTTTCAAGTGAGCATTACAGAACCTTGTCCCAGGAAACCATTTGTCCACTTGCAAACCGATGAACAACTCGTTCATGGTCTTCATTTGAATTGTCCCTACTGCGTCCGTTCCTGGAAGTATGGAGGTGTCCCTCCTAGTCTTCGACAGGGCTCGTACCATAACTGGTGGTATCCCATGAGACAAAAAGCGGCTCAAATGGTGGCCAAATATTTCAAGCCCAAAGCTCCCATTTTGGAAAAGGCCAAAAATCCTCTCACCTGCTTGGCAGTGCACGTTCGGCATTCCGATAAAGCCAACAAACGCGACAAGATCCCCTTGGCAGCCTTTCTACCCTATTGTGAAGCCTTTGTCAAGGTGGGTGGTAGCACTATTTATCTTGCTACGGATTCCTCTCGTGCTATAGCCAAAATCCAAGACGAGTGGCCTCCACAAGTGGTCAAAGCGATTACCTGGCAGTCCAACATTATCCGTAGCCCGAATGCCACAGCTGTTTTCGATCCAACCTTTGTTAGTCAAAACAGTGTATTTCAACAGCAACAGCAACAGCAACAGCAACAGCAACAGCATCGCTTTCATGACAGGACCAATACGGAAGTTTTAGTGGACATTCAAGCCATGGCTCAATGCCAATGGTTGTTGCATGGATTGAGTGCTGTGTCAGAAGCCACGATTTATACCAACTTGAATTTGCACAGCAGAGGTGTAAACTTGGAATTTCACCGGTACTACAAGCAACATCCCGAAAAGGCTACGGAAGAGGCGAACGATGCTCCCTTGTCCTTGAAAGCTTTTCGCGACATGGTTTCAAATGACCTTCGGCGGACTGCTCTGAGGTAACGGCTCCCTTCATTATTTATTTTATCACAGGTAGCGCATGCCAAAGAGGGAACTACCATTTTAGTTGTCCTCGACAACAGAAAATAGAGCGACAATTTTAGCTGACAATTCATCTTAAGCATCAGCAATGAAAGTAAGGCGCTCACTCGATCACACGTCAGTGTAAAGGAACCCTTAGTATTTGGTCGATTGCATAGATTGAAAGCCATTTCAAAAGATTGGGCCATCGAATGATTCTGATTCTGATACTACAGCTTTCCGTTTATCTACATCTTTTTTGCTCAACGGAGCAACATCCCCATACTCTTATGAAGCATTATAAATTAGCCCTGACAGTTTCTTTTGATATTCGCTGTTCCTTCAGCTTGGCAATTCGCTGTCGTGCCAATTCCTTGCGTTCTTGGACTGTCATTAAGGAATCAGTACGACGAGGAGCCTTGGCACCACCAACTTGTCGAGTATGAACCCGTTCCTGTGCATTACGATGTCGGCGATACCACGATGCATTCTTCTGAGAAGATGATAATTCCATGAATTCTTCTGGTCTCAGCATTGCGTACCGTGCCTCCAGTTCGTTCAGCCAAACGTGGAGCTGTCGTACATTGCCCACGTGTTGTGGCATTCCCAGTGCATCCCTCAAATCCGAGTGTTCCTGTAAATACGGGTGCACAAATTTGAACATGTGTCCCTTGGCAATGCTGAAAGAGCCGTGATCACCCAAAACACCTGGTGCCGGTGGACTCAGTAGACACCAATCAATATAATCACGGGCAATGGTCATTTGCTGTTGAAATCGTTCGTGTGGACTGTTGGTGACAGAAGATTCCATAAAGACGTTCGGCCTTTCCAATAGAGCTTCCGATGACATGACAGCAATGGCGTTAGTTTCTCGTATGTTATGAGCAACATCTGGATAGGATTCGATCCCTCCATTGGTCACAACCGGGAATTTCGGTTGAATCTGATGACAGGTATCAACGGCACGTTTGATACGGTTGACATGACAGGCCTGAACCTTGGTTTTGTTTTCGTGAATGGTCCGTCCATGAATGGTAAGGAAACTAATTCCTGTTTGCAAGAGACGAGGAATGCGTTCTCTCACGAGAATTTCGTCATCGACAGGCAAGCGAATTTTGGCCGACACATAGCTGGTTGGATAGTGTCTCGCCATCCATTCGCTTAAGGATGTCAGAATGCGACAGACCTGATCCAAATCAGCTTCCATAAAGAATGCTCCATAGTTTCCTTTTTTAGCAATCTGTTGAGGACAACCCAAGTTGAAGTCAATACCCGTCAACTTGCCCTCGGTACTTTCCATGAGCAATTTAGCAGCGCTTAAAACATCGTCGACGTTGGATCCTGCCAGTTGGGCCATGAGAGGACCCTTTTGCCAGTACTTATTGTTGTTATTATTATTGGCTGTGGAGGTGGAAGTAGTGGTAGTGGTGGTGTCTTGGAAACGTTTCTTGGTTTGTAATCTTTGCTGTGCTGCCATTCGATCGGTTTCATCAAGTCCCTCCAAAGCCAATTTTTGTTGTGGCAACAACGTATCGTACGGTTGCATCATCAGTACCTCCTCGTCTTGTTCTTCCTGTTCCAACTTGTCGGTACGGTATTCCAAAAGATCCAGGTGGGTACGACGAAACACTTTGTCTTGTACCAAATTGCGAGAATGTAGCATTTGCATGTAGCACAGATCGACACCGTACTGACGCAACAAACAACGATACGGATAATCACTGGCAGCTACCATGGGTGCCATGACGTTTCGCGTGTTGGGAGGAAATTTAGAAAAAATGGTACTTTGATCCTTGTTGCTCGTGGATTGTGATGATAATGATGATACTATTGTAGCTGTTGTAGTAGTGGACGTTCTTCTTGTTGAAACGGACGATTTGGTGTGCCAACGATGGCGTACAAAGTAATGGCTTTGCGCTACTGTTCTGCTGCTACTGCTTCTGCCAAACAAAAAACTATTACTCCAAGCTTGACACGTCGACAAGGAAGACAGTGAGATCGTCATGATTGAAAACAGTATTGTTGCTGTTATCCGCATGGTCTAGAGTGAATGTTATAATATAGAACGAGCGTCTTCTCTAGTACTCGTATCCGTTTTAGAGAGAGAATGAGATAATATGCATGAACGTAAATTGATCGGAGTGAGAGTGGAAATGTTGCTGTTTATTTTTTTACTACCTAGACTAGTAAAGACTACGGTAGCTACTACTCTAGTCTACTGCTCTACTACTCTACTCTACCAGTAGTAGTCTACTAGCTAGCTAGTCTACTACTCGGTACCTTTTATTTTTTATTTTCTCGACTTTTGAACGCTAACACTAAAGTTTGAATTCCAGCCTCAACCTTATTCTACATAATATCTTCTGCAGCTCTAGCAATTACGGCTACGTATTACTACCGTACCAGAAGGAGTATTTAGTACGGTAGTCTACTAGTAGACTTGTTTGAAGCGTGCAGAACCAAAACAGAAAAATGCACCGACAACACAACCAACGTCATCCCGTTATTGCTGCTCCAAAATAGCCCGACAAACTATTCGTAGCTGCTAACATTGTAAAATAATAAAAACGACAAACAACTCTACTACGTACCTGTTTTTGTGTGTCTCTCTCTCTCTTTCTCTCTGCTGTTTGATATGCCAATAAGACGTGTAATACTGACGGTACTGCAACGACCATCATTGTGGACGGCATTGATTGCGATTGCTGCGTACTGGAATCAAGATGCATTGCGTGGCAAATGGGTGTACGACGATGCTGGATCTGTGGCTAAGAACGTAGTAGTGAACGGACAAGTGCCTTGGCAGGATGCCTTTAAGCGTGATTTTTGGGGAACACCCATGACAGAACCAGCCTCGCACAAATCCTTTCGTCCCATTACGACCTTAACGTTCAAATGGAACTGGTTGTTGGCCGAACACTATTTCGGTACATTGGATGATGCGGAGCAGGTCACACTGTGGTTTCATATTGTAAATATTGTACTACACGGCATGAATACAGGATTGTTAACCGAAGCGGCGTCCTACGTCTTTGATGATGATGCTGATAATGCAGCCATACCACTGGGTGGTACGAGTACGAGTACAGCGGAAGGCAACGTCCTGGCACAGCTCATTACGGGATTAATATTTGCTTTGCACCCCGTCCACGCTGAAGCTGTTAGCAACATTACGAGTCGAGGAGAACTGCTCATGACATTCTTTTTTGTCGTTGCCTTTTTATCGTACGCCAGTCACATTCCAACCACAATGACAACGACAGGGACGACAGCAAAAGCAACCACCACCACCACCACCACTGCCGCCGCCGTAAAGAAGAACATTTTCCAGAATATAACGTACGGATTTTTCATCTATGTCTTGCCGTGGATATGTATGGCAGCGTCATTGTTTTCAAAAGAACAGGGCGCCACAACACTCTGTACACTGGTCGCTTACGACTTTCTGAAACATCACGGATCGGTCAAACATTGGTTTCACAAACTACTACAGAAAGATCCCGACTCTATCCACTTTTTGGGACGTACCATCGTACTGGCGATTCAGACGCTCCTGCTGGTAGCACTGCGAAAATGGCTCAATGGAGAATCCAGTCCAGATTTTATTTACGATCAGAATCCGGCAGGTTTTGCGGAAGATCGATTAACGCGCGTTTTTAGCACCGGTTGGGTCCATGCCTTGTACGTTCGAGATATGATCTTTCCGGCCTATCTGTGTCCCGATTGGAGCGGCCGCAGCATTCAACTAATTGACGATATTGCCGATCCGCGAGCGATTTTTGTGGTATTGCTTTGGATCTTGGCCGTTGCTTGCGTCCAAAGTTTGTTCAGGGGATTGCCATCTCATGCCACGGCTCTGGAAGTGGAAGTTAGGCGCATTATTCTCATGGCATTTTTTGCCTTTATGTTTTTACCATTTTTGCTATCATCGAATTTACTGGTAGTCGTGGGACTGATGAAAGCGGATCGCGTTATTTATCTACCACTGTTTGGATTTTGTATCATGGAGGCCTTGTTGATCAAGACGATATTCTGTTCCTTGGAACCAGTCGAAGAAGACCAGGTAACCGAAAGTAGTATCGACGACAATAGCAACGATAAAGAATCACCAAAACAAAAGCCGGCTGCAAAGCTCCGAGTAAATTGGTTAGGAAACTTACTTGTTATTCTGCAGTTGGGTATTTTTGCGGTCAAACTGCACGAACGCAACATTGCATGGAGCAGCCCCGAATTATTGTGGATTTCTGCCTTCAATGTCAATTCCAGGAGTCATCACACCATGTACAATTGTGGATATGAATTATCGCTGCGGCAGCGTTACGATGAAGCCGAAAAAGTCATGCGACCGATTGGGAATGCCAGAGTCGATGGTCCCTCCAATACGTTCGTCTATGCCATGGTGCTGTACAATTTGAATCGATGCGATGAAGCCAATTACTTTATTGACATTGCCATGGACGTTCTTGAAGAGCAACGAGAAGAAGGAGGAATACGTTACCAATCGAGTTCCCTGGATCGCACCAAAAGCAACCTGCTAGTTGCCCGAGGGTACTGTACCAAGGACGATGTTCAACAACAAGGCATCGTCTTTCAAGAAGCTGTTCGAACGGATCCTCGCAACACGTACGCTGTTCAACAATTTCAAGCTTACTTGAAGAGGTTGGAACAAATAAAGGAGATGAAGGAAAAATATGGAATCGAAGTGGGATTCTAAATCGAGAAAGGACTAAGGATTGCCACTTTTTAAAATCAAATGTATCTTATGTACATGGTTAATCTATGTAAATATGCTACGCAGGTACCTTTTCCTTTGTCGATTTGGCTTTTTGCTCCATCTTCCAAACATAGAGTTGCACAGTTAGAGAACACACAACAAGATGATCCTATTAAACAAACCACACAGCAAGCTGTTCCTACTCACCTCCTCGAAGAAGTCATCCGTCAGCTCACACGGTTTGAATAAGTACTTTGCAGCAGGGCCAAAATCATACACCTGCATGGGATCCTCACCACTTCCATCATCCAGCAGTGTAATGCACTTGCCTTTGACATTGTAGACCAGAGGGACACCATTTGGTAGATGAAGTTGGTTCATTGCCTCCTCAGGAATCGAGCACAAGTGCATGAGTATACCGCGAATGGCATTTTCATGACTTGTAATAAGGACACGCTTCCCTTTGGAGACTGCTTCCTGCATAATTCTGTCAGTGTAGTATGGGATCTGTTTTAAATGGGAAAGCATATTGCGACAAGTCAGAACCCGAGTAAAGACAGAGATAGTGCGCTGGTAAACTTTATTTTTCATGTCGACAGACGTACCGATCGTTGCATGCAGTCGTAGAGACTTTCATGTTTGGGAAACTTGCGGTGTATTCTGAACTTGCGTTCTTCCCAGCTCCGATTGAGCGTTTCAGAAAAAGAGATCCGGAGATCTTTAACATACTTTGTGCGACTGTAGTCGTTGCCGGGGTAATTCAGGCTGTAGGACGACACGGGAGGAGGGCGGATCTTAAATCCCCTGCGCCATTTCACTAGCTGCTCCTCGCCATACTCAGTGGCGACCATGGCTTTCGACTTGCCTGTCAAGGCACCGTACATCCTTTCATTTAATCGCCACGACTTGACCATAGGCAAGTGCAGAGCATCCAGCTCATCCAACACATGCCAAGCCGTTTGAATAGCCCGTTGCAACCAACTGCTGTAAACAACATCAAATTTGAATCCATGCCTCTTTAGTAAGCGTCCGGCATTTTTGGCATCTTCTATTCCGTCAGGTGCAAGTGGCGGGTCCTCCCAGCCAGTAAACAAGCCTAGATTGTTGTGTGGTGTCCTTCCGTGGCGGATAAAAACAACGACTGGATAATCATTTTGACCGCCGTCGGTCAATGGTACCATATTAGCTGCGACGCTTCCTTCTTCACTGGAGCTAGCTGCATCGAAATCTTCAAACTCGGAAGGATCCGCAAAGACGTCATTGTTCGCCGATGAAGACAATGACGATTGTGATTTCACTAAAAGCTTCACTTCCTTGTTGAACTCATCATCACTTGCTTGTTCATCTGTTTGTTCTTGTCTCAACATGAGTAAGGAATCCTCGACACTTGTGGTACGTCTTTTATGAATATGTGCATCCAAATCATCAGATTCTATACCTGGAACCGAACTCCTCCACTCCTTGTGTTCATCAACAGCTTTTTGCAACATTCCTGGTTTTCCCAAAAACTTCCCCTTGGTATGCAGCTGGGTTAGACTGCCATCGGGTGGAGGGGAGGGCATCATGCTGGCATCACCTTGTTCAAAATGGTAGACAAACGGGATGCCAACAGGAAGGAAAACCTGCTCAATATCTTTATCACTGATAGAATCAATCGTCTTTATGAGTCCACGCAAAGTGTTGCCATGAGCGACTACCAACACATTGTTACCATTTTGTATGTCGTATCGAATTTTGTAGTCCCATAGGGGCACAGCACGCGCCATCGTATCCAGCAAAGATTCACTTAGTGCAATTTGTTCTGGGGATAGATACGCATAACGTTCGTCATTACCAGGATAGTATGGATCGGTCGTTTTCATTGGGGGAGGTCGCGCCTTTAAGGAATTTCTCCATGCTTGCACGGCCTTGCTGCCGAACTTCTTCGCTGTTTCCTTTTTGGAAAGACCCGTCAGTGCACCGTAACTGCGTTCATTCAGGCGCCATGATTTGAAGACGGGCAAGTAGAGCTTCTCCAGGACTTCTAGCACCGTCCAAGAGGAACGCACGGCTCGTTTCAAGCGTGACGTGTAGACAACGTCGGGTTGGTAGCCTTGCGATACCATTAAGCGAGCCGCATGTTGACATTCGGCAATTCCTTGTTCAGTCAAATCGGGATCGGCCCACCCTGTGAATGTTTGATTCTGGTTCCATAACGATGTCCCGCATCTCATCAGAATCAGTTTGCCAGGCTTTTTCTTCAGCTTTCTGTTGCCGCCGAATAAAACACGAAAGGTTTTTCGTAGCGCTCTTAACCACAGGGATGTTCGATCCACAATGACAAACTCTTTAGTTTCCCTGTCCACTTGACACCGAGCTTCGCGGGGATCCATATCACGAGCATACGCATCAAAGTCCTCCTCGTATTCCTTGTAGTCCACCAAGGAAGAAATCGAGTCGTCTGTGTTGATTGAAAGCTGTAGCAGCCTGGTTGGAGTTTGGCTGCTCAGTGCAGGCACAAAGCCCTGGCAAAAACTGCCAGTCCCCAAGACCAACACCAGCGTTAACTTGCCGTGTATACCCATCGTTAGATGAACACAGCAAGCTTGTCGTTGTGTTGTTGTTAAGGTACGTGTCGCCCGGGATTGCTATTGCGATAAAAGAATTCTATTATGATTAGTACAGTACCAGGTACTATTTTTAAAACACCAAGTTATGAAAACTGAGGGCCTCAATGACGTAAGCGACCCGATTCGGGAATCTTCCAATGCACGCGAATATGAAGCAATCACTCTGCAGGAGTAGACCAATGATCGAATACGTCTACATCTAACTGCTGCTCGAGTACAATGTACTACGCGTGTCGTCGAAGAATTATTGCGCGGGCGTTTCAGTAACCCACTCCCATTAACTGAAAGCTGAATGTCCATTCTATATTCTTCTAGCTACAGCTCGTCACTGGCCTCATCTTCTGAGACAGCTTGATCTGTTCGAATCCCTCCACCGCAAATACAGCAAGCCTCCTTGGCCATGAATCGCGTTCCATCCAAAAGAACACCAATATCACTTCCATTCTCAATGCACCAACGTTCATCAGCGTATTCTTGACATGTATCTTCAGATAGTGAAGTCCAATCATAATCTTCACAATCTTGATATATATCGGGACACTCGTCTTGTGGTGACCAGAGATTGAGTGCTGTAATAGAGGCGCTCTGCTCCAGATGGTCGGGACTCCATTTCATATTGCACAAACATTCATGTATACCATGCAAAGACGCAGCTTGCAAGATTCGTTGTCGTGACTCATCCGAACTCGTGCCAGGAACCAACATGACTTTGACCCATTCTGCGGCCGACCAAGGTACGATGGAAGGGGATTGGAGCTGAGGAGATGCTGCATTCAACGTCAGATCTTTGTACAGCTGCACATCTCCTGGCCAACCATAATTCACTGAAGCTGGCTGGTGAATAGGACCAAGACAAATCCACGCCATGATAGATTCGAGTAACTTAGGGTTTGCCAACATTTGTTTTCGTACTTTGGCAGTCAAGTCTGGTTCTGCCAAAACGGTATCATCGTCCAATGTCAAAACGCTCTCTTTAATATTAGCATCATCAATTAATGGCTGCCAGTTCCAAATGCAGTATCCCAAATCATTTTGACAATAATAGGTTGCCAAGTTAGACAAGGCAGCCATAGCCCACATGACAGTTCGTGCTGGCTGAAAGGGATACTTTATCGTAACATTGTTGGCGGCAGCTTCAGGAAGTGAGGCGGAAACGATCCACTCCGACAAAGCTGAAATGGTTTCATGCTTCAAATAATTGGATATGTGAGCGGGATTGAAAAAGGAGGAGGCCCAAACAGCCTCGGCTGCCTGAGCTCCTGCCAAGACAGCAGCCCCACTTTTCGGAAATGTTTCTTGATAATGTTGCAGGGAATCACGCAACAAAGTTGTCAGGCCCTCTGCCATGGATTTTGCAACGAGTTGTATCTCCTGGGTCTTACGAATTTCCCCACCATTATCCTCATCCGACGACATAAAGGTCGTGTTGAGAGCTAAATCCCGAAAAGTGGGTTGTTCCAACATGCAAAGCGCCAGAGCTTCGGCTGCTAATCCTCTGATATGCAGCGACACGCTCATTCGTCCCGGATTTACATTTTCACTCGTCTGGTAACTGACCGTGCTGGTGCACAAAGTCATGAGAAAGCTTTTGATTTTGTAGGGACAATATCTGTATTGTTCTACCGTGGTATTCTCGCTGGCAAACATTCTCACCAATTGATAATCCTTCTGGCGTATTTCATGAATCATTGCAGCCAGTTCCTTTCCACGCAACAATCTGGGTCGAGGATCTTGATCGACTTTCTTGATCATGCCCGGATATGCAGTGGCAGATAACACCAGTAGAAACAAAAACAAAGGAAGGAGACAGCTGGTGTTGTGTCGCTTGTTGGAAACGATGCAGTTGTGCTTCTTCTTTGGGCATGCCATCCTCGACGCTATTTTAGTTAGAAGCACGAGAGATAAGCGAAGTGGCGTGTGTAGCCGACATGTAAAATATATCTTCGGCATAGTATCCATTCGATCAAAGTTACCTTCTCAGACAAGAAGGATGGTGATCGTAACAAGTAACAACGAAGCACACTCACAGGTCACAGTAGACGACTGGCAGACTCTTGTTCCCGTAAAAAAATAAGACTGGCGCATTAGAAACCGGGGGCAATGTTCTGCCATGCGTCCGGAGAAACCAAAAACCTTGTTTTTCATAAAACAAGTTTAAAGTTGACAATGGCAAAAATAC
>Ga0210036_1002698_pt1 | contig 18434 bp, 10 predicted proteins | sample CryGeymeta201515_FD_185469 | JGI IMG/M metagenome (GOLD analysis project Ga0210036, IMG submission 185469) | Groundwater microbial communities from Crystal Geyser aquifers in Utah, USA - Crystal Geyser metaG 2015-15 (SPAdes) (version 2) | ecosystem: Environmental > Aquatic > Deep subsurface >...
TACCTTGTCTCCTGTTAGGGACGATGATAGGACTCAGGAGTTAGGTCTTACTCTATTAGGTCGTGTGCCTATGCTTGCTCTGTATCCACACACTAGTCTAGTTTACTCCTATTTGCCATAATATTCATATTTACTCTTATGTCTCCACACTAGCTTTTTACGGTACTACTAGTAGTAGTAGTAGTAGTAGTAGTAGTAGTAGTACTAGTAGTACTAGTAGTACTAGTACTAGTAGTACTAGTAGTACTACTAGTAGTACTACTAGTAGTACTACTAGTAGTGCACAGTAATGATATTATTAGTATTTGCAGTCGTCAAGAGTGTGTCATCAGTCTCTCACCGAAGCTGTTTAATGTTTTTTATTGTGCGGGGGTTGTTGTCTCTTGCGCTTTTGAGAGCACCGACGTGTGTTCTTGGATCGTAATAAAATTCCAGTAGTACTTTCATTATTATTGTTGGTGTTGGTGTTGGTATGTTTCAACCACGCAGCAGGTGATTGACACAGCAAGTCAAACGCAATACTTACAAGAGTCGTATTGTTTGCGGTAGAAATAGTTCGTCGTCGTGTACTCCATCGAATACCTTCCCCACGAAAGGATGGATCGGTCAAAAGTGCAATCATGTCTTCCACACGTGTAGCACGTTGCGCCTGGGAACGTCCTAAACGATTCAATTCCAAATAATATGCAATATCTGCTTGACATACTGATACAGCAGATTCCCACGGCAAACAACTCTTTAGGAATGCATTCGTTCGAAGCATTTGTAAACAAGCAGGAGCTGTTTTTTGAATCGTTGATACTTCATGGATATCGATGGAAAATTCTCTCATGCCTTTGTTATGAGTCAAAGCAGACAGTAAAACGTCAATGCATCTTGTTGCGACTTTTGTTGTGGATGGCAAATTCAAATGCAGACATTTTAGAGTACTGTTCGCTTGTAGACAAGGCCGTACCGAAGTACGGTACTCTTCGGTACAAGAAGGAGACAAAGAAATGGCGGGTAGTTCAAGTTGCGATATTTTACAAACGCTTTGATTATGTGCCAACTCCTTCATCAAAAGAGCAAAACTTTTCGTATCCTGAAATGTGGCGTCGACATGGAGGACTTCAAAATTCGACAGTAGTTTACAAAGAATGTCGACATGACCGATTGATAGTGACAGGGGTGTGTTGTCATTTTCTGGTTCAAGACAAAGTTCTTTCTTGTGGAAACAGTATGCCGTCATGATGCAACGAAATAGTTCAAGATTATTTGGTTTCTCGTAAAGTGCGATCGATAAGGTCCGTTTCATACTGGCACTCTCTGGATAGAACTCCAGTATCGTGGTCAGGAATTCCGTTGTGCACTGACGGCGCATGGCCTTGTGAAGTGGTAAATCGTTACTGTCGTCTTTCTTGCTGAGCATAGCAGGAGCCTGCCTAGCGAGAAAGAATGGTATATCATCCGTGCTAGAAAACATGCAGCTTCGATGGATCGGATAAAATCCAAAGGTTCCTTTCGTCTGCAATTGTTTCAAGTGTTTTTGCTTGGATAATGCGTAGAAACGTACGAAAGAATCGAATTGTACGTCAATCCAGAGCAAGTGGATCAAAAGAGTTTCCTGCCAGCATATGTCTAAGCGTTCATCCATCAATGACGGAAATTCTTTGCACAAGGCATAAAGCTCAGTCATGGCATTTTCCTTTTCCACAAGTGAAGCTGTTGGTGTCAGTTCAGCGAGAACAACATCATTGATACGTGCCAACGCTTGGGCTTTGTCTTGAACTGCCACAGACGGATTATCATTCGTCTTGGCTCGTCTGGCATTCCGACGCCCAGTACCAATACTTCCTTTTTTTGGCATGGGATGAAAGAATAATACTAGTGTTTGTGACTGTTGACGATCACGATATGCATCGACGAAGTTTGCTTTTGTTGCAATACATGTTTAACCTCAAGTCTCGGATGTACGTTAATAAAGGAGTTTACACGCGATTATCTGATCTATCTATACCGTGACTCACTACTATTGTGCGAGAATTATACCAATAATCTCGCGCTCCGCAGAAACAATTGCTTTTAGGAGGATGCGTGGAGACGACACGATCAAACGCACAATATCAAAATCACTCCCAAGGTACTCAATTTTTGCGTACGAGGGTTCGTGTTAACTTTAAAAGAATAGTCTGGAATCAAAGACAATTACAAAAGAATAGGTGCCATCTAATAAGCCATCAAACTCTTAGCTGCCATTGCTGAGGTTAGTATTCGAACTGTTGGAAAACTTCTCTTCAATGTCGGCCATCATGACGTCAATATCATTCGTGAGACTCTGCGCTAGTTGCTCTAGTTCTTGTATATCATCGTGACTGCTCTCACTCAACGTCTCTTCTCTGGATATTTCCTGACTTGTAAGTTGAAGAAAATTGTCATCATCTTCTGCTTCTTGAGCTGGCGTTTCTTTGCCTCCATCTCCTTCTCTTTCCTCTTCCGCTTCGTTCTCTTTCTCGTCATCGTCATCTTCCTCCTCATCGTTTTTCTCTTTAGTATTTGGTTCATTTGATGGTGAACCGTTTGATGAACCACCACCATCGTCAGTTCTATCATTTCGATTGTTCTTCGTCTTGTTATCGTTATCGTCACCGTCGTTGTTGTTATCGTAAAACGAATCACCGTCGTGAACATCGTCTTTGGCTGTTCGAAAACGTTTAAAACATACCTTAAAACATTTGATAAATAAATCTACCAAAAATTCACGTCCACATTGCAAGGCAATCATAACGATAATAGATATACCACCAGCAGTAGCTAATCCATTCGTTTCTGTGAATTTGTTGTGGTCGTTGGTAGTAGTAGTAGTAGTAGTAGTAGTAGTAGTACTTTCTGGTGCAGGAAATGGAGTGGGCACGTCATAAAATAATAATGTTGGTGCAGACGACGATGGATTCACACTGGGTGCAATCGTTTCTAATTCTCGTACATTCCACATAGATGATTCGTCTAATCGTTCCAATTCTTTGGTAAAGTCACCATCTTTGATTGCCTTTTTAACAAATTTGTTCAAATTGTCTGCTACACGTGAAACTACCATGGGAGTTGTTGTTGTTGTTGTCGTTGTTGTACGATCCTGCCCTCGAACAAAAGCTTTGACGGTCGCATTAGCTTCAAAACATTGACGATTTGATAATATATCTGGTGCTGGTGTTGTTGTTGTTGCTGTTGCTGTTGCTTTTCCAGTGTCGGCGTTACCATTATCACCACTACTACTACCACCTTGACAATCAATCGTTGTCAAATCTTCAATAGTCACCGTCTCACGAGGTAAAACAATCGAAGCTGCCATATTTTGATGCAATGATCGCTGCTGTCGTGGTCGTGTCCTTAATCGTCGCGACAATCCTTCCTCTTCTTCTTCTGTTGTAGTAGCATCTAATAATGATTCTTTAACAAAGGGTTTTTCAATAACATGATCGACCAGATTTTGAAATGCCAACCTCATGAGTGTACCAATGTTTTTTTCATCATCATCATCTTCTTCGTCGTCGTCTTCGAATGACGAATGTGATAATGGCAATGCTATTTCTTGATGTTCCAAGTATAATTTTGTTGACATTTGAATCATCGCTGCTTGCAAACGACCGTTTGCGACATTATTTATGATTGTGGTTGTAAATGCCCGACAAAGCATTGTAGCACGGTCATGTTTCATAAACTGTTGTTCTTCGTCACCTTCTTGGCGAGTGGTACGATGAGGAACAGGAGGTGACGGATCGGATTCTGATGACGATGAACTAAGTAATAGATTGTCAATGACAAGATTTACAACTGTTGTTGATTTTGGTGGTGGTTTTGTTACCGTTGTTGGTGTCGTTGTTGCAGTAGACATCATGTTTGTATATACATTCTGTAATTCTACAGGAATAGCTTGAAAAGGAAATCCTTCGTATGCATTATTTGTCATGAGATTGATAAATGACATGTATTCTGTTACAGTCAATACCGTATCAACTCCATCTGCATTGGCCTCTTGAAGAACGATAGCGGTACAATTTTGAACGTTCGGTGTGGTAGCTGTTGCTATGATGTTTGGCGTTTGTGTCGTAGTGATTGTGGATGATACTGGTGATTGTGATAAAACTGGAAGAGTTGTTGATGGTGGTGATGATGTTGTTCTGTAATGTTCCCCCTTCTCCTCCACATTATGACTGTCGTTGTCGTACTCGTATCGTTCAATATGAGTAACAATTTTGGCTCGCTGTACTTCGTAAAAGATACTCTTGTCGTTGGATTCTTCTTTTGAGAATACTACTGTTGATACTGGTGGTGGTGGTGGTGGTGGCGGTATGTTCCATAGAACATCGGTAATGTATTGTTCCATTATACTATTGTTGTTGTTGTTGTTGTTGTTGTTGTGGTTGGTACTATTTTCTTCTTCTTCTTGCCGATTCTGAAAATCTAATACCGTTTGAACGTATTCGTGTGGTATCATAATACCTTCTTCTGGAAGTGATGATTGTACTGATAATCGTACAAATTTGGCTTGTAATTGACAAGAAATTACTAATGGCCAATCAACAATCGTACTATTATTGGCATTCTTATTATCATTATCATTGTTGTTGTTGTTGTTATACATGAGTGTTCGATCCTTGAAATGCCATTTGGAACAATTCAATTGTACTACCACTTGTTGTGGTTCTTGCTTTGGCAATTGTTTTTGTACCAACTGTGATAAAAAGAATGCTGTTGCATTGGCAAAGGCTGCTGTATGTTGTTGTTGTTGTTGTTGTTGTTGTTGTTGTTGTTGTTGTTGTTGTTGTTGTTGTTGTTGCTGTGCTCGTAATGATTGTGGAAAGAAATCAAAATAAAAATCGATATGATATATTCCAGTAGCAGCAGGACATGATTGCATTGTATCACTCAAATACCTATTAGTGCTGGTGGTGTTGTTGCTTTTGTTGGAGCTGGTGTAATTTGCCTCCAGTTGTTGTTGTTGTTGTTGTTGTTGTTGTGACCATTTTTTGAATTCATTCTTGGAGGTAGTCGTATTGGTATTGCAAACAACATCTGATACATTGTAAAAAATGTTTGTCCCTTCTGGTTGTGTCCTCCAAATGTATCGTTTCAATAATAACAAATAAAAGTCGTCGTCACCATCATCAGTATCATCATCATCATTAGTTTCATTATTAGTATTGTTGTTATTGATTTGTTCTTGGACACACCTATCAATAGTAGTAGCATTTAAAACTGTTTCCTCTTCTCCTAATTGTACAGCTTGAACCATTACACCAATTTGCACAACAACCATTGGAGTACCATCATTCGTTGTGGTTGTGGTTGTTGTTGTTGTGTGTGAAGGATTGTAGTAGTGGTCGTAGTCGTAGTCGTAGTAGTACAAACGAATCGATACAGCATTCATCCTTCCAAATGCCTTTTGCAATACATCCGTATAAAATGATTTCATTTGACACAGTAACGCTTGATATTCCGATACGGTAGGTGGTGACAATAATAATACTGTTGTTGGTGCTGCTGATGATACTGTTGTTGGTAATTGCTGTCGTTGTTGATTCTGATGATGAGGATCGACCAACGTAAGTTGAAACAAGTGAAAGGCGGAATGCTTCGTGTTTTCGTTGTTGTTGTTGGTGGTGGTGTTGTCGTCGTACAAGTCACTACTATTATTCTGCAGGTGATCATTATTATTGTCGTCATTGTCATTATCATCATCATCACTTCCACCACCTGACAGGGACGATGCACCAGCAGTAGCTGCAACAGCATCCACAAGACGTCGATAATACTGTTCTTGTTGCTGCTGCTGTTGTTCTTGTTGTTGTTTTACGTACGAAGGAACAACAATGTGTTCCTCCAATAAAACAGCAGCAACACTAACAACGACAAAATTCGTCAACAGAAGGAAACAGAAAACGACCAAAATAGGAAGAGCATTGTTGTTCTTTACAAGTAGTAATTCTTTCTTTCTTTCGGTTCTTTTTTGTACTTTCGCTTTTGTTGTTGTTGTTGTTGTTGTAGTTAGTAGTTGCCTCATGATGATGATGATGATGATGATGATGATGATGATGATGATGATGATGATGATGATGATGATGATGATGATGATGATGATGATGATGATGATGATGATGATGATGATGATATCGTTTGATTATTGTTGTAATAATATTATTATATAATTACGGTATCATGAAGACGCCATGATGTTAGTTCTTAGTATCACATGGTGGTGTTGAAGCTGGTGGTGTTAGTTGTCTATTGTCTACTCTAGTAGTCATTTGATGTGTTTGTTTGCTCTATCATTACTGCTATTAGTACTAGTAGTAGAGAGACAAAAGATATTATTATTTCGGATAGTGGGAGGATTCCTTTTGGTGGAATAAAGAATTAGTTGAGCTCTCTAGCTAGTAGAGAGGCAATGGTCATGGTGTGATGATGTCGATAATGATTTGTGGCTTGATTTTATTATTACTACTATTAGCTAGTAGTGCGGTAGTATTAGTAGTAGACTACTACTACTAGTAGTAATAGTACGGTACCTGGTACTTTCGTACCGTTTGGTTTCTTCGTGATTCAAACGGCACCAAAACCCGGTTTTGTAGCAATGGAGCAAGTCTGCTACTTTCTTTGCTATTTAGGTTTTGTTTTCAAGCGAAACCGTCTAATTCGAAGAACAAAGAAGAAGAAGAACATTATAACATTCGTGTCGACGACGGTTGTCTGCTACTGGTATTGCATTCATCAAATTATTCCAATTCAATAATTTACTTTGAGGACGACGTATACTTCTCAGATGCTTTGTCGTTGCTCTCTTTGTCATCCTCGTCAACATCAGTAGGAGCAGGAGGAGGAGAACGACAAGATTCGTCGTTTTTCTCGTCTCCTACATCATCATGACAACTTGTTGTGCTACCACCACCACCACCAGCAGCACCACCACGATACCTGTTCCAACAATCAGTAAAACATTTCATCATTTTACTCGTTATAAATTCACGACAGCATTGTAATGCAATTAATATGAAAAATGCAGCTCCCGTGGCAATTCCTAATTCGGAACTTGCAATATCTTTCAGCTGGTTCCACCACGACGACGACGACGACGACGACGACTCTTTCTGGTTGTCATTCTTATTTTCTTGTTGTGACAATTGGAATGGCATTGAAGGAGGAGACGTAGATTGTTCGGTTGGTACAACAAACACTGATGATGATGCAATCACGTTGGCAGGTGAAAAACTGGTAGGAGCACTACTTGTGGGTGTTGTCATTGTCGTAGGAACAAGAGATGATGGACGGAACGTTGGTTCAGAACTGGGACTCGTACTCAAGATATGATGGATATCGTTGTATATTGTCCACGGTGAATTGGGTGCTACGACATCCAAAACGGTACCCAACATACCTGCTTTTATACCATTCAATACCAACATTTCGGCTTGGACGGTAATGTCTTGTGCGTACTTGTTGTCTTTGTCGTTACCTAACACAAAGACTGGAAATGTTCCTTTTACCATGTAACATATTGTTGTATCAACATCTCCAGTATCACCCGGATGACGTGGACATAAAATGTCTTTCATTTCATTCAGGACTACCTCTTCGGACTTGAGATATACAAGTCCTTTTCCTCTCTTCTCCTCATCCTCCTCTTCTATTTGCAGTATTCGACGAGTGTTTTCCTCCTCGTTGTTGTTGTTGTTGTTGTCGGACACGCTGTTGTAATGGATGCTGAATAATGGAGCAATTTCAAACTCTAAAAATTGCTCCAATGCTTCGGAAAGGGTTGCATTGCCTTGATCTGGGTAACACTCTTGGCTAACACCGCCGCCGCCGCCGCCACCGCCACCATTGTTACTGGTACTACAGGATGCCATAAATTGAGTTCTACCCGTTGCTATTGTAGAAGGTTCCCGTGTCGGAGTGGTACGGATAGTTTCTGTTACAGCTTGAATGGTATTTTTGCAGATTTGACGAATTGTACTTTGGTTATCGTCGTTGCTGTCCTCGCCACCTCTTTCTTTATTCATTTGTATTTCGAACGCTCCAGTCGGGACCTGGAAGTGTGCCAACGAGACATAATTGATCTTCAAGGGTTCAGGCAAAGCATCAAAAGCATATCGTGGAAAACTTGTCTCTGTAAGGTTGTTGACAAGGTTTACATACTGAACCTTGTTGAGGTTATCGTCGTCGTTGTTTTTGGTCGTAAAATTATATAGCATCGCTTCGCATAGATCTTGTTCAATGGGAGACTCGATATCTTGACTGGGATGTAACGTTCCACCGGGAATTACTAGAACTGGAACATCTTCTGGGTCAGAAATACCTAGCTCTAGACTTGATGATGGATCAATCTCGGTGCTCGTGGTGTCTTTTCCTGATTCTGTTTTTGTGTCGAGTCGGCGCCCATAATAGATGAGGAATCCGGATGCATTCCCCATGCATCGGGACGACCCGATCCAAACTCTCCGGAGGAATCTAAAAAAGCACTGCTGCCATTGCCAATTGCATCCGGAAAGAGAGAACTTTCTTTCAGTTCTTCATCCGTATACTTGTGGATGCGACTTTGCAGATGTGCTCGATTCACATGATAAAACGAACTCTCTTTCTCCGGTGGTACCTTCCATGCGACAGACTGAATATAGTCTTGCATCAGCGATCCACCATCTACCAATCGACTGGCCAAATGATATTTCAAAACGTTCAAGGGAACGTCATTACCATCGGGTAAAAACTTCCCTTGTACTTGAAATAATACAGTGAAAGGAAATTCTTGCGCGTCGTCATAGGACCATTCTTCTGCTTGAAACGTCAGATTCATACGGTACGTCGTTGCAATGGGGAGTTCCTTGTTCAGAATGCCCGTCATGAATGTGCTCGTTTGTCGTTCCAAATCATCTACTTCTTCTTGTGTCGGTTTGCTTGCCGAGTCAGGAAAGTACCCAAATGTGATGTTAGCCATGTAATACCCTCGTTCGGGACACACCGAGGTCGAAAACTTGACATTTTGAAGCTCCAGTACAGCCTGAGCTTGATCTGTGTACAAAACTTGCGTGGATATCATCTGCACCTCTTTCACAGTGGCAAAAACATTCTCCCCAAGCGGCCAGGCGTGTTCCACCATGCGTTTCAAGAAATGCAATCGATCTTGCAACTGTGAATTCATTTCCACGGGATCTATCCATGTCCCCAACTCGTCTGTGGCATTTACCATGTAGCGAATGATACTCTCTGGATGCTCAGCACGTTGATTGTCGTTCATTGACCACTCCAGCACTTGCAGTGTGACATCTGTAAACGACATTTCGGGTCGTCCCTGTTGTAAGAAATCAGTATAGAAGTACTTTATTTGGCACATGGCCGTTTTGTAGTCCAATTCTGATGGCTGTTCGTTAATGCCCATGTCTTGCCAACTGGTAAAGCTAAACTTTAGTGTATCCATAGCAATGGTGGGTTCCCCTAGTAGTAGTAGCTGTCTGTGGCTGCTATTGGGTAGCCCAGCAGTAGTAGTAGTAGTAGTAGTAGTAGTCACCGGGTAGCGAAGCAGACGGCGCTGTGTGTGTCTTTGTATTCTGTTGTGACTTTTTGTGCTGCTCCATGACGAGGCAGTCGTTGTTGTCGCCCAAGAAGAGCTGATGGGGTCTTGGTTCCTCGAGGACCACCAGCACCAGCACAGCAGCGATAATAACAGAAGAAACGTTCGACCGATCATGAGAAAGTTTGTACTCGTATATCCTTGAAGGATATTGATGCAATAAGTGCTTCGATGAATGATGCATACTGATTATTAGCTGCGTTTGTGTTTGGTTGGGATAAATATAGGGTATTCCATTATGCTGCTGACTGCTGACAGCAAGGAAAGGTGTTTGTCAAATATTTAATCAATTATTTGTGTTTCTTATTATTAGAGTACGAGTAAGTATCGTTCTGTTAACTCTATCCTTTCGCAAAACCTTCTACTATTAGCAATACGAGTAGTAGTACTAGACTAATAGCTACTACTACTACTTCACGGCTCATTAGAGTTCTACTTGTAGTAGCTACGACGACTACTAGTAGGTACTAGTACTCTTAGTAGCTGGTAGTACAGTAGTAGCTACTACTAGCTAGTACTAATAGGGTGGTACGGTAGTAGGTACTCGAGTACAAGTTCTAATGAACACTCTACCAAATAATAATAGTACTAGCTACTCCAACAATAGAATAGAGCAACCTTCGTGTGCATTTTAAGCCGACCATTCGGCATCGACCCCTTCAAATCCAAAAGAGCGAAGCTAGCCAGCCTGTTGAAACCGCACACTGCTGAGCTAACGCACTAGCTTCCAATCGATAAGCAAAGTACGACTTCAATGTTGCAGCTGCTACATTGCAATGTTCCTGTCCCACGAATGCATATTATTTATTTCTGTACACCAACTGCTCTTTATTCGTTTGTTTGGCCGCTGACAAAAGCTGGATAGGACCAAAAGATGGCTTTAAATGTTTTCTTTTTCCACGGTGAAAAATATTTTCCTGTGACAATGACACCATCTAAAGAATGTGTTTTAGTCACTGCAGACGACAACAGCATAATATATCATGAGTGAAACGACGACATCATGGGCATCTATCCCGCTAAAACACTTTCGCCCGTCAAAGATTCCTTCAAATACTACTAGACTATTACTACTAGTCTAGTACATCAACTTCAAAGTCATATTGTGTTCAGCTTGAGCGTTCACAAAATATAAGCTACTGGAAGATACCGAGCTCATAGACTAGAGTTCTTGGTGTTCCATAAAGTATTTGCCCAGTTGGTCAATAAATACCCAGTCAGAAGCTGTACTAGTACCTGGTGGTACTCGAGTACTACTAGACTACTGGTAGAGCTCTACTTGATGGGACAAAAACAAAATCCAATCTCATCGAACCATTACCAGGTACCAGTACTAGTGGTACGTGGTACAAGTACAGTGATATGTACGAGTAGACTCATTTTTTATTATCAACGAATTCCAACTTTTCGCAACGTCACCGAGGTTTTCAATAATTAATACCAGTAGGAAAGCAACTTTCAGCTACTACCAACTCGGAGGACGTGTTATATTTGCCAACAAGACTGCAAAAATATCCGTAGAGGAGATGACCCTATCTGGTCATTATTAATAACCGAACCAACAACAGTATGATACATACTCCATGCCTTTTGGGACCAGCTACAGTAGGTCTACTTTCAGAGAAATTTTTGTTGAACGTGTATTTCCATTGCCTAATTGTTTATCCTGATGTTCGTTGACCATTACCAGTGGTAATGTTTATGACCGAGATTAGGCAAGCAAGTTTCTGATTGCCATTACACACTACTACTGTAGATAGTTACACCACCGTAGTTGACTCTTGGAAATTTCGAAAGGTCGTTTCGTTCGTACCAGGTAGCAAATCCCAAGGAAACACAGTACGTAGACTACCAGTACTACTAGTACTAGCTACTCTTTACTAGTCGTAGTAGTACCAGTTTACTAGTAGTACTAATAAGAGATGTGGTAGAACCCTACATACCAGCAGGAGTACCTCGTAGTCTACTGTACTTACTTAGCAAGATGAAAAATTAATACTGGTAATAATAAAAATGAATAAGTAAATGAGATGCTTTGGAGGTGAGCAGTACCTTTACCGGTAACGAGAAGTCGATGGTCAAAATTGGGAACAGGATTTATTTTCGATAATGCCTACTAATATTACAATTGAATATCCCTGGGTCATGCATCTTTAACTAGTACTTACGTGAACCCTGTGAGTGGGCTATTCTACTCACATTTACCTGTCGTGAGTAGTACCACTCGTACCCTGTTAGTACTCGGAGGACTACTAGGTGATACTACTACCGTACCTGGTACCAGGTACCAGGTAGGCATTTGTTTTCTCGTTTACCAGGTACTAAACCTACTGGTACCTGATAGATAGATAGATACGAGTACACAAGGCGACTAGTCCAAATAAAGCTATATTGACTCAACTTTCAACTCGTTATCGCCATAAATGAATAGTACTGTCGTCAGATGCTTTGCTACCTGGTAGGTTTCTCATTCAGTACTTTTTGGGAAAGATCCTGAATTGCCAAAAATTACGTCTCGAAATGCTTCATCAGCATGAACCAGCATGAACAAGTGTATGGTATAGTAGCTAGCTACCTGGTATTGAACTGGTAGTTCTCAAAGTAATAATCTCACAAAAAATAAGTTACAGTATCTCTGTAAAGTTTGAGAAAGGCCAACACGAAACCGCGCATTATAGTAAGCAAAGATTTCAATCCAAAGATGAGTGCTGACTTATTGGATCCCATCGATGAAAAACATCTGGACGACGACAGTGATGACGACAAGGGGGGTGAGGAAAGCACCGTGGCAGACTTTGATAAATTGCAATCTAGCTCCCGTGATACTCCCCTAGCTCAGAAGGAAACGCGCTGGGTCAATTATTCCAAAATTTTGGTCGTCGTTGTCATTCTTGTCATGGCCGCAGTCATTGGTGCACTGACGTACCATTATGTGAGCAGCCAGGAAGAGGCCGACTTTCAAAAACAGGTACGATAGACGAAGCTTGGTTCTGGTACAGTGATAGTGTGGCAGCAGCTTACACACCACTGCAATGTTTTGTTGTTTTGGCTGACCAGTTCTATTCTCTTGTAATTCGCTCTTGTTTCCGTTGTACAGTTTGAGAATGTAGCACGCGATATTGTGGCATCTTCAGATTTGCGCGGTCGTGCTATTTTCAATAACGTGGAATCGCTCAGTGCCACAATCACGACTGTTGTTGCTGCCTCGAATCAGACCTGGCCCTTTGTGGTCGTGCCAGATTTTCAAGTTCTTGGCATGGTATCCAACAAACTCACGGGTGCGCTCAACGTTGGCATTTGTCCCATTGTCTTTGATAAAGATCGAAGTGCCTGGGGAGCTTTTTCGGCTCAAACTGGCATGACTTGGTTGGCCGAGGGACATCAGTACGATGATGAAGCGGATCCCGAACTCTACGTTGAAACGCGCATTGACAGCATGAACAAGCAAGATGAAAATACTGGCAAACGAAGAGAATTGCAAGGAACTCCGCCTCCTGGAGTTACGGAGGGTGATACCTGGACTCCACCTCCTGGAGTTACAGGAACACCACCTCCGTTTGTTGCAGAAGCAGCGGGCGGACCTCCATCGGAAGGATCCAGTGGTGGACCACCAGACTGGGTAAACGAAGGAACGCCACCATCGGAAGGATCAGCCCTATCTCCAGGCACAAATGGCGTTATGAACCTACCCACTTGGGACCAGACTGGAGTATTACCCATTATATGGGAGTTTCCAAGTCTCGGCGGTGGCGGTGATGATGGCTTTTCTCCAATTCCCAGGCCCCAAGACCTCTACTACGCCCCGTACTGGCAAGTGGCACCAGCTCCGGACTTTTCGTTGTCTGTCAACTTGGATTTGGTTTCTCAAGATCCAAACGGGTATAGATGGATTGATGCTGTTGTTCAACACGGAAAACCTCTCCTTTCTACCCTCATCCTGGAAAATTACTTGCAGTTCTCCTATGACAATCGGTTTGATTCGTCGAAACTTCTTCCTCACAGTTACATCTTCCAACCAATTTTTGACACCCTTACTAAGGATCGCGAAGTGGTTGGAATCCTAGCTGCTTTCCTTGACTGGACAAGTCTCTTTAAGAACGTCCTACCCGCAGGTGAAAAACCGATTGTCGTCGTTTTAGACAGTAACTGCCAGAACAGCAGTACCTATGAATTGCGCGGAGATCAAGTACGGTACCTAGGACTGGGTGATTTCCACGATCCTTCCTACGATCATGAAGTCCAAGAAGTGCCCTTTGCAGAATTCGCCACCCTTGACGACGAAACGGGAGGAGGTGCCGCGTGCACGTACTCTAGTCGCATCTATCCTACCAAAGTGTGGAGCGATGACTACTATACGAGTAACCCCTATTTCTATGCTGCTGCTGTTGTCTGTTGCTTCTTGGTAACGACGCTTGTATTCATTATCTATGATTGCTTTGTGACCAAACGAAATAACACTGTCATGGAATCGGCAAAGAAAACCAACCAGATTGTGTCATCGCTATTTCCATCGAACGTGCGAGACCGGCTCATGGAAGCACTTCAACCTGAAGATGATTCCAAAAAGCTCCAAACCTGGCCCAAGGCCTCCGAGGTTGCTAAGAATCTATTGCAAGACGGAAGTCGCTCGAAGGGTAATTTTCCAGATCGCAGTAACAGCTCAAGGGAAAGTTCCCTGCATTGCATAACAAGTGACCGCATTTTTGGCAGTAAACCCATTGCTGATCTTTTCCCCGAGACCACTGTTATGTTTGCTGATATGGTGGGATTCACTGCGTGGTCTTCTGTAAGAGATCCTACAGCTGTTTTCACTCTTCTTGAAACAGTGTACCATGCCTTTGACTTAATTGCTAAGCGACGTCGAGTATTCAAGGTAGAAACAAGTAAGTTCAAATGTGACTTTTTAAATAAGCGGACATAACAGCACTTCCCTAACAAAACGAACAACTGTATACATTTCAGTCGGCGATTGCTATGTGGCGGTGGCAGGTGTCCCTGTTGCAAGAAAAGACCATGCCACGTGCATGGCCCGCTTTGCCCAGAATTGTCTTGAGAAAATGGATGAAATTGTCCGAGACTTGGAATCTCATTTTGGTCCCGATACCAGTGATCTTTGCATGAGAATTGGATTACACTCAGGACCAGTAACTGCTGGAGTTCTCCGTGGTGACAAGGGACGATTCCAGTTATTCGGAGATACCATGAACACTGCTAGTAGAATGGAATCAACAGGGGTCCCACGTAAGATTCAAGTATCCAAAGAAACCGCCAGCCTATTGGAGGCTGCAAGGAAGTCCAAGTGGATCACGCCAAGAGAAGAGAAGGTATTTGCCAAAGGAAAGGGTGAAATGCAAACATATTTTCTTGCGATCAAGGATGAATCGCGTAGATCTGGCAAGTCTGAAGTCATATCTGCTGAGACATGGAACTCTACCTCTGCAAGCACCAATGATGAAGAGATTCCAGCTTTGAAACCAGCAGGGTCTAACAGATCCAGCTTTGTTGCAGCCAGGAACTCGCGATTGATCGAATGGAATGTTGATATTCTGAGCAAATTATTAAAACAAGTGGTTGCTCGTCGCGAGATCCGTCAAAAGTTTTTCGATTCGGTTTCCAAGGCAAAAAAACATTATGTTGCTAAGGTGGCTAAAGGGTCTCGTCCAATTGATGAAGTGGTGGATGTTTTGTCACTTCCGCATTTTGATGAGGAGGCTATTAAGTACCAGGTTGATCCTGAATCCATTAGCCTCTCAAATGCAGCTCTTTCCCAACTGAATGAATTCGTCGCTCGCATTGCTGCCTTATATAATGCCAACCCTTTCCACAACTTTGAGCATGCATCACACGGTAAGCCAATTGCAGATCTTATGGAATTTTTTAAGCCTGTATTGCTTACGTTTTGTCTCACCAGTATTTTTTCCCTGTCAAACTGCAGTTACGTTGTCAGTTACCAAGCTGTTAGGAAGAATTGTCAATCCAATTGACGTTAATCGAACAAAGAACACTTCCGATACTGCCTTTGCCTCCCAGCTCCACGACCATACCTTTGGCATCACCTCAGACCCACTTACTCATTTTGCGGCTGTCTTCTCTGCCTTGATTCATGACTGTAACCATGCTGGTGTCCCGAACACTGTGCTTATCAATGAAGACACTGACGTGGCTCGCAAATACAAAGGAAAAAGTGTTGCTGAACAGAATAGTGTGGATTTGGCTTTCAAGTTGCTACTGAAGACTGAATTCAAGGATCTTCAAGACTGCATCTACGCAAATGAAGATGAGTTTGCTAGGTTCCGTTCCCTAGTTGTGAATCTCGTCTTAGCTACTGATATCATGGATAAGGAACTTGGTGCTCAACGAAAAAGTAGATGGACACAGGCATTCAGTACAGAGAGTGCCTTCACGGAAGCGTCCTCCGTAGAAGATCTCAAGGCGAAGCAAGAACTTGAAAAAAATCGAAAGGCCACCATTGTTTTGGAGCATTTAATCCAAGCTTCCGACGTGGCACATACTATGCAGGTAAATATCCAGAATGTTGCTGTCAGGGTTGGAATCTTTTTCTGCCTTTCTTACACTCATTTGATCTTGCTTCACAGCACTGGCATGTATTTCAGAAATGGAACGAGCGTTTGTTCAAAGAAATGTACTCTATGTACTTAGCAGGAAGGCTGGAAAAGGACCCTAGCGTTGGATGGTATGAAGGTGAAATAGGCTTCTTCGATTTTTACATCATTCCTCTAGCAAGGAAGCTTGAGACGTGTGGGATTTTCGGTGTCAGTTCCAGTGAGTATCTTGGTTATGCAGAAAACAATCGCATGGAATGGGTGACTAAGGGAACAGAGCTGGTCGAAGGATACCTGCAGAGATTCTATGCAGAGCACGAGACAGAAATCGGCCAAGAAGTCGCTCCATCACGGGATGCAGTTGATGACACGGACGTAAAAGAAAGTCAGGTCATACTAGAAGATAGCCTCAGTATTCTCCTTTCGAACGTCATGGAATGCTAAATGCCGGAATGGGGTGAAGTTGCACATTATGTCCTCTCTTGCATAATTACTTGATAGCATGCTTTATTTTTAGTATTGCTACGATTGCTAGCGCATTTCTCCTTAATAGTCCTCCAACAAAGATACTTGATGAATACGGGACAATACCTTCGTGTACAGAGAGCGCATCAATTTGACGTTTTCAAATTGCGCAATTCCAGCATACTTGTCAAGCCCAGCTTGGCCATCGGCAACCTCAAGTGCAAGCCACAAGACGTCGTGGAAGGCAGTCTGCACCTGCTTGGAATCACTCATTGCTACTTGCAGTATACCGTCAACTAGTGATTTCCCCAAAAAGCTTACCTTGTCTTCGCCTGCTGTATCAACAAGCTGCAAGAGGACACAGAATCCCGCCGCTAAAGCACGGTGGACTTCCAGTGGAGCGCGGGTGTTGGACATGATCTCCAATAAAGTTGGTTCAAGCTTGTCCAAAGCGGCACTTGAACTTTCGGATCGCGCCACGACGGCTCCAAAGGCTACGCAGCCAGCTTCCTTGACAGCATTTTTATCATCCTGTAAATAAGTTAACACGCGGCCGAGAGCCGTTTGGTTCAAAGATTGGTCAATACCGGGCCCGACTGAAGATGCAAAAATTTGACAGATAGCGCACGCCCTTCCGTGCTTGATAGAGTTAGAGTCGTCTCCGTTGGAAAGAATACTATTTTGCAATACTTCCGTCGCCACACTCGGATCCATTAGTTCAACCGAAGCGCCCATCACCTTGGCTGCCCCTTCGCGCACACTGTCGTCTTCATTCCCCAAAAGCTCTTTTGAGGCATCAAATGCGGACTGAATACTGTCGGGAAGCTTCACCTTGTTGCCGCCTTTTTTCAAGACAGCCGCTAACGCCTCCAAGCTGGCCGTTTGGACGGCAAATAACGGGCCTCCCGAGTCTCCAGCAGCCACAGCATTCTTCCCCAGCGACCCTGCTACAAGTTCCTTGATAAGAGGATCTACACGCGTGGATAAGGGCATGAGTAGCGACAAAGCCTTAATGGCTTCTAATCGAACTTGACGAGAAGGATCGGACAGAGCCTTGACAAAAGTTGTCTGGAACTGGGGAACAAAAGCCCGGAGAGCAGGACCGCCCTTGACGAGAATCAACCCTAGGGTTCGCAGAATGGCAATCTTTACGTTGGATGGATTGCGGTCGCCTACTACACGAAGAAGAGGTCCTGTCATTTTGATGATTACCGGGCCCGCCAAGTACTTGTCAGATGTAAGTGCAATAACCTCGCCCAGTCCTGATGCCGAAACTTCTCGAATAGATGCACTTCCGTAGAGAATCCCTCTCTGGTAAATAGGTAACAATGGTTCCAGGCCTACACAAGTGCAATTAGAATAAGTCAAACAAAAGGCAGAGTCAGAAAGCACATTGTGAGGTAGCAACGAGAAAGTGAGCGACGATGGTTAGCAATCAGAAAGACTAATCGGTATATCCCCATGATGTTGATGTCGGGTTTTTTGTTTAATTTTGTCCGCACTTTGCTTCAAGTGTTCATACCACAACGCACGTCAAAACTGTACCTTTTGGAATAATGAAACCCGGTAAAAAGAACTCGCCATCTCCGACGCCTCCCTTGCGACGGCGAGCCTCGCTGACCATACTGTTGATCAAGTTTCGCATAAATTCAATGTGCTTCACTGATTCTTCTGCGGGAACGTGCTTCGAAAGCGCCGTCCACGCCTTATAATTAGCCTTCAGTACGTCCTTGTCGTCGTCGTTTAAGCGATAAATCAGTTCTCGCAGGATTGTTGGCACGAAGTCGTATATATCGGCAGCCTCGGCC
>Ga0210036_1002714_pt1 | contig 18353 bp, 14 predicted proteins | sample CryGeymeta201515_FD_185469 | JGI IMG/M metagenome (GOLD analysis project Ga0210036, IMG submission 185469) | Groundwater microbial communities from Crystal Geyser aquifers in Utah, USA - Crystal Geyser metaG 2015-15 (SPAdes) (version 2) | ecosystem: Environmental > Aquatic > Deep subsurface >...
TTCGGCAGCCTGGCGTGTGGATCTTCTTCCCCGAAGTGGGAATAGTCGTATCCGATTTCTCCCGATGTGTTCCTGTTTCTGAGTGGGAGACGGGATGGGGCATTTCGGGTCATTCCGGTGACGTCGGCTTCGGGTCTCCTTGTCTCACGTTCCCTTCGGCTGGCTCTGAGCATCTCCAAGAAGGGACTTCTTCAGTCTTTTCCGTGTCCCATCATCTCCTTTAATCCTCCCGCCTTTCAGCTTTCAGCTGTTACTGGTAAACTAGACATGCCAGGTTGAGTAACAAACAATACCAAAATTGGCATCGCCAGAAACAAAAAATAACTTCAAGACATCCAAGAAAGCAGGCCTGTGGTGGATCCCTTTCCTGTACAATCGACAGTTGAGAGATAGGTTCGACATTCGACGACGGGCAGCAGACGAAGAACACCCACAACCCACAGCTCTCACAAAATTTAGCAGCGAGCGTAGTGTAATTCACCACGATGACGACCTCGTCCAAGGAATTAGCGGCAGAATTTAATGACGTTAACGGTACAATTGCGGACATTCGTGATGATTTCCGTTTGCCTTGTCCAAATGGGTTTATCTGCGAGGGTGTCAAGCAGGCGGATTGCGCGGAGGTGCGAAAACTCTTTAATGACACTGAGCGTCTAGGCCTTGGAGATATTATGGCCGGTATCTGGTGCCCCCGTGAGAACAATACATTGCGTAATTGTCCTTTGGGATCCTACTGCCCCGATTCCAAGACTAAGTTGCCTTGTCCAGAAGGATTTTTTTGCCCTCACAAGGTGTGTTTAGTGTGATGTTGTTATTGTACTTTTGTATCTTCTCCATGATTCGGTTCTTCGAAACTGATCAGGATGATGTCTTGCCGTCTCTCTTTAACAAAAAAGACGGAGGTACCTGTAATCAAATGCCCTGCCTGTAGTGAAGGTAAGCTACGCTATTAATATTGCCTGGTGGCAAAGAACGCCAGACGTCGCTCTTGCCTCACTTCATTTGACTTGACTACAAACTACAACATCCCAAGGATCCAAGAAGTTGGTGGCGGCGAAATTTGGCTGGTATCTCTTCGGTGTTGGGCTTGGTTTAGTTGCTGTCTATATTGTTTTCAAACTGGTATTTAAGTACTGGCTTGAGCAGGTGTACAAATTGGGTCTCGTGCAGAGACAGGCAAAATTGCTTGGAAACGCTGCTGATAGGATAAATATCTTTGATCATCAGCGTGAAAAACGCATGAAGCGCATTCGCCCTACCTTGGAAACTCTGGCGAGTAAGATGGAAGAGAGTGGAATCGGTACCAAAAAAGTGAAGAATGATATCCTAAAAATTACGGAAATAGATGACCCACAGTTTCACAGCCAGGCTTTGCGCGCCCTTTTCAATGCACTCGATGACGATGACACTGGAACTCTGTCTTACAACCAATTTAACTCGCTTCTTGGGATGAACCAGGTTCAGTTGCAGCAGTTTATCGGAGGAATGAATTCCCGTGCTGGATTGGATTACGATACCAAGGTATTGACGCGGGCGGTCTTTGTAAAGAATTTTTTGCCAGTGTTGGAAGAATGCAGCCATTTTGCGCCCGACGAGGAGGACGCGATGCAATTGTTCGACGATATGGCTAAATACGAAAAAGAAAACAAAGTGGGATCCAAGAAGAACATCGGCGCAGACGAGGGATCGACAGGTGATGATAGCAACGAAGACAGCGTCGAGATTCGATTCGAGACCTTTCGAGAGAAGGACTTTTTCCACTTTCTCAGTCAACAACAGACAAATGATTTGATGAAGAGATTCCGTTGGCTCCGAACTCAACAAAATAAAGCTTTACAAAAAGCCAACAGCGAGCAAGCTCGGGGTCGACTAACCACTTTGAAAGTAGGAGGTTTCTCGAGAGCGGAATCGTCTCGTGATGGCTTGACTATTTCGAGACAAGAATTCATAAAGAACTACCCCAAGCTGCTCAAAGAGGTTGTTACCACAAATGCTGCCCGTCGTGACTCTAAAAGCGGCGAAATTAGCAATGGCACTGAAGAAGAGTGCACTTCTATCGACATTGCATTCGAAAATCTATGCCTGTCTGTACAACTAGCCAAGCAGAAAGTTTATATCGTTGATCATGTTACGGGCCGTCTTCGAGCCAAGACTATGACAGCCCTAATGGGCGGAAGCGGGGCCGGCAAAACTAGTTTGTTGAATGCCTTGTGCGGTCGAGCTTTTTATGGATTGGTTGAAGGAAAGATTTGGATCAATGGTCAAGAAGCTTCCATTGAAGAACACAAGGACGCTGTTGGGTTTGTTCCACAAGATGATACAGTCTACGCAGAACTAACCGTGAAGGAAAACCTTATTTATAGTGGTAAATTCCGCTCAGAGCGAGGAACCGACATTTTAGATATCGAAGATTATGCCGAAAGTGTTCTTAACAAGCTTGGTCTGGTGCGTGTGCAGGATACAATTGTTGGTGATGTGACCAGGCGTGGTGTCTCCGGGGGAGAAAAGAAGAGAGTCAACATTGGAATCGAGCTGATGGGCCAACCGAGGTATGCTAGACGTATCTCAAAAGACAATGTGTGCATTCCCGTCGTGGCCTCAAATTTTACCTTATATCTTCTCCATGTATAGCGTTATCTTTTTGGACGAGCCAACTTCAGGTTTAGATGCTTCATCTGCTCTCTTGGTTATGTCTTCACTTAAGAAGCTTGTCGAAACGAATGGCGTCACTGTCTGTTCCGTAATCCATCAACCTCGCAAGGTTATTTTCGATTTATTTGATTCACTAATCCTTCTCAGTGTTGGGGGCAAAATGTGCTATACTGGTCCCACGGCGCATGCCAAGGCTTACTTTGAAAGTATGGGGTACGAACTTCCCGAAGGCGAGTCGGTTGCTGATTGGATGATTGACATCTCTTCTGGCCAGCTTGAACCCGAAGAAGAAATGATGGCTGCAGCGCAACCAAGGAAACGGACGAGTTCAGCAGAAGTGCAACCGAGGAAACGAACAACTGCATTGGGTATACTGACGAAACCGAATTTACCAAACCTGGGGGATGCAAGGAAACGAGCAAGTGCGATTGGATTGCTGTCAAATGTTGACGAAGTTGGCGCTGGAGCAGTCAGTACCATGGAAGACGATGAATATGAAACTCAAGCATTGAGGCGCGAACATCTAAACAAAGCCTGGATTGAGTATTTCGACAAGAAGAATAAGAATATTTCTAAGCAATCGCGAAAAATGTTCTACAGCAAACCGCCGGCGACGGAGTTGCCTCCTATCGTCGAGAAGCCAGGTTTTCTCGAGCAGCTTTGGTTCCAGCTAGACAGAGCTCTCTTGGTGGGACGCAGGAACGCTTTTTCGAAGCTTGTCGACACTCTCATTATTGTTTCTGTTGGAATCATTATTTCTATAATGCAGAGTACAACGATACTGTCAATAGATGCTGACCCCTCAGGTATTCGCTTTAAATATTTGGTTACGGAAGACCCAGCACTTATCTTGTCTGATGACAATGACAATTTTTTTGAGCAGTTGTTTGCTTACGCCATGGGGGCCGATGAAGACTTCCGCCAGTGAGTATTCGGTTTGTTGTCACAGTTGTTCATTCGTAATTTTATTTCACGCGACTGTTTCCAATTCCTCTTATCCATGCTCTCGATCCAACTGTCATTCTCTGCAGATATGGTCTCAAAGTTGGTGTTATTTTAGCTGTGATTGTTGGCTTGACAGCAACAAAGCCGATTACCGAAAAGCGCGTTGAGTTCTTTCGCGAAGCTGGGAGTGGATACAATGTGAACGCATACTTTCTTGCGATTAACATTACTACTACCATCGAACACTCTGTCCAGCTACTGCTGGTTGGAGCCACGGCCTATTGGATGCGCGATGCAATATCTGGTCCAGCGAGCTACTTGGTGAGTTTTTTGCTTCTTGCATGGTTAACTGTTTCTTGGGCACTACTACTGTCAGTTGCAGTGCCCCCAAAGAATATTTTCACCGTTGTGGGATTCTTCATGGCTTTTAGCGGACTGCTATTCAGCGGAGCCTCGCCACCTGTACTGTATTATGATCTGTACAACAGTCCAGCATTGGCTCTCTTCTGCGGTTTCTTTTCTCCGGCGCGATACTTTACAGAATCATTGGCAGTATCAGAACAACGTTGCTTGCCCGCGCAGAGTGGATTTACGCAAGACGCGGCACCAAACTTTCCTCCCGACGGAACATCGTTTTCCATTTTGGGTCTGGCACAGAATGACTCGCATGTTGGCAATCAAACCTGCGATGGATGGTTCTGGTATGTGTTGCCCTGCATCTTTGCCGGGCTGACGGTTCGCGTCGCTGCAGGTGGACTGATCCATGTTGTTGGGCGATCACAGCAGGCCAAAAAGTCCTACAGTAAAATCATAGCTGAAGAACTGAGATCGCCGCAACCAAAGTGGACCACCTTTATATGCGTGTTGTACGGAATCATTCTGATAGGGCTCAGCACTCTCACGTCATGGTTGATCTTGCGCAAGGTTTAGGTTGCGCATTCCGGTGCAACATGCTGCTTTCATCAGAGCACTTGCATTATATAATGTAAACTTAATTTATTCGTCATCTTCTATTTACTGCTTCTAAAGTAGCGGTGCTCTTGAAACATTTGCGTGACTTTAGATGCCTTTTTTAAGCTAGTGTAGTGTTAGTATTTTAGGTCCCTCTACTACAAGTGGACCTACTGTGAGTAGTGTACTTGAGTGGTGGTGATATGATGAAGGAGTCGTGGGGGACTTCTTAATTGTTCGCAACGAGTCGAGCGCCGGTCACACTTTGGTCGGCATGCGACTACGTCGCCGCTTCTTATCATCGAATTGCACTCGTCACTAAAAAATGCATTGTTTTTAAAATCTCGTGGAGGCACATGGAAACAAGGAAACTCCACAACAACACACTTTTATTATTGATTATTCATAGGATATTCGTTACGTACTACTACACATTATTACAACGAAGAGATAAAATGGCTAACACTAAGTTTGACAACATGATGGCCGGTCTCCAAGGAGCACTCATGGAGGATGGTAATATTACCCCAATTGGTATGGCCTGCGTGACATTATTCTCGGTTAATGCCATGGTGGGTGTTTCTCGATCTCTGAAGAGAGATGCTGACGGCAACACCTTCAGTGACTTTTTCACTGGCGGTATGAGTCTTTTGTCCAACAAGGACTCTGTCTTGAAGCGTGAAGAGGTGGAAACTTCTGTTAAAGGATATGAAAACCTCTTCAGTGGAGCACGAAAGGAAGTCGGAACCACCAGCAACGAAGAGAGCATCAAGAACCGCGAGAAGGAGTACAAGACCATGGTCAACAGCTTTTACAATTTGGTGACTGATTTCTACGAGTGGGGATGGGGCCAGGTACGTACTATCATTGACGTGGATTTTTTGCAATAGAACATTCAATGTCCCAAGTATTCAAGAATTAACGACGTATTCTGACACCAAGCTTCTTGTTTTTCACTTAAATTGCTATCAACTTAATGACAATACAACTCATCGCCATACTATTCCTGCACCACATTCGTCTAACGATGCAACATTGGCAATTATTTATCTATTGCGATAAACGCATCTGGCTTGCGCAATCCTTTGCTATAATCGCTCGCACCTCCCAAAACATTTTCACACCACAGTCCTTCCACTTTGCCCCCCGCCTCAAGGGCGAGACGTTTAAGGAGTCCATCAAGCGTGCTGAATACTATCTTGCGCTTCGCGCTGGTATGGGCCCCAATACCAAGGCGGTTGATGTCGGTTGCGGTGTTGGCGGACCCATGCGCAACATTCAGCAGTTTACCGGCTCGGATATTACAGGTGTAACCATTAATGAATACCAGGTCAAGGTCGGCAACGAGTACTGCAAGCAAAAGGGAATCGACAGTAAGTGCCGTCTTGTCCAAGGTGACTTTCAAAACCTCGATGAAATTTTTCAGGCGGAACAATTTGATGTTGCTTTTGCCATTGAGGCGACTTGCCACAGTCCCGACCGCGTGAAGTGCTTCTCTGGCGTGAACAAATGCCTAAAGAAGGGAGGTATCTTTGTTGGATATGAATGGGTTGTCCTCCCGGATAAGGGCTTTGACAAAAACAATAAGAGACACATGGAAATTAAGGAAGGAATTGAGGTCGGAAATGGTCTGCCCACCCTGGCCACTTCGCAAGAAGTTGTCAGGACCTTGCGGGATTCTGGTTTTGAAGTTTTGGAACACTTTGATGCCAACGCAAATGTCCACTCGGAACACCAAGTCCCGTGGTATGATACTTTGAACGGAACATACACCTTTTCTGGTTTCCGAATGACATGGTTGGGACGTGTTGTCACGCACTTTTTTGTCAGTACATTGGAGTTCCTACGAATTGCTCCCTCAGGAACTGTGAAAGTCAGTGCCCTTCTGAACGCAACTGCCCTGGATCTGGTCGAGGGTGGAAAGGACGAGATCTTTACCCCATCGTATTTCTTTTTGGCGCGAAAAAAGTAGGCTTTCCATACTTGAGTAGTTGTGGTTCTATTGATTGGCGTATTGCAACGTTTTGTGCCCGTGACGCAGGCAATAGGAACTTTCTTGGTTGGGTCAGGCAATGATGTCGTCTATTGGAGTTTTCCTTTCCAGCCTTTGGCCATGATGTTGTAGTAAAAGGATACATACATCATCTCGCCTCCTTAAAAACTTGCTCGTTTGAGCAAAGAAAATATTATTATTTGTTTTGTACAATCTGAGTGGATCTATTTATGCTCGTTTGAGCAAAGAAAATATTACTACTATTCTTTTACTTATCTACGAACGTAGGACAGCTAAAAGTTGGGTTAGGTTGGATTTCGTGTTTCTCGGGGGTTACGAAGTGTGCTTTTTACTTTTATGCGCTTCCAAGAGCTGCTATTCGTGCAGGACTTAGTGCAGCTTCTCTGATGCTGGTGTCCTGAAAGTCGCGTCTGGAATTGTTGAAATTGCATTCGTCCAGTGCTGCGATTGCTGGGCTTTGATCAAACTGGAAACGCACTCGGCCTGACGGGAGTTGGACTGATGGCTGCAACGACAGCAGCAGGAATGTCCCTTTCTGTAGCCTGAGCATTTCTCCCTGAACAGATCGGAGAATTTAATTCATTTCAATTGCAAGCTGCGATCAAGTAAATAAATTAAACTATCCAATGCCACTCAAAAACTAGGTTGTTCGACGCTGTGAACCAAATTTAACGCTGCTTCTATCAGTGATAATATAGCGCTACGCGAATACATCAATCTTTATTAATATACATTGACGACTATCTAGATGTCACCTAAAGTAGCGCCTCCCATTTTGGTCATGTCGGTGGGAGCCGAGGTAGCCGTGGTGCTTCCAGGGCCTTCCTCTGTGGGAGTGGCAGGCACCAAGACCACACTTCGCCAGTCCACGTTGCTTTCTTTTTGCATCAAATCAACGAGTTCGTGAAGAGCCATCAGGTTGATAGCAGGTTCAACTCCTTGCAAATCAGCAGACGCGCCTTTCATAAATTGTTGCCATGTTCCGACCATGTTTTGGAGCGAAAAGTACATGGGAAGAAGCGTTACTGGTTCACCTTCGTCGCCCTCCTCTAGCTTTTTCTGCATACGCATTTGAGCAATAGTAAAAACGGGAATTTCGTTGAAGGTAGAATTGAATTTTGGAGATTCAGCCATGGCTTTTTTTAGTGCCGCTTGGGCAACTTCCGGGGTCATTCCATCCGCTTTCATTTTTTCGCCGTCCTCTGGAGTCATGGTCAAAAGCATACGAGCTCCAAGAAGATCACGAGTGTCTGGGACAAGACGATATTCGACACCCTTTGAAGTGGTTCCCTCCGTAGCTCCTGGAGCTTTCAACTGTTGGTATAAAGTGTGAAAAGGTGTCAGCACAAACTTTCTAATATGAAAAAATGATTATTCAGCCCAAGCATCAAACAATGTTATCACAATGTTTGCAGAACTTGAACGCACCGTAACTTCTTTGTCGGGACCTGATTGCAGCAGATTAAACCAGATTTTCCCCAGCGAAAAAGCCGAGATCTTCAAATCCATCTCACTGTTGGCTCCTTTCAATTGGTTCAGGGTTGCATTCGCTTGCATGGGACTCATGAAAAAGTAAAAGACACTGGTATCATTGTCTGGTTTAAGAACCACGCCGGAACCTGCGGAATCCGTAACAGCAAAGACAGGTATATGCTCCAGCCAATCTTCAATTTCGGCCTGAGTCATAGCAGGATAGGTTTGTTGGCTGGTATCCGCGGTAGCGTCACTGGAAACATGTTTGATTACGAAATGAGGAAAATCAATCAACGAAAAAGAAAAAGCACTCGTGAGCCACTGCATACTGCATCATTCAGTATGCACTCGAAGTCTTTAAACAGCACAATGTAATAGCAAAAGAGAAAACTCACGCCTTCTCATCCTTGCCACCAAAGAGACCGCCTCCACGAATTCCAAATAGGGACGGTGTTGCCAAGCCACGAGAAAATGGAGCAGCCGCTGAAACTGCGAGCGTCGACGAAACGAGAAGGATTGTTTGAAGCAGAAAATATTTCATCATGGGGGAGTTTCAGTAGAATCGGTAGAAGTTGCGACGTTGAACTTGTATATTGTGAGGTGCAAACTTTATGATATTTCTGTGTTGGTATGGATCAATTCATGCCATGAAGGGCTACCAGGGTATCAAGAAGTACGATAGAAAGGTGGCGACCAATAATAATGAAAAAAGTGATTGTGATTTTCGGACATCTACCGAGTTCCAGGTGTCGAAAAAGAAGGAGAGCCAAAACGTCGAGTAAAAGAGGGCCCGGGTGGACAAAACTACCTCTTTTTTCGGCACCTCATTTCTTATTTTGAAGAAAATTATTACTAATAACACAGCTCAAAGCAAATCCATATCGACGACACAGATCGAACTGATAGCAATAAAGCCAACATAAGAATATAATATTATTATTATTAAAATTTACTGAGTACTGAGTACTCTACTCATTTTCTCAAACCCAATCCGAATTAAGGCCATTTCTAGCGTTTACCAAAAATGACATCGAGGGGAGGAAATTCCTCTCGCAAACGCAGCCATGCATCGTCATCAGCTTCATCGACTGCATCGACTGCATCAGCCCCAGCCATATTCGACAAAAGGCACAACAATAAATCAAAATCCAGGGTTCGAGGGAAAGAGAAAAATGCAAGAATTAACTTGATAAAGCGAGTTGCAAACCTGCTTTCACTCTCATCCCATACTATGCAAGCCATCGGTGTTCTTTGTTTTGCCATAATATCGGGTATGGGTTGGAATGCTTGGCTCAAATACTTCCCACAAGAAGAACCTCTAGACGACCCTCTTGTTCATCGGTTTTTAAAGCAAGTGTGTAAGGATGCAGATGTCTTTTGTCATCCTTCCTTGGTGCCTAGACGACGGACTCAAATGGCTTCGCAAATGATTGCCTCGGGTCAGCGAGTTCTGGAAATTCCTCGCTCGCTCCAAATATGGGATTTGGATGCCATGCGGAATGATTGGATCCGAGATCATGTAGGAGCTGCCAAACACCCACGGACGGATAATCCTGTGGACAGTGCTGCATATTTGGCACTGTACATGGCGCTCTTGTTGAGGGGGCATTTGAGTTTGAATAACGATCATGACAACGACGAGAATACTGAAATACAATCGAGTTACAGTGACGATCGACACCAACTGATGCAAGCAAGAATCAAGAGGAACAACAATTCACAAAGACTCTTGCAATATTTGCAAGAGTGTCTGCCGTCTGCTGAAACAATCGAAGACTTTCATCCACTGTTATGGAACGAAACTGCTCTGCTGACTTTGCTGCTGCCTCATTCAGCATCTTTCAACGTTGTCGAAGCATATCGGGATATGCTCGAATCGGAATACCAGGCATTCACAAGCAGTGCCAACCAAAGACAACGAATCAACCTCGGTGATTTTGTGAGCGAGCGTGACTACCGAGCGTCGCGCATTTTGGTCCTGAGTCGAAGCTTTGGTACTGGGCACTTGCCCAACTCGGCATTGCCGCGAGATGACCGCCAATTTTACAAAAGAGAATTTGGAATTGACACATCCAAAGGCTCCTACGCTATGGTTCCCATTTTGGATTTTTATGATCATCATGCAAATCCCAATGTGGAATACTCGTACAGCACAGAACGAAGAGTCTTTGTCATTCGAGCTACTGCTTCCGGAATACCTGCTGGTCACGAGGTAGTGGATTCGTACGGCAAGTTTACCGATGCTCATTTATTTGCCAAGTTTGGATTTGTGAATGGAGATGGAAGTGGATACTCGCAGGCAAATTTGGCCACGCAGCATTTGTTGTTAGACATGGATTTGAAACAGCAGTTTTCGTATTTACCATTTCGCAGAACACCCCAATTACACCAGAGCATTCAGAAAGCACTGGACAAACAATCACAGGATGTCCAACAGTACCTGAGATTTGATGATGGATACAAGGAGTGTGTGGTGTTGTCCGATAGAAATGAGACGAAATCACATCCTGAGGAAGCTTATGATTTGAAGAGACTCAAGAAACAGCACCTGGCCAGGATTGCTAACCATGTCAAGCGATGGAATCTGATACTTTTGCCTCGAGCCCCCGAATCGCAACCTACATACGCCAGCAATGTTCCCATTACACTATCGCCTCCCAAAATGCCCACGCAGCAATACACGGATATTTTTTATAGAAAAGACTACCAACTTGTGGCAGCTACGTGCCGATTGATTTCGTTAACCCACGAAGACTATGATGGGCAAGCAACAGACATACTCAAGAAAAATCTCCAGAACAATGCCTTTCTGTTGCAGTCACCGGTTGAGGAAGGTTCCAACAGTGACAGCCTAGCCGCGGCACTCGAATTTCGGACGCACTTTTGTCTGGCGCGATTGGCCAGTGAGGCTCTACAAAAATTTGACACAAGCATCCCAGATCTTGAGAATAAGGTAGCTCTACTGAATCGACATAGCTTTCAAAGCAAAGAATGGGCAGCAGCGCATTTGCAACTCTCCGAGATGCAAACACTGGAAGTCTTGCGCGGTGCATCGTTTTCTGCGACCCGTCTACACGAACACTTGCGCAATAAATCTCCCGCCTTTTCAATTCGGGACATTCCTTGTCCCATGTAGCTTTGGTTAGTGTAGCCTGTAATGAATGTGAACCTGCTCCATATTGCTGGAAGAACAGGTAAAAAAAAACTGGAACGTCTAATTTACGGGGATCACAACTATGGCGCCCGCAGGGCGCCAAGGTTACCCGAGGGCCACCATGCCATGACAATGCTAAAGCTGCATAGCAATAATGTAGTACTACTCGAGTAGTAGACTACTCAGACGCGATCACGAATAACCAAGACTGCGTTTCCTTTTCACAGTAAGAAATAACCTTTTCCCTAACTTTCCATTTAGATGCTTACTGATTACTAAAAGTGCCTTTACGGCTGCTCTGGTACATTTTTCCACGTCGAGTTATCTGCGTGCTGCTCTTCACAAACAACATTGAAAGAAACAACAAGCTTGAATGCGCAATTAGTCAAACAGCCGACCTACTTGGACAACTAAGCTACATCCGAGACAAATCAATTCAAGATGGTATGTTTAAAGAAAGAAGATAGATGGATCTGTAGATAGGCATGAAGCATATAGTATAGCAGCTTCGGCTGTTTGTTCGCGCTTTCTGATCATGGATTGGTTGTTCACCAATCATTACCGATCCTGCTGTTTCCATAATGGCCACCGTTGCTGCCTACTGTGGTTCATGTTTCATCAATTCCAAATCATTTTTAGTAGTAACTGACACCTTCATTTTCTTCTTCTTCCTGAAATACAGACAAAGGGTACCACCTCATTCGGAAAGCGAAACAATAAGTCACACACTAGTTGCCGTCGTTGTGGTAAGGTGTCGTTTCACATTCAAAAGAAGACTTGCTCCTCTTGCGGATACCCAAGTAAGAAGATGAGACAATACAACTTCTACGAAAAGGCCAAGGGACGCCGTACAACTGGAACTGGGCGTATGCGATACATGAAGACGATGACACGCAAATTCAAGAATGGATTCCGGGAGGGAACTCAAGCAAAGAAGCAGGTGAAGTCCAGTTAAGAACAAAAATTCGTCGGATCTATGAAGCAGCTCCTAGAATATAAGATTATAAACTATCAAGCAACCCTCTCGATTCTGAAATGTTGCCTGTTTTGTGGGATTCTTTTCTTGAAGGGACAAATCATGTTTCTGCACGTTTCGTTCTTTCTCTTCCTAACGTTCTGTAGCAATTCAGCTAGTGCACTGGTAAAAGGAGATATCTTTCAAACGGGGTTATACCAGCAGTGAAAGATCGACCATAAATTTGAAGTATCAGTTGTTTAGACCTGCATTGTAACTATTAGTACAATAGCAGGTGCGTTGTCGCGAAGCAGGTGGTCGTAGCTTGTCTGACCGTCACAAGCTTTTGAGGAACTTTGCACCTTGCAAACCCCCTCTAGCAACTTGCGTACAACAGATATTGGAGTCTCAGATACTACTATACGAGTAAACAATTAATCATCGACTTGCTTTTATGATTAATCCTCCTTCGCACCAATCATGGTAAACTCTTCCGCCGCGTCGGAGCAGCGCTTCATTTCGCTCAGCATGTCATCGACCTGAAACGAACCAAGGTCGCCTAGTTTTCGGCTGCGAACGGCAAGATTTCCATTTTCCATTTCCTTCTCGCCGACGACTACAATAACAGGCACTCGCTGCTGTTCCGCATTGCGAATTTGCTTTCCGAGGCGTTCATTTCCTCGATCTACTTCGACTCGAAGACCCATTCTAGAGGCCTTGGCAGCAACTTCTTTGCAGTAGTCTTGCACAGCATCTGTTACTGGCAACAGCTTCATCTGGGTGGGGTTTAACCACAAAGGAAAATCACCTGCACAATTCTCAATTAAAATCCCAAAGAAGCGTTCAACAGATCCAAAGATGGCGCGATGGACCATTATGGGTCGTTCACGAGTGTTGTCTGCGCTCACATATTCCAACTCAAAGCGTTCGGGGAGATTGAAATCGCACTGCACTGTCGAGCACTGCCAAGAACGGCCAATGGCATCGCGGATCTTCAAGTCAATTTTGGGACCATAGAAAGCACCACCTCCCTCATCAATTTCATATCCCCAACCTTTTTGCTCGAGTGCTCCCTTAAGAGCGGTAGTTGCGGCGTCCCAGATTTCGTCAGAACCGACAGCCTTTTCAGGACGAGTAGACAGCATGATGTCGTACTTGTCAAAGCCGAATCGAGACAAGATGGTTTCAGTCAAATCGAGAACGGCAACAATTTCGTCCTGCAACTGTTCAGGCAAACAAAAGATATGCGCATCATCTTGAGTGAAACCGCGAACACGCATTAAGCCATGAAGCGTACCAGATCTCTCGTAACGATACACTGTTCCAAGTTCGGCCCAGCGGAAAGGAAGATCGCGGTAGGAACGCAAATCGCTCTTGAACATCAAACAATGAAATGGACAATTCATGGGCTTGATTTGGTATTGCTCGTTTTCCACATCCATCTGATCAAACATGTCGGATCGGTAGAACTCGAAATGGCCCGAAGTCTTCCACAGATCAATATTCGCGATGTGGGGAGTGTAAACGACATCGTATCCGTCTTCTTCGTGCGTATTTTTCCAGAAATCTTCGATGATACGGCGGATCTTGGATCCCTTGGGATGCCAAAAAACTAGCCCACCTCCTGCATCTTCCTGCAATATTCAATTAGCACAGAAGAGTAAGTAATCTGTGTAAAGGCCTACAAGATCGTCGTTCAGAATTCACACAAAATAAAATATAGCAATGATAAAGCAGACTCACCTGAATCGAAAATAGATCAAGTTTCTTTCCGAGGATACGATGGTCTCGCTTTTTTGCTTCCTCCATCATTTTCTTGTACTGCTTGAGCTGACTAGGATCCTTCCAGGCTGTAGCGTATACACGTTGCAGCATTTCTCGATTCTCATCTCCGCGCCAATAGGCTCCCGCGACACTCTGAAGAGCAATGGCCTTTTTCGGCAATTTTCCAGTGCTATCCACGTGGGGTCCGGCACACAAATCCCACCATTCGTCTCCAATGTGATAAATGGTAATCGGGTCGGTCTTGATGGTATCCAAAATTTCCAATTTGAACGGTTCATTGATAGCTTCAATGCGCTTTCTGGCTTCCTCTCGAGTTACTTCTTCGCGCGTTATGGGATAATCTTTGCCAATAATCTTATCCATGGCTTTTTTTACCTCCTTTAAATCCTGCTCGCTCAATTTCCTCTCCGGAATTGTTTCGCCTGTTTCTGGATCCTTGGTTTCAGGAAAGTAAAAGTCGTAATAAAATCCATTGTCAATCCAGGGTCCAATTGTCACTTGAGCTTCTGGATAGATATCCTGGACTGCCATGGCCATGACATGGGCCGAGGAGTGCCGGATTTTCAACAACTCGTTGTCGTTGTCATTTGTGGGTAGTTCTTCTACTACTTCTGCTTCGACTGCCTCGACGGTGGCTGACAAGAAGCGCCTGGTTAGATGATGGTATGATGCAGGCTGCCTTTGTACCTGTCTTTGGATGCACTGGAATCTTTGGCCCATTCGTTTGAGCGATCCAGGAACAAAGGCAGTCACTCTACGCGCTGTCAGAGATGACAAAATCGCGATCAACGACATGGTAGCAAGATTCCAATTCATGCTTTTCTGCTGATACACGAATGACAGATTGGCTTCTTTTGTTGGTGTCTTCTTTATCGACCAGCAAGAGTAGAGTGTTATGCAGTAGGATATAGCTCGAGAAGTGCCGGATAGAGATGCCTTCGGCAATCAAATTCCAAGGTATTATTATTTTTTTTTTGAGAGCAGACCTGATGCAGAAAATAATAACATCATGTTGGTGGGTAGGCGCGAAGACGGAGAGAAGCTTCAAACAAAAATACGTCACTCCTTCAGCTGAAGATGATGAAAAGCATGCGAGCAACTGTGCGTGGACATTGATCAATCGCGGGAAAGGGCAGACTAGCTAGACTACTAGACTACTCCGGAGTAGACTACTAGACTAGAGTCTATCTTGAATTCAGCGTTCGCTCCAAGTCACCACGGTGGCCACCGCGCGGACCATTATTTGATAATCCCAATTCTTTTTGTGTTTTCATTGAATCGACACAAGCGGGAAGCTTCGGGTTTTCCCAGCAGAGGGTGAAGAAGGAGCGTATATTTGAAGAAGGCAGACGCACATTCTTGTGTTTGTGTTGTCCTGAGTCCTGAGTACGTTTTGCCAAAAGAGTATGCGCAGATGGGCATTATTCTTCACAAACAATCCTTTTCAAGAATAATAATACAGTCGAACAATGCTGCTGTTCCTCTTCGCTTTGGATTGATTTTAGTCTGTGAAAAACCCACAGGTGCTCCCAAAAAAGAAATCTCCATTACGAACTTGGCAATTGCCAGTTGCAGACTGCTAGTGTTTTGAAGCTCAACGGATTACCTAAAAGACTATTCGACCCACGAAGCAAAATTCACATTCAATGATTCGTGAGAAAAATTCTGTTCTGTTTAGGATAATGAAACAAGCAAAAGTTTCTCATTCGGATTACATGAAATTTGATTTTCTAGGTGAAACATTTTTGTGAAGAGATTGCCACAAATGAATGGTTACCCAAGATAAGACAGAGAATGGGGACAAGACTGTCAGCATTCTCTCTCCAAAACTAGCTCAATCAATATTCTTAAGGTTGAAAGTAGATTATAGCAAGTCCACATTACCACGAGCACGAGCACATGCCTGGGAGCTGAGAGCCAAGAATATGGGAATTTGAGACTGGGAAAAAAGGAAGCCGTGGAGCCTAGTCTGGACGGGCCAGTACAAGAAATTCAAAATGATTTTTTTCAAGGCTCTTCTTACCACGATTGATTATTCCTAGTAGTCAAGTAGCTTTGTCTATCACAGGTTCCAAAGCTGGACCACTGGGATGCATGGTATCCTTTACAAGCCATGCCACGCAGGTTTTTTAAACGTATTCTATCCCAGGCTTCCACCATGAACTTCTTCAATGCAATTCTAAACTCTCCTAGCAAGCCTGTGGACCAGCTCAGATCGCGCCGTTTCCCAGGAGACAGCAACGATGATGCCATCAGCTTCAGCAAGTTCGTTTTCGTCGTCTTGCACGGAAGTTAGTCCGTAATGCTCGCCGTGTGGATATTCTCGCTTCAACAGGCCTAGCGATAAGCCGAGCTCAGTAACAAACGGATCAACCTCGGAAATGACATAGTCTTCTTCGTCGGAATAGAGCAACCGAGAAACATAATCTTCCATGACGGCATGTGTCAGAGACTTGACAGCACCAATAATCAAATGGTCAATGGCGGCATTGTTCCTTGCTACCAACCTAGATTGAACGGCAACAGCAATCATATGTCGTTGTTGTGTCTTCATATTGTTAAGCCATGACCACATATTATAAGCCACACTTCCCACGAGCGTTATCATTACAATCTCTGCCGTACGTGGGTACTCCAATATGAACCTGAGCGATCGATAGGCAGGTGCAGCCGCACCAAGAGCTACGAAAGATATGATAATGACAAGTCCCCCGCGGGCCAGTCGCAAACGGTACGGCGGTTTCATTTTTTGCTTCGTTGAACCTTTCGTAAGACTATCCGTCAAAGGTAGGGCGAGAAGTCGATCACTTGGACTAACATTCGTCAAAATCATGAAGACATTGCCGCTGTTGGTCAAAATGACGAGATCTTCTGGCTCTGACAAGTTTTGTTTAGTGGATGGCAGAGATATTTTGGGTTCGGAGGTGTCCCTTTTTAAAGCTGCTATCAATTCTTCGTTCGACAAATCTTCCATTAGTTTGTTGGGTTCTTTCGCATCATCATCATTGTCTACTAATGATGCTGGTGGGGGGGATTCTTTCTTAACTACCTCTAACAAATTGGATCGAAACATCGAACGAAGTCTATCTACCACAGGACCTACCTGCGCTGTCACCTGATCAAAGGCGATGGAAAGAGGAGCTTGAATGGTATCTAGGAGACGTTGTAGTTGTAGCTTCACATTTTCTCGCCTTTGCTCCCTTCGCTTTCGAGCTCGTTCTTCCCAACGGTCTAAGCTGTCATCGATGCGAGTTTCCAAAGCTCGGTACCAGGAGAAATCTTCTTCCACAAAGGGAGGGTGATCTCCACTATTGTCTTTTTCAGTTGAAGGTTGGCGCTGTTTGGCCCAAACAGTATAATTTTCAGCAGCATAGGGGCTCGCCTCAGCAATGAGTCCACAGGACAATTCAATACGCCCAGAGTCACCACCCGTTACAATGAGTCGAGAAGGATCAATCTGTTCATACCCATTCCAACTAGCCAACAGTGCTGCTATTGGTTTTTCAATGTTGGGAGTTGGATGAGAAGTTTTATCCGGATCACTGAAAGTTTGCGTTTTGTTTTTCAAATAGACTTGAACGGCCAAAGATAGTATTGGCTTCAATTCCCCTTTTAGACGCACTTTTTGTAAAGCTTTGCTGTTTTGGAACCTCGACACGTTGGAGGCCGATATGTAGCTTCTTTTGTATACTCCGATGTAAGAGTCGTTTGAATTGATCGTATGCAAGGGATGCATGGAGCTAAGATATATCCTCGGGCAGCCACGGGGTGCTCTGAATGGCGGCATGAATGACTGTAATTGGCATTTGAAATAATAGAATACAAACCAGGTGTAAGGTCGGCGCAAAATGTTCTATGAATCCCGAATTTTTCCACAATTGGACCAAAATGGAGAACAAACCTTCGATGGAATCTACAATGACGCTATGTTGTGCCGGTGTGCCAGTACTTGCATTCGACTTGGACCTTGGACGAATTCACTTTTCGACCAGGGCAATTTGCTCAATGAAACTCTGCACGTAATGAGATGGATGCCAAGATGAGATGAGTTGGATCATTGACATCAAAATATCTACTCCTCGTCTGTGCTTGCTTGTCGCGAAAAGAAAACGGGAATATCTAATCATTTATTACCAGTGTGGAATCGCAACATATGTTGTTATTATTTATTCGAGTATTATTTTTTGGCATCCGAATGGCGTGTGGTATGCTGCTGCTGTACCGGTTGATTTACTAGTATTGTTAAAATAGTACTACTAGACTTCGTTCTTGTTGTCTACTCTAGTAGAGCCTAATATGTTGTCACCAATCGAGGGATATCCCTACCCCGGGAATTGCAAAATTACCCCGGGATAGGGAAAAACACATTCCCGGGGTTGTTTTTGGAAGTAGCATTTGTTGGGCTTAAGTAATATGAACCGTTA
>Ga0210036_1002721_pt1 | contig 18335 bp, 14 predicted proteins | sample CryGeymeta201515_FD_185469 | JGI IMG/M metagenome (GOLD analysis project Ga0210036, IMG submission 185469) | Groundwater microbial communities from Crystal Geyser aquifers in Utah, USA - Crystal Geyser metaG 2015-15 (SPAdes) (version 2) | ecosystem: Environmental > Aquatic > Deep subsurface >...
CCCAAAAAGTTATTTTGGCCAAAACTACCCCGGGATATTTTTTTTCCATATCCCGGGATGGTTTTCCAAATCCCGGGGTCGCCATATCCCTCGTTTGGTGATAACATATCTTTGCGTTTAGTTCATCACAACTTTCACCAAAAGTAATCTAATTCATACTTGTAGTTTGTAACTGCAAAAGCCAGCTAAGTCAATAATAATATAATGTCAGAAAGAGAGTACACATCGAAATCCACTGAGAATCCAGCCGAATCGACGGCAGCAGCAGCCGATCTGGACATTGCTCCATCCCAGCAGGCTACAGCAGAAGACCCTAATGACAACAGCGCCTTTGCTTCTCCAACATATCTTCAGCATGATAAAGATTCGATTGATTCTGTTGCTCCCGGTAAACTAGACGATGACAAGGATGCTGCAAACGTGACTGGAACCAATACTGTTGTTGCGCCTAACCACCAACACAAACATCACCAAAAGCCTCACAACGTGCACAAGTCGTACCCAAGAGTTGATTTGGTAATGGATGAGCTCTTAGCAGAGGGAGGTTTTTGTTCCATTTGGGAAATTCAATCCATTCAAGATTTGGAGAACGGAGAGTGGGTCTTGGCACCAGCCACAAACACTTCAACTTCATTGGATGCCAACGGGGAAAATCCTTCCTCTAGCAAAAAACGCGCAAAAGGGCAGCATCAGCATCGCAAAGGAACTGCTTCGTTTGGATCATTTGGAGGCGCCTTTTCTTCGCCTTCGTCGTTTTCTCCGGGTAATCATAGACGAAATGCAACGACTCCTTCAGCTGTTTCTTCCTCAGAGTTACCACCGTCAATAAAATCGATGGATTTGACAGTTATTCGACCATTCGTCGACAGCAAAAATCATGCATCTCTTTCAACTGACCAAACCCAGCAGTCACGCCACACGAGCAGCAACGAGGATATCAAAGCAAAGCACCGGGCATTGTTCAAAAGCAAAGACAGTTCTACTGACAGTAACGACAACTCTGATAAAAACAATGGGCCTCTTTATGTCATGAAATGCCTAAAACCGAAAGCCTTTCGAAACGTAGATATTCTGCATATGGCTTTGAATGATATGAGAGTTGAAATCGAAATGTTGCAACGTATGCATCATCCAAACATCGTCTCGCTTAAAGCATTTGGAAGTATGCAAGTGGAAACCTATTCGTCTTATCAGGAGCAAAGACTTTCCGACGCCAACGCCAAGGGCAAGCAGATTGACGACAACAATGACGATGATGATGCAACATCACCACCGGAAGATCCGCGGTATCCATTCATTATTTTGGATCGCTTAGGCGACACCCTCCAAACTAGGTTTCAAGGTTGGCAAGCCAAGCACAAGAAGGCCAGTTCGGTGGTAGGAAAGATGATTACGCATCGCAAACACTCCAAAGCAAACTTTCAATTACTGGAGCGTTTGGCGGTCCTTTGTGACTTATCTTCAGCGTTGGCATATATGCACCGGCACAAGTAAGTTTCTTGTGATTCAATCATGTAAATAATTATAGCTGACACATATTTTAAAGATTAACCAGCACAACCTTCTCCCATTTCTAACCATCTAACATTTCAATAATATCATCATCTCGTATTCGTGCAATTGCAGAATTATTTATCGCGATCTGAAACCTGAAAATATTGGTTTCGACATTCACCACGACGAGCTGAAAGTTTTCGACCTTGGTTTGGCTAAGGACTTGTCCAACCTCGAAGCCGACTCTTCTGGTTTGTATCGACTGACTGCTCTCACGGGATCGGCCAGATACATGGCACCAGAGGTGGCGAGGGAGGAACCCTATAATGAGAAGTGCGATGTTTACGGTCTGGCTATTATCATTTGGCAAGTCATGGTACTGGAAATACCCTACACGAGGTTCAATATGTCAAAAATGTTTCAACAAGTGTACGATTGTCCTCACGTTCGACCGTCTCTAGAAGAATGGGCCGAATCAGATGATTTTCAATGGCTTGTCAAACTGTTGAGTATAATGTGGAGCCCCTTGATCGAAGATCGGCCTTCTATTGAGAAAGTTCGCGCCGCCCTAAACAAACAATATCTGAGGTGTCGTGAGCATCAGGCCGAGAAAGGCCAAATTGATGCGTAGAGTGTGTGTCTGTGTATGTGACTTTTCTACCACGGTACTGAAGAGAGTCAAGTCTAGTACCTGGTAGCTTTAACTTCTTTGTACGAGTGTTTATCACCACTACTGTTGGAAAATTAGCTACGGTACCTGGTAGTAGTGAATCGGCGCGGAAGTCTAGAGCTGCGACATTCTGCGGTGCTGGCAGTCTGAACAGTGCTACTGCCAGCAGTACTACGGTACCAGTGGTCATTACTGTACGATTCTTTTGTGTTCGTCTGCTGCAATCTTGTACTCCGAGTACTACTAGACCTAGCTAGCAGGTACTGGTAGTTTTAATGATGTCGAATAATTAAGAAGTTTTAGCATTAAAAAAATATCCCGAAAATTCAACCTGTACTACTGTACTAGAGTGGTACTGGTAGTGTTAGGTCTAGTAACTGGTACGTCAAAGAAGGTGTACTACTGTACGTACGAGTTCCATTGTGACGCGACAGTTTACACCCACTCTTTTTTTCATGAACGATTGCACTTGCGGTACTACTACCTGGTAGTATCTGCCTAGCAGTAGTAGAAGAGTAGTCTACTTGTACCACGGTAGTATGAATACCGTAGTCTACCTGGTAGTGTTAGGCTTTTGAGCAGATGATGTTAACATCGGTAACTCTAAAAAAGCTTACCTGGTACAGTAGAAGTAGTAGATACTGTAAGTAGTGCCAGTAGTAAACTACTTCGTTGTTTACCTGGTACCTAATCCTGCGCAAAAAGTAACGACACAGGAGTGTAATAACTTCAATCTGTAGTAGCTGCCCCTTCCATACTTACCGCAGCCGCAAACGCATCATTGTACACTGTAGTTACAACATGAAACGGACCGACCCCGAGCCAAAGTCAGGCGACGCCAAGGGTAGGTATTGAAAAACTTGCTGTTGTAGACGGGGCTAAGGGTAGATTAATCTTGCTCCGATTGGCTGTTTGTCCTTTGTCCAACTGTAAACTCCCTTGTCTTTTGAGTTCGATCTCTAACTTCTTCATCATAATTTTCCCCTTTCCCTATCAAACGAAGCGGTAGCGAAGAGACAGAGACCAGGTGATCCACCAGGAAAGGAAGAAACCTCCCCCGATGCTCCATTGTCGAAGGTAGGTGCTTCTCGTTGAGGTGCAATTGCAAGTAGAGAGAGCCTGTTTATATTTTGCCTCTAGCTAACTTTGCTGCGTCGTCTTTTTTATATATGTAGGCAGCCAGAAAGGTAAATAGGAAGGAAGAAGAAGAGGAGGAGGAGCAAGGAGAAAAGAAAGTTCCCTACCAGGACTTACTCAAGGGCAAGAATCGGCATCGACTTCCCGACAAAATTATGCGTTGTCTAATACAAGGTATTGAACCAGATGTGTTGTGGTGGAGTCCTCACGAGAACGGATTTGCGGTGGATGCGGACAGGGTACAAGAAAAGCTATTGGATGTTCACTTTCGGTGTACAAAGTTGTCCTCTCTCGTACGATCACTCAACCGCTGGTATGTTCTGAATTCGGTACAGTACTTCTCTTCAGCACTTTGTCTTTTGTGCCAAAGGCTCCTACCATAATCTCCTGCTCTTGGTGTTGACACTTTGTATTGCACTCGAGAAAAAAGAGTATCCTTTTTGGGTTACTGGTCCTCAACTTATTCTAATCGCTTCACATTATTATTGTAGGGGTTTTCGCCGTGACTTTTATCGAACTCTTCCAAAAAATGCACTTGCTTTCATGCACCCCGAGTTTAAAAAAGACGCACCGCACCTTTTGAAGGATATGAAGATCATTCCTTCTACAACACAAGATTTGCCTGACTCTAGTGATACTGATGAAGGATCCGATGACGATGAAAAAGAGAGGACATCGGCGCTAAGAAGACAAGCTGCAGCTATTAGTACGGAGTCAGTGATACCTGGAAGAGCACTCTTACTCCCTCCGCAATCCATGCAGTCATTCTTAAACCGTGCGCCCCCCACTGCCCAGTCACTTTTCTTATCCGATGCCTCCCGTCTACCACAATCTTTTCTTCAATCTCATCAACACCGACAAGCATCTGCTCTGGGGCAAAGTTTTCCATCCGATTTGGTTGCTTCGCAACTGCAACAACCTCGACAGATTACGGAACTAATTCTTCATCAGGCTGGAACCGATGCATCTTCTTTGGGACAGACTTTCCTCCCAACCTCGCACCCCTTTTTTCATGGAGCGCAGCAAACTGGTCACCATAAGTCTTTCTTAACCTCGTCACACTTTCTATCTGACATAGCACCCGCCGCAGCTTTTAGAGTTCTTCAATTACGACAGCAACAGCAGCACTCTTCAAGGGCCATGGATTCATATCTACAAACTCTCGGAGCTGCAGGAGGGTTTCCAGAAGCACAGCTATTAGGTACACAAGATGAGCATGCTCTGCAGGCAAGGTTGTTGTGCGTTAGCAATCAGTCAAATGTGGATACTCTCCGCCTGGTGCAGCTTGCAGAGCAATACCGACAGGGAGACCAGAACTCCGTGCAAAGAACAGAGTCATCATTCACCCAACCAGTAGGGCAGCAACAGCAACAGGCCGCACAGCTTTCTCAGGGGCAGTACCTGGTAAATACTGTCCTGGAACGGCAACAAGTGAATTCACAGATTCAGCATTTGCTCCAGGAAATACAAAGACGGCAAAATGAAGAATCGGAGGACAACTGCAATGGCCCTCCTACGGACAGCTAAGAGTGTCACAAAGAGGGTACAAAGATATGTTTCTCAGCCTACCGTTTGGTGTGATAGTCAGTTGTTGTCTTGTGTGTCCAGCCGTGCAAACGTGTTGGAAGAGAGTTATGAGAGAAATTCCATCGAGTGCAGGCTGAAGGGCTGCACTCCTCGTCCAACGCATCGATATTGAAGTTTGATAAGGCTGGTTCGGTTTCATCAATTCTGGGTGTAAATTGCTCATTTTTCGGCAACTGATGAAAGCGCATTTCCTGGGTCACTTTCTTACCATTTATTATGGACTTTCTACTCTAAAATACTAGAGGTAGGGAATATTATTACGTAGTTAAAAAAAAAAATTCTCCAAGATTTTGACGAGCTGACAAAATTTGACCAAAGTAACCGTAAAAAGCTAGTGTGGAGACTACATGAATATTAGATGAATATTATGACTAGACTAGTGGTCCTGTGTGTATACAGAGCAGGCTAGGCACACGACCTAATAGAGTTTACCTAACTCCTGAGTCCCATCTATGGTCCACCTGGGCTTAATTTGTAACACGTCTTATTTGTAATATTTTTCTTTCAGTAGGAATCCATCTTGATTTTTGGTCTTCTCGTTGCACTCCATTTGTTAGCGTAACTTTCTGCTGTCTACTAGTAGAGTAACATTTACCATCTAATGTGTACAACGTACAAGTATCAATTATTTGTAAGCTCGGCTACTATGTGGGTCTAAAAAGTAGTAATAGTGTTTTGGAGTTTGGAGTATCCGTTCCGTTTGTTTTTGTTTCGTAGGCCAACTCTACTGTACCTGCCGGTTTCGAGTTGTTCCGGATCCATGAACTACGGACGATGTACAGACCATGGCATTAGGTCTGTACCCCCTACAAGAAGGAGTCTATAATATAGATAGGCTAGGAACCAAACAAATGGACTATAGGTGTCAGGGCCGACATGGTTGTCAAAAGATATGGATCTTGACGGCCATAGCATACCCTGCAAAGATACATGTTTAGGATAGCTAATAAGCTCACAATACATAAGAAATAAAGTTGAAAAGACTTTCTAGTTTTACCTAGTCTTTGTGCTAGTTTTAGGACTATTCGACATGCCGGTTCCTCGCTCCGCACAACATGCATCAACTATCAAAATGTCAGAAAATCTGCCATGGCGATGTCGGGTCCTTCGATGACTATTCCTCCTCCTGCTGCTACCGGCTCTGATGTTGCAATAAATGAAGAAGCTCCTGCTGTGGCAACTGCAATAATTGTTGCTGAAGCTGTTGATGCCGCTGCTGCAACAGTCGATTCACTTGTGACTGCTGCGGAGTCGTTATCAATGCCAAGATCTGTTCCAAGTTTGAGCGGCGTGCTATCGTATACAACGGAGCCGTCGCCGCCGCAGCTTGCTGTCCTGTTTGATGGAAAGGGTCGTGAGCACCACCTACAGATAACAACAAAGATTCTAAAAACTGCATAGATACACCCGCAGACACAGGCGGAGGTGCCTGTACAGGGGCGAGCCCCGGGAAATCATGTCTTGACAAAGCTGTCTGGATATTTAGAGCCGGTCGATGCTGAAGCGACAGCGCTTGTTGAAAAGAAGATTGTTGTCCTTGTGCAGCCTGGGCACTACTCGTCGCGGTTGTTGATTGCGATAGAGTTGCAAGCTGATCCCGTAGCTGTAATGCCAGATTCCGCTGTGTATCGGGTACAGCCGAAGTACTGGCCCATTGACACAGCTCGGACGTGAGTCGTTGTAGAATCAGAGCAGTAGGGCCATCTCTCTGAGTCTCGTTGATGGTTACATTGATCACTCGTTCTTTTTCGACTATAGAACGAGCTTTAACAGTGCCAGATGGTCTTCTCGTGGGCATTCGTTGCTCGGTCATACAAGCAAACGGAATGGCGGAAGTCACCAGTGGAATGTGCTGTTCTGACTCGCTGTTGTCAGCCGATGCTGATGCTGATGCCGATGCCGATGCCGAGACTGCTGTCGCTGACTGGGGCGTGTACGATGATAGCTGCATTTGGCTCACCAAATGAGGCGCACTCCTTTTGAAGAACTTCGACTTAAAAGAAACAGCAGTTTTGGTGAGCGAATGGAGGAATATTCGACGAAAACCCCTGTTGATAATAAAAGATCATCGAGAAAGTAAAATCGAGAAATGTCAGAAAAGTCCTATATTGTTGTGGCCACCAATACAAGAGATGAAAGCAGAGTATAGCATACAATGCTTTCAAACAAATACAATAACTCATACATCGCGATTGAATCGTAGCGGCTCGCAACCGTGACGTACCATCTGTTTAGACTCCGAATAAAGGACGAGAGCTTAGTTCCACGAAAGTAGACATCCAGGACTTCCGTCTGTACTAGAGAAGAATCTATTGCGAATGCCTCTTCACCTGGGAGCCACCACAAAGCGCTTGGAGCTACACCAGCGTTAAGATGTCCCATTAGCTTTTCTGGCAGTCGAGCACGACCTCTTCCGCGACTCTTCCCTGGTGGTGTGTGACCATGGACACTATGAAGCTGTACCTGCGACTCTATCTCGTCGTAATTTCCAGCAGGATAGACCATATACTTAGATTCTTGACCATGGTCTGACATTTCGTGCCCAGATTCTTGGCCTGCATTCGTAATAAAGCAGGGTATGAGCAAATCACGTGAAAGACTTATGAATGCCACAATCCACAATACCACTCCTGCCACAAAATTTCCTACCGTTGCGAATTTCCTGCTCTTGTCTACTTTCGACATCTTTATCGTCTTCATCAACTTTCTTTTGAGTTGCCATTGATGTAAATAATTGGGTGATAAAGTGAGCAATACCTCTGAAATGGTCGTTTCTTCTGTTATTAAATTTTGTCGTTCGTCCTCTATGGATGTCTTGTGAAATCCACTGAGCTCGCGAGAAGCGGAAAGACAAAAAAATAATAATGTTGCCCTTCAAGTCGTTTGCGATCCGGCAAAAAACCTACCATTACCCTGGTACTGTAAAACTCCTGTTGATTCATTGACGTGTCTCATTTATCAGATCACCAATTGGAGATTTAATAAGAAGACAGGTTGACATTTAACGAATTAGATTCAAGAGGTATTTTTCAACCGTGGGTGCATGCGCAAAACTGAAGACAAAAAACCGTGTGTGTTTCATTCGCTCACTGAATCATTAAACAAGTTGTTTCCTTACGGCTAGAAATCAGTTGACTCTACTATTAGTATGGTACCTGGTACAGTAAGTAGCACCTGGTACCTGGTAGTATCATGCACTGGCTGGTACTCCTGCTATGATTACTACTTTCAGTAGTACTAGAGTCTTCTAGAGGAGTACTACCAGGTACCTGGTAGTACTCTACTGTACCAGGGACGGTACTGATACCTACGTCAGTACTGCTGGTACGTACTGGTACTAGCAGTACCAGGGTACCTGATACCGGTGACAGTCGTGATTGCAATGGAATTCTTTTTGGATCGTACTACTAGACCCTACTACCGGTACTCCTAGCTACTGGTAGGTACTCGAGTACCAGGTACTAGGTAGCTGGTACCGTAGTATGGTTGTACTGGTAGCTACTGACTACCAGGTACAGTACCAGGTACTGTAGCTAGTATGGGATTAATAGGTTCTGGCAGATCATTAAAGTCGGGGAGGATGCGTGATCGTTTCAAGTTTGTGTGGGATTGAATGGTCAAATGTACTCCGATTAGCTGCCTGGGTAGTTTCCTTTCGTTTTCCTGTACTCGGGTAGAGTATCAAGTAAGTCTGTCCAAGCAAAATACAACTCGTTGCTGTGAAGGCCTGAACCCTCATAGCTCTACTAGTTAAATTGGGATCACACTATTCACTCGTTGTCACATGATTGTTCACAACCAGATCACATCCATAAAGGACAGAATCAGCTATAAAATCAGTTTATTGGTGTGCAGCCTACATGTTTTCTTCTAGATAGCTAGTACTAGGTAGTACTTAGCAGAAAAGAGGAAGGAGAAAGAGCTTGCTTTTTTGTTTAGGATCGAGCAGCTCGTCCTTGAAAGTCGCCCGTTTTACGAAGTTAAAGATCACGGTGTGCTTGTTGCTTTGGATCTCCTGTTGTAGCGCTGAGCGTGGGCTTCCAATGGAATTTCGTAAAGGTATGTATCGGATGCACTACGAGCGTCGGAAAAGATACAAACAAAATTCACGGCGATTACTTATAGTGCTAAAACGCACCGTTCGTTATCCACCATGGCCGAAATAGTAACGCGTGTTGCCTTCCTAATGACTTATTACAATCTATTTCAAACTTGATGCAATCATCATTCCTAGATAAAAAAATTTGCTTCGGTAATTTGTCTAATTCGAGCTTTATGATAATGTAATATGCAGGTGTATCCAACCCATTTGGATACACACCCAGGAAAAATAGTGTGTAACTGTGGCGTCACTTCTTTAAATGATGAACGCCAATTCCTTCAGCAGCGTCTCTGGTGATGCGCGCTGCTGAACTGGATGCCTTCGAGCGTGGCACCTGCGCAGATTTTGCTTTGAATACAGTTGGATTTGAAAAGTATTGCCCGTAAGCGATGAAAGTACCGCATGAAGAACGCTCGTCAAAGGCAGAGGACGAGCTTGTCGTTCCAGAATCTCTTGACAGTACTCGGCGCGAAAGACACGAAAATCTTCTGGTCTGTAAAAGAGCTCACGGACGGCAAAGGCATCCATTCGATCAACGACGCAAACGTCGACGGTTTTGTGAAAAGAAACTCTTTTCTTGCTCTGACGAGGCGAAGACAGTGCTTTGTTCGGCAGGGACACTTCCGATTGAAGTGGCTGGATAGCAATGGGTACTGGTCGATTTGAAATTGGTTTGCACATGGTATATTGCTGGTCTGGTTTCTCGTTATGTTAGATGCAAGGCAAAAGATATAGATGAAGAAATTATGAGAAGTGTATTATTCATTTTTCAATTAGTCAGAAATTTCCTAGGTGTACTAGTTTACTGTCATAATGTACTGATATTATTACTCGACTATTGACTAGCCTACTTGTAGTAAGAAACTCTTATTATTGGTACGGTGTTGTTGGTCGCTAGTTACGGTACTACTAGCTAGCTAATACGTGGTACTACTAGTAGTGCGAAGAAGAGAGGGAACAGAACTGTGCTTCTCAACTTTAGCGGAAGTCGGAAAAGTGATGTCGTTATCATTGCTCGAAGAGAAAGAAAAGAACGCAATGGTTCTTATTAGAGCAATGTGTTCTTTATCGAAAGAACGTTAAATGTGAGTGCCGCTGAAGAGTCGTTCGTTATTCGACTGTACGATTCAATAGAGTTTGAGAATTTGACGTGACTAAAATTCTATTATTATTTGTGCCCAGTAGCTACTGGTAGCAAACCAGCATCCTTCTTTCATGAATCTTTATTTTTCTCTCTATTACCGTAGTACTGTACCATTGTTGTTATGAGATTCTTCGCTTGCATGGCTACTAGCTAAAGATACCAGGTACCTGGTACCTGGGTACTGTAGTAGCTGCAGTAGCTAGTACTAGTAGTAGGACAGTAGAGTACCAGGGTAGCTAGTAGCTATTGTAGCCACTTCTCGTGGTGTGCTTAGCATTAGCTACTTTTTGTGCAGCAAGGAGCCAACGTTGGTGGCCGCAACCAGCTAGCTACTACTAGCCAGCTATTTGCACAGCAGTATCCTCATCAGTGAAAATGGTTCGTTTTAGTTGCAATCATTTGTACCTGTGGTTGCAACTCGCTCAAGGAAAACTGGTATCGAAATCAATTGTGCAAAATGGCGTAGTGAGTTACGCAAAAGAGTTGGAGGACTACTAGTACGCTACTTGTTGCAGGGTCTCATCAAACGTCTTCGGAACATCGCCAAGAAGATTCGTAGCGCACTACACATTGGTTTACGATTCGCCTTCTTCATCGGAGAAAAGCTAAAAAATTCACAACGTTCTTATTGCGACACGAATATTCTACTCTGAATAATGCTGGAAGTTGCCAGTAAAAAACTCTACTTCTTTTTCAAGCGCCATTCGAGAAGCTCATGGTGGCGAATGAGAAGCTTGCTTCTTTTTTTCTTTAGATAGTACTCGAGTACCAGGTATAAGTTTTCAGTGGCTTCTGGCTGCGGCAAAGATTCCACTGTTTGCCATCTCACAGAGGGTTGTTCTCGAAATAATACACTTCGTGCCATATAGACGTGTCATACTATGGTCAAATACTTTTGTTTGCTGGTCAAAATCTTCAAGAATTTTGTTGATTACATCATAATAATTGAGTAATGCGATCAGCCATGGTACGATGTACGATGGGTTGGCTGTGGTGGCCTTGCATAGTAGTTGCGCCAATTTTTCATGCTGTACATGCCTCGATTTCAAGGGAAAAGAAAAGATCTTGAGTTAAGTCTTGAGTTATCTTCGTTTTTAAATACTCTGTTATTGTCAAACAGCAAGGATGTCCAAACTACACATGGCAGTATTGCAATGTTAGGTCACCTACTTCATTAACCACTCTTCCTCTAGTTTGGCCTGTCCTGTTGAGACGAAATCGAGAGTTTCTATCCTGCAAGAGCTTTCGTAGATTTTTGGTCTACAATTCCTGGTCTAGGCTCTCTGTGTAGCTGTCCCAACATATTCACCATCTATTCCTTCTATTTGAGCAGATGGATACCGATACTTCTTGACAACGTAGAGTTTAGAAATCATCCAGTATGCTGTGGCTTTCAATCATTTTCTCACACATTTTCACACACATTTTCAAGTGTGCTTGGGGGAAATGTTATCTATAAAGTTCTACAAAAACTCGTGTTGTAGAGAGTAGAGATTAAGAGCGTTTCTGCTTACTGGAGTACATTATTTAAAGAAAATCTTCTCAACTCTTTCTGCCTGGCCGTCGTTATCCATCATCTCAAAGCAACGCAACAAAATTTATGCAGTCCCCAACAATGGAGTGCGCTCGGTAGCTTGCTCTTTATTAGGATGTGTGAAACCAAGCGTGTGGAAGTTAGAAACACATACTATCTTGTCAAAGCAAATTGAGTTGAAAATTTCACATACCACCAGTCAACAATGGCGACGCTTATTTATTCTTTTTATCCTTCTCACCTGTCGCGGGGCCCTCCTCGTGTTTGTCGACGACATCCATAATGCGTGGGATCATAGTGCCGACAAGATGTTGTCCAGCTGTCATCGTTCGAAGAAGAGATAAAATTTGAGAACTAAATCCTAAAAATAAACAAAAATCTGAGTACAACCTTTTCAGAACTCACCAATACGCTCAGGTTTGGGAAGGTGTCGAGGCTGATATGGTTTCGCTGTTGACTCAAAGAGTGGTGTGTCATGATATCTCTCAACACAAAATACAGGCACTTTGGTGATGAACTTTCCGTACATCGTTTGTTTGACAACCTTGACCTTTCGCGTTTCTTCTCGCTGAAGTCGTGCCGCAGCAGCGTAGGCCTGGGCTGTCTTCAGCTCGTTCTTGAAAATCTCTTCCAATTGCTTGCGGCGCTCCTCTAGTGGCAATTCACTCATATGGCGGAAGTAGAACATGTCCACAAGTTTCATGTGGGGTCCAAATACTAGCCAAGAAATGATGCGGGAGGTCCAGCGAAAGAGAAAAAACCAGGGGACAAACAAGAAAACTACACCAATTGCTGTACAGGCACCTGTGAACAAAAAGGCAACGTATGGCCTGCCAGTAGTATAACGATCATGAGAAGTCTTTTTCGTGGAATGTCAAGAAGTGCTCGCAAAAAATCTGGAATAAACGGTACTTACTCGTCCCAACTCACTACGTTCTTGATATACCGTAGTGTGATGCAAACTTGTCCCAAAATTATCTGCACAGGATACAAAACCATCTTAAGAGGGTCCAAACTTATCATTCTGCCGCCAGTCTTGGTAGCAATATTTGTATCAGCCGTTTGCTCGTCAGCTTCTACCACCATACCTTCGTGCTCGCCAAGAAAGTCTTCGCGCATCTTCTTCGCTTCTTCAGATTCTCTTATTGCCATTGCAATTCGCTCCGCGCGGGCCTTTTCCTGTTCCATAGCTTCTTCCTCGTTTTCGTGAGCAGTCACCGTTCTGGGTGGGCCTGAGATAGGTCTACCGATAAGCAAAGCTGTCAGAAGCCCAACGAAGGTTTTTGTCCTGTTCCACGGATTGGCTTCATTTTTGCGCAGAATTTGCATTCCCCAAAGGACCCATGCAATCGTAAAAAAGAAAAATGAAGGATAAAGCTGGGGACGTTCGGCGAGTGTAATTGCAGAAACGAAAATATACATCGAGTGGACTGGAAGTAGGACACCGAAGACTTTCATTTGCCCACGCCATAGGAGCAAGGTCTTCACTCCGTCCATGATAACGTACTTGTATTTTCCATAGCTCATGAGCTCTTCGGCGTAGAGACCAATAGTACTCGTGCTGTAACCGGATAAGTCCTTCTTTCCGCCTACGGTCTTGCGTCTGCATCGAATAGAAAGGCGGGCAGAGAGAAGGGGGTATGTCAGGTAGAGCGAATTATCAACAAAAGCGTATTTGTAGAATTTTAACCTACATCATGTCAAAATCCTTTCCCTTCGTCACGTTGACATAAATGTCAGGAGGTAGCTGGAAATTTGACAAAACCAACTCTTTTTCGCTCACCAACTCCATTCGAAGACGTAAACTGAGGACTCCTTGAGGCTTTCGATCGAGTGACACCGAATCTTCGTAAATGTTGTATCGCAACACATATTCGGTGTCTGGTTGGAAATTGGAAAGGTCCACAGAAACACGACCACACATGTCGTGGTTGCCAGAAGTAATCCCAGCATCAAAATCAAAAACGCCAATATTCAAATTGCTGGAGGTATGCATACGGCGAAAAATGAAGGCTCTTTGCATCCATGGCATCCATCGTGGCGACAAACAATCTACGACGACATCAGTCTTCGCAACGCAGTCTTCATAGACAATGGCCACGAAAGCATCTGTTTTGTCCTTTTTACTGATACCCATATCCTTGTCTGGAAGGCCGTCGCATCCTAGGATTTCGATAAATACTTTTCCAAGGTTTCCGCTTCCAATATCAAGCCATTTCTTTGAGTCCGAAAAAGTCTCTCGCTCAATCTGTGCGGCTGACATAAACTGGGTCGCCTTCTCCCTGTCAGGGTCAGGGTATGGGCGGATACGGTACTTCTTTACGCCGTTTTCTGGAAATGCAGAGTATATGGGTGAGTTTATATACATATATACATATATATATATTTGACAAAGGTGCTGGAGGAAAATCGTACCTTCTTTTTCATACGTGGTGAAGGTTGACTTGACTGCTCCTTTGATTTCCTCGAAAACTCCACCAAAAACCCCATTCAGAAGACTTGTAGGATCCATGGCCTTCCTTGTGGACTCTCGAATGCCCATGAAGTCGGTACTGCTGCCGCCAACACTCAGCAAGAATTCTCTATCGTAGGATGTTGCGGGACGAAAGCGAAGTGCAATGAAGCCAGCATCTTTGCCATCTTTTTTTAACGCAAATTCGTGCCGCTCCCCTGATGCTTTCAAAACAATATCACTGGGAACCACCACGGACCCGAGGCTATCGTTGGCGCCGATAATATCAAAATCCTTTACAGTCACGGTGATTCCTTGTCTTTCTTCAATTTCTTTTGTTGCAACGTCAAGAATAAAAACACTGTCTTCTTCGATCGTAAAGATTGGATTTTCGGTATTTTTAATGGACTTTGTTTTGTGGATTGCCCGCGGGCCGAGTGATAGTTTGACGTAAGGGTCGCTGACGTCAAGGTCCGCAGATGGCAAGTTCCAACAAGAGACAACTTCTACCAGCAGCGAGAGATCCAGGTTTCCAAATTCCATCGTCGACGGAGCAAATCCTTTTTCTAAACTTTTTGGAAACCCGCGCGAACACATCTCTCTGTCTTTCTCTGTCGCGGGCCGGCAGCGAATCGTGATTATACCACCGTCGTCCGAGGATCCCTTGGGGGGATTGATTTTTAGGTTCATATTGTCGCCTTTCGAGTCGTACAGGGTGTCCGCGTCAACAACGACTTCGCCGAGTGTACTGTTCTTGCCAATTCTGTCCCAGTCCTTGATCTTAAAGACAAGCCCACCATTTGCGATTACTTCATTTTTACTTTCTTCCATTATAAAAATGGAATTTTCTCTGAATGAAAAGCAAGGATGCAATGTTTTCATCACATGCTTCGTTTCGTGAATTGCATTCTTTCCAAGCTTCACCTTCACGTAAGGGTCGGAAGTCCCGCCTTTGTCGGCAGCTATCAAGTTTTCGCAAGAAACAATTTCGATGAACAGTGCCTCTTTCGACAGTAGTTTTTGTTCAGATTTGGACACCAAATCTGGAAACTTCAAAAGTGCCTTTTTCCCCCCTGAAGAAAGCTCTGGTTCTGTAAATGTGGTTTTAACAATAACAGATCCAGCATCTCTGCCTTCGTATCCTTCAGGCGGATTCAGTTTGTACTCCCTACTTTGGCCCTTTGAAGAATCGTACAAATCCATTGCCGGGACCAATGTAGTACCCAAGTCATCATTCGCTAAAATTCTGTCGAAATCTTTTACCTTCAAAGTAAGCCCACCTATTTCAAAAAGGTCCGTCGCGTAGCAATGAAAGGCGTAGACATTATGATGGCCTTCCCCAAAGTCGGGGTCGAGGCTGTAGACATTAAGAGGATGCAAAACCTAGTGTGAGTATTCTGGGGCGAAAAATGAAGGGAAAGGTCCTCATCGATAACGCCGCAAGAGTAAAGCGCCAAATGAAGGAGCCAACTTACGTCTTGCGCACGTATTTTGTCTTGTGCAGTTCCGTGCCGCCCATGATAATTTTGACGTAGGGATCACTAAGGCCATTTTTGTCACGGGAAATCAAATTGCGGCAAGACACAATTTCAATCGAGAGATGCAATTCCTCACCCAATTCTGGATGAAAATCTGTTTTTACAGCCGAAATACCTGCGTTTTCAATAACTTCGTCAGCGCCGGATTCTGCTGCAGTTGTCTGCATACCCCAGAAAACAGCAGATGCTTCCTTGGTCGTGGTTGGAAACAGATTGGTTCGGGCCCCCTTTTGAAGCAATTCTTCGTCTCGGGCAGTGGCCTTCCGACAACGAATCAATGCAGATCCAGCTTCTTGACCTACGCGATCCGTGGGTGGGATTATCTTGAATTCCATTACTGCACCGCTATAATCCAATTTTTCCACTTGAAAGTGTCCGAGATAGTCATTTGCGCCGACTCGATCCCAATCCTTCATTTCAAATTTTAAACCCTTCTTGTCCTCCAATTCCTCAGGTGTGCATTTTAGAATAAACGCCGACTTCAGCCCTGGATGGAAGACAGGATTCAGGCTATGTTCATCGTTTATATTCGCATTAGTTGCCATGGAAACAAAAGAATGTGCGCAAGTGAGTTTTCGTTTGACGGCAGGTTTTGCACACAGTACCAGACCACAACGGAATCAGATGATACAACGTCCAGCGGGCCCTTACGTTTGGGTCAAATATTTAGTTTTGTGAATCTCCTTGTCTCCGAAGTAAACTTTACAATAGGGATCACTAGAAGCCGTGTTTTTATCCGCTACCAACAAATTCCGGGCGGCCACAAGTTCAAGTAACAAGTTCAATTTGCCATTATCAGCGTCGGCATCCTCTTTTGCCGATTCATCTAGTTTGTTGGTACCAACAACCGAAGTCTTGCTAGGATTGGACACAGCGGACAGCATCTTTGGAGATGGAATGTGCTCTTTTATATCCAGGACTTGAGATTTGGCTTGCGAATGGATCTTGTCGACGAATCCACGCAATCCCTTTTTGCCGTACTTTTTCAAATCTGCTTCCGTCGCTGGAATAGTCCTGATTTGAATGCTACCAGCGTTGGATTTTTCTTCTGGAGTTGCATCGGAAGGTGCTTCAAATTTAAAATCCATTACTTGACCCGATGCTTCGAACAATTCGGCGGCGGGAACCAGGACTTGTCCCAAATCTTGATCCGTCTTTATAAGGTTCCGATCTTTGCCCTTAAAAATCAAACCTCCTTTATCAAACACTTCTTGTTTGGAAATGCCCAAAACAAAAACGTTGTTATGTTGCTCTCCAAACGTAGGGTTGAGACTGTTTGTTTGTTTGTTTGTTTGTTATTGGTTCAGCACGGAACAAGCGTGGACAGGGTGAGAACGGAAAGTTGAAAGAATTCGACGCCAAAACAAAGAGCACCTGACAGGATATCAAACAGAACAAACAAAAAGCAGTAGCAAATAAAAACCAGGCCAGCACCTTGACAAACAATGCAAAAAAATCGGTGATTCCTCACGTTTTGGTTGCTGCTTTCGTCTGATGAAGATCCGAAGTTCCTAGCTTGACTTTGATGTATGGATCACTTGACTTCGCTTTACGATCTCGAATGAGCAAATTTTTGCAAGATAGGATCTCTACCAACAAACATGATTGTTCCGCCGCCATTGTGACGATGACAATGTTATTATTATGCTAATAATACGATATAAGATTTGACTTTTCTTTTTATTCTTTTTGTTGTTGCTTGCTTGTTGTGATAAATAATAACAATAAGCTGCTATGACTTCGTGTCGTAGAGCAAACACTGGAGAAGTGCTTTGAAAAAATATAAATTACAGACGATCGTAAACTATATTATGTTTTAATAAGAGTAAATGAATACTGTATTATGTTGTTATCAATGAATGCTCTGCCACCGTGTTGTTTGTTGGCTGGAGTGCAGGAGTATCTTCGCTTGTTCGCCATCTCAAGATCGAAGGATCTATTACCACCATTTCGGAGATTTTTCTGTCTCGAGTTTTGGATAATGGAAACTCGAGAATATTTTCATTACATTTCTCTAAGTATTTCAGCCGTTAAATATTAACCGTGGTCTGTGCTAGTTACCAAATTCATGCTATTTTATTAATTAAAATAAAATGGCCAAGCAGTTTTAAGCTAGTATTTAGCAGGTAGCTGCTGAACCACTTTAATTTAATTCATTATTCGAATAAACGCATTTGTTCCATTATTCTAGTGTACTGTTTTACCTACTGTAAACTTATTCGCAATCGTATATTCATCTATTCATGTCTATTCGTCTATTCGTATTTATTCGATTATTCTAGTGTACTGTTTTACCTACTGTAAACTTATTTGCAAGAATCGTATTAAAAAATGTATTCGAATAAACGTATTCGTCTATTCGTCTATTCGTGTATTCGTGTATTCGTGTATTCGTCTATTCGTGTATTCGTGTATTCGTGTATTCGTCTATTCGTCTATTCGTGTATTCGTGTATTCGTGTATTCGTCTATTCGTGTATTCGTGTATTCATGTCTATTCGTGTATTCGTGTATTCGTGTGTTCATGTCTATTCGTCTATTCATGTCTATTCGTCTATTCATGTCTATTCGTCTATTCATGTCTATTCGTCTATTCATGTCTATTCGTGTATTCATGTCTATTCGTCTATTCGTATTTATTCGATTATTCTAGTGTACTGTTTTACCTACTGTAAACT
>Ga0210036_1002727_pt1 | contig 18299 bp, 8 predicted proteins | sample CryGeymeta201515_FD_185469 | JGI IMG/M metagenome (GOLD analysis project Ga0210036, IMG submission 185469) | Groundwater microbial communities from Crystal Geyser aquifers in Utah, USA - Crystal Geyser metaG 2015-15 (SPAdes) (version 2) | ecosystem: Environmental > Aquatic > Deep subsurface >...
CTACTACTACTACTACTACTACTACTACTACTACTACTACTACTACTACTACTACTACTACTACTACTACTACTACTACTACTACTACTACTCTAGCTAGCTAGCTAGTAGTAGCTAGAGTAGATAGTACTAGTAGTAGTAGTACTAGTCCAGTAGTAGTAGACTACTACTAGCTAGTACAGTAGAACAGAACTACAATCCTCAATCCTCAATCCTCAACTTCCAAGCCAAGAACATTAGAAATACTACAGTACCTTTTATTAGTTCTTCTTACCGTCATTATTATGTAGTTAGTCAAAAAAAGTCTCGAAGATTTTGACTAGCAGACAAAATTTGACCAAAGTAACACGTCTTATTTCTTTCCTACGATTCTCATCTGCAGCATTCAAGCAAGAAATACAAAGAAATTCAGTAGAACCAATTTTAAAAGTAAAATGGTTGATGTAGCCAACAGGTTCCTGCCAGTCACCTCAGCCTTTTGTGGCACCAGCTGCCTCAATTGCTGCAAAAGTCCTTCTGAATCCGGCCAAAAACTCTTGAAATGCTCTTCCTGTCATATGGCGAGCTACTGCGACCGAGCTTGCCAGATTGCAGATTGGCGAAAGGATCATAAGGTAGAGTGTAAGTTGTTGAAAATATTTAAGGCAATTTATCCTGACATAGGAGGCCATGAAAACCACCGCCGAGAGAAAGCTTATCGGTTTCTGTATAGTAATCTTCAATTTTACGTCCAGCCAGCACTGTTCACCACTCTTCCGAGCAACGTCGACAGGAAGGACTTGCCCACCCAAGCTGAAGTGGAAAGTTTATCAACAGGTCGCTTTCTAAAATTTGCGTCGGAAAGTCGCGCTTGTTCCGTTTGTTTTTGCAATGAATTTGGGCCAAACAAGGACAAGAAGATAGACTGGCAGTGCTGTGCTGATTGCAACTTTGGTTGGTGTTGTTCACCTGGGCACTGGGAAAACTATAAAAGCCAGCATACAGCTGAAGTCTGCAGCATGTATCAGAAACTGAGGACGGTGGAATATTTTCATTATCAACATGCCAAGAAATATAATGAATTGTTCGTGAACGTGCCGGAACGACTGCTACGTACGGCCTTTGAGTCGTTCCCAAAGTCTTGGGAGGAATACTTTCGCGCACGCTTTCTTGGAAGTTACCCAGAAAGGCTAGCAGATCTGCCGTCTGGATTATTTCCTGCCACGACGCGGCTCCTGACCCAACCTGTGACTTGTCTCTACGCCATGTACCGCTTCGGTATTTCCCACTTTCAAAAAATTCAGGACCTCACGATTCACGTGGTTGGAGCTGACATTGAAGAGGTACCAGCAACTTGCGTTTGGGAAGAAATTATGCATTGTCTACCTCACGTACGAAACTTGACAGTCCAATTTGTGGGACCGGAGGCTTGCAAGGCATTGAAACCACCTACCAAAGACTATCCGACGGAACCTGTTATGTCAGTTTGTCCGGAATGCACTGCCAAGGGTCGACAACGACTAGTCGGCATGTTTGGATACACCTATCATGAGTATGCCAAAAAGTATCTGTCAAATACCAAACACAAGAATCACGCACCACCCGATTTGCTCGTGGCATTCAACACGGGCATGTTTGAAGCTGACACCGAGCTCTGGAAAACGAGCTTGGAAGTCATTTTGGATATGAAAGTTCCGGCTTACTTTACTTGTTACGATGAATCGGAAGCCACTCAAGACATGAATTTGCTGCGCCAGCTGAATGCAAATATCCTACAGGATGGACCCATACAAAATCCCTTCAGAGAAGACTTGATGAAAGTTACACCTGTGAGCATTCACAGTGGCGCAGATCAATTTTATTCAGCCAACATGTATGGCGTCCTCTTCCACGGAAAAAAGAAGAAGAAAGAGACTGGCGAATTGCCCTAAGCGCGACGGAAAACGCATAGTAAAAGCGCTATTGAAGCCTAGGAACAGCCGAGAAATTACAAAAACTATTACATCGATTGAATACGCTTTCAGCCCTCTAACACAGTACATTTTCCATCATAGCATTCGGTTACGAGCAAAATTGAGCAGTTCAAATGCAAAATTGTCTCCTTCCAAACTGTACCAGTGGATCAAACAAATTCATCCCCGAACATGTTATCACCTCATTTCGATCAGAAGAGTAATTTGTCATTATATTGAGCCGTCCATAAACAAAAAAAATGTTGTATTGCGTTGTTGTCATTGCGCTATATCTTTCACAACAAGAGCTTTCTCTTTTGAGTTGTCTTAAAGAAGTGAGATGAAGACGCACGTGCAAATAGCCAAGACAGGACCGAACAAATTTGACCTGGAAGCCAAGGACCCCGGTCATATCGCCTTGTAGTGCAACACTCTTCTTGGCTTCTTTCAGTTTTTATCCTAGCAACCCGCCTATCGCGCCGAGCATTTACGGAGCAATATCAATTCGATTGTGATTGTGTAACCATAAATAGCCCTACGTTTTCGACTGTCGATGATCATACCGCGATAGAGTCCGCCCCTGTTGGCGCGATTGTTCTTGTTGCTGCTGCTGCTGCTGCTGACGTTGCAAGGCATAGATCAAGGCACCGGGCGTTCCCACTCGTTCCTCTGCTGTGACCACTGCACCTTTTCGTCCATGGACCGATTTTTGGGGAGATTTGGAAGATTGCGGCCATGCTGATCGCTCGCTTTCTGCCTTGTACACCAAGACGACGTTGTCTCCTCGGACCATTAATTTCTTCATGTGACGTTGTCGCACTTTCCATTCTGGCTTGTCACCGCTGTTTGGTCGTTTTTGTCGTGTCTGCATCAATGCTTCTGTTCGACGTTTCATTTCAATTTCTGTATTAGATGGAGGTATTGTTGTAGCTGTAGCAATAGCAATGGCGGTGGTGGTTGCAGCTTTCTTTGCCTCTGTTCCAGTCGACTGATTCTCCTCCTGCTTGTCATTCTTGACGTCAGATGTCGCATCTGACTCGACACTTTTCTCATTTTCCTCTGCAACGTCGACATCAGTATTTCTTGGGCAATAGACTTCATCGACATCCCGTAAAATCATATTGAAATGTTTATCGTAGGCTATCAAATATCCCGTAAGTGTTCCCCGAACTCCATTGACGTAACGAATCACAACACGGATGCGATGATGCCGTTCCGATAACAGCGTATGCAACACCAAGAATGGTCCCGTCTTGCACTGTTCGGCCAATGCGGCAAAGACTCCCAATTTTTTGCTGCGCGGCCTATCACTGTCATCGTTGTCGTCGTTGTTGTTGCTATTATCATTATTATTCGTGGTCCCCTTGCGTTTCTTGGTGGTGTTGCTGGACGTTATTTCGGGACGGTACAATGGATCATTGGTGGGCAGTAGAGATCGAAACTTGTCGGTATAGTTTAAAATGGGACACTTGGAAATCCAGGGATTAGACTGTATCACTAAAGCTTTGGATTCTCGTAGAGCTGCCAGCGGATCAAAATTAGGATTGGTCATATCCAAAACTCCACTGTTGTTCTGTTGGTGGCTACTAGGCGAAAGTTGAAACCAACTCTCGTCTCGCTGAGGTAATGCATTGTTGTTGTTTATCGATTTGGATGATGCAGATGCTGCTTGTTGTACCATTCTTCTGCTGTTGTCATTATTATTATTATTATTCATATCATCATTCCCTTTGGCTAACAAAAGTCGAACTGTGGTGCCATACTTCTTTGCTAGCTTATTGGCCAGCTTTTGTTCACCCTCGTAACTTCCTCCGTATTTTTCGTATATTTGAGCAAATGTTTCTCGCCATTTGGTAGAATTGGCAATCGAATCCGGATTTATGAGCTGGTAGTATGCCTCTAAACGTCGCCGAAGACTCGGTCTGCCCAAGCTAATGGGAATATTATCAGCAGCTGTTGGATTGGTAGGATGTTCCATTTATCTGCTTGTTTTGGCTTTTCTTTCTCTGTTATCTCCCCCCCCTTTACCCTGACGAGACTACTAGCTACTCAAACCTAATCGTAGTCGACTGCTGCAATCTGTTCTACTAGCTAGCTATAGTCGCTTCTCGAGCTAATGCAGTACTTGGTAGTTGCTCGAGTGTGTGTAACGGTAACGACGTTTGTCCTTGGAGCCAGAGAGCATCTACGCTACTATTAGAGACTATTAGAGTTTAGAGTAGTCTAGCTAAGTAGTACTAGTAGAGAGGAGAAAAAAAATGAAAAAAAAGGATGCTAAAAAAAAGGTCTTCGGTTAGGGTTAAACGAAGCTAGGGTTAATAAACAACAGCCACAAAATCAGTTGTTTGCTTTCGTTTTCGTTTTTCGCCCTCTTTTTTCTCGTCTTCTTTATTTTTACAGGCAAAAGTAACAGTCAAATTTAGTACAGCACCACCAGCCAGAGAGGAGCAGAAGCACCACCACAACAAAAACAGACCACAGCAGTCTTCGTATTTGCTTTTCTCGCTAATATTGATATCAGAAATTAGTTTAAAGTTCCACCGTGCGATTATTGTTTCTCCTAACGTGAGGAACGATAGAGAAGGTCTGGGGTGGATTAGTTTTGAAAACAGCATCACCACCACCAACAACAACATTCTCAATTTCGTCAGAGTCAATTAGCTTGACAAGCACACACAAAAACAAAAATGTCATCTCCTGGAATCATTTTACTTCTCAACATTTTCCCGGCTCTGTTGCCACCCATCAATGAACATGATCGTGACTTTTACGAAGTCCTTGGTTTGTCCTCCCGATCGGCTTCCGAACAAGACATTCGCAAGGCCTACAAAACCAAATCGCTCAGTCTTCATCCCGATAAGATTGCCCAGCGTCGAGCCTCGGCCGTTACTGCCGAAGAAGCTGCCAAAGAATACCAATTGGTTCAAGAAGCACATTCCTGTTTGAGTGATAAGGCACAGCGACAAAAATATAATGCCGTCAAGTGTTCTCCGACGCGATATCGATTTCTAACCCAAGGTGGAGGACTGTCCAATCAAATGGCTCTGTTGAAAAAATTACACCAGGCCAGTTTTGCCGATAAGACCAAATTGGTAATCTTTGTATCGATCTTTCCCTTGCTGCTGTTGGTGCAACCTATTCTAGTTGCTGTCAAGGTCAACCACGTTCTGGCACAAGAAAATGACGGATTGGAAGATGCACCCTGGATGGCCGTTTTGGTACCCTGGTGGATCTTTCACGGCCTTTACGTGGTATTTTGGTTTTCCGTGTCGGTCATGGCACCACCGGAAGCTAAAGTACCCATGCTACTGTCGGCCGTGGAACAACTGTTGTGGCTCGTATCACTCATACTGTTGGCATTGCGATGGGATCAAACCATTTCGGCTGATTATGCCGTTATATTTATTCCCGTGTACTTGGCATTGCTGTTAAAATGGATTCAGTATGTTATTACGATGCAAGCCATTACTGCCGATTTGAACAAAATGATGTCCAAGGATAAGTTTATGAAGGATGTATTGAAGGGACGAGAACCGGAAGAATTGGATGAAGCCGAACTGCAAGAAATTCAAAGCAAACACGTGGTTGTTACGCAAATTCCAGATGATGTTCAACACGATTTAGAAACGGACGAAGATGCCAAGAATTTGTCCGAAGAGGAAAAAGAAGATATACGAGTCACATCCAGTCGAGAATACGAGGCCGCTGTGGAGGCCTACCACGACGCACGGCGAGATATGTTCAAGAGCATGATCCTACATGTGACCTTTTTAATCTTGCTCATTTTGAAAGTAGATGATCACAACGACATGACTTGGTGGGTGGTATTTTGTCCAATTCTCGTTTTATATGGCATTCGCATTTTATCCAACTGCTACGTTTCGTGCTGCCACGGGAGGGGTGCCATTGATGCCGAAGATATGGCAATTATGGCAGGGGTCCACAACGGTATGGCAGCCACAACAGGAGCAGCAGACGAAGAAGGTGAGAGAGGCGTAGGTGAAGAAGAACAGAATTCTAACAATGAACCAGCTGCGGATGGATCGTTTCCGTTGGAATCGGAGGTCTTACTGCATGGATTGAAAACCGCCGAATACAATGGCAAAATTGGAATTATCAAAGGACCTCTTAAGGATGGTCGTCAGGAAGTGTGCATCAAAGATCTCGACAAAATGGCGGCTCTGAAAGTCATCAATATGAAGAGCCCAAAACCGGACGAAAAGAAATTCAAAGCTTCGACGGCTAGCAATGCTACTTCAAAAGAGGAAACCAAATCCGACGAAGCAGAACCTCCAGCGACTGTTGCAAAGGAAGAAAAGTCAGCCAAAGCAAAGAATGACTCCAAAAAGGACAAAGCAGCAAAGGCTAGCAGCGGCACTCTAGCCGATGCTAACGATAGCAAAAGAAAGAAAGAGAAGCCAGAAGGAAGTGGCGAGAACACTGACAATGACGTAGATTATGCTGACGACAACAATGATGATGATGATGATGATGATGGCATTCACATCCATATTGACGAAGACGCGTATCGAGCCTATCATTCTGCATATTCCCAAGCTGAGCAAAATGCCATGGAAGAGCGTGTCAAGGCCAGTCAAAACAACTGCATTGCCATTGGTTGTCTGATCATGATTTGTCTGCTCGTTGCCAAATTGGAGCAAGCATACGACGCGGAAGAAGATCGAGAACAAAATGGAGACGACGCAGATGTCGATTTTGGCTTTAATACGCTTTGGTTGATCTTTCCTCTCTTTTTGCTTGCCGGATGTATGGTCAGTTGCTGCGCTTGCTTGATTTACAATGCTCCAGACCCTGATGAGCTCATGGAAAAACATGAAGGAGAACACGACGGGGATGAAGAATCAGGTGAAGGCAGCGCCAACCAGGGAGGAGATGGTGATGCTGACACTCCCATCGTCTTTGCTCCTCCTCCGCCGCCGCCGCCACCACCAACTGAAGCCGCAGCAGCTGATGAAAAGAAAGAGACCGAGAAGGGAGAGACTAAGGAGGAAGAAAACGTCACTCCACCGGAAGTTGAATCTGACATGCATGATGTAGACTAATGTAAACTACTTTTTACGTAGGAGCTACGAATAGTACTTGCTTAGTAGGATTACTCGTACTACATTAGCTAGCAGCTAGCAGTGGTAGCTGTTCGAGTACTGCATTACTTTTGTTGTAAAGAAATCGAAAATTGCATTAACTGGCTCAGTCCCCAGCGGGACTGCCGCTGAAAAGCAACTACGAAAGCACAAACCATCCAAATCTATCCGTGCTATTATTAATCATGATAATATTGAAGGATTGGCCCGATTGTCTGTCATTTTTATTACGAACACGACCGCTATCGCCATGAAGAATGGCCTCGCAGATAGAAGAAAAAGAATTTTTATCGCGACCTGCCATTCAGTGGAATGGTAAAACATTAGGATGTGGTTATTGGGATGCAGATTTTCTGGTTGAATTGTTTCAAAGCAACCAAAACAAGGATCATGACAGCATCATCGCGTCGTTATCCTATCGGAACGTGCTGCTGGTAGCTACCTATATTGTCAGAAATTTACGTCAGAAACTCCAAGAAGTAGTTGCTACACCAGATGTGGATTTCTCATCCAATCTACCCACGACAAAAGGTCTGGTGGCAATTTCTGTGGCCGTGGCTATTCCTGAGGGACCCTTTCTTCCCCTTGCCATTCTCGTTGCCCATGCTCTGAACGTTCCTTTTCAGATTCCGGGCAGCCAAGCAGCAGTGGAGGGTTATGTGGTACTTATTCCTATCGAACCAAACGAAGGGAAACAGCGGATTCGGCACATGCTTTCGGAAACGCGTCCTTGTCTGACACTGTGTTTGGCACCAGATGTCGAACGTCTTACTGAGATTGTAGGTTCACTAGACGATAACGATGCTGGCTTACAAGACGTATGCAGTGGAACAATGATTTTTCGAGCCAAACATCCGAGAGTACTGAATTTTGCGGATGTTGCGCGAGAAGCAGCCGCCGAAATCGAAGCTTTGGGTTCACAAACTATTGGCAATTTCGACAACTGTTTTCGAAAGATGGAGTCGCTGCAGTCTGGAGTTTCTCGGTGTTGCCAGGTTATCGACCCAAAAGACACGATAATCGTAGTATCAACCAACAAAAATAGAATATCTCATTGTGCCTATACCTCAGGATCCACGGGCATACCAAAAGGTTCCTTCTCATCCATCCAGGCTTTGCGTTGTTACATGCAGGGAAAGAACTACGTGCATAGCATCACATGTCAGTCGGTCGTGCTATTGGCTTCTGCTCTATCGTTTGATCCTTGTTTGTCCGACATTCTGGCAACGTTCGAAGCCAAAGCCACACTAGGACTCGCTCCCCGCAATGATTTGTCTCAGAATCTTTTCAACGTTTTGCGGTCCCTCAGAATCAGTCATGTACTGTGCACACCCACATTGTGGAGCACGATGCAGAGTTCGGGCCCTAACGATTTTCCCGTGCTAAGAGTGATTGCCTTGGGAGGGGAACCTATTCCAAAACACATTGTTCGAAAGTGGGGACGGAGAAGCAAGCAGGACGAGTCAAACCACAATACAACCTGTCGCCTGTTCGCCACATATGGAGTGACAGAAGCTTGCGTGTATCAGACAATGGGAGAAGTAACAGCTGATTCCATTAGAAGTCGTCAAGGCCAAGAAGTGGGGCTGGCGTTTCCTGGTATGCACTATCGAATCTGCGACGAGAACAACCAAGAAAAATTAGTCGACGTAGGTAGCAACAACAGTGGGGTAGGAGAAATTGTTCTACATGGTTCCCAATTGGACAAGTACAGTACTTATCTGTGCCGCCCAGAACTCAACCGCATAAAATTTAAAAGAGATGTCACCGAAAGTTCTTGGTGCGACAGTGGTGGTACAAAACAGTGCAGGGTCTACTATCGCACGGGGGATCGTGGTTACACTGACAGTGATACAGGGAGTCTTTGCATCGTTGGCCGCATCGGGGGCGAGGAAGGAATGCTAAAGATAAATGGAGTTCGCGTGGAGCTTGGTGAAATTGAAGCTGCATTGGTGGACGACGTGTATTCCGATAGACAAGATCAGGAACAACATCAAAGTGTCATTGTAAACGCTGCGGTGGTAGCTATGCATAAGGAATCCTCTGACAATGCTACCGAAATCGTGGCATACTGTGTATTGAGCAGTCAATGCGCCAATGAAATGGGAATCAAAAGTCTTTTTGAAGCTTCAAACGGGATTCTTTGCAGCTCTAAGCCAATGCTCACGCTGCTTCGAAGCAGATGCAAGGAGAACGTCAGGGTTGGTTGCACCCCATCTGCTTTCATCTTCGTACCGAATATTCCAATTTCGCCTACGGGAAAGCGGCAATTGGTAGCTCTACCACCTGTGGAGGAATGCACGATGCAAGAAAGTGTGGAGAAAGGCACGCCGCTACAAACTTACGGACATACCGGTCGCTTTTTGGGCGATGAAATTGCTTCTACATTGAATCTCCAGCAATGCCAGATGCCCATGCTCACAACATCGGTCTCCTTCAGTATGCTTGGAGGAGACTCTTTGGCAGCAGTCAGAATTGTTAGGGCTCTTTATGCTCGCCACCATGGCCTTCAAGACTCTCGGTATTTAGGTGGCGATTACGGCACTCTCGATGGAGCATTTTCTGCGGTTAATCTCGTCACTTCGCCAAGTTTGGGCGCATACGTCGATTTTCTCGATCGGAATGGTATCCGCGTCTCTAGCAATGACAATAAAGGCGGCGGAACTTGCCAAAGTGAAGTTTCAGCAAAACATGTAACGACAATACAAGCGGAATCATCTGGTGATAACCGAAATACCGCTGGTGTGACATCGACTGAGTCACAGCTTTACGAGGCGCTCATCATGGCAACATCCCAGGGTCATTCATCCTTGGCCATTGCGCTTTTGCAAGCAGGCGCCGATCCTAACGGGGGCGCCCATAGTGGGCGACTCGGGAAAATCGGTGACCGTCGCAAACGCAAGAAAGTATTTCGATCTGGACCTATGCACATTGCCAGTCTGAAGGGTGATGCGGATTTGGTGCGCGAGCTGCTGCGTGCCAAGGCAAAGTTCAACCTGCCCGATGCAAATGGACTCTTTCCCTTACACCTAGCCGCGACTGGCGAAAATCCCAGCCAGAAGCGACAAGCCACCGACGAAGACAAGAGAAGGTTGGATTGCGTCAAGTCTCTTTTGCAAGCCGGTTCTCCTCTCTACATGAAGGACGGCAATCGTCAGTCCTTGATTCATTGTGCTGCCAGGGCTGGAAATTACGCGCTTCTTGAGTATATCTTGCCTATTTGGAAGGCTGGTCGGGGTGAAAAAGACTTTCGCGGGAGTAGCCTAGACTGGCGCGATCATTGGGGCCGGACCGGTGTTCATTGGGCCATTCTAAATGGACACCTGGATACACTCAAATTACTCTTGAGGCACGGATGCAGTCCAGAACCAGCAGCCTTCAAGGAGAATACCAAGCGCTCCAGCATCGCACTAGAAAGTCCTTTACAACTGTGCGAGCGCTTATATGGAACCACAGAAAGTGTTGGCTTGGAGATTGCGTCAGTGCTGATGGCAAGAATAGATAACTAGTTAGGTGCACGAAAAGCAGAACGCGTTTGAGTCTAGCTGGGCGTCTGCAATTTTACTACTGTAGGATATTGCTTGCAAACTAGAGGAAGGGTGTTGGCAGTAGGCTAACTATTGCGCACGAACGAGTGCAGAGACTCTTCGAACTACTGTTTTCGAATTTTAATTCGCTCTATAATACTATTTAGTACTCTGTACCACTAGTAGCTACTAGTACTACCATGCCTGTAGTATTTGTAGTCTACTACTAGTAGTAGTAGTAGTAAAAGTGATGTTTTATCTTTAAAATTCTTTTTCGGGTGACACACAACAGTTGCCGTCTGCGAACTTACCACTCCTACCCTGGTACCTACCAGGATACCAGGTACCAGGTACTACTAGCTACTACCAGGTACCAGGTACCAGGGTACCAGGTACTGTACCTGGTACTACTGGTAGTACAGTACCAGTACCCTACTAGAACCAGGTATTTACTCTGTGTTCTGGTACCGTACCACTCCTGGTACCACTCCTGGTACCGGTACTCTAGTACCAGGTACCTGGTACTGGCACCGTACCGTAGTACTTGGTACCATGGTACTACTGTAGCTGATGAGCCGGGGACGTTCGTGAGGGAAGTTGCCGCGTCGTCGTCACTGAACTGCAAATAGCCGACAAATGTGGCAGTGGAAACACATGCGGCATTTTGCATCAGTTTGTATCGTTTGTTGCGAACAATTTGACTGCAAACTCGCCACTGACAAAACTGGACAAGAAAAACTGCCAGTCAGATGTTATGGTACCTGGTAACTTCTTTTGACGGTACCTGGTACCAGGTACCAGGTACCAGGTACTACAGTAGACCAGACTGTGGAGATTAAATAATTAATCTTTTTCGTTGCGTCATTTGCTGTCAGAACCGAACTTGTCGTCGACGGGATATACCAGTACTACTATCTACCTGGTACTACTACGGCATGAAGTACTACTGTACCAGGTACTGGAAATAGCACCAGGTACGTAGTACCGTGGTACCTGGTAGCTAAGACAAAAAACTACCAGTACTCTAAAAATAAAGAAGTTCTGTCGCCTTCGCCGGTTGAAAAGTTCGAGCAGGCAATAATACCGTACTACCAGGTACTGTAGTACCGTACCTGGTACTGATACTAGTACCAGTTACCAGGTACTATTAGCTCGCTTCTTTTCGATGACAATAAGTAGTCTTAAAATCTGACAGCAATGAAAACAGATGGTTTACCAGGTACTAGTACCTGGTACCAGGTACCAGGTTACCAGCAACGCACTGCTAAAATACTACCAGTACTGCTCTAGTACCGGTACTACTACTACTACTACTAGTAGTCGTAATACCAGTTCTACTAGTAGTAGCTTTGCTAGCTACTCGGAGTACTATCGGGATAGTAGTGGTGGTACCGGTAAAATCACAGATGACGGATATTACTGCAAAAGGCATGTATTACTGTACTGACAGACAAGCGGAGGTGCTTTTTAGAAAGCTCCGCCTTCTTTTTCTCCGTGCCCGGAAGAAGAGTGTGAGTTTCCGAAAGAGATTGATGATGAGTTTGAACAGCAATGAGATTCCCTTGCCAAAGAGGCGAACATCGACAGCGCACAATTTACTACCTGGTATAGCTGCAGCAACCAAAACACAAAAACAAAACCATCACATCAACTCATATCCAATAATACTTAATATATCAGATCAATATTTCACATTTACGTGGAAATGTGCTTTGAGACTCCACAAACAGCGAACGACAATCGCAAGCAGCAGTCAGCAGCGTTTTCAGAATGCGCAACAACGACGGCTTCGACGACGATTGATACTGCTGCTGGAAATGCCATGTCACATCCATTCAACAACAAGGGTGACGGACAGAGTACTAATACGGGTTCTACTACAAGAGAAACTACTGGCGCAGAAAGCTTTCTGCAACATTTACACCAGTGGGGGTTGGAAAAGATTCAACAGCAAAAAGAAGATGAAATAATGAACACGAACTTGAACATAGAAACCATGGACACAGCAAATGAGATTGCACATACGCTCTTTGTGCCACAAGAGCAACCTCTCGGTAGCGTCCCCGATGACTTACTTGAGGAGAATGATGCAGGACCAAGACCCTTTCGTCTGCCCATCTTTCCCGATGCTTCTACTCGTAACACCACGGTCACAGGAAACCTTCTCTATACAGAACTCCTTATGATGTACAACAAAGCTCTGGTCTACCATTTTTCGTCGGTCACTGGTGACTACGGAGAGGCCATGAAGAACTACCAAGCTGTCGATTTTGCTATCAACAAGCTTATACCTGAATTGATCATGACAGCATCAATTTCCGCAACTGCAACTCCCCAAGTAGTATATTATCAAAACCTAATGGAGTTGAGGATGCGTGTCAATAATAATATGGGACAGATCACGTATATGCTGGGTCTGGAAGATACAGCTGAAACGCACTTTGAAGCAGCTCTGGTCTTTGGCAAAGAAATGATGGTTGGCACGGAAGTTGCTTCCTCGTCCTCCAAGGCAGCTACGGTCGAACGCAAGTTGGCCACGGCAACAGTGCTGTCCAACTGGTGTCGCGTTCGATACATGAATGGAGACATTTCCGATGAGGTGCATACAGGACTGGAAAATGTCCTTCGCATCCGATCTGCCGTCTTGGGATGGAACCACCGAGATGTTGCCAGTGCGCATTACAATTTGAGTGTGGCCCAATACGCGTTGGGATATTCCGATGATGCCATTACGCATCTATTGTCGTACCTGCAAGTGGCAGCCTACGAAGCCAATCAGCCCAATGAACAAACAGAGGGGGCTGCTCCTGATGCCAATACTAGTAAGCAACAAACCCTGGATCCCATTCCAGCATTAATCTACATTCTCCTCATCAAACATGAACATAAGCATGATGAGATGTCCCAAGAACTAGTTCGTGGTCTTCGTTCGCTGCAAGAGAGACGTGCCGATGTTGGAAATCGAGGTGCAGACGTTGCATCCGTCTTGAACTTTATCGGGACTTTGCTCTTTCACCAGCAAGACTTCGAACATGCACTTTTCTTCTTTCAAGAAGGTACGAGGTCCTTTGTTTCGTTGTAAACTTGCGTATATGTGTGTGTGTGAGAGAGAGAGAGAGAAAGTATTTTTCTCTTCGATTTGTGTTTATGGCTCATCTCACCTTCTCTATTTATTCGTGCGACCGCAGAACTGAGCTTAGAAGAAAGTCTTGTCTTTGATTGCGACGAAGATGGCAGCGTCAGCGTTACTTGTAACAATCTTGGCAGAATTCTACAAGAACTGAACCGTCTCCCTGAGGCAAAACTATACTATTATCGTGCCCTCAAGTTGCACTATGGTGATCGCATTGAAGAATGGTGTTCCAGCCCCAAAGGACAAGCGTCTTGTCCCCTTGCATGGAACAGCAATCACCTTCAGGAACTCTCCGATCCAACCATTCAGCTGTACTCAGCTGTCTGGTACAACTTGGGTTTGATCCACGACAAATTGGGCTGCTACAACAAAGCGGCCAACGCCTTCCAGGTTTCTCTGGGTCTGCGTCGTGCCATGCTGGGTCCCAATCATGCCGATGTGGCCTGTCTCTTGTACAATATTGGAGTCTTACAAATGGAGCAGCAATTACTCTTGGATGCAACAACTTCATTCCGGGAAGCCCTTCGGATTCGTCAAGTTTCACCCAATTCGAGTACCAACCCTCTCAGCGATCGCCATGTGATTCAGACCCTGAAGAAATTAGCGTCATTGTACAAAGCCAAAGGCAATATTGGCGGCGCTCTTGAGGTCACGCACGAAATTCTAAACATTCAAAAGAAGTCATCCGATGTCGAATCTGATTTGCTTAGGAACAGCGAAATTGGAGCGACCATGAGAGATATTGCAGATCTCTATCATGCCGAAGGGCGGTTTGCACTTGCCACGAAGGCGGCTGAGGAAAGCATTGACATGTTTCGCAATATTCAAATCGCTACTGCAGGAACGATTGATTATGTGGCGTGCACGGAAGAACTTGTGGCTGGACTGCTCTTACTGGGCAGCATTTTTCACGAAACCTGCCGTTCTGGCATGGCTTATGAGCTTTTCCAGGAAGGTGAAGCCATGATTCGCCGGGTGTTGCGCTTCTTTCCTACTTCCAATGAATTGAATGCCATGAAAGAGGTCACACAGATGCTTGCTACTGTCCACTGCGCCCCTTTAGCGTGATTCAGTGGATTGGAACGAGTTTGTTATAGTTCTGTGATCTGGTGGTACGACTGCTTGCTGCATTTTTCTCTCAAGGCGCGCGAAACGAAAAATTTGACTAAACTTTGCTAGTGTATTTCACAGCAACGCACAAAGATGCTTTGAACAGACAACGGCTACAAAAATTTGTTAATATGTATTTGTGCCAGAAGGCGACCATTGGAATGATGCGTTAAACAACAGTGCCACCTATGGACTTTGTAAATATTTATGCATCATGCGGCACGTTGGTTCTCCACTCTGTCTGCCTTCCCGAAGGCTTTTAAACAATAATTTAAGAATATTGTTCTAGAAATACATTCCAAACTACTAGTCTACCACTAGTAGACCTAGTCTAGTAGACTGTTGCTACTGTTTACTGATAATCATTTTTTGGTACGCACAGTAGTCCATAAAAAAATTGAATGTATTCCTACTAGCTAGCTACTAGAGCAGTAGACTAGTTTAATGCGATGTGTTAAATTAGGTGTAACTCGTTTTAGGTCGTTCTTCATTAGGTTTAGGGATCTGTCCACAAACGCTTTTGAATCTCCTTTCAATCAAATTTGCTTGCAACATCATGTATCATGCCATGCATCAAGAATCCTTTAATTCACAATGTTAACATCATTGCACCTCAAACCGATACGTTCATTGCAGATTTTAACCGCAGCGTCCACGTGTAATTTACCGCTAATGCCATCGCATTTTGAGTGAAATTTTAAGAATGACATGGAAAGATCTTTTAGTCTCGGCAAAGCCTCCACCCGAAGTAAGCTCCAACAGGGCCTCATTGGAAAAGGGTCCAACTCCAACTGTCTCGGCTAGCGCTCCTCCTTCCAAGGCATCACCAAAACCCTCTACGTCTGATTTCGTGCTTCCAAAAGTGAGATCGCCAAGTCCATCTTTTCATAGCAGATCCGAAACCCCTCCTCCTAGTCGAAACAATGGGTTTCCGTCTCCGAGGGGGACACGCAAGAATACTGCATCCGATGCCAGTCCTGGCTGGGTCACTAGTGAGAAATCGGATCCCAACGAGCAGCCGGTCGCTTGTTCTCCCGTAAAAAAGTCCAGATCTGGTGCCCATAATAATAACAGGGCAGCAGCAAAGGACCACAAGCTCACAGTAAACGGTGCGAGACTACAGTATTCCAAACACTTCGTAGAAGGCATTGCTCTCATTGAGAGGGAGCGAAAAATGGATTTGTCACTTCGTTATATCCAATCCAAGCCGAAGATTGCAAAAGACAGTAGCATCAAAGTTTTCATTCGCAAACGGCCGATTACTCGACTAGAAACAGATATTGGTGACTTTGATGTGGTGCGCACAGAATCTCAATCGCCGACGTCTTCGACGGCCACAGGGGTTGTGGTCTACAACACGCTCTTGACACCTGATCAAACCGAAAAGATAGTCAAGCCTGCTATTTACGGAGGAGATGCTTGCTTTGATGAAACGATTGGCTTGAGTGAAGTCTACCAAGCATGCGGGAAACCATTGGTCGAGACCGTCAAAAGTGGAGGAATGGCAACTCTCTTAGTATTTGGACAATCGGGAACTGGAAAAGCGTATACCATGAACGCCATGGAGGAACTGTTGGTGATGGATATCTTTGATGGACTTCCTATGCATTATTTGGTCAAGGTATCTGCCGTGGTGCTCGGCGGACAGAACAGTCGAGATTTGATGGACGATGCTTTAACGACGGTTCGCATCGTGGATTACAACGATGGATCAGTTCACTTTGTTAATTCACTTTTCGTCACAGTGTCGTCTCCAGAAGAATTGATTGGAGCTATGAGTGCTGCTAAACGTCGGCTGAATAGCCCGAGGGCCAAGGACTTCATGAAGAATGATTTCAGTTGCCATGTCATCTATCGCATTGGCGTCGTGCCTCCACAGGACGCCCCCGAATGTGTCCGTCAGGGGACACTATCTATGATTCACTGTGAGGGAACTGAAAAACGACCCGAGAACCAATATGCGGACACATCTGAAATAAATGTCAGTGCATGGGCACTGAAAAAATGCCTTCGAGCAAAGGTATCCTGTGAGACTGATGATGGGAACGAACCACCCTACGACTACAGTACGCTGACACGCATTTTAAGATCTGCTCTTGAAAGTAACGATGTTGCATTGCACATACTTGCCACCATTTCACCAAAGGCTACCGACACGGAATCTACGCTGGAGACGTTGAGCTCGGTTTCCCCTCTCGTTGGTGGCTTTGCAGAAGTGATTTGCTCCAACGATCCGCAAAGCAAAACACAAACAGCAGACTCCAGTTCCGAGGAGCTTGTATATCCCAAAGCCTGGAATCATGACGCACTGAGCGAATGGTTGACGAGAAAGCATTTGATTTGCGATGACGTTTCGAGAGTAGTGCCAGGGAATATGAATGGACGACAAATCATGAAAATGACAAAATCACAACTCCAGCAAACATTTTTCTTCAAGGACAGCAATGATGGTTCTATGAAGAAGGCAGATCTACTTTATCGGTGTTTGCGTGCAGAGAATGGTAGGTGCACGGTTTCGGTCTTTGTTGTTTGATTTGCGTTTGCTGCTTTCATCTCACACCACGTATATGTTATTATATTACATTCATCGACCTTCTGTATTACTACCTTATTCAATAGATCGCGTTGCTCGTCTCAAATTGAAGCGCCAGATGGCAGCCAAGAAATCTCATTAGATGTAAAAGCACTCGACCTACTAAACAGAACATTTTGTGGAGTAGCTGAGCAACTACTGTAACTTATCGGAGTATTCCCGTAACCTTTGATGAATAGCTACACTGGCTTGTCCATGAGAAGGATGACATTGTGTCCAGGGTTCGACGTTTGTGGGACACAAGTTGCCCGGCTGGCGTGAGTCATCATACCCAACCGTACGAATTTTTGACCAGACCAACAGCTATCACTGGTAGCTACAGTAGTAGTCTACTTGAGTACTGTACTTACGTAGGGGGCCAGTGAAAAAGGTGTACTTGGGTGTACTTTTTTGGTGTACCAGTGAAAAAGGTGTACTAATTCTAACCCTAAACGGTGAAAAAGGTGTACTTTTTTCTTTAACCAAAATAAAATGCTTTTACCAAAATAAAATGCTTTTACCAAAATAAAATGCTTTTACCAAAGTAATAGTTTGACACTTGTTGAATCTTTTACCTATGTAATATGCTTTTACCCAAGTAAAAGTTTAAATGCAGACACTACTTTTAGTAACTGCATAAAATGAACTTTACCACCAAAGTCAGCACTTGTGCACCACCACTTGTTTTTGTACTTGTTGCTTCTTGGCTGCGCGCTTGTTGTTATGACCATTGTTTAATGATTGTCTTTGAAATCACAAAAGAAACAAAAGATAAAAAGTGACACTGTTTTAATTGATGATGATAATTTGATGAGTTTAACAAAGTAATGTTAAGCTTTTCAAATTTGTGAGCAATGTCATGCCGCCGCACCTTTCCAGAGAATGCTAACAAGAACTGATCAGATTCTTGCTAGTAATACAGAA
>Ga0210036_1002733_pt1 | contig 18279 bp, 17 predicted proteins | sample CryGeymeta201515_FD_185469 | JGI IMG/M metagenome (GOLD analysis project Ga0210036, IMG submission 185469) | Groundwater microbial communities from Crystal Geyser aquifers in Utah, USA - Crystal Geyser metaG 2015-15 (SPAdes) (version 2) | ecosystem: Environmental > Aquatic > Deep subsurface >...
TAGACGCCAACGCACGCATCCAACTATTCGTTGTAGCCTTCAGGCTCTTGTTTATAGCCGCACAGGAATGCCGCGCTCAGCCATGCGTGCCTTGGCCTGCGCCACGGTGAATTCGCCGTAGTGGAAGATGCTGGCGGCCAGCACCGCATCGGCACGCCCAAGTTGAATGCCGTCGGCCAAGTGGTCCAGCGTGCCAACACCGCCCGATGCGATCACCGGCACGCTGATGGCGTCGCTGACCGCGCGGGTCAAGTCCAGATCAAAACCCGCTTTGGTGCCGTCGCGATCCATGCTGGTGAGCAAAATCTCCCCCGCACCCAAGTCGGCCATGTGCGTGGCCCAGGCCACCGCGTCCAGCCCGGTATTTTTGCGTCCGCCATGGCTATACACATCCCAGCCCGCGCCCAGTGGTTGGCCTTGGGCATCCAGCCGCTGCAAGTCAGCCCCCACCCGCCGCTTGGCATCAATGGCCACCACAATGCACTGCGCGCCGTATTTGCCCGATGCGTCACGAATCACCTGCGGGTTGGCAATGGCGGCCGAGTTGAAACTGGTTTTGTCGGCCCCGGCGTTAAGCAGTCGGCGCACATCGTCCACGCTGCGCACGCCACCACCCACGGTGAGCGGAATGAACACCTGGCTGGCAACGGCCTCGATGATGTGCAAAATCAGATCACGCCCATCGCTGGTGGCGGTGATGTCCAAAAAGGTGAGTTCGTCAGCGCCTTGTTCGTTGTAACGCGCAGCAATTTCCACCGGGTCACCGGCGTCGCGCAGTTCGACAAAATTAACGCCTTTGACGACGCGACCACCGGTCACATCCAGGCAGGGGATGATTCTTTTTGCAAGCATGGGGGAATTGTAGATGTGGGCTTGCCTGTTGCGCCGGTTTGCTGACGGCCCCAATGCAGCAGGATGAATCAGTCGCAAATGCCCTGCATCTGTTCAGCTAGGCAACTCGCCAACCCATGCGTTTTCTGCACCTTGATTTTTGGATTCGTTGATGAACACAAACCAAGCAAAAATGGACGGGTTCGGGACAGGCTTTGAAGTGTCAACAAAACGGCCGTTTGATGGACTGAACTTTCACGATGAAATCTGGCTTTTATCGGTCGGCAATAGACCCGTTACCGACAGACAAATTTCCAGATAGCAGTCATCCAAATCATCTGTGTTGATGCCATAACGAAAGCAGCTAAGCGACCCAACCTCCGACCGAGAGCTGAACGAAGTAGAGAAGGACGGATGAAAAAAGAGGAAAGTGGATCGTGCAGATTGGATCCGACTTCCGCTTGAGCGAGGGGCGTTGGTATCTACATGAAAAGGAGAAGACGAACATGGGCATCACCCTTGGGGTACATGACAACTCATGGAGAGCTATTCGATTTTGCATCCACCACTGGTGCGTCAATTTCGCCTCCAGGCAGGGACACGGGGACTGCTAATTTTTCGAAAAGGCTGATCAGATCATCTAGTGCGGTTGGTATATCTGGAAATTCGAATAGTTCTTGATGGATGCGTCGACCTAGCTTTTCCGCACATCGCAGTGCCGCTCGCTCGCACCATTCGTCCGATGTGTGCCAGACAGCCCAGATGCGGAGGTCCGGTACGATAGTCCGATAGGTGTCAAAGCGATCCTTCAGTTTATCGCTCCATCCAATCTTGATTCGAGAAATGCCAGAATATGAGGGAATTTCGATGAAATAAACACCAGAGGTAGCCGTCAGTTGGGTTTTCCTGCCAGGCGGGATTCGATTGTTCTTTTCGTTCTCTATGATGTTCCTCAGCTTCGTTGCGTCCTCGGCTGAAAGGTAATTTGGCTTGTTGGATCCTGTTCCCAATTGGAAAGGTACGAATCCCCGGCGTTCTACTGTCTTGCGCATAGACGCCTGTGAGTAACCTAGTTCGTCTGCAAGGTTCTTCAACGAAACTGACTTCGCGTCGTCTGTATTAGCGACCAGAGTCGAGTCTGTCATTGACATTCATTTTCCCCTTATTCAGCCTGTGCACTTTTCAGAATACATGTTTTGAGAAGCGTGATGACAAATGGCTCTTTCGTTGCTGCACGCCTCAATGTAGGAAGAGACGCCCGTGTCTCCCTAACATCGGGGTTGTCGCCCTAACATCAGACCAGAAAAGCTCTTGAGTTCCGAATGGAATAAGGGTTACAGAAGATTTTCGTTTTACGTCAATGGTCATAACAACTCCAGAAATGCCAACACACTGGTTTTACGTTAACTCTGTTGCAGCGTTAGTTGCATCAAAGGTTCAGTTTGACTATAGCTCACTGGACAACCCGTCTGAATGACAGCCACCGCTGCACCGGAGCCAGTGGCATCACCTCCAATAAATCACCGCCACCTGACACAAGCCGTATCGCATAAATTACCCAGCCAACCAAATCGTATCAACCAACAGCGGCAATCTGACGGGCATTTCCGCCAAGCCAATGACATCCATCAGCTGATGCCGTCACCCCGTCATCGTCCTGACCAACAAGCCTGATTCCATTTCCATATCAATGCGACATGGTGTTGCTTCGCCTTGCCGTGCTACAGCACTGTCTGCGGCTTCGCGCCTAATGTCGCATCGATCTGGAAACGGAATGACTGCACCTCAAACCCGCTTTGTGCCTGCATCCCCGTTTTCCCGCGCCCACAAGGGTTTGCCAACACGGGCGATGTGCGCGAGCAAATCAGGGTTGTCAATATGCGAGATCAGGGACAGATCAATTGCCCAAGGAAGACTCAGATCATCCAGCGCCGTTTCAATGCGCGTGAGATCCTTGAATGTCAACTCAGGGCCCTCCAGGGTGAGGTCGATGTCCGAGCCGTTTCGGTAGTTGCCTTTGGCGCGGGAGCCGTAGACGATAGCGCGTTCGACAAGTGCGTTTTGCGCCAACACGCCCCTCAGCAAACCCAGTGCGCGTGGCGATAAGCCGAACTCGGAAGGCTCTGGCGCATAGGCCCCGGCGTTGTCGGAGCCAGCCGTGTCAAGCGTCTGCACGTCCTGCAATCTCCAGCATTTTTCCCTCAAACTGCGTGAACAGCTGCGCATAGCGATCTGTAATCACCTGCGTCAGCTGATTGGCAACTTCCAGGTTATAGGTGTGTACCGACAAGTTGCGTCCTTCAATCATGGCCATCCAACCCTCGCCGTCCAGAATCAACTCGGCTGCAAAGGCGGCGCGGGTGGAGTCGCGTGAGGCCAAAATTTGTGTGTTGCCCAGGCTGCGCAGGTAATCTTTCATGACCTTCCACGCCATTTCATGGGTGAACTCAAACGCGTGGATCAGGCCTTGTTGCTCCAGTTCGCTCAAGTCACGGGTGCGACGCAGTGCGACGGCCTTGGCTAGTTGGCGCAGCGCTGCGCTGAAACTCTGCAAGCGTTGCTTCCAGCGTACGTCGTCCTTGGAAGACTCAGTCATGACGCATCAGCCGTTGAGCGCGTCTGCCCGCGCTTGCGCGGCTTCAAAATCAAGGTCGCCGCTGTAGATGGCGCGGCCGCAGATGACGCCTTCGATGCCTTCGTCTTCTACCGCACACAGGGCTTCAATGTCGGCCATGTTGGAGAGGCCGCCAGAGGCGATCACCGGAATGGTCAAGGCTTGGGCCAGGCGCACGGTGGCATCAATGTTGATGCCGCTGAGCATGCCGTCGCGGCCAATGTCGGTGTAGATGATGGATTCAACACCGTAGTCTTCAAACTTTTTGCCCAGGTCTACCACGTCGTGGCGGGTGAGTTTGCTCCAGCCATCGGTGGCCACCTTGCCGTCTTTGGCATCCAGGCCAACAATGATGTGGCCGCCAAAAGCAGTGCAGGCGTCTTGCAAAAAGCCGGGGTTTTTAACCGCGGCGGTGCCAATGATGACGTAGCGCAGGCCGGCATCGAGGTAACGCTCGATGGTGTCGAGGTCACGAATACCTCCACCCAACTGCACGTCAACCTCGCTGCCGATGTCTTTGAGAATTTTGCGGATAGCGGCCTCGTTCTTTGGCTGCCCGGCAAACGCGCCGTTCAAATCCACCAGGTGCACGCGCCTGGCGCCTTTGGTCACCCAACTGCGTGCCATCACGGCAGGCGCTTCACTGAAGGTGGTGGAAAGGGTCATGTCGCCTTGTTGCAGGCGCACGCAATGGCCATCTTTGAGATCGATCGCAGGAATTAAAAGCATGATGCTCGGCAGGGGAGGTAAAAGAAACGGGAAAAAGAAAACGTCAGAATCAATGGCCGCCAACCGGCCGTGGGGCAGGCCTTGAATGCCATTCAGGTGAGAGAGCGGTGGCAGAACACATCGGGTGAACGGACTGAATCAGGGGTTCCAGTGGAGGAAGTTGCGGTAAAGGCTCAGGCCGTGTTCAGAACTTTTTTCGGGGTGAAATTGAGTGGCAAAAATATTATCACGCGCAATGGCACTGGAGAAGCGTTGGCCGTAATCGGTTTCCCCTACGCTGTGGCGCGCATCCGACGGTTTGGCGTAAAAGCTGTGCACAAAATAAAAGTAGCTGCCGTCGGGCACCTCGCCCCACACCGGGTGCGCTGCACCACCATGGTGGGCACGCCAGACCTGGTTCCAGCCCATTTGCGGCACCTTGAAACGGCTGCCATCTTCTTGCAAGCGCCCAGCCAGCTCAAACTTAAGCACCTCGCCGTGGATCAGCCCCAAGCCGGGGGTGTTGCCCTCGGCGCTGTGGTCTAGCAGCATCTGCATGCCCACGCAGACGCCAAATAGGGGCTTGCTGGCCGCAGCTTCCAGCACCGATGCCTGCAAGCCAGATTCGCGCAGCTCACGCATGCAGTCGGGCATGGCGCCCTGGCCGGGCAGCACAATGCGTTCGGCAGCGCGCACCACCTCGGGGTCTTGGGTGATCACCACGCTGAAGCCCGAACCGGCCGCCGCCGCTTGCACCGCCTGTGACACCGAGCGCAGGTTGCCCATGCCGTAATCGACTACTGCCACGGTTTTCTGCCGACTTGTTTTCACTATCACATTCATAGCTGCTTGCGCTTGTAATACCTGGGCTAGAGGCCAATTTGTTATATAAAACTACAAGGAACCCTTGGTTGACGGGATTTGCCCTGCCGCACGCGGGTCGAGCTCCAGCGCGGCGCGCAGGGCGCGGGCAAAGGCCTTGAACACGGTCTCGCACTGGTGGTGGGCGTTTTCGCCTTTGAGGTTGTCGATGTGCAAGGTGACCAGGGCGTGGTTGGCAAAGCCTTGAAAGAATTCGTGCACCAGCTGGGCATCCAGCGTGCCGATCATGCTGGCCTTGAAAGGCACGTCCATCACCAGGCCAGGGCGGCCAGAAAAATCGATCACGACACGGCTCAGGGCTTCGTCCAGCGGCACATAGGCATGGCCGTAGCGGCGGATGCCTTTTTTGTCGCCCACCGCTTTGTACACCGCCTGCCCCAGGGTGATGCCCACGTCTTCCACCGTGTGGTGGCCGTCAATGTGCAGATCGCCCTCAGCATCAACGTCCAGGTCGATCAGGCCATGGCGGGCAATCTGGTCGAGCATGTGGTCAAAAAAACCAATGCCGGTGTGCAGGCGCGAGACGCCCGTGCCATCCAGATTGACGCGCACGGTGACGTGGGTCTCTGCGGTGTTGCGCACCACCTCGGCGCTGCGGGGTGCGTGCGTGGTGTGGCTGTCGGGCAATTCGGTGAGGGCAAAGTTTGTCATAAAGAAGCTTCCAAAGCGGCCAACATCTGGCGGTTTTCATCAAAGGTGCCCACCGTCAGGCGCAGGCACTGGGTGAGCAGTGGGTGCATTTTAGAAACGTTCTTCACCAGCACCCCACGCGCGGCCATGCCGTCAAAGGTTTTTTGCGCGTCGGGCACGCGCACCAGCAGCATGTTGGCCTGGCTGGGGTAAGCGTGCACCTGCGGCAGCTTGGCCAATGCCTCAAAAATAAGAGCACGTTGCGCACAAATATCAAGGGCTTGAAGCTCAAAAACCTCTTGATGTTCAAGCGCAAACAGGGCTGCTTCACAGTTCAGCACGCTGACGTTGTAGGGCGGGCGCACCTTGTCAATTTCTGCCACCAAGGCCGCGCGGCCCATCAGGTAGCCCAGGCGGATACCGGCCAGGCCAAACTTGCTCAGGGTACGCAGCAGCAGCACGTGGTGGTGACTTGGCAAGCGATCCAGGTAGCTCTTGCCAGCAAACGGTTGGTAGGCCTCGTCAATCACCACCAGACCGCCCTGCTGGCCGGCCGCGTTGATGATGCGCTCGATGGCTGCATCGTTCCACAGGTTGGCACTGGGGTTGTTCGGGTAGGCCAGGTAGGTGATGGCCGGGCGGTGCTGCGCCATGGCCGCCAGCATGGCCGCAAGGTCCAGCTCAAAGTCTGCGGTGAGCGGCACGCCGACAAAATCAAGCCCCTGCAGTTGCGCGCTCATGGCGTACATCACAAAACCCGGCTCCGGGGCCAGCACCACGGCATTTTTAAAGCCATTGGCGGCACTGGGCGGCACGGCACAGGCCAGCGCCAGCAGGCTGATGAGCTCGTCTGAGCCATTGCCCAGCATCAGCGCAAACCCGTCGGGCACCGGTGCGTAGCGCTGCAAGGCCGCCCGCAGGTCCTGGATGCGGTCACCTGGATAGCGGTTAAGCGCCAAAGCACCCAAACGCTGGCCCAGTTCGGCTTGCAGCTCGGGCGGCAAGCGATGCGGGTTTTCCATGGCATCAAGTTTGACCAGGCCTTGCGCAGGCTGCACGGTGTAAGCGTGCATGGCCTGCACATCGGGGCGGATGCGTTGCATCAGAGCGTATGGCAGATCAGTCATGCGATGAATTGAGGGCTCGTAAAGTAATAAGTTGTGCATTTTGACAGTCAAATTTGAGATGCAGTGCTAGGCGCAAAACGCGCCGTTTAGCTCTGCTAAACAAGCGATTTGCAACAACGCAATGCACTCAAAGATGGCTAGGCAAAAGTACAAGTTATTGCTTTGCGAGCCCTTAGCGGTCAAACAGGGCGGGCACAACGTTGGGCACCTGCGCCAAAGCTGCTTTGAATTTTGCAGCAGAAGCACGCGCTGCACGCTCATTGAGGTACTGCTCGGTCGCCAAGGCTGAAACCTTTTCTGCCACCGCAGAAGCGATGAATTGGTTCATGGATACTTGATCTTGTTTGGCCATGCCCCTGGCCATCTGATGCAGGGAGTCAGGCAAGCGAATACTGAGCGCACTCATAGAGGTTCCTCCAATAAATTCAATAATTCACGCGGGGTTTGTACCTGAACACCAAGTTTCAAAGAAGGTTTGAAATCTGACACATTCCAAGTCACGATTTGCGCCTGTGCCTTGACCGCGAGTTCCAGCACAAAATCATCTCCCGGGTCTTTCAGCATAGGCCGCCAAAGATAATGAATCTTGTGATGCTCAGCTTGCGCGCAAATGAAATCAATCACATCGTCAATTTGCTGGGAAGACAAAGCCAACATACCGCGCTTCAATACCGACTCATATTCCGCCACCAGGGGCGCAGACACATGCAGCTGGAACCGCCTCTCATCAACCATCGACAACAAACGGAACGACGCACCCTTGGAAGACCGCAGTGCAGTGACCAACACATTCGTGTCCAAAACAATTTGAGGTTTCATTTTGGTATTGTATGCAATACCATTCATTTCGATACCTGATAAACAACCAGGGTTGGTCAAGAGGCATATCTCAAGCAACAAAACAACGTCTAAATTTCAATTTTGGAACCCAGCTCCACCACCGCGTTGCTGGGCAGTTTAAGGAAGTCGGCCGCGCCGCTGGCGTTCAGGTGCATTTGGGCAAAGAGCTTTTCGCGCCACGGAGCCATGCCACTGTCAATGGTGGGCACCACCGTGTCACGGCTTAAAAAATAGCTGGTGGTCATGGGGTCAATTTCGCAGCCACGGCCTTTCATGTGCGTCAAGGCTTTAGGCAAGTCGGGGTCGTTTTTAAAGCCATAGTTCACCACCACCTGCCAACAGTCGTGGCCTAGCGACTCGATGCTCAGGCGCTTGTCCATGCCAATCCAGGGAATTTCCTGGTTGAGCACCGTGACAAACAGGTTGATCTCATGCAGCACCTTGTTGTGTTTGAGGTTGTGCAGCAAGGCGTTGGGCACGGTGCCCGGTGCAGCGGTCAAAAACACCGCCGTGCCGGCCACCCGGGTAGGCGGGCTGACAAACACCGCTTCCAGAAAGCTTGCCAAATCAATGGCATCCGCCTGCAGCTTCTGGTTCAGCAAACGCCGACCATCTTTCCAGGCCATCATCAGCGTGAACACACACCAGGCAATCAGCAGCGGAAACCAGCCGCCCTCCACCAGTTTGAGCATGTTGGAAGAAAAGAACGCCACGTCAACTACAAAAAACACACTGGTGGCGGCCACGCACAACCACAGCGGGTAATGCCAGGCGTAGCGGATGACAAAAAACGTCAGCACGGTGGTGATCAGCATGTCCAGCGTGACCGCAATGCCGTAAGCGGCGGCCAGGTTGCTGGAGGTTTTGAACAGCGCCACCGCCAGCACAATCAGCACAAACAAGCCCCAATTGACAAAGGGCATGAAGATTTGCCCCGTCTCTTTGATGCTGGTGTGCAACACCTGAAAACGCGGCAAATAACCCAGTTGTATGACTTGTTTGGTGACTGAAAAAGCGCCGGTGATCAAGGCCTGCGAGGCAATCACCGTAGCCAGTGTGGCCAGCCCCACCAGAGGCAGCAAGGCCCAGCTGGGAGCCATCATGAAAAACGGGTTTTTGACCGCCACCGGGTTGCTGAGCAAGAGCGCACCCTGGCCAAAATAATTCAGGGTCAGGGCTGGCATCACCACGCAAAACCAGGCCATGCGGATCGGTTTTTTGCCAAAATGCCCCATGTCGGCGTAAAGCGCCTCACCGCCGGTCACGCACAGCACCACCGCCCCCAAAATCACAAAGGTCACGCCCGGATTCGCCCACATGAAACCCAGCGCGTAATGCGGGCTCAGCGCCCACAGAATCTCGGGGTTGTGCACGATGTGTGACACCCCCAGCACCGCGATGCAGGCAAACCAGATCAGGGTGATGGGACCAAAAAATTTGCCAATGTCAGCCGTGCCGCGCTTTTGCACCGCAAACAGGCCAAACAAAATGACCACGGTAAGCGGTATCACCAGCCGCTTGAAGTTGGGCGACACCACCTCCAGCCCCTCCACCGCCGACAGCACTGAAATGGCCGGTGTGATCACCCCATCGCCATAAAACAGGCAGGTGCCAAAAATGCCCACATACAACAGCACGCGGCGCAACGCAGGCTTGTCTTTAACCGACTGCGAAGCCAGGGCCAGCATGGCCACCAGACCGCCCTCCCCATTGTTGTCGGCACGCAGCACCAGGCTGACGTACTTGACTGAAATGATGACGGTGAGGGTCCAAAAAAAGATCGACAACACGCCCATGACGTTGTCGGTGGTGAACGGCACATGACCCGAGCCAAAGACTTCTTTGACGGCGTACAGCACGCTGGTGCCGATGTCGCCGTAGACCACACCAATGGCACCCAGAACGAGTGCGCGAAGCGACGATTGAGAGGTTGCCAAAAGCCTTCCAGCGTCAACGAACCGCCGGACTCCGTGTCATGAGGGAACGCTATTTTGCGTCAGAAACACCGCTTATTCGATTTCCTGATCTTCCGGGTCGGTGGCTTCAAGTTCGTAGCTGGCCGCGAGCATGGCCAGGCGTCCGATCACGCCGTACATGTAGAAGCGGTTGGGCGCACTGACACCGGGTTTGATGCCGGGTTGCGGCAACTGAGTGCTGTGCTCGAACGCCAGCGGCACATAGCCCGCGCCTGGTGCATTGAGGTTTTCATCCATGGCGCGTCCGGCGTGCACGCGGTAGAAACCACCCACCACATAACGGTCCATCATGTAGATCACTGGTTCGGCCACAGCGTCATTGACGCGTTCTTGAGTCTGCACCCCTTCCTGCACCATGAAATCATGTGTAGACAAAGGTGTCTTACGGCCTTTTGAAAGCGTCTGGATGCGCTCTTGCAGCGCCTGCATGTCTTTGGCGTCGCGCACGGTGACGATACCCAGCTCATGGGTGCCGTGGTCGGCCTTGACCACCACAAAGGGTTTTTCCTTAATGCCGTACTCTTTGTATTTGCGCTTGACGCGCGACAGCACTACCTCCACCTGGTTTTGCAGGCACGCCAGGCCAGTGCTTTCATTCAGGTTGACGTTTTCGCAGCGGTCAAACAGCGGGTAAGTCAGCCACGGGTCTACCCCCAGCAGCTTGCCCAGGCGCTTGGCCACTTCTTCATAGCACCTGAAGTGCGTGCTCTTGCGCCGGGTCGACCAGCCCGCGTGCAGGGGGGGTAAAAGGTATTGCTCGTAGATTTCTTCCAGAATGCCGGGCACACCCGCGCTCAGGTCGTTGTTGAGCAAAATGGTGCAAGGGTCAAAGTCTTTGAGCCCCAAGCGACGCTTGCCACGAATCACCGGCTCCAGCGTCAAAGTTTCACCGCTTTGCAGCTCGTAGGTGGTGTTTTTCTTGAGGGCCGGGTCAATCGAGCCCAGGCGCACATTGAGCCCAGCCATGTTGAAAATACGCTGCAATTGCGCCAGGTTGGCCAGGTAAAAACTGCTGGGCGTGCCGTTTTCCGGGATCACCAGCAGGTTGCGCGCCTCGGGGCAAATTTTTTCTATGGCCGCCATGGCCGCTTGCACCGCCAGAGGCAGCATTTGCGGGGTCAGGTTGTTCCAGCCGCTGGGAAACAGGTTGGTGTCGACCGGAGCCAGCTTGAAGCCGGCATTGCGCACATCCACCGAACTGTAAAACGGCGGCGTGTGCTCCATCCATTCCAGGCGAAACCAGCGCTCAATGGCCGGCATGGAGTCCAGAACCCGCTGCTCCAGCTCGTTGATGGGCCCGGTCAGGGCAGTGACGAGATGCGGAACCATAAATGCCTTTTTAAAAATTTCAGATAAACAACCGTGCCAGCGCTACTTGCCGCCTTCGGCAAGCCAGCGCAGCAGCACAGTGGCTGTTGCGGCGCTGATGCGTTCGTGGGCATCAATGTGCTCCAGGGGCTCACCCGTGCGGTACTTGACAACTTTTTCGGACAAACCAGCTTCATCGCCTTGGTACTTGGACATTTTGGCCGCCAAAAGTTCAAAACTTGGCGCTTCACCACGCGGGTTGACACCGTGGCAATTGACACAGCCGTATTCTGTGGCGAGTGGCGCGCTGGCTTGCGCGAGCGCAGTCATGCCCAGGCTGAGCGCCAGCACACATGCCGATTGCAATTTGATATACGCCATTTCCATCCCCTTTTAAACCTGAAAACCCTCAATTAACGTGAAACAACGCCCACAGCCGACAAGAATGGCGGGTTGAAACCCGCCCTACGCAGGGCACGCATGTTTCATGCTTTGGGGTGACCTTGTTGACCATGGACGTTAGGCAGCTTCGATTCTGCATCAGATGCGCACTTCGCCAGCGCCCAGCACCACATATTTCAACGAGGTCAGGCCTTCGATGCCGACCGGTCCACGGGCGTGAAACTTGTCGGTAGAGATGCCAATCTCTGCCCCCAGACCATATTCAAAGCCATCGGCAAAGCGGGTGCTGGCATTCACCATGACGCTGCTTGAATCCACCTCGCGCAGGAACTGCTGCGCATGCATGTGGTCACGGGTCAGAATGGCATCGGTGTGGTGCGACGAATACTGGTTGATGTGCGCAATGGCCTCGTCCACCCCAGCCACCACCTTGATGCTGATGATCGGCGCCAGGTACTCTTCATACCAATCTGCCTCTTGCGCTGACACCAAAACAGGTGCGTTATTTGCTACACTTTCAATAGCTACTTGCGCTTGATTAACAAGGGCTAGAGGCCAATTTTCCTTAAGAATTTGAAGTGCCTCGGCATCGCAGCGCATCTCCACCCCTTTGGTGGCGTAAATCTGGCCGATCTGCGGCAAAAACTGCGCCGCCACACCACGCGCCACCAGCAGGCTCTCGGTGGCGTTGCACGGGCTGTATTTGTTGGTTTTGGCGTTGTCGGCCACGCGCACCGCCATGGCCAGGTCGCACGGGTCGTCCACGTAGGTGTGGCAATTGCCGTCCAGGTGTTTGATGACCGGCACTTTGGCACCAGCGCTGATGCGCTCGATCAGCCCCTTGCCACCGCGCGGAATGATCACGTCCACATACTGCGGCATGGCAATCAGTTGCCCCACCACGGCGCGGTCGGTGGTTTGCACCAGTTGCACCGCGTGCTCAGGCAAACCGCTCATCAGCAGCGCCTGCTGCACCAGTTTGGCTAGCGCCTTGTTGGAGTCAATGGCCTCGGAACCACCGCGCAAAATACAGGCGTTGCCACTTTTGATGCTCAAGGACGCGGCCTCAATCGTCACGTTCGGGCGGCTCTCAAAGATCATGCCAAAGACGCCAATCGGCACGCGCATTTGCCCGACGCGAATGCCGCTCGGTTGTTCTTTCATGCCGATGATTTCGCCAATCACATCGGCCATAGCGGCCAACTGTTCGCAGCCTTGGGCGCAGGTTTCGATCACCTTGGGGGTCAATTTAAGCCGATCCACCAGCGGCGCTGCCAGACCGGCTTCGATCGCGCGTTGAATGTCTTTGGCGTTGTCAAGCTGCAGCGCGTCCACGTTGGCGCGCAGCAATTCAGCCAGTTTTTTTAACGCTTTGTTTTTAATAGCTGCAGACGCTTTAGCCATAAGGGCTGAGGCCTGTTTTGCCTGCAAGCCCAAGGTTTGTGCGAGGGTGCTGAGGTCAGATGTATTCATAGGGAAAAAGCTTTGGATTTCATTTTGAAAAGCCAATCGAACCGCTCTATAGCCTTGGCACGAGCGTTGTTCAAAACCAAGACCAAGCGAAGCATATATTCTGCATATTCATGTGCAAATGCGTGTGCCAATGCATGTGCCAATGCGTGTGCCAATGCATGGCGCACACTGCGCTGCAGAGCCCACGCCTGAGCCGTCATATAACCGTGCCGCTCTAAAAGCTTGAGAATTTTCAAAAACGCTGCATCTTCGGCCGGCTCTCGCAAAACATCCGTTGCAAACTGCCGCAGCACATGATGACCCTTGGCGTCCTGCAATTTAACGTGAAACAACGCCCACAGCCGACAAAAATGGCGTGTCGTAGGGCCGACTTCAGTCGGCCATGGCGGGTTGAAACCCGCCCTACGCAGGGCACGCATGTTGCATACTTTGGGGTGTCCTTGTTGAACATGGACGTTAGTAAATCGCATCACAAATGGATTTAACAAGCGCAATAAATCTGCGACAGGTGAATCCATTTGCGCTTCAGTCAACTGCGCAGACCTCTCATTGAATGCCGTCATCCTGATGCTCGCGTGGCGTTCACATTGCGCAAACGCAACATCCAGGGGCAAGCTCATAGCCAAACTCCCTGCTCACGAGCCACATGGTAAATGGGCAAATTTAACCGGCCAGTGTTTACCACCACATCAATTTTTTGATCGCCAAGTTGTTGACAAAGATCGGCTGCCAAATGCATTTCACGCCCAAAGGCTTCTCTGGGCTCACATGCAGTCTCAATGTACAAATCAATATCCCCGCCGCGCTTGTTGTCGTCGACGCGCGAGCCAAAAAGCTGCGGGCGAACGCCAAAGTAGCGTAACGATGCCTCACGGATAACAAGGTGTTCTTCAGGTGTAAGGCGCATGACGGGTATTTTGGCAGAAATAGGATGCCCCCCGATCAACACCATCCACACCCAACAGACCCCTCAAACTGCATAAAGCCATCAAACACTTGACATAGCGCGCCCCCCGAGAATTCATCACGTAATCTGGGAGGATGCGCAACGATCGTGTTGAACACACCCATTTTGCGTTCATATAAAAAGGTAAAGAAATGGGTTTTCAATTCAAGACTTTAAGTTTGTCCGTGCTGGCTACTGCTGCATTGGTCGCTTGCGGGGGTGGTGGTGATGGTGATGGTGATGCGGGCGTTGCGCGAGCACCCGCCTAACCTGTTGCGCAAGGCGTCACCGCTACATTGGCCGCGCTGGGCAATCCACCTGCTGTCACGGCCGCCATCACCACCAGCACCGCCTATGACCTGGTGGCTGCCATTGGCGACACCTGGCGTTGCAAGGCAATAAATACGGATTAGAAAAACATCTCCCGCCATGGCGGAAAAATCTATATAAATTCGGAAAAACGAAACAAATCAATTGAAACTTCAATTCATCCTTTAATTTCGCCGAAACGAAACTATGTCAAGAAAACTCCCTAATCATGTGGCCTGTGCGAGCGCTGTAGTACGTACGCTGCCCGACCTTGGTAAGGTGGGTGAGAAACCAGCGGGCACAAAACCGCTTGCGCATTGACGATACTGCGGCGCTGTGCGGGGTGTCGGGTGACTTGTTGTCTCGGCTTGAAAACGGCAAATCTGTCACCACCGAAAAGCTCTTGGCCGTGCTGCAAAGCCTTGGCTTGCGCATGCTGATCGTGCCAGCGGGGGACGTGCCGTGGATTGAAGCTGCATTAAGTGAACACCGTGCCACCTTGGACGCACAAACACAACCCGACCCCTCGAAGCCCTGAGATGAACGACTACGCGCTGCACATTTATGCCGGTTTTGCGCTGGTGGGCACCTTGACGCTTGAGCCGCAAGCCAACACCTTCGCGCTAACCTATGACGCAGCCTGGCGCAAGCGTCCAGACCGTTTTGCACTGTCGCCGCATTTGCCCATGTCTGCGCCTGCGTCTTCAGCCACCATCAGGCGTTTTCTCGAAAACCTGCTACCAGAGGGACGCGCGCTGGACGTGGCCTCGGTGTACGCCAACATCCCAAAAAGCAACATCTTTGCGTTGGTGCGTTTTTTAGGTCAAGAGACCACGGGCGCGTTGAGCTTTTTGCCCTTTGGGCAAACACCACAAACCTTGGCACCAAGTCACAGAGCCATTCCACTGAACGAACTTCAGGAGCGCATCAACACACGCCAACAAGTGCCCTTCTCGGTTTGGGATGGCAAGGTTCGCATGTCGGTGGCGGGCTACCAAGACAAGTTGCTGGTGCAATGGGATCATGGGCAGATTTTTTTGGCGAATGGGTCGCTGGCCTCGACCCACATTCTCAAGCCCGAGCCGCTCAGCCCCAAGATGCCCTTCATGGTGGCCAACGAGCATTTTTGTATGCAACTGATGCGGCGCATCAGCCTAAGGCGCTACGCTCAAAACTGGGTGGCCGTGAATGAAATTGTGCGCGTACCTGCCCCGGTTCTGCTGATTCGACGCTTTGACCGCACGCCTGCGCCACAGGGTGTCGCACGGCATCACATCATCGATGCCTGCCAGGCGCTTGACATGAATGCAGATGCCAAATACGAGCGTAACTTTGGCAACGGCAAAGACGTGCAGCATATCCGCGACGGGGTCAGCTTTGCTCGCCTGCTGGCCGTGCGTGAGCGTTTGGAAGTGCCTGCTGTGGGGGTGCAAAAGTTGGTGTTCTGGGTCATCAGCACGCTCTTGCTGGGCAACAGCGATGCCCATGGCAAGAACATTTCTTTTTACATGCGCCAGGCCGGGCTGGAGGTGGCAGAGCTTTATGACTTGGTCAGCATGGTGCAATACGATCCCACAAGCCTTGAGCATGATCTGGCCATGGCCTTTGGCGATGAATTCAGCCTGAACGGCATAGGGGTCCATGCCTTGGCCGATTTTTGCGTCCGCTGCGGCATACCCCGCACCTTTTTTGCCAGAGAGCTCGCTGCCGTCTGCACGCTGGCAGGTGAACAAGCCAAGGAACAAGCTCTGGATGGTGTGTACCAAGGCGGCGAGCGCGACTTTGTGCGTGGCATCGCGGCGTTGGTGGAAGCGCGCGCCAAAGCTTTGCTGACATTGGCAACAGAAATCCCCAAATTCAGAAGCAACGCTTTTTAACCGAGATTGTTCATTGGGGTTTGAGATGATGGCGAACAGGTTTGTGAGGCAGTATGCAAGGCTGTGAGGCGTTCATAGCAGAGCTATGGACACCGAACAGACGCACAAAATGACCGCAAAGCGGCCGTCAGCACTCAAACAGGTGCGAAGCACCGCCCAATGGACAATCTCGGTTTAAACCAACCCGGCTATGATTCGCGCCCTTCTCGCAAGTTCTCCCGCCTCATGTCCTCCCCCTCCCCTAACGCTGGTCTGAACCTGGCCCAGCAAGAAGCTGTGAACTACATGCACGGCCCATGCCTGGTGCTGGCGGGGGCGGGTTCAGGCAAAACACGCGTCATCACGCACAAAATTGGTCGGCTGATACAAGCCGGGATGCCGGCCAAGCGCATTTTTGCCATCACCTTCACCAACAAGGCGGCCACCGAGATGCGCGAACGCGCCCGGGGGCTGATTGGTAAAGCTGCCAAAGACGCAGCCATTTGCACCTTTCACGCCCTGGGTGTGCGCCTGCTGCGCGAAGACGGCGCGGCGCTGGGGCTCAAACCCAACTTTTCCATTCTGGACAGCGACGACATCACCAGCATCCTCAAAGACGCTGGCGGCAGTGTGGATGCCGCCACCGCGCGCAGCTGGCAATGGACCATCAGCCTGTGGAAAAACCAGGGCTTGAACGCGGCAATGGCTGCGGCGCAGGCCAGCAACGACAGCGAGCGCATCATTGCCAAGGTGATGGCGCATTATGAAGAGCGCCTGGCCGCCTACCAGAGCGTGGACTTTGACGACCTGATCAGCCTGCCACTTAAATTGCTACAAAATCATGAGCACGTCAGGCAGAAATGGCAGGGGCTGGCAGGCCATATTCTTGTGGACGAATACCAGGACACCAACGCCACGCAATACGCGTTGTTGAAACTGCTGGTGGGCGGCAACCCGCCTAACCAGGCCAGATTTACCGCCGTGGGCGACGACGACCAGTCGATCTACGGCTGGCGCGGGGCCACGCTGGATAACCTGAAAAAACTGCCGGTCGACTTCCCCGCGCTCAAGGTCATCAAGCTGGAGCAAAACTACCGCTCCACCAGTGCCATTTTGCGCGCCGCCAACAACGTGATCGGCCCCAACCCCAAGCTCTATCCCAAAAATTTGTGGAGCGACCTGGGTGAAGGCGAGCCGGTGCGCGTGGTCGATGCCGACACCGAAGAGCACGAAGCCGAACGCACCGTGGCGCGCATCCAGAGCCTGCGCGCCAGCGGCCTGAACCAGCCAGGGCCGCAGTTCAAAGAGTTCAGAGACTTTGCCGTGCTGTACCGCGCCAACCATCAGGCCAAACCGTTTGAGAAAGCGCTGCGCAAAGCCGCCATTCCCTACAAGGTGTCCGGGGGAACGAGCTTTTTTGACCGCGCCGAGGTCAAGGACATGTGCGCCTGGTTTCGCCTGTGGATCAACAACAACGACGACCCGGCTTTTTTGCGCGCGGTGACCACACCCAAGCGCGGCATTGGCCACCAGACACTCAGCGCTCTGGGCGACTTTGCCCACAAGTACAAGGTCAGCATGTTCGAGGCGCTTTTTTCCAGCAGCCTTGGAGCCGTGATGTCTGGCAAAGCGCTGGGCAGCCTGCACGAGTTTGGCCGCGAGGTCAACGACCTGGAATTTCGCGCTCGCCATACGCTGGGGGCCGAAGCGGCCAAGACCTTTTTACTGGATTGGCTCAAGGCGATTGGCTTTGAGCAGTACCTGATGGACAGCGAAGACAGCGACAAAGTGGCCGCCGCGCGCTGGAGCAATGTGCTGGATTTTTGCGACTGGATGAGTGGCCGCTGCGGTGGCCAGGTGGAAGATGCCACCGGGGTCAACCAGGCCGGTGAGATCAAGTCGCTGCTGGAGGTGGCGCAAACCGTGTCGTTGCTCTCGACCATCAGTGAACGCGAAACCGATCAGAACGTGGTCACGCTCTCAACCCTGCACGCCGCCAAAGGCCTGGAGTGGCCGCATGTGATGCTGGTCGGCGTAACCGAGGGCATGCTGCCCTTCAAGCTGCGCGACAACCCCGAGGCCGATGCGGGCAACGCCAGTGCGGTGCAACGCGCCCAGGCACAAGAGGCCGCCAGCGAAACCCTCACCGCGCACCTGCAGGAAGAGCGCCGCCTGATGTATGTGGGCATCACCCGTGCGCAACGCAGCCTGGCGGTGAGCTGGACCAAAAAACGCAAAAAAGGCCGTGAGATGGTGGCCGCACAACCGAGCCGTTTCATTGCTGAAATGGGGCTGGATCAGACCACAGTTAAAGAAGACCCGCGCGAGAAGCTGCGGGCGTTGCGGGCCGAATTTGCGCAGAAGGCAGCCGATGGTG
>Ga0210036_1002734_pt1 | contig 18276 bp, 15 predicted proteins | sample CryGeymeta201515_FD_185469 | JGI IMG/M metagenome (GOLD analysis project Ga0210036, IMG submission 185469) | Groundwater microbial communities from Crystal Geyser aquifers in Utah, USA - Crystal Geyser metaG 2015-15 (SPAdes) (version 2) | ecosystem: Environmental > Aquatic > Deep subsurface >...
CCGATCATCGTGGTCACCGGGAAGGACACCGAGGTCGACAAGATCATTGGTCTCGAGGCCGGCGCCGACGACTACCTGACCAAGCCCTTCCAGCCCGGGGAGTTGCGGGCGCGCGTTCGGGCGCTGTTGAGGCGGTCGCTGGAGTGGCAGAAGGGCGTGCAGGCGGATCGCAGCCGGGTGGAGCGGGGGGCGCTCGCACTTGGATCCCGAGCGGTTTCGAGCAACACTCCACAACGAGCCGCTGGAGCTCACCCGCCTGGAGTTCGACCTGCTGTACTGCCTGGTGTCGCGACCTGGCGTGGTGTTCTCCCGCGATCGTCTTCTGGAGGTGGTCTGGGGAGAGGAGGAGTTCATCGTCACCCGCGGGATCGACGTTCACATCAGCCGGCTGCGGAAGAAGATCGAGCAGGATCCGGCCAACCCGGAGTTGCTGGGGACCGTGCACGGCGTTGGGTACAAGTGGGAAGACGACCGGTAGCGGGCCCAGAAAGGTCGCCAGCCCGGCGAGGTGAGTCTGCGCTACTCGGTCCCGTGCCTTTCGGTCAGCAGACCTCGCACGATGGCGCGCAACGCAAGAGGCTTGAGCGGCTTCGCGACGTAGGCCTCCACGTGCTCTAACCGGGCCTTGACTTTGCGGTCGAAGAAGCCCGTCCGGCCGGTGAGCACGACGACGGGCAAGGTGGCGAACTGGTCATCCTTACGTAGCTCGGTAATGAACGCCCAGCCGTCCATCTTCGGCAGCAGCAGGTCCACCAGCACCAAGTCGAACCCCAGGGGTAGCTTCAGCAGGGCGTCTACGCCGTCGTCCGCAAGCACTGTTTGATGCCCAAGTGCCTCCAGCATGCCCTCGAGGAGCTCTCGGTTGGATTGCTCGTCGTCGACGACCAGAATGCGCTTGGGGACGGGGGACCCGAGGCGAACGATCTCGGGCTCGGGAACAGGTTGCAGTCCTGAATCCATAGGTGTGTCACTGACGACCATGCTGTCGCATTGGCCCACTTCTCAGCGCTGGACCAGCTACCGGCAGCCCGTTGTCGCCGACGGCAATGGTGGTGCGCACTCGAATCCCGAGGTGCCGCAGCGTGCCGTTAGGCGCCGGTACACGACCGCGTATAAGGCGCGGATCCTGACGGAAGCCCAGGCGTGCAAGGAGCCTGGCGAGATCGGAGCACTGCTGCGACGGGAGGGGCTGCACTCTTCCCTGCTGAGCACGTGGCGCCGGCGGCGGGACGAGGGCGCGCTGGCGGGGCTGCCGCCGCAACAGCGCGGTCGGAAGCCCAAGCAGACCCCGGCGGAGCGGGAGAACGAGCAACTGCGTCGCGAAGTCCGGCAACTGCGAGAGCAGCTTCGCCAGGCGGAGTTAATCATCGGAGTTCAAAAAAAGTCTCCGAGCTGTTGGGTGTGCCGCTGACCAGCCCGGGGAGCAACGAGAGCGACTGATGGAAGCCACCGAGGCCCTGGCTCCCGAGAGCGGGACGGCGCCGGCGTGTCGCGCTCTGGGCGTGTCGCGGGCGCGGCTTTACCGTCGGTGGCGGCCCGCTCCGGCTACGCCCGTGGTGAAACACGAACCACCACCGTCGCCGCGGGCGCTGAGTCCCCAGGAGCGCCACGCCGTGATGGCGGTGCTCCACTGCCCGCAGTTTGTCGATCGGGCGCCCAGGGCGGTCGATAACGCGCTCTTGGACCGGCACCGGTATCTCTGCTCCACCCGCGCCCTGTACCGTCTCCTGGAGCAGGCTGGCGAGGTGCGGGAGCGTCGCGACCAGCTCCAGCATCCGCCCTACGAGAAGCCGGAGCTCCTGGCCACCGGCGCCAACCCAGTCTGGTCCTGGGACATCACCAAGCTCCGGGGCCCCGTCAAGTGGACGTACTTCTATCTGTACGTTGTCCTGGACATCTACAGCCGCCACGTGGTAGGCTGGATGCTGGCCGACCGCGAGAACGCCGGGCTGGCGCGCCGGCTGATCCGCGAGACGGCCGAGAAGCAGGGCGTCCGCCAAGACCAGCTCACGCTCCACAGCGATCGGGGATCCCCCATGGTGTCGCAGACGCTGGGACAACTGCTGACCACGTTGGGCCTCAGTCCTTCGTTCAGCCGCCCCCCGCACCTGCACCGACAACCCGTTCTCTGAGAGCCACTTCCGGACCCTGAAGTACCAGCCCCAGTTCCCCAAGCGCTTCGGCGCGTATGAAGACGCCTTGCGCTTCTGCCGGGAGTTCTTCCACTGGTATAACCTCGAACTCTGCGGGTTCGCAAGCACTACCATTCAGGAATCGGCTACCTGACCCCGGCTTCGGTCCACGAGGGACGTGCCGACCAGATCCGCACCCAGCGACAGCAAGTGCTGGACATCGCCTACCCAGACCACCCCGAGCGCTTCGTCAACAAGCGGCCGACGACACCCGAGCTGCCGTCAGCCGTCTGGATCAACCCCCCGGCCCGCCCCGGCGGGCCCGACCAGCAGACCCCCTCGCTACTCACTGATTTCGAAGAGCAAGTGGCTCATAAGCCTTCACACGCGCCTATGCGCCCGTTCGGGTAGGTGAGTTGGAGCTCCACCTTGTCCTCCGCCAGGGCGGCAGCGCACGCCGCTACGAGGATGAGGACGGTCGAGAGCAGAGCGAATGGACACCTGTTGGTCACGAAGTTGCCTCCTGAGGCGGCTGAGATTGCGTCGGAGGCGATTGTAGCACGCGCGCCGAGCGCTGCGGCACCGGCCAAGGGCCGAGCGTCGCCCGTTTGACCGCCCGCGGCCGCGTCGGATACAATGCTGCGTTTGCCGGCAGCACTGCGGCCGTAGACCAACTATGGGAATGCAGATTTGAGACGGCAGATTGCAGATTTGGAGACCGGCAGTGCACCGACCGTGGCATTCCCCTACGTGAGTGCATTCTCATCCGGTGTGGCGCCCAACCAACGGGCAGGCATGAATGATTCCTGCGAAAATGCTCTCCGGACGCCCCAACTTGTGGGGGGACTGTCCGCACTCAGCCCCCGAACAAGTTCGGGCGTCTGGTGGCGGCCGCTTCATCCGCCGGGGTGCTCAAGCGAAGCGCGAACAGGGGTGAGTCGTGTGGCAGCCCTCCCAGCTCAGGTTGCAGGAGCTGCGGCGAGTTCGGTCGGGGCCGCTCCTGCCTGTGCGCGTTGTGCCAGGCAGGCCTGTGCCGCCTCGGTCCAATGGGCATCCGAGACATGCAGAAATGCCTCGACCAGCGTGGGGTCCAACTGGGTCCCGGCCTCCTCCAGAATGATGGATACCGCCTTCACCGTGGGCATGCCCTTGCGGTAGGGACGGTCTGAAGTCATTGCGTCGTAGGCGTCGGTGACGGCCAGGATCCTGGCGCCGAGAGGAGTCGCCTCGCCCTTGAGCGCGTCCGGGTACCCGCGGCCGTCCCAGCGCTCGTGGTGGTGCATGGCAATGTCGCGGACCTCTCGCAACCAGTCGAGGTCCTCCAGGATGTCGCCGGTGTACTGGGCGTGGGTCTTGAAGGCAGTGTACTCTTCGTCGGTCAGCTTCCCCGGCTTGTTGAGCACGATGTCCGGCATGCCGATCTTGCCGACATCGTGGACGGAGCCGGCCAGTCGGAGCGTCTCGATCTGGGCGGGCGGCAGCGCCAGTTGCTGCCCCACCAGAACGGCGTAATCGGTCACGCGGTCGGAATGCCCCCGGGTATAGGCGTCCTTGGTCTCCAGGGCTTTCACCAGCGCGCCCAAGGTGCTGACGAACATTCGTTGCAGCTTCTTGACAAGCCGCGCGTTATCCAGGTCCAAGCCTGATTGGGACGCAATCGTCCGCAGGTACTGGCGCACGTCGTGGTCGAAGGCCCGTGGCTCTCGCTTGGCGATGCACAGCAGCCCCACGCACCTGCCGCGGGCCTTCAGCGGCAGGAACACCAGGGAACGGAATTGGGCCGGCAGCGGCGACTCGAATCCATCGCGAGGCATCCGGGCGTCTTGCACCACCAGCGCGTCACCGGACAGCAGGAGCTGGCCGAGGGCGCCCTCCCCGGGCGCCGCCGTGTGCTGACGGACTTCGGCCAACGTCAGCCCGGAGACGGTCTCGAGGAGGTACCGCTCCTCCTTCTCGTCCAGCGCCCAGAGCGCGCCGACATCTGTGTCGGCAACGGTCAGGGCAGACTGGAGCGCCATCCGGAAGTCCTCCGACAGCTCCGTGTCCGAAGAGGCGCGGTCGCCGACGGCGGTCACCACGTCAAGCTGCTTCCGGCGCTGGATGACCAAGCTCAGGGCGTCCAGCAGTCGCCAGGCGAACTGGAACGCGAAGACTCCGCCAACGAGGAACGCCAACGGGTAGAACTCGAACCAGAAGTTCCACCGTTCGAAGCTGACTCGGGACGCTATCCAGAGCAGAGCGAGCAGCAGGGCGGCAAGCCCGACACTGTAGGTTGCGTCGAACTGCCGCAAACGGATGAACCCGAAGGCGAGCGCGAACGCCAGCGCAAGGAGCACGAACAGGAATGCGCGCGGGTCCGCCGGGCGGATGGCGTCGCCGCGAAGGATCGTCTCGGCGGCGCTGGCGTGAGCGATGATTCCCGGGATCATCACATTGGCAGGCAACGGGGCGTGGAAGAACTGCTCGCCGATACCCCCGACAGTCGTCCCGACGAAGACGAGTTTGCCGCGGAAGACGTCGTCCGGCACTTCGCCCGAGAGCGCGACGGCGTAGGGAACTGTGGTGAAGCCGTCCCCCTCGCGGCCGGAGAACCAGTTGGCGAGCACATTCCCGTCGGCATCTGTGGGGAGCTTCCTGCCAGTACCGACGACGAGGGGACGCCGGCCGGCCCAATGGGCCGCCTCGGGCACCGGAAGGCCGAGAAGTTGACAGGCCGAGACGAGACTGAATGCCGGCACGGCAACGCCCCGGAGCGGGTCATAGGAGAACGGCCGCAGCCGCCGCAGTGTCCCCCCGGAGTCCGGCATGAAGCTGATATGCCCCTCCTTGTCCCCGGCCGCCGTGGTCAGTAGGTCGAGGGCCCGAAGCGCCTTGGTGCTCCGGACTCCCGCGCCGCTGAGCTGCTCCTCGAAGAAGACCGGCAGCACGACTCGACCGGAGCGGGCGATGGCCGCCGCCAACGCGTCGTCGTCTGCCGCGTGCCCTTCGCGGCTTGGCTGGTCGAAGATGATGTCCAGCGCGATCACCTTTGCGCCCGCTGCTGTCAGGCGGTCGATCAGCGCCGCATGGAGGTGCCTCGGCCACGGCCACTGCTCGTACGCACTCAAGCTGTACTCGTCGATGCCGACGATCACGATGTCCTTGGAGGGAGCCAACGGCGGGCGCGCCCGGAACCGGTAGTCGAGAAGGCTCAGCTCGCTGTTGGACAGGACCCCGCTGAGCCAGAATGCAACGACGAGAAGGGCCACCAGCAGTGACCACAGCAGCTCTCGCAGAGTGGCGTGCGGTTTCAGGCGTGTTCTTGCCAATATCCGGTTCCTTGGTGGACGGCTCTCAACGCAAAGACGCGGAGAGGCACAGGCGCAGAGAAGGGCTTGGGTGAAACGCGCCGGAGGGGCTCTGCGCTACTCCCTCATCCTGCTGCTTCGGCCGCTGTACTGACCGGCGCCTTTGGTTCGGGAGCGCCGCATTCTCCGCCCACGTGCAACACGGCCACCATTTGGGTATGCTCCACTGGCTTGCCATTCCTGCCACGGGCCCGGCGGCTGAGCCATAATCTGAGGATGACGCCTGCGCGCGAGGGGGCGCCGGGCGTTCACGGTTGCGGCGCAGCACCCGCGCAATGCCTGTGCAACACTTGCGGGGCATGCTGGGCGATGACCGAGTCCAGCCGTTGTTGGACCGCCGAGGAGGAGAACTGGGCATGAGAGCAGAGCTACATTTTATATACCGAGTTGTGGGGGTCCTGTGCCTGGCGGCGGTAGCCGCTGGTCGAGGCTGGGCGGCGCCGCTGCGGTTTGTACAGCTCAACTCTGCGCGGGGCGAGGTGACGAAGCAACTCGGGAAGAACCCCATGTGGCGGCCGGTCAAGGTGGGCGACAAGCTCAAACAGGCTGACCAACTGCGCACCGGGAAGAACTCGACTGCAGTCCTGCGGCTCGACGGAGCCGACAGCACGCTGGTCTACGTTGCGCCCAACACTCTCCTGAAGATCATCTCGCTCAGCACTGCGAAGACAGGCGGGCGTCAGTCGCAGTTCCTGGTATCTCGGGGAGGAGTGAACAGCAAGGTGCGCGGGCTGCTCAACCGGGACAGCACCCTCGAGATCCGCACACCGGCATGCATGGGCGGCGTGCGCGGAACCGAACTGGCTGTCACCGCCTCGACAGAAGGCCTGACCGCCTTCGGCGTCACCGAGGGGGCCGTTGCCGTCACCGCGCAAGGGCAGGAAGTAGCCCTCCCCACTGGCACCATGAACCGGACCAAGCCGGGCGAAGCCCCGACGCCGCCGGAGCCGTTGCCGACGTCTCTTGAGATCACGCTGGAGCAACCGGCACCGGACTTGATTACGAACCAGCCCGCGCTGGAGCTTCGCGGCCGCACCGCAGTGGGCGCGCTGCTGTCGCTGAATGGCGATGACTTGTTGGTGCGAGACGACGGGACCTTCTCGGCGACTGCCACGCTGAAGGAAGGCGATAGTTTCTTCACCTTCCGAGGAACCGACGTGGCCAACAACAAAGCAGAGGTCGTCCGGAAGGTAACGCTCGATACCCGCCCGCCCGCGCTTCAGTTGCAGTGACCGCGGGCTCGCATTTCTGGACCGCCCCGCCTTCCCAAAGGTGCGCCGCTACTTGGCGGTTGCGTCCCGGGCCGCTGCGCGCTACAATAGGTGCGCTCGAGAAGGGATGGTTCGGTAGGGTGGACCCGTCCCCTCGGCCGAAGGGAGGTGCCGTAGAATGATCCGTCGCCTGTTTGTGGAGGAAGAGGGGCAGACCCTCGTGGAGTACGGGCTGCTGGTATCCCTGATCGCCCTCGTTGTGATCGCGATCCTGACCGTCCTCGGTCGGAAAATCCGCAACCTGTTTGTCACCGTCAACAGCAACATCGCCTCGTCCACCTGATCCCCCGCTCGTCTCGGGATCTTCCGCCGCGTGGCCTGCTTCTGGCACGCGGCGTTTCTTTTGTGGGGGCAGTACCGGAGCGCAGCCCTGCCGGCTTCCGGCGGGCTCTTGACCGAGAGGGTCCCGCGGTCAGGGCACTGGGCCAGTCGAGGGCTTCCCGCGGCTCCTCAGGCGCCGGCGGCATCGATTCGAGTAACGATATAGTTTTCCGACCCGCCCCGCGCCATACTGCCAGTGTTCGGGAAGTAGACGGTCCAACAGACCGGACCTGCCCCCGACCAAAGGAGGTGTCGCCAGATGATCCGTCGCCTGTTTGTTGAGGAAGAGGGACAGACCCTCGTCGAGTACGGTCTGCTCGTGTCCCTGATCGCCCTCGTCGTGATCGCGATCCTGACCGTCCTCGGTCAGAAGGTCCGCAACCTGTTCGTGACCGTGAACAGCAACATGAAGTCGTCCACCTGAGCGTTCGCCCAGTTCGGGACATTGCGCCGCGTCACCAGCTTCTGGTACGCGGTGCTTTTTTGTGTGGGTCCTCACGGGATCCGAGGCGTGGTGTTCTCCGCGGGCTGAGCGATCGGAGGGGCGCCCGAGTGAGTCGAAGCCCCGCGGGTGCCAGGAGGTTGGCGCGGTGCCGCTGCAGTAGGACTGGGCAGTCTGACATTAGGGTGGGGGAGGCGCACAGACGCCCACGATCGGCTCGTGGAAACGGTGGTACCGGGGGGCAGTGGCGCGCAAGCTCTGTATGCACGCAACATGCGCTCAACAGCCGCGCAACGGCGCGCGGGCATGCTGGGTCGGCTCGAGGTCCGTCCATCATTGGCTGCCCACCCACGCCCGCAAGAGAGCTGCGCCAGCAAGCTTCTTTGGCCTGCCTGGACCCAAGCAAGGCAGACACCACGACCGATCGCATCATGGGTGTCACCAAGGTCAGCTTCGTCTTCGGGAACCAGAACAACAACGGCGCCGCCGACAATGGGACGGTCAACCCCGTGCTGGTCAACAAGGCCGTCAACCCGGGAGAGTGCGTCGTCTTTCCCCTCGACCTTGTGAACACCGGCGGACAGAGCGACACCCATGTCCTCACGTACGCCATTGCCGGCTTGCCGGCAGAGGAGCAGGGGCGGTGGACGGTCGCGCTGTACGTTGATGCCGACAACGAGGGTGCCCTGGACAACAACGAACTGACGCCGCTCACCAATACCGGCGTTGTCAAGCCATATCCTGTGGACCCGGAGAAGCACCTGCTGGCTCGTGTTTGCGCACCTGCGGGCGCCAGTGCAGCCACGCGGAACGTCACGTTCTCGGCCCAGTCCACCAACCGGCCGGGGGAGCCACCGCAAACGGTGACAGACTCGGTCACTGTGAAGTCCACGGCCCGCCTGGACCTGACGCCGAACCGCAGCGGCATCGGCCGACCTGGGTCCGCGCTCTGGTATGACCATGTCCTGCAGAGCTACGCCGACTACGACCTCCTCGAGTCGGATCTCTACTTCACCGTCCAAGGGCAGAACCCGAGGAACGACTGGAGCTACACACTCTACGTCTGGGACGGTGTCAACGAAGCTACCCTCACCGCCCTCCCCATTCAGACCGGCGGCCCTCGGGACGGGCAGTTCCGCCTGGGCACCGGGGCGGGGAAACTCACGGCGGACGACGGGACGCCCGGCTCCGGGACCGACCAGCGGCAACTGCGCGTGCGGATGTTCATCCCTGTCAACACTCCGCCCAACCTCACCGACGTGCTCAACATCACGGTGTCCAACGACGCCAACGTCGGGGCAGGCTACCCGGCGCTCACGCCGGACACCGTCACGGACGTGACCGTTGTCGCCAACAGTGACCTGGTGCTGAGCAAGGACAACGGCGGGACCTTCGCCATCAATCCGGGCGGGGAGATCACGTATACGACCACCTTCCAGAACCTCGGGACCGACACGCTGCGGGACGCAGTGATTATGGATGCGATTCCGGAGAAGACCGAGTACAGGCTGGGTTCTGCTGCAGCGGCGAACGCGCCGCCCACCAACGTGACGATCTCGGCGTTCTACTCGCTGAACTGGGGGACGACGTGGATCGCGGACGGTGGCGCCGGCTATGTCGCTGCGACGAACGTGAAGTGGGTGCTAAGCCTTGCCGGCGGGGGGGCGAGCGACTCCCTCCCCTCGGGGGCTAAGGGGTCGGTGAAGTTCACGGTGCGCGTCAAGTGACTGGGTTGAGGCTGCGAGACGCTATGAAGCAACGACTGCGAATCTGCCCTCTGCTCCTGGGACCAGCAGGTCTTGTCTGGCTGTGCGGCATGGCTGCGGCTGAACCGGCGACGCCCGAGTTGGTAGCCTCGCGAACGTATCGCGTCGGCGGGCGCACGGAGCCCGGTACGACAGTCCGGGTCGAGGTCAACGGCCAGTCAGGCGGCGAGTTGAAGGCCGATGCGGAGGCGGTTGTGCCTCAGAGCGGCCTGTATGAGAGCCGCATACCCGGGCTGACGGTGGGGCCGAACGCACTGACCCTCCGGCTGGCGGATGCGTTGGGGAACGTCGGCGACACTGTGTTGCGCGTCACCGTGACGGAGCCGCCACCGAAGCCGGCTCCGCGTCCGCTGGCGGGGGCCCAACCCGTAGACCAAGCCCTTCTCGCCACGCCGGAGGCGAGAGTCAGCGGAACAGGGGAGCCGGGCGCCGCCGTTGTTGTTGCAGTGAACGGCGAGGTTGGGGCCCAGGCGCACGTTGATGCGGACGGGAAGGATGAGGTTGCCGCAGTGGCGCTAACCGAGGGAGTCAACGCGCTGGTTGTCCGCTGCGATCCAGGGGTGGGAGCCGTTCAGCAGCAAACGCGCCAGGTCGTCGTGGACCTCACGCCGCCGCCGGTCGAGGCGGAAGCTCCAGCGCCCGGCGGCGACGTGGCCGCACCCACTGTTGACGTGACGGTACGGTCAGAGCCGGGAGCGAAGATCGTGGTGCAGGTGAACGGGGTCGCTCAGGCGGAGGCTGTGGTTGGCCCGACCGGGCAGACGACGTTCCCCGCGGTGCCATTGGTGATGGGGGAGAACCGCCTCACAGCGACTGGGACCGACGAGGTCGGAAATCAGGCGCGGGCTCTGTGGCGCGTGTGGCGGCGGAGATAGCGGTCCGCGCTCGGCGGCCCGGCCTGCGGACCGTGCTACGCCGTCGCCCAGTGGTTCCAGTAGGGCAGCTTCGTCGCCGTTTGGGCGGCAGCGCCTTTCCCGCCGAGCAGTTCAGCCATCGTGTCCCAGGCGCCCTCCAGCATCTGCTTTCGGATGCTGTCGGGCAGCTCCACGGGCAGTTGCTCGCCGCCGAAGGAGATTGTCCGCGACTCCAGGTCGAGGGTGAACTGGGTGTCGGGCGCGGATTCGTTGGCGGCCATCAGCTTGAGGATGGCGTCGGCGCTGACGCGGACCGCGGGGATGCCCAGGGCTTTGCAGTTGCCGTAGAAGATCTCGGCGAAGGACTCGCCGACGAGGGCCTTGAGGCCGTTCCCCCAGCGCATCATGGACTGCGGCGCGTGCTCGCGGGAGGAGCCGCAGCCGAAGTTCTTGTTGACGAAGAGGAGCTCAGCGCCCGCGAACGTGGGGTCGTCGAAGGAGTGCAACTGCCCGGCCTCCTTCAGTTGCGCCCGGTCATCCTCGAAGGCGTGCTCGCCCAGACCGTCGAAGGTGACGCAGCGGAGGTAGCGCGCCGGGATGATGCGATCGGTGTCGATGTCATTGCCGCGAACGGCGATGGCAGTGCCGGTGATCTTCACTCGTTTGGGGTTCATGGCGGGGTCCTTGGGAGGAGAAAGCATGGGAGGAATGGGACCTATGGGACCTATAGGACGCATAGGTCCTATGACTCCCATAGGTCCTATGGTGCGCCCCTGTTGGCCTTGAGCTACTTAAGGTCAAACAACTCGCGCGCATCCACCACTTTGCCGGCGATGGCTGCCGCGGCAACCATTGCCGGCGACATCAGCAGCGTGCGGCCGGTGGGCGATCCCTGGCGGCCTTTGAAGTTGCGGTTGGAGGTGGAGGCGCTGATCTCGCGACCTTGCAGTTTGTCGGGGTTCATCGCCAAGCACATGGAGCAGCCTGCCAGGCGCACGTCGAAGCCGGCCTGCTCGAAGAGCTTGTCGTAGCCGCGCTCTTTCATCTGTTGGTGCACGCGCTGGGAGCCGGGGACGACAAGCGTGCGGACATGAGCGGCCACTTTGAGGTTGCGGCCTTCCAGCAGCTTGGCGACCTCCGCGAAGTCCGACAGGTTGCCGTTGGTGCAGGAGCCGATGAACGCTACGTCGATCTTCGTGCCCTTGATTGGCGTGCCGGGCGCGAAGCTCATGTGTTCGAGCGCTTCCTTGACAGAGCCCTGGTCGTCTGCCGGGAAGTCGTCGGGAGCGGGGATGACTCCACCGACGGAGGTGGACTGCCCGGGGTTGATGCCCCACGTCACGACAGGTTCGATGTCTTCGGCGTTGATCTGAACCACGTCGTCGTACGCGGCGTCCGGGTCGGACTTGACCGACTCCCAGTAGGCAACTGCCTGGTCCCACGCGCCGTCTTTGGGTGCGTAGTCGCGGCCCTTCAGGAAGTCGTAGGTCGTCTGATCGGGATTGACGTAGCCGCATCGGGCGCCGCCCTCGATGGACATGTTGCACACCGTCAGCCGCTCCTCCATGGAGAAGCCGTCGAAGACGTTGCCGCCGTACTCGTAGGCGTAACCGACGCCGCCTTTGACGCCGAGCTTGCCGATGAGGTGCAGGATCACGTCCTTCGCGTAGACGCCGGGGCTCAGCGTGCCGTTGACCTCGATCCGCCGGACCTTCAGCTTGTCCATGGCGAGGGTCTGCGTCGCCAGCACGTCTGCCACCTGCGAGGTGCCGATGCCGAAGGCCAGCGCGCCGAAGGCGCCGTGGGTGGCGGTGTGCGAGTCGCCGCAGCAGACGGTCATGCCGGGCTGGGTCAGGCCCTTCTCGGGGCCGATGATGTGGACGATTCCCTGCTCGCCGGAGTCGGGGCCGAAGAAGGTGATCCCGTGTTCGGCGCAGTTGTGCTCCAGGTGGTCGAGCATCTCCTCGGCCAGCTCATCTGCCAGCGGGCGGCGCTGGTCGTGGGTCGGGATGATGTGGTCCACCGTCGCGAACGTACGCTGCGGGTACTGCACGCCCAGCCCGCGCTCGCGCAGCATGGCGAACGCCTGCGGGGAGGTCACTTCGTGGATCAGGTGCAGGCCCATGAGGAGCTGGTACTGCCCGGAAGGCAGTTGTTGGACGGCGTGGCGCTCGAAGACTTTCTCGTACAGGCTCTTTCCCATGGGTCCATTGCTCCTGCAGTCGGGCACGTAGCCCGTACGTGGGGTGATGCAGGTTTGTTGCCACGGGTGACGAGGCTGCGTAGAATGGAGAGCCGCCAAACAGGACATAGCCTGAGGCGCCAAGCCGAGGGAGTCCCTCTGCTTGGCGCGTCGTGCTACCTCTGGAGGAGAGAGCAATGGGAGCTGATACCGGTCGCAGTGTTGCCTGCCTGTTCGGCGCGTTGGCGTCGGTCGCCTCGGTGGCGGCGGCGGGCAGCGTGCAGGAGTACAACGTCGTCTGGACCTCACCCAGCAAGGACGCCGGCGGGTCGATGCCGCTCGGGAACGGCGACAGTGGCCTCAATGCCTGGGTCGAGGAGAACGGCGACCTCGTGTTCTACGTGTCGAAGACCGACTCATGGGGCGACAACGGCCGCCTGCTCAAAGTCGGCAAAGTGCGGGTGCGCTGCGAGCCGCCATTGGTGACTCCTGGCTGCGCATTCCGCCAGGAGCTGGACCTGCCGACGGCGACGCTGCGAGTCGTGTCGCAGCCGCCGACCGGTGAGGTCCGCCTCGCACTCTGGGTGGACGCCGTCGATCCTGCCGTGCACGTGACTGTGGAGAGCGCGAAGGACGTGACCGTCACGGCGTCCTTTGAGTTGTGGCGCACGGAGCGCTACGAGCTGCCGAGCCTGGAGACCAGCGACGTGCTTGTCGACCGCTCGAAGCCAAACGGGCAACACGAGCCGACGATTGTCGAGCCGGACACGATCCTGAAGGACTTGCCCGGCCGCGTTGGCTGGTACCATCACAACGTCAAGTCTGTTGGGCCGGCGCTCACTGCGGAGGTCCAGGGCGTGGCCGGCTTCCAACGAGAAGACCCGCTGCTGCACCGCACCTTCGGGGCCGTCGTGCTGGCGGACCGCGGGAAGCGCCTCGACGACGAGCACCTGCAGTCGCCCGCAGGCAAGGCGCACCGGTTCAGCCTCTACGTGCTGACCCAGCACCCGACGACGCCGGAAGCGTGGCTCCGCAGCCTCGACGGCATCATCGCCGCCGCCGAGAAGCGCCCCTTCGCCGAACGCACCCGCGCGCACGCTGATTGGTGGAAGGCGTTCTGGGACCGCAGTTGGCTCCAGGTGTCGCTGAACCAACCGGCGGCGCCGGCGGGCATGATCCCCGCGAGCACGCACCCGGTTCGCGTCGGCATCGACCAGAGCGGCGGGAACGCCTTCCGCGGCGAACTGGGTCGGGTCAGCGTCTGTCGCGTTGCCCCGTCGGACGATGCCCTCCGCGAGCTGGCGCGCGCCGACCGGGGGAAGGCGTACGACCAACAGGAAGGCGTCCTCTACAGCGACGTGCCGCAGCCGGGCGCCTCGCTGGCCGAGTCTGCGGAGTGGACCTTCCCCGACGGCATGTGCTTGGAGGCGTGGGTGAAGCCGGAGCAGCTTTCCTCCGGCGGGGGCCGGCTCATCGACCGCATCACGCCCGGCGGCAGCGACGGCTTCCTGCTGGACACGTACCCCGGCAACAGCCTCCGCCTGATCGTGGGGGACACCAAGCTCTCCAAGGAGGACGCCCTGCCAGCGGGTGAGTGGACGCACGTGGCTGCCGTTGTCGATCCGGTCAACGGCGCAGTGAAGCTGTTGGTCAACGGCGAGGTGGTCTCGAAGGAGACCGTTGACACGACGGACGAAGGCTTGGCGGTGAGCCGCGGGTATGCCCTGCAGCGGTTTCTCAACGCGTGCGCCGGCCGCGGTCGGTACCCGATCAAGTTCAACGGGTCGATCTTCACCGTGCCGTTCCCCGGCGCGCCGGGAGACGGCGACTACCGCCGCTGGGGTCCCGGCTACTGGTGGCAGAACACGCGGTTGCCGTACCTGAACATGTGCGCCTCCGGCGACTACGACCTGATGCAGCCGCTGTTCCGCATGTACGCGGAGGACTTGCTGCCGCTGTGCAAGTACCGCACGAAGCACTACCTCGGCCACGGTGGCGCGTACCTCCCCGAATGCATTTACTTCTGGGGCGACATGTTCAGCGAGACGTACGGCTGGCAGCCCTGCGACCAACGCGAAGACAAGCTGCAAGCCAGCGGCTGGCACAAGTGGGAGTGGGTGTCGGGCCCGGAGCTTGCCTTCATGCTGCTCGACTACTACGAGCACACGCAGGACGAAGCCTTCCTGCGCGACCGGGTGCTCCCCTTCGCCGGTGAGATCCTCACGTTCTTCGACCAGCACTACCAGACCGGCGACGACGGCAAGCTGGTCATGCACCCGGCGCAAGCCCTGGAGACGTGGTGGGACTGCACGAACCCGATGCCCGAGTTGGCCGGTCTCCGCGCGGTGACGGACCGGTTGCTCGCCTTGCCGGCGACGCTGACCACCGACGCGCAACGCACCGCCTGGCGCGCCCTGCAGGCCAAGCTGCCCGAGTTGCCCACCTGCGAAGCCGACGACGTGCAGATGCTGGCCGCGGCGACGCAGTTCGCCCACAAGAGCAACATCGAGAACCCGGAGCTGTACGCGGTGTTCCCCTTCCGCCTCTGCTCCTTCGACAAGCCCAACGTCGACCTGGGAATTCAGGCTCTGAAGCACCGCACCGACAGAGGCAACTTCGGCTGGCGGCAGGACGACGTGTTCATGGCGTACCTCGGCCTCGCGGAGGAGGCGCGGGAGAACGTCGTCGGGCGCGGCCGACGCAAGGACGCCAACTCCCGCTTCCCCGCCTTCTGGGGACCCAACTACGACTGGGTCCCCGACCAGGACCACGGCGGCATCCTGATGAAAGCGCTGCAGGCCATGCTCCTCCAGACCGACGGCCGCACCCTCTACCTCCTTCCCGCGTGGCCTGCTGAGTGGGACGCGAAGTTCAAGCTGCACGCGCCGTACCGGACGACGGTCGAAGGCGAAGTGAAGGGCGGCAAGCTGACCCGCCTCATAGTCACGCCGGAGTCGCGGCGTGCGGACGTGGTGATCTGCGGGCAGTGAGTGCCGCCGCAGTTACCCCTGCACCGGCCGGTACTCCCCGCGGCTCCTGTTCGGCTGCGCCTGCGTGTTCTCGTTGATCCGCGCCAGCAGCTTCTGGAGCATCCGAGCGAGTATGTCGCGGTGGGCTGGGTCGTCGGCCAGGTCGCGGGTCTCGTGCGGGTCCTCGCGGAGGTTGTACAGTCGCGGGGGGCTGGGCGCGATGTTGACGGGCTTGTCGAGGTGGAGCCGGCCGAGCTTGCGGGTGTCGCTGCGCGGGTCACCCCACATCAGCTTCCACTCGCCGTCGAAGAGCATCCGGTCGCAACCCATCGCTGCGTAGACGGTGTCGCGGTGTTGGACCGTCTCGCCGGATAGGACCGGCACGAGGCTGCGGCCTTGGTCGAGGGCGTGCGGGGCGACGCCACACAGCTCGCAGAGCGTCTTCCCCAGGTCGATCAGCTCCACCAACGCGTCGCTTTCCTGACCGGCTGCGATGCCGGGGCCGGCGGCCAGCAGCGGGACGCGCATGGCGCCCTCGTAGAAGCACGTCTTCTGGAAGGCGCCGTGGTCGCCCGCCATCTCGCCATGGTCGGCCGTGTAGACGAAGACCGTGTTGCCCAGCTCGCCGCGCGCCTCCACAGCGTCGCGGATGCGGCCGACCCACTCGTCGATCTCGGTGATCATCGCCCGGTAGCCGCGGCGGCCGTCGGGGAGCCAGTCGGTCGGGTCTGCGTTGTTCCACGGCGGCGTCTCCGGCGCGTCGCGGTAGCGGTCCCGGAGCCGCGGGAGGGGCTCGATGGGTGAGTGCGGCCCCGCGAAGCCGACGTGGAGGAAGTAGGGGAGGGGAGCGTCGTAGCGCGTCAGCCACTCGACCGCCTGCTGCCCGACGAAGCTCGTCTCGTGCAGCGCCTCAGGGAGCGGCCACACCTGCGCCGAGAAGTCGGGCGCGCCCGGCTGTGGATCCATGAAGTAGCCCCAGTGGTCGTAGAACCGAACCACGTCGGCGAACCTGCCCGCGCGCTTGAGCCATTCACTGTAGGCGCACTTGATCCCCGTGCGCAGCATCCCGTTGCCCGAGAGTTCCGTCGTCTCGTCCCAGCCCAGGGAGTCCATGAACGCCGCATGGTCGGCCGACGTGTAGTCGGCGTCATACGCATGGATCTCCATGTGCACCTTGCCCACAGCCGCCGTCCTGTACCCCGCCGCCCGAAGCTGCGACCCGAACGACGGCGTCCCCGGCGGCGGCTCATGCAGGTTGGTGAAGCACCCGCTGTTCATCCCATACCGCCCCGTCGCAACAGCCGCTCGCGACGGCGAAGCAGCAGCGCTCAACCTCTGGCACGACAAGGAGGGCCGCCTCTGGTACGGCACGCAGCAGTTCAGCGCGAAGGCATTCCTCCAACCCGACCCGAAGATCCGGGAGTCGTTCCGCGACGCCTGGTGGCTGCCCGGCCCGAAGTGGTGGGAACCCTCCGAGCGGTGGCGGCGGGAGTGGGTCTACCTGCGGATGCACTTCCGCGACCCCAGCGACTCCGGCCCGCTGATCCGTGGCCTGGACCTCGACAGCACGGGCCGGCTGTGGGTCGGCCGGTGGGAGGCCGGGCTGCTGGCGTTCGACGGCCACCGCTGGATGACCGTGCCGCTGAAAAACGTCCCCGCAACCATCCGCGCAGTCCGCGCCACCAACGAGGGAGCGGTGTGGGTGGCTTGCGAGGACCGCGTGGTGCGTGTGAAGGCGACGGTGGCGGATCAGCGGTAGCGTCTCGTGGCAGCCTCTGTGCAAAGTCATCTGTTCGCTGCCGGCGGGGGAGGCGAAGGCGAAGGTCGTCCGCGACGCCGTCCAGGAGGAGCCGCATGTGCGCTACCCGGGGACGGCGCTGCACAAGCTGCCCAACGCGCGGTTCTACCTGACCGCCGGGGCGGCGAAGCTCCTGGTTGAGCGGCAGTACGCGCAGTTGACGCGGCTGGAGTCGGTCTCGGGCGAAGTGGCGGAGCGGCTGGTGGTAGACCTCGCCCTCTCGGCGCGCAAGCGCGTCGGCGAGCTGTCGGCGGGGGATTTCAGCGCGGACCGCTTCGGGCGGGCGTTGCTGGAACGGTGCGGCTCGCCGGCGGCCGAGTTGGCAACAGGCGTTGAGCGCGACCTGTTAGCGCGGCTCGAAGCCGGGTCGTCGTCGCTGGCCAACACGACGTTCCTGCACACGGCGCCCCATCACGACGACATCATGCTGGGCTACCTGCCCTTTGCCGTGCGCGCCGTCCGCGACGCCAGCAATCGGCACACGTTTGCGTACATGACGTCCGGCTTCAACGCCGTCACCAACAGCTACGCCCTGTCGCTGCTGGAGAAGCTGCAGCAGTTCCTGAAACGCCGCGCCTTCGACGCGCTGCTCCGCGAAGGCTACTTCGACCCGAAGAACCGCACCGGCCGAAACCGCGATGTGTGGCAGTACCTCGACGGTGTTGCCGCCGACCGGCCGATCCTGAAGGACGAAGCCGAGGCGCGGCGGCTGTTGCGCCTCCTCATGGAGATCTTCGAGGAAGAGGACCTCGACAACCTCGTGCACCGCCTCGACGAGCTGGTCAGCTACTTCCGCACGCAGTACCCGGGCCGGCGCGACCTTCCATACATCCAGCAGCTCAAGGGCATGATCCGCGAGTGGGAAGCCGACTGCCTGTGGGGCTACTTCGGGCTGGACAGTTGCTCCGTCCGCCACCTGCGGCTGGGCTTCTACAAAGGAGAGATCTTCACCGAAGAGCCGACGGTGGAGCGCGACGTGGCGCCGGTCCTGCGGCTGCTGCGCGAGGTGCAGCCAGACGTCGTCACTGTCGCCCTTGACCCGGAAGCCAGCGGCCCCGACACGCGCTACGCTGAACATGCTCGCCATCTTGCAGAACTCGTTCCTCAACGCCTTCGTCTCCCAGAAGGCGGCTTCATTCCCCAGCCACGAGTTCGACGGCCCCTTCTCCAGCCTGGCGCAGCAGATCCAGGTCG
>Ga0210036_1002738_pt1 | contig 18258 bp, 19 predicted proteins | sample CryGeymeta201515_FD_185469 | JGI IMG/M metagenome (GOLD analysis project Ga0210036, IMG submission 185469) | Groundwater microbial communities from Crystal Geyser aquifers in Utah, USA - Crystal Geyser metaG 2015-15 (SPAdes) (version 2) | ecosystem: Environmental > Aquatic > Deep subsurface >...
TACTTAATAAATAGTGAATAGTTAGGAAAGAAGTAGGGGCGTATTGCATACGCCCAAAAAAAATTATAAAAACAATAAGGGGCGGATAAATCCGCCCCTTACATTAAAAACTATAGATTACGCCAAAAAGTTTTATATATTATTAGTATTCTAATTCGGGAGCTATCTGATTTTCAGGTTCTTCCCCATAGTAAATCCTCACTATATTATCAAAAACAGATTTTATATTTTCCTCTAAAGCTCTATCGGAATATCCTGCTGTATGAGGGCTCATCACTACGTTCTCTAATTTATGAAAATTATACTGGCTAGGTAATATTTCTTTTTGTTCATTGGTGGGATACTGATACCAGGTATCTATAGCTGCCCCAGAAAGATAATGTTCTTCTAAAGATTTAAACAAAGCTTCTTCATCTATTACTGCTCCGCGAGAAATATTAACCAGATATTTTCCCTGCATTAACTTTAATTCTTTTTTTCCAATCAACCCCTTAGTTTTCTCTGTAAGGGGAACAGCTATAACAATAAAATCTGATTCTTTAATCACTTTTTCTAAATCTTTATTCGCTCCCAGAAATTCCAATATTTTCTTCTTTTCTAAATCCTTTTCTTTTATTTCTCTTTTTAAGGCAAATATCTTCATACCTAAGGCATACCCTATTTTGGCAATCTCCCAACCAATCGAACCTAAACCTATTATCCCTAAACTTTTTCCTTGCAGCTGAATGGTAGGTTCTTTACTAGAAAAACCATGCCATCTACCCAATCTTAAATCTCTATCATTGGTAACAATATTTTTAGCTAAAGCCAGTATAAGGGCAAAGGCATGTTCGGCAACTGCAGTTCTGTTAGTGTGAACGTTACAAATAAAAATATCTTTCCGATTCTTATATAAACTTAAATCTAATTGATCTACTCCGGTAAAAGGAATTTGAAATAATTTTAATTTCTTAGCTTGGTCAAGATCTTCTTTACTAAAAGATCCTCCTATTATTACTTCTGCTTCTGGAAGATATCTTTTAATTTCTTCTCTTTCATCTGCTTTAGGAATAATGAACTCCAGATCAAATTTGGCTTTCTTATTTAATTTATTAAAATTCTCTTTCCATATTTGGGGTTTTACCATCTTACTCAATACCAAAACCTTCATTTTCGCTCTTTTCTTCAAACAACTTCTTTCTTTCTCTTCTTGTAAAAAATTACGGACTGCCATGATATGCTTACACTCAAGTTTTATTTTTCGAGATCTTTTTATAAAATCTGAACACTCACACTGGGGGATATTTACATCCACTCTATAAGATTTTTTTGATTTCGAACCACTTACTACAAAATAATCAACTTTTCTTTCTACTTTTAAATCTTTGGCCGCTTTTTCTCTTTTTATTGCTTCCTCTTCTAATAACGCTCTTTTAGCTAAATCATCAGCTATAGAATTATGGTTTCTTCTTTCCCAAATAAAATTTAGCTTAGAAGGAATAGTCTGTCTAATTTCTTCAACTCGATTAAATAAAAGAATTATGCCTTTATCCCTAACTTTAAATTTTTTATTTAATTGATTGACTACTAATTGACTATCACAATAGATATCTGCTCTCTCTGGATTTATTTTTTTAATTTCTTCTAATCCTCTAATCAAAGCTTTATATTCGGCAATATTATTAGTACCGTAACCGATCGCTTCGCTTATCTTCTTTACCAACTCTCCATCCTGGTATATGACTATTCCTATAGCCATATTCCCCGGATTAGGATAACAGGAACCGTCTACTCTCATTAATACTTTGGACATAATTAGCCCCTTCCTATGGTAAAATTATATTTTTTGTAGTAAAATAATAAATAATATCGGTAATATTATATATGATTGTAACCCAAAAAGTAAACAAACCTGTCCTCGACCTGATCGGGGAATGGTAAGGTAGGGGTCGGATTTATCCGACCCGGTATGCGGGCTCGATGCATCGAGCCCCTACAAAATAATTATAACCAATTTTATTTCTAATGCGATACGCAATACGAGACAAAATAAAAAGGAGCCAAAAAGATTATTTAAGATGGATGAAAGAATACAGTATGCCTTTGAACACACCGAAATTTTAAGAAGGCCTGAACAACTAATTTCAACTTTTGGTTCTTCAGTAATCCACTATTATGTTTTAACTGAACCAGTATATTCTGAATTTACCAAGAATGATTTAGAGACTGTGGTTAGGGAAGGAAAAGTTAGTTGGTTCCAGCCAAAATTGCTTACTCCTAATTACATGTTTAGAATAGAAGGATTTAGCCGTGAAGCTAAAAACGCCTTTGAAGACTTAGCCAGTCAATATCCAGACTTAGCCGGAATTCTTTACAAATTTAAGGTTAATAAAGAGCTTGATGAAATGAATTTTGTTTCTAGCCCTTGGTTAACTGTAGCAGAAAATATTAATAAAGAGATAGATAAAAAAAGAGATTCTCTTTGTGCTATTATTAAAGGTGTAGCTGGCCTATGGGATGTATCGCTATCCAAATTTATTTTAGATATGATGGTTAGAAGTGTTTATTTGGCTCAGATACCTGATTTTAAAAAAAAGGGATTTGTAGGCATAAACCAAATAGGTCAAGCTATTATTGCTAAAGATAGATATGGCATTCCATTAACTGCTCGAGAAGAAATAGAGAAATTATTTAAATTAGTAGAAAAAGGTGAATCAAAGCCTATTAAATTAAAAGAAGAATTGGATAACTGGGGAGTATTTGAACAATATCAAGATAGGTTCTTCGGTCTCTTTAGGAGAAGGTAATAAAATGACAAGAATAAAAACTGCTTTAGAAATTGCTCTTGAAAAAGCTAATGAAATTAATATATTAAATCCAGAAGAAAAAGAAAAAATAAAAGCTGAGGGAAAGATTAAATCTTTGCTTGCTAAATATTATAAAGGAAGTCTTAGTTCTATTGATTTATGGCAAAAGTTAAAAGGAAATAAACCTTTTATATTAAGAGAAGCTCAATTAATTTTAATAAATTCTTTAAATTTTAATAACACTCAATATGAATATCAAATGAGAAAAGATGCTATTTTAGCTATCGAGACATTAAAAGAGGGCCAAAATACCTCAACCATCGAATCGACTTTAAATGAAATTAACCTCTTAAAAAAAGAGTATCGGAAGAAAAAAGAAGAGACTGAAAATATTTTAAAGAAAGAAATTAAAAAAAATCCTCAAGCAAGATTAAAAACAGCAAAACAAGGCAATAAATTAATTATTACGCAATTAAGTGTTGAAGAAGCTTTACAGGAAAATGTTCAATGGAAGAATTTTATTGCTAAACATGAAGAAAAATATGTTAAAGAGTTTAGAGAAGTAATTGAAAGATTAAAAAAAGAAATATAATAAAAATATTTATTAAACAAAATAGGGGTTAGGCCTACACTTGACAAAATATAAATAGATTATGGGGTAACCTCGGGCGGTGAAATTAGGTATAATACCTAAGCCCACCAGCGTCGGACGACTTTTATTTGGTTTAAGATATACTTTTCTAAAAACCATCTTAAATTTTTTTTGTTATCTCTTTTACTCTAATTTTTAATTCTTTAAGATTTACTACCTTGGAAATTCGGGTAATAGCTTGATAATCTTCTGGAAGTAAACCTTCCCTTCTTCCAATTTCCTGGGCGATTTCTACCGCTTCGTTGAGATATTCCCTGAAGGCATTTACTGAATTGCGCTTCTCGTGTTTATAAAGACCTTTTAATTGTTTCAGAGGAACTTTTTTTGTCTCATCTTTTTCAAAAAGACCGTTTAAAAAAATCTCCACTCCAAATCGAGTTTTGGCCATTTTTGCAAGATGAGGGGCTAAGTCTTTTTTGTAATACGCCCTTTCACCTGTTAAGTTTGAAAAAACGTTAGGCATATACCGCCTATTTGATGGATATCCTAAAACAGCCCTCACTTTACCGTCTAAAATAGGCTCGAGAAGAGTTTTTATATGATTATCTGAAAGAGTGGTTAAATCAGCGTCTATAAAAGCAATTATTTCACTTTTGGCCTTTTTTATTCCCTCAGCTAAAGCGGAACCTTTCCCCTGATTTTTCTTTAAATCAATAAGTGTAATTTTATCCCCAAACTTTTTTAAAATAGCTGGACTTTTATCTTTTGAGCCATCGTTAATACAAATAACCTCGTTTACCAGACTGCTTTTTACTAAAGTTTTGACAACTTTAGCAACGGTTTTTTCTTCATTAAAAACTGGAACTATGGCAGAAACAAATTTTTGCTTCTTTAATCTTTGGTGAGAATTTTTATCTTTGAAAAATACGGCTATAATATCTTCGCCAAAGTCTCTTGTTTCTCTTTCAACCGATGAAGAGATGATGTCAAAGCCATACTCAATTTGATTAAGGAGTTGACCACGAGTTAAAAAATATTCAACCTTAAAATCATTAGTGCCATCTTTTTCACTCCATTCTGCCAGCCGTTTTCTTAAAGAGTAAAAAATGCCGTCAACTGCCTTTCTTGTCTTTCCTGGTTCGCAGATAATAAACAATTTTTTAGCTGAGGAAAAACAGTTTTTAATAAATCTTTTTCTGTCGGTTGGCTTTAAATGGTGAAGAATATCACAAGCAATTACTACATCTGCCTGACAATAATTTTTTACGTCAAGGACATTGCCTAAATAAACACCCGAATGTTTTTTGAGGGCATAATCAATAAAATCTTTATTGGTATCAAACCCTCGGTAAACGCAGTTGTTGAGTAAAAAATCGGCTAAAGTTGCGGGACCGCAACCTGGCTCAAGAACCAAATCGTTTTTTCTAACAAAGCTTGCCATGTAGCAATATCGCTTGGCAAAGTTGTTTTTGTGTATCCATTTAAGACCCCAGACATAAAGAAGGGGATATCTATAAAAAATGTTCTTTTTGTACATATCTATTGGTCTAATTTCCTCTGACACATAAAATTCTCTTGTATTTAGAAGGGTCCAAGTATCTTCTGAATAGTCGCAACCTGTAGCTAGAGCAAATTCTCTACATACTTTAGCAATTCGGGGCCAAAATTGCTTTGATATATTTTTATATTCCTTCTCGGTTAGCAAACGGACTTGTCTTTCTTTTTCCACTCTATCTAATCTGTTCTTTTGTATTTCCTGAAGTTGATTTTTCCATTTTTGTTCCAAAGGATCTTCTCCCCCTACATCTGGTGGTTTTTGATGTTAAGACTCGACCCCATTTACTTTTCTAACGACTAATTTATCTTCTTTTGCCTTTTTTATATTTTTTGGTTTTTATCTTGCCTCCGGAGGGGTTTCCTCCGTCTGCTCCTTCATATCCCGGGATCCAGGGTTCTTCTTTAAGAGCCACCATCTTTTCCGGTTTCTTATTGGCTAGTTTCTTTTTTTTACCTGGAACAACTTCTTTTGGCATTTCGTCTATTGTAGGCATTTTCTTGTTAGTTAGATACTGCTGACCTACCCCTAAAAGGGTAGAAGTAAACCAGTACAGGGACAAACCAGAAGGCAGGCTGAAACTCATAAAGCCAATCATTAGGGGCATCATGATGGTCATCATCTTCTGGGTCTGTTGAGCAGAAACTCCGTCTTTACCTGTGCTACTGTCAGTGGAGGTCATCTTTTGTTGAATATACATTGAACCGGCTACTAGAAAGGGCAATATGCCAAGGTATTGTATTCCAAAAATTCCACTGCCTGGCAATTGAATTAATTGGTCGGGTGCAGCTAAGCCTGCAACGATTTTGGGTACTCCCTCAACTATAATTTGAACTTGCCTGGGTATCCATAAAAACCCCCCGGCTATTTTACCAGCACTATCTAAATATTCAAATTTCCTTAAAACCTGAAAGAGTAAAATTAATATGGGCATTTGAATTATCAAGGGCAAACAACCGCTCATGGGATTAACCTTATGTTCCTTGTATAAAGCCATTAATTCTTTATTTAATCTTTCCTTATCGTTCTTATATTTCTCTTGAACCGTCTTCATTAAGGGCTGGATCTTCTGCATCTCCCTCATAGAAACCATCTGTTTTTGCATTAAGGGATATAGGATTATCCTGATAAGGACGGTCATCAAAATGATAGCAATACCATAATTCTGGGTAAAGCTATATAAAAATACTATTATGTTGGCGAAAATATCGCCTAAAGAGTCCCATAAACTTGTCAAAATAATTTTGCTCCTTTACTGCCTTACTATTTTCTTTTATTTTCACTAAAAGATTCTATCTTTCTATTCTTGCTAAATTTTTAATTATAATACCTGAGTTATATTTACCGAATCCTACTATAGAATTTAATTGAAAGTATGTATTCAAGAATTAAATGTAAAACATTTTCTAATTTATTTAATTGCTTCTGATTTTTTTACTTTCTTATCCCAGATAGGATCGGAAACTTTAGCCCATTGAGCAGCTTTTTTGTTTAAGAAGACATAGTATCTTCTGAGATTATAGTATCAAATCAAGGCCCGTCCTCTGTTGCATTATAGACTTAAACATTAACGTATCTCCTTATATTGTCCAGTTTAATAATGCGGCTCCCCAGGTTAATCCACCACCAAAAGCAACCATTATAATTCGATCCCCTGGGCAAAATGTTTTTTCCTTATGAGCTTCATTTAGAGCAAGTGGGATACTGGCAGAAGAAGTATTTCCAAAACGGTCTAAATTAATAATGGATTTTTCTCGTTCAATCTTTAGTTTCCGGGCTACATAATCAATAATGCGAATATTAGCTTGATGGGGAATAATATAATCAATATCGCTTATAGAAAGATTAGACTTATTTAGGACCTGGGAAATGCTTTTTATCATTATTCTGGTAGCAAATTGAAATATTTCTTTTCCATTCATAGATATATTGCTGGGTCTTCCATTATTATTTGGAATATGCAAAAAAGGATTTTTTAGGGGAACTGCTGGGAGGGTAAGAAGTTCCTGCAAATCTCCTTGAGAACCAGTATAAGTACAGATAATACCCTCTTGGTTGGAACTCTTTAAAATTACTGCCCCGGCGCCATCTCCAAAAAGTACGCAAGTATTCCGATCAAACCAATTAGTGACCTTTGATAAAACTTCTACCCCTATTACCAGAATTGTCTTGCTTTGTTTTGATTTAATAAATTGATCAGCTATCTGTAACCCATAAACAAAACCGGTGCAACCTGCTACTATATCAAAGCTGGGAATATCCTTTAATCCTAATTCTGCCTGGACAAGATTAGCAGTTGAAGGCATAAAAAAATCGGGGGTTATGGTAGCTACTACAATCATGTCGATCTCTTCTTTTTCTATACCAGCATTTTCAATTGCTTCTTTTGCCGCTTTTGCGGCCATCTGATATGTCTTTTCTCCGGAGGAGATTCTTCTTTCTTTTATACCTGTTCGGGAGGTAATCCACTCATCGTTAGTCTCTACTATTTTTGAAAGCTCGTCATTTTTTACAATTCTTGCGGGGACATAAGCACCTGTACCAATTATTTTTGAATAAACCATGTTATCTTCCTTCAATAGTTCTCCATTTATAAAAATAAAGTTTCTCATGCTCAATGAATAGTTAATTTATTTAATTGCTTCTGATTTTTTTACTTTCTTATCCCAGATAGGATCGGAAACTTTAGCCCATTGAGCAGCTTTTTTGTTTAAGAAGACATTAGTATCTTCTGAAATTATTGCATCAGCTCCAGGATATAGCGGATGTGCACCGCTCTCCTCTACAATCTCTTTTAAAGCATCGGGATTATCAATAATAGGACAGGGCCTTAAATGATTTTCACAGAAAGGCTGTCTCTTTTGGTATGCAGTAAATAAAGGTGATTTAAGCACATCGAGTAAGCTTTTCTCTTTGATATTATCGCAAGTAAATTGGGCAAACGCACATGGGGTAACCTTCCCACTCGGTGTAATATGGAAATAACTTCGTCCTCCAGCTATACAACCCTGAGTATATTCCCCATCATTCCAGAAATCCATTAACATCAATGGATTGTGTGTCCTGAGATGATTCACTCGTTCAATTAAATACGCTCTCTGATCGGGTTTTAACATTAGATCAGTATTCGGATTTCTTCCAATAGGAATATAATGGAATGACCATCCGTAAATTGCCCCTTTATTAATCAAGAACTCAATAAAATTATCACTAGTTACTTCTTTGTAATTTTCCCTGGTTATGGTAAGAGACACACCAAATAAAACACCACGACTATGAAGCCTATCCATAGCACTTACAATTTTATCAAATACACTTTCTCCACGCCGGGCATCGGTTTGTTCTTTCCATCCCTCCAGACTAATGGCCGGGGTAATATTTCCTAACTCGACAATCTTACCGGCAACTTCATTATTAATAAAGGTACCATTGGTGTAAAGCATGAAGGCCATATCGTTATGTTTTTCAGCAATTTCAAATAAATGGGGATAGGCAAATGGCTCTCCCCCCGACATTACAATCCAGTATATCCCCAGCTCTTTGGCTTCGGTTAATATTCTATCTAAAAGCTCATATGATAAAGTATCATGTTTCATTTGAGCACCTGCCCAGCATCCTTCACAACGAAGGTTACAGGCACTGGTCGGATCAATCAAAATAGTAAACGGAATATTCACCCCTAATTCTTCTATCTTTTTCTTTTTTTGAGGAACACCAATAAGCCAGTTATTTATAACAAAATTGGTCACCATTTTCTGCCTAACATAAGGATTGATTTCAGTCAAAACTCGATTTATATATTTTCTTGTATTAAGATTTTGATTATATGATTGCAGAATCGCTTCTATTATCTTTTTGTGATTTTTATTAACTGCTATTTTTTTTAAAAGTGCGGCGAGTTTAGGAATATTTTGTTCTGGATTTTTCACCAAATAATTTAAAGTTTCTTGAAGTATTTTTTCTCCCACATACTTTTTCGCAAAATTAAGATTAACCATTTATGAACCTCCTAAAAATTTTATTTTTTATGTTTATTTGCTTTTAAAATCACTACTGTGCAACTCAATTTATTTTTAAACCTGCCGACTACACAAATCGAGTGTCTTATAATTAAGCGATAGGTTCTTGATATCATTTAAAACAGAAGAATTAACGGCTTCAGCACCTAATTCGATACATCTTTGTGCATGATGAAAATCACGCCAGTGAATATTTTCAACTCTTGGTCTAATGAAAATTACATTACTATCATCAGGAACAAAAACTGTTTTATCATGATTATTTTCTACAACTTTAAGCGCATTTACTACAATATTAAAAGCCGCGGGAATTATACGTTGAAACTTATTAGAAATTCCACCAGGAGAAACAACGCTATTTACATAAGGTATCTGACCAATATTTTGCAATAAATTCTGGGAATATCGCTTTAAGGTTATTAAGTAATTAATATTATCAATTGAGGAGCTAACATCAATAGCAATTACTGAATCAGCACCCATAGCAAAAGCCGTTTGAATGGGCAGAGGATTAACCAGACCGCCATCAACCAGCCATCGATTACCTATCTCTACCGGTGCAAAAATACCAGGAAATGCGGAACTGGCTAATATTGCCTTGGACACTGATCCTTTATTTATAAGGACTTCCTCTCCTGTTTTAATATCAGTAGCGACTACAGTTAAAGGAACTGTTAATTCAGAGAAATGTTTTTGCTGGGTAAGTACTGAAAAGAATCTCTCCAGTTTATTGCCTGCAAATATCCCTTTAGGAGGAGCAATATCTATCATCTTTAATAATTTTATCCATCCAGTCCCAAGAGCAATTTTTTCTAATTCAAAAATATTACCTCCTGCAGCATATGCAGCACCAACGATAGCTCCAAAACTTGTTCCTACAACAAGATCTATATGTATCTCTGCTTCTTGTAAAATCTTAAGTACTCCTAAATGAGCGTATCCACGAGCTCCCCCGCTCCCTAGAACAAGTCCGATTTTGATCGCTTTAGTATTCTGCAAGTTTTTTCTCCTTTAATATATTTCTTTCATATAAGAATTTACCGTGTCTTCAAGAATTTTTTTATTTAATTTAATTTTTTTTGAACCAGAAATTAGCTTTCCAATCTTTACCTTAATTCTATTTAATTTAGGGAATTTTGCTCCGACTGGTAATGCCTTACCAGCTCCCTTGATTGCCATAGGAATAATTGGGACATCTGCCTTTACTGCAAGATATGCAGCTCCAGCTTTGGCTGAGAAATCATCTTTTTCGTTAGTAATTCTTCCTTCCGGAAAAATACCCAAAACGCCACCTGCCTGTAAGACTTTCATAGCATTTTTTATAAGTTTAATATCATTGCCTTTGCCTTGAACAGGAATAGCCCCAACCCCTCGTAGAATATTACCCACAAAAGGCATTTTAAAAAGATAGGCAGCAGACATAAAGGTTATTTTAGGTTTAACAGATGATACAAGGACAAATCCATCTAATAAACTTGAATGGTTTGCCACAATAACAAAAGGACCAGTCTTCGGTATATTTTCTCTACCAATTATTTTAAGCCTGAAAATCAATTTAAAAATAATCAAACTAAAACTTTTTATAATAATATATAACAAAATATTAACCCTCAAACGATTCTAATCTTTTTACTTAATTTTCTTGGACAATTGATCAATTTTATTTCCCAGTTCATCAATCTTTTTTTCTAAATCATCTACACATTTTTTAGAGGCAAAATTCATCTTCTCTATGCTCTTCTCAATATCAGGCTTTATTTTTTCCAATAATTTATCTTTTTCTTTTTCTGCCTTATCTAAAAGATTAACTACAAACTCTTTGCTTTCACTCTGGCTTAATTCGCCTCTCTTGATTAGATCATCAGCTATCTTAATGGCTTTTTCTTTGGTAAGAGAAAGCGTGCCTATGCCAGCAAGAAACATTTTTTTGCTTAAATTTAACATATCTTCACCCCCTTTCTTTATTAAAATCTTTAAAGGAGAAAGAATTGAAGGAAGCATTATTTTTTTAGTCTTTTCCTGCTCCACAATAATTTGAGCCAATATCAAAGAAGTTATATCTTCTTTAGTTTCATTGTCAATTACTTTTACCTCCGCCCCCTCCCGAATTAATCTGGAAATTTCAGAAAGGTTAACATACTTTTTCTCTTTCGTATCATATAGCTTGCGATTCGAATATTTTTTAATAATATATTCTTCCATATAACATCTCCTCCCTTAAAATAATTAACACACTGCGTTACAATACATATATAACACACTGCGTTATATTTGTCAAGACCCTGGTGGAATTTTTTCCCTGCTGCTGATATTATTTCTGTCATTTCTGTTTTCTTATCTGTCATTCCCGCTTCCTCTTATGTCATTCCCGCGAAAGCGGGAATCTATCATTTTTATCACCAATCAAAAAAATCTCCTCCCATTACCCCCTCTCCCACAGAGAAGGGAAATATATTTTGATAAATTTGTACAAAAATATTTTCAATAAAAAGGGTTTTTTGATTTAAATGGCGAAATATAGTTATATAATAGTAAGAGATTGGGGTTAGATAAATAAATGAAAAATTTTGAGATAGAAAAAGATCCAGAGTTAGATAATTTATTAGCCAAATGTAAAGAGAAGGGATTAAAATTTGGCTTAGCTTTGGGGAGCGGCTCAGCCCGAGGAATGGCTCATATCGGGGTAATTCAAGCCCTGGAAGCCTATCACATTCCTATCGATATGATTGCAGGCACGAGTATTGGCGCCGTAGTGGGCTCAGTATATGCTACTGTTGCCACTGATATAAAGACCGGAGCGAAAGTAATTTTAAATCAGGGGAGTGTAATAAGGGCAGTTAGAGCCAGTATATCTATCCCGGGAATATTTACTCCGGTAAAGTATCAAGATTATTCCCTGGTAGATGGAGAGTTAGTAGACCCGGTCCCGGTGGATGTGGTGCAAAAGATGGGAGCTGATATTATTATTGCGGTCAATCTTACTGAAAAAACCCCCAAACCGATAATTATGATACTAAATGAAGAAACCGGTGATTTAAAAGAAGTGGAAAACACCTTCACTTTTAAGATAAATATAAAAGAAATTCCCAAATTCAAAACAGTAGAAAAAATTACTTCTTTGGTAGAAAAAGAGGTAACCTCTTTGGGTAAAATGATAAAAGGGGTTAAAAAGAAATTGAAAGGCCCGCATATTATCGAAGTAATTAGTAAATCTGTGGATATTATGGAAAAAGAAATCACTTCTCGAGGTCTGTCTAAGGCAGATGTGGTAATCATCCCCTTTGGGATTGATGGCATCTCTCTTTTTGAATTTGATAAAGTCGAGATAACTATCAAAGGAGGCATAGATGCCGCTTTAGCTAAAATTCCTCTGATTAAAGAAGTAATAAAAGAAAAGCTAAAATAAAAAGGATGGAAAAATATGGGTTTTACAAAATTAAAAAGAAGATATAAAAATCTTAACCGGTTTCGACAAATAGTTAATATTTTAATCAAATACGGATTCGATTATTTTGTAAAACAGTTGGGATTAACTAACCTGATTTCTAAGGGCGGAAAAATTCTTAAACTAAAACCTTCTAAAATAGCCCAATTGCCCCTTCCGATAAAAGTCCGTCTTGCCCTTGAAGAATTAGGTCCCACCTTTGTTAAATTAGGTCAGATTTTAAGCACCAGACCCGATTTAATTCCTCCAGATTATATTGAAGAATTACAAAAGCTCCAAGATAAAGTTCCTCCCTTTGCCTATGACCAGGTTGAACAAATAATAAAAAGAGAACTGGGAGCTGATATTTCAAAAATATTTAAATCATTCGAGCAGAAGGCTTTCGCTGCTGCCTCTTTAGGTCAAGTTCACCAAGCTATATTAGAAGATGGGGATAAGGCAGTAGTGAAGGTTCAACGCCCGGATATTGAAAAAACAATTGAAACAGATTTGGATATCTTATTTCATATAGCCCGCCTTACCGAAAAACATATTCCAGCTAGCAGACTATATGATCCATAACTTGACAATCTAAATTAAATATATTATAAAGAGAGTATGAAAACATTACTCTCAAAAATAGTTCTTTCCAATGACCAGTGGCAAGAATTGGAAAGAAGAGAAAGATCCAGGACCTTGCCACAAAAAGTAGTATTAAGGGCAAAAATAATCTTAATGGCATCTAAAGGAAAATCTAATAGTGTCATAGCAAGAACTCTTAATCTATCTCGTCCGACTGTAATTCATTGGCGTAGTAGTTTTATAGAAAAAGGACTTGATGGACTTAAAGATATTCCGAAACCAGGTCGACCTCCTGTATTATCAGAAGACACTATAAAAGACATTGTGTCCTCTACTATGGTTAAACCTAACAATGCTACTCACTGGAGTACGCGAATGATGGCAAAAGAAAAAAGTGTAAGTCATATGACTGTACAACGTATATGGAAAAAAGTACATCTACAACCTCATCGAACAAAAGCTTTTAAGTACAGTAATGATCCTAAATTGATACCAAAAACTATCGACATTATTGGATTATATTTAGATCCGCCCGATAACGCATTGGTATTAAGTGTTGATGAAAAAAGTCAAATTCAAGCACTGGATCATACTCAACCTTTGTTACCTCTACGTCCTGGCCAAGTAGAACGTCATACTCACGATTACCTAAGACATGGAACAACTTGTTTGTTTGCTGCATTAGAAATAGCCAATGGCAAAGTGATCGCGGAGTGTCAATCAAGACATCGCCATCAAGAGTTTTTGAAATTTTTGAAATTAATAGATAAACAAACTCCACCTGATAAAGACCTTCATTTAATTATTGATAATTATAGCACTCATAAACATCAGAAAGTAAAAAATTGGCTAAAACATCATCAACGATTTTATTTTCATTTCACTCCAACCGGATCATCATGGTTAAATCAAATTGAAATATGGTTTGGAATCCTTACTAACAGACGTATTCGCCGTGGAACATTTAAAAGTGTCAAAGAACTGATAAACGCTATTGAACAATACATTGAAGCTAATAATAAAAATCCGAAACCATTCATATGGACAAAGACAGCAAATGAGATTCTTAGAAAACTACCTAACTGTAAAGATACTTCCGTTACAAGACACTAGTAATTCAAAGAATCTCCTTCTTTTGATTCTAAGAATTGGCAAGATATAACTAAGTTTGATTTCTCCTTTCGAATATTTTTCTAAAAGTGATTTAACCTGATCATCGGTAAAGTTTTTGTGTAATTGTTTAGACATAATTTAGAACCTCTTTTCTTTTTAAGATTTAGTTCTAAATTATACCTTTTTACTGTTTTTCGGTAGTGCACTTTTGAATTTTAAATCATTAAAAAACAGTGCACTTTTGATTCTTAAATGACACTTTCAAAATAAATATTGACAAATGTTGATTAATGTTGTAATATCTTGACAAGTATTTTAACAATTTACTGGAGGTATTCCTATGGAAGAAAAAAACAATTATACAACTAAAGAAACAGCTAAATATCTTGGGATAAGTACAGCCACTATTTATCGTATGGAAAAACAAGGTTTAATATCTTCAACAAAAACACCTGGTGGACAAAGACGTTTTAGTCGAAAAACTATCGAGAAATATTTAAGGGAAAGCCAAAATTTTGAAGCACCTCAGAATCCGAGCAGATACAAAAAAACTGATTTCATAATAAAGGAAGCTGAAGCAACATATGTTGCAAAGCCAATAGCTATTCAAACTGATGAATTGTTTTTTCATACCGATTCAATATGGATATGCAATGCTGATATTTTAAAAACCAACAACATTAAAGATGATTCTATTGATTTAATCGTAACATCTCCACCATACAATGTGGATATAAAATATAATTCCCATGACGACACTATGTCTTATGATGATTATCTATCATTTACCAAAGAATGGTTAACCAGATGTTATGAATTTATTAAGGATGATGGGCGATTTTGTTTAAACATCCCCTTAGATAAAAACAAAGGTGGACAGCAAAGTATGTGTGCAGACATTACAACCATCGCAAAGCAAGTTGGGTTCAAATATCATTCAACAATTATATGGAATGAACAAAACATTTCAAGGCGTACTGCTTGGGGTTCCTGGCTTTCTGCTGCTGCTCCATATGTAATAGCACCAGTTGAGGTAATTGTTGTTCTTTACAAAAAGGAGTGGAAAAAAACAAGCGGTAGTCGTAGATCAGATATAACCAAAAAAGAGTTTATGGAATGGACAAATGGAGTTTGGAATTTCATGGGTGAGAGCAAAAAGAGGGTTGGACATCCAGCACCTTTTCCTGTTGAATTGCCAAGAAGATGTATAAAACTTTTTAGCTTTGTTGGTGATACAATACTTGACCCATTTCTGGGTAGTGGCTCTACATTACTTGCTTGTCTACAAACGGGACGAGAAGGTATAGGAGTTGACATTGACAAGAAATACTGTGAATTAGCAAAGAGACGACTTTTAACGGAAGGACAGATAAATCAACTCAAATTCGATGTTACAGTAGGGAGTAGATAATGTCAAAAAGCATAAGTGACTTAATCATGGAGTATTTTCAGAAACATCCTAAGAAAGACTTAAAACACGGACCAATCGTAGATTGGGTTACTGAGCAATACCTTAAAGAAAATCCTGAGCCGCCAAGAGATCCCTGGAGAGCCATTCGTAAACTTCATCAAGAAGGAAAATTAATCAAGATCAAGAAGGGTGTTTATCGTTATGACCCTGACCAGGTTGAAAAAGTTGAGCTATTTGATTTTCATCCAGAAATTAAAGAAGAGATTTTTAAGCGTGACAACTACAAATGTGTTGTATGTGGACGTGGCAGTAAAGATGGGGTCGAGATATGTGCAGACCATATTAAGCCTAAGGATAAAGGCGGTGATAACTCTATTGATAATGGACAAACTTTGTGCATGGAACATAATCTCATGAAGAAGAATTACTCACAGAGTGAGGCAGGAAAAAGGTATTTTATCAAGATCTATAAGCAGTCTATCGCTAACGATGATGATAAGATGGTTGAGTTCTGCAATGATGTTTTTGATATTTACGATAAGCACAGAATAAATGGACATATTAAACGACCTAATGGAAAATAATTTTGAAACCGTCATATAATACGTTAAAAAAGACTTACATCCAAACCCTTCGGGCTTCTTTTGCAATAGAACAGAAACCATCTTCTGTTTCACTGTTTCAAGTCTATTTAAAAATAAAGAGCCATTATTTGAAGAAGATAAAAGGTCTATAATTAAAATAATTTAAGAACCATTAGCTTTTATAATTTGGAAAATCCCCCAACAATCTTGTTTTTATCTGGGGATTTTTATTTTAGTAGGAATTCTTTATATAAATATATTCTTTATATTAATATCAGTATGTAAATGAATATTTATAAATATGCTATGAAGATGGAAAAAGATAGTGAAAATTATTATCGTGAACTTGCTAACCAAACAGAGGATATAGGGCTCCAGAACATTTTAAAAATGTTAACTGATGAAGAAGTTAGACATTATAATATTATCGAACAAATGATGAAAAGTAAGGCAAGTGCAGAATTAGCAGAAACGGATATATTAAAGAAGGTTAATAATATCTTTATTAAAATTAAAGGAAAAAATCTAGTATTTAACTTTGACTTACCACAGATAAATCTCTACCGCAAAGCTCAGGAAATTGAAGAAAAGAGTTATAAGTTTTATATAGAAATGAGCGATAAGGTTGAAATTGAATCGCAAAGGAAAGTATTTTTAAAGTTAGCAGGAGAAGAAAAAAAGCATATGTTTCTATTGGAAAACTTAGTTGAATTTGTTTCCAGGCCCGAGACATGGATTGAAAATGCAGAATTTAATCATTTAGATGATTATTAAGATATAAATTATTCTGAGCGATTTTGATTGTAATAACATTAGTGCGGAAAAATCTTTTTAGTTTCATTACTTATACCAAAAGTTTTGAACCTTTCCAATAGGGGGAGCCTTGACTTTTTAAGCCCTTTGGCCTTTTGCTGAAGGGCTTTTATTTACAAAAGTTGCGAAACTCGTCTAATACACTCCACCATAATAAATAATATTAAAAACAAAAAAAGAGTAAGCTAAAAAAGATGACTTTCTTTATAGCTTACCCTTTTTTATTGCCTTTTTATCTCTATTCAATTTTTCCCAACTCTACCTTCATTCCAGAGAGTTCCTTCTGTCCGATAATCTTCTTTCTGAGCTACTACTATCTCCTGCATAAACCTATCAATCCTCATCCTCTCCAGCGAGCAAGTTTCGTCGGTCGGACATCCAGATGCAAGAAGTTCTTCTTCTCGTAAAAGCCGATCCCGGCAAAATTGATCATCTCCGCATACTCTAAAAGGTCAAGGGCAGATACTCCCTCTACCTGAATATCTGCTGCCAGACCCAACAGATGATAGCTACTTTTTATCCCTCCTACTTTTTGGTTATATTCCGAACATCTATAGCCAGAGGTAATATAGATCGGCTTTTTGATTATGGCTCTAAACTCCACCAACTTCTTTAAAAGCAGCGGATGTAACATTACCCGCTTACAACAGGGACAGGCAAATTCAGATAGCTTAAAATGTGGGGCTATATCTATGTCGTTTATTTTATTTAACCTCTCCATAAGCAAACTCCTTTCACCTGTCTGCGTGCAGGCACGCACAGGCAGAGTGGTTAGTTAATTTACCAATTCACCAATATTCTCTTTGTCATTCCCGCCTGTCTGCCGCACAGGCAGGCGGAAGCGGGAATCTATTCCCCGATCAGGTCGAGGACAGGCTTTAAATATTAATCTGGATTCCCACTGCAGTTTACACTCACGAAAGTGGGTGTGGGAATGACAGGATCATTGAATTAGAGATTGCCACGCTTGTCTTTAGCAAGCGCGCAATGACCTTTAGTGTAGGGGCGTATTGCATACGCCCCCCCTACTAATTTACCCTTCTACTTAGAAAGAGCAAAAAAGAGGTGATTTTACTACAGTCATTTTAAAAAGATTTAATAATTTTTAATTTTGCTATTCCTCGTTTACGTTGGCGATTCACATTTTGTTGATTTATGCCATAGAAAGTAGCTATCTCTTCATCGGTATACCCTTCCAGATAATAAAGAGCAATAACTCTTTTTTCTCTTTCGGTTAAAAATTTATAGCCCTCTTCTAAATTATTTTTCTCTAAAACATTTTCTAATTTACTCAAAGGCAAACTCCTTTTAATTAATTTACCAATTTACCTATTGACCAATTCACCAATTTAAAATGTCATTGCGAAGAGCTTTTGCGA
>Ga0210036_1002741_pt1 | contig 18249 bp, 11 predicted proteins | sample CryGeymeta201515_FD_185469 | JGI IMG/M metagenome (GOLD analysis project Ga0210036, IMG submission 185469) | Groundwater microbial communities from Crystal Geyser aquifers in Utah, USA - Crystal Geyser metaG 2015-15 (SPAdes) (version 2) | ecosystem: Environmental > Aquatic > Deep subsurface >...
AAAAAAAAAAAAAACGGTCGAGCCTTGTACCCGCACAAGAGTAAAAATAAAACAACCCTTCACAAAAATGTGCATGTCTTCTATGATCTGTCTTGTGCTTTTTGTTGTTGTTGCTGCTGTTGGGTGGATGGATTTTGTGCTGGGAGAGAACCATCGGAATCTCCGTGAAGTCTTGACAGAACGGCCTCCATGACGTGCGCGTAACTATCCATAACTCCCAATTGCGTCATATTGGAGAGGGCTTGTTCGTTCAGTCCACCCGGTGTTTGTTCCTCCACGAGCTTATCAAACCATGTGGCATCATTGTGACAACCACGATCGGCATCTTGCATCATGCTCCAATACTGTCTGCCAACAAAGTAGGTTGCATCTTTTGCTGGGATACCCTTTTTTACGAGCCACTGTTGATTTTGTCGCATAATACCGTACATGGGTCCCATCAAACAGGTAGGAGTGATCATAACGTTCTACAATTATTTCAACAACAATGTATGTGTATGCGTATAAAAAATAGACACATGTGTGAGCACGCAACACCGTCGTTGGGAGAAAAAAGGACTCTTCTTTATATATCCCACATAACCAAACGAAAAAAAAATAAACACACACACACACGAGTCTTTCGTTATAAGACACATACCATTTGCTCTTCCGTTTCGCATTCGACATATCCTCCGAGGGTTTGCAGTATGCTTAACAGTGTGTCTACATTGGAGTTGGATTCGTGATCTTCCTTCGTGGTTTTGGGTACCAACAGTGCACATCCCTCTTGATTGGCCACCGATGGTAGGCCTGGAGCATTGCATTGGAACAACCAATCAATAAAAATTGAAATCATCATTATTTGCAATATTGTTACAGAACGTTCCGAAAAAACAGCATTGACAACAATTGAGTATGGATACGAACAGAAAAATAAAATAAAATAGTGCAAGATAGGAGAGACTTACAAATCATTTTAAAGACACGATCAGAGCTCAATTTGGATGTTTCTCGAAGCATTTCTAATTTGCTGGTTGACTGGAGCAATACAAACAATGATGACAATGACAAAGCAAAATGAAAAAGAAGAGCAAAATGGTGAGAAATAATATTGAGACATCTTATATTCTGATCCTTGATAACTAAGAAATTTTTAACTTACCACCATGGATATCAGAGTGTGTCGTTTGTTATCAAAATTGAGAGGCCCCAATACTGTTGCTGTTTGGTCGTTTAATACACAGAGAAAAACAATATCCGATTTATCCACAATTGTTTGATTATCATCGTAAACAGTTACAAGATGAGGAAATGTTGTTTTCAAAACGGATGATTTGGCTTCCGAACGCCGCGATAGAGATATTCTGCTTATCGTTGGCATTTCGGAACGAACATTGCTACTGGTCGCAGCTGCTTGCTGCTGTTCTTGCTGCTGCTGCTGTTTTTGTTGTTGCGCTTTGGCCAGACCCGTAATGACGGCCGAGGCAATCGTTCCACATCCAATAACGCCAATAGAAACGACTGATGATCTTGCTGTTTCAGTCATGGTTGTTATAACTTATGTCAGTATCCTATTATTATTATTATTTCGTTTTGGAATGATGGCCTGGCTGCGATGCGTATAAATACAAAAAACAGAAAACAACCACTATGTAAGTGGCCTGTGATGGTGAATCATCGTCATTCGTTATTATCTTCGTGGATTGATCGGTCACCTGGTCATCATCAAGTCGTCCTCTATTCAATCTAGCTAGACTAGCTACTTAGGTCTCTAGCTACTACTAGCTAGCTATGGCAAAAACAAAAGATACACACTATTGGTACCGTGATCATTGGAGTGCTGGCATGATCAAACGCACGTTTGAATGTCAAAATATAACTCAAACACTATTGTAGCAGAGACTGATGCAGGAAGACGAAAGAATACTTTTAATTGATTATTACTCTATTTTTTAATCGTACTACTAGTAGACCTAGACTTCTACTTGTAGTAGTAGTACCAGGTACTAGCTAGTAGCAGGTCCGTAGGAACGATTTTCTCGGCAAATAATACGTACGGAGTAAGAAAGAAAATACTCCGCTACGCAACAAAAATAATAAAAATAATCCGCACCTCCTTCCACTTCTTAAATAAGGCCTTTACCATGCGTCAAAGTGGTATCCGGCGAGGCGTTCCCATTAACGAACCACTCATCAATATCTCAGCAGCATCTCTCTGCATCTTCAAAGATCAATGAAATTCAATCGAAACAAACTTTGTGTGTTAAACGTTCAATAGAGTATCAACAAAATTATCATACATTCACTTTCATAAATAAATTAAAAAATAAATAATAACTTCACGGAAAATAAAAATTAAAAAATAGAACAACAGATTATTATTTTCATAATACATACTCTACAACATTACCTATCTAAACACAATGTCCTCTTTTCTCGCTGACAATTTAGCCACCCTTACCAGTGGCGCCACAGGTGGTGCTTTGATTGGATTGGCAGCCGCTGTTCTATTGTTATTCAACGGTGATATTTTAGGATGCAGTGGAATCGTGAGCAACGGATACATTCGACATCCCAAAGAAATTCTCAGTGATGCCAGTGCACATTGGAAACTTTTGTTAATAGCAGCCATGACGGCCACAGCGTATGCTACCTACACTCCACCATCCATTGCCTTGGCTACCGCCGCCGAAGGAGGAGAAGAAGAAGAAGAAGAAGGAGCCACCGTGGGCACTCCTCGGTTGTCTGCAATTGGCTTTGCGGTAGCTGGATTGTTGGTTGGTTTTGGGACCAAATTGGGCAATGGTTGCACATCGGGTCACGGAATTTGTGGATTGGGACGCCTGAGCAAACGATCCTTTGTTGCCGTGTGCTCGTTCATGGTAACCTCCATTATTACCACTACTTTCTTGTCCACTCCTCCCAGTTGGCTATCGCCACTGTATGCGGCTGCAACGAATGCCACAGCATTGGCAAGTCCAGATCCGGATATTGCCATCAAGGTCGTAACAGCCTTGGTTGGTACTGGTCTGATCGTTGTTATTTTGGCCAAATTACAGGGTCATACAACAACCATGTCGACCCAAAAATTTGGACCGGCTGTAATCTCTGGGGTGTTGTTTGCAATGGGACTTCAAATCAGTGGAATGGCTCAAAGTGCCAAGGTGAACGGTTTTTTGGATCTTTACAGGCTGTCGAATGGATCCTGGGATCCTACACTCGCAGCCGTTATGGGAGCCGGTGTCGTTGTTAGTTGGATGTCCTACCAATTTGTGCCAGGTCACCAGAGGGTAGCGTCTTGTCCCACACTGACATCACCTGTAGCTTTGAAGGCTGCCAAAAATAATAACGGCAAACAGGTAGACGAAGATGGTAAATTTTGTGTTCCCACCAATCAAACGATTGGAGATAATTTGCTATTGGGTGGAGCAATCTTTGGTGTTGGATGGGGAATTGCTGGAATTTGTCCTGGTCCTGCCGTCGTCCAAGCAGGTGTTGGTGTACCAGGTGTTGTGCAATACTGGTGGCCTGCATACTTTTTAGGCGCATATCTGGCAGATGAATACAAGAAATTGTAATAAAAAAAAACATGCAGAGATTGATTCATTCCTTCTTCTTGGCCTGAAGGAAAAGCATCCTATCTCTCATTATTCGTAAATAAAAAACAGGTTACTACCTCTGACTTGGCATATTTGTGTACCATAGTGTCTATGTAGAAACGTAAAATTGGGGTACCCCTCCCTCCCCTGCCTAGTTGATAGGCTGGTCTGTTTTACTTCCACTGCCGCCTCATCTAACGTGACACAAAAGTGAAACAAACGCGTTTATCCTTGAAACTTGTGCAGGTATTATATCCATGAATTCGACAGTGCTTCACTGTCAGAAGTCCCCAAGAAAAAAAATTGGTGATGGTTCTGCGCAAGGAAAACAAAAAAAAGCAACTTTGAAATGCAAGAAAAGGACTCAGTAGGTCTAGTAGCGATAGATTTTTTCTTTAGCAATCTTATTTTTTGTAGCTGATGTAGGCATTATTAATAGACGAGTTGTTTTCAGCGAATCATGATGTCAAATCATACATGCATGCAGTGTGCAGCTTTCAATTTCTTTATAGTTCAAATAGTTCTTCGTGCAAATCAAAGACAACGCGACTGCTGTCACTGTAGCTGCGGCAAGCAGCTCTCACTTGCTCTAGCATGGAATTTGGGCCACAGACAACGACGGCGACATGGTGTAAGGACTTTTCTTCTGCTTCCAGTTTAAGTTCTTGAAATATACTCTCCAGCTTAGGTCTGCCCTCATGTAATTGGTACGGTGTGTTCATTGCTGATTCTTGGTCATCTTCATTCTTTCCATTGGAGCGAGTGATATAAACGTGGGCGGAAACGACGGCAGAGGCGTTCTCGGGTGCAATAGGTGGTGGGATACTTCGCGCCATGTCCAAGCTCCGAGCGGCCCAGGCAAAGTACAGCGTTTCCAACTTTCGTCCTTGTTCGTGTGCATGGAGAAGATACTTGGCAATACTTTGACAGGGTGTCACCCCAATACCTCCGCTGATCAAAAGCACCAACTGGTAACGCTCATCATCGTCCAAATCCATGGAAAGATTACCATATGGGCCCTCCAACAATATGGATGTTCGTGTATTTTTCTCGGCCAGTTTGACGAGGCGTTTCGACCATGCTCCGAGAGCACGTATATGTAACGTGACTTCTGGCTCATGAGGTGCACTAGAGATGGTAATTGGATGGAATTGGGTTGCAGCAATTTTGGGAAAGGAAATCTGAACAAACTGGCCCGGGTTGTATTGAAATTTGTCCGGCTTGGGAAATCGCACCTCAACAATTTCTGGCGTTAGCAATTTCAATGTAGCTTCTTGAGGATACACGCACATAGTCATGAGTATGTAGCGAAGGCATAAGTCTACGATCCACCACACGGCAACAATGAAGATGGTGTTGGAACCATGTACAATCGAAAAGACAATAACGCCGATGGTAGATAGAATGTGGGTGACCAACCAAGGTTCAAAGAACCAACGGCGAAGAATGGAAAAGAAACTGGTAGAAACAAGAATTATCATGCAGATGATGATAATGGTTCCTGACAAGTTCGTCCAACCATCAAAGAGAAACTTGAACAAATCTGGGTTAGGGCCATACTCTGCATAGGCACTGTCAGCAGATAAGCGCCGTTCCCTGTCCTGAGAATCAGCTTCTAGCTCATCCGATTCATCACCGCTGTCACCGTCATGGACATATGCTACGTAGGTATGAAAAACGCCCAATACAATGGCAGCCAAGCTGCACATATTGTGGTAGGGAATCATTCGTTCAAAGGGAATGCCCAAGAAAAAGGAAAGAGGAGAGTTGCTTTTGTTGGCTGTAAAGAAAGACCCCATAATGGCAAAGGCAGCTATGGTTCCCGAGCTATTCACACCAGGAGATGAGAAACTCCAGACGTATCCTAGCACGATCAAAACTGCAATGGGAAGCGCTAACACTACCTGTCCAATCGTTATGTAACAGATCGACTTGATGCCTGGGACCAATGGGAAACACTTGGGCAAGATGCGGACTTGGAATGGCCGCGACATTTTCCAACGAAAAACAAGTAGCCATCGAAACCAAGGACGGAATTTCGACAAGAGGCAATCAAACAGGAGATGAAATCCTGGAGTTTCATAGGTTACCCCCTGGTAGGGACTGTATTGTCGCTTCTGCGTTTCTACCTGCATAACCTCTATTTCTTCTGTCATTTCGGAATGATCCTGTGTTAATATGTGCGGAGGTAGGAAGCAGCAACGTCAGCTTTCTTGTCTTAAATGCTCGGATGAATTAAAGAAGTGCTATGGTAGTAGTCGTATTGGAAAAGTCTTCGATTGAAATTTGCTAAAGAAAAATGCAGTTCAGCTATTAGTAGACAAATAGACAGTATTTATTATTTTGTGACTTCGCTTTGGTTTTCTTCTTGTCATTTTTTCCCCTTCACCCCAACCACGAATCAAATCTCAAGTCACGGAAGCACGTTGATACGATCGACGGGCTCTCATGCTTCGCAAACACCAATTGTATCAAATAATTACTCTATTAATTTTAGTCTCGACTAATTTGTTGAGAGCGCTGTTGTGGAAGCAGACAGCAGACAGCAGACAATCACGTTCGAACAGGCCATAATATCATTCAACGACAATTGGGCAAACCGGACTAAAGGCCTATTAGGTATCCACTAGACCGTCGCTGTACACAATAAGCCATAATGAACGAGCTTCTCTCCTGTCTACAGTAATTAGCGTTGTTACGTTGAACATTCAGATTTCAGATAATGGGATCATGAGGTACCAGTTCTAGTTTTAATAAAGTTTTTATTTTTCATCCGTATGATTCTTGTTTGCGGCCTCAGCACACAGAAGATGCCTCCTCTATAATTGAATTTGCGCCGCCTCCATTATTGTCCGTGTCATTATATCCTTCCAAAGGCAACTCTTTTGCCACTTCTGCGATGGCTCGCTGTCGGCGACGTCTGGCTAGCAACGAGCACACCGCGAGGAAAATTGCTGCACCTGCCATGATCCACATTACCGATATTGTGACATCTTCGGCCACAACTTCCACATCTTCCACCACAATTGCTTCAATAGGATTGGTTTCATGCTCCAATTTGCCTTTCGGATCATGAAAGGTGGAGATGTTGAAAATGTGGTTGTCGCACTTATTGTGTTGGAGACAATGGAGAACATAGTTGCAACCCGCGCAAAAATCGCAAGTGATAGGTCTATTCACAGGCTCTATTCCAGGAGCAAAAGTCTCGACCACTTTCACTTCAGGTTCGGGGAAAATTTCGCACCAAAATTGCGTAACATGATCGTCACGGTAGCCTCCCTCAAACTTTTTGCCGCCAACATCTAATACGGGCAGTTCTTTCCGAGTATATCCTGTCTCTTGGAACAACTTTAATTGGTTTTCCAACATGGCATTAGGAGAGTCCGTTTCCGCATCGGCCTCAGTAACACACGTATTCACTTTCTCCATGATTTGATGATCAGTGTTTCCTTTTCCTTTCGAAAAGTCGCTTGTGATATTGCTCATAATTTCCTCACTGCACACCTTCAATGTCATATCCTCTCGTAGTATACATTTGGACTTGTCAAATGTTCCCAAATATTCAAACCAGAGCGGATTGGCGTATGTTCCTTCCAGGACCGAGCCAAAACACAACCGCCGAGAAATTTCGAGGATGAGATCCCTGCCGCTGTATTTGTTTCGTCTTGCCAGGTCTCCAGGTAATTCAGCATGACAGTACCGACCTTTATGCGTGCAGTGATCGTCGCAAATGGGAGAATCTATGGCAGTATGTTCCCCATTCGTAGTGTTGCCGTGTCCATCATCCTTGGGGATTCGGCAGCCCATTTCTAAACCACTTTTTATCATGTATACGGCCTGAACATTCATAATTTTGCTCTCATAGTTGCGAATGGCTAAATTCTGAATCCAGGGCCAGATAAAATAAGTGTCAGGATCGGGGAGACTTGTAATGACGGATACTTTGGGTGCCAAGGCTGCCAAATTGGAGTCCTGCTGCTCTAGAAAAGGCTGAGCTTCCTCTGGATAGGGTACAATATCACCAATTTCGTGCCATTTGGTTTTTTGTCGTCCGGCAACCACCGGTTGTACAACGGCGAGGAGGAGGTACAAGGAGAATATCCAGGATGAAGGATTCATGTTGTTGTGTGTCAATTATTGTGATCTTAAGAATCAATGAATCTTCGAAAATACTGGTCGATGTCGAAATTGGTATTTGCTCGCGACTACTTCCGTGATATGTATTAAAAAATCCTTGATATGAATTTGATCAAATCGGTAGTTTTATGCGATTGTTTCCAACAAAGTAGTAGTCTACTAGTACTCGACTACTAATTTGATTGATATCTGATTCGATTCTATTAAAAGCTTTCAATGAGAACAGATCCTTTTCAAAACTTGAGACTGCTAGGAAGAATTGATTGATCTCAAACAACGATGGTTTTTTCTTAAAACTCATGATTCTTTTTCGCAAGAAGATATTTCGCGCGGACAACAATTCAATCAACGTTCGGAAGCAAATGAAGAAGTGTGCTGCAGCTAGCTACTACTACCACCAGGTACCAGCTACTACTGTAGCTACTGTAGTAGTACTGGTACCTGGTACCAGTAGACTGGTGCAAAAGAAAACAGTCAGAAATAATTATGAGCAATCACGAGTGTCCAGTTCGAAGAAAGCACTGTAATCAGTACCGTAGTATCCTGTTCAAAGTAGTACTACCTCTTACGTGGCCTGGTACTCTCGATTCCTTGGTTTTCCGGCATGGATTTCCAGAATACCAGATTCTACGTAGAGTAGAGTTCGAATGATTCACGGCGTCGCAATAAATCTTTCCTGCCATGCATGCGCATACTGGTACAGAGGGCAATATCCATCTTCACAATATCGTACTACTAGCTAGCTAGTACGTGATAGTAGTATCATTCATTATGTTTTGAGCCAGTGGCAGCTATTAATTTTGCTGCTGTGGCAGCTATTGTATTAATTTTGATGCTGAGACAACAAAATAGGAAGCCGCTGCGGCATACTACTTTTATGCAAACTCTGAGCAAGTTTGCGGAAGAATATTTCTTAGACTTAAAGTGATGTAAAATAATATAAAGTACGTATGGCAAATGCTAAAGTAGTTGATTTTTAACTTGGCAGACGCTGCCTTAATCATCAATGGCTACCACTGCCAGAAGTCATGCAACATTGTTGCTACCATAAAAAATCCAATCACAAAATGACACAGTGTGAGAGATGGGCGACTAGATGAAGCAGCTCCGTTTTGAAGTTCATTACCCATGGCATTGTCAAAATAATTCCCATTACCATTGTTGCTATCAATGTCGCTGGCATTGCTTGTAGTTGAATCGTCGCTCTCGTTCCCTTCGCCGGTGTCAGCTTCATCTGTGATGCTGTCATTTTCGCTGCTACTCTTTACAAAGAGCAAGGACAAATCCATCATCCAGACATCGTCGTGGAGAATTCCTGTAGCTCGGTCGTACCCACAACAAAAATAGACACTCGCGGTGCCTCTCATGACAAAACTTCCCGGAGCCCATCTCGAGCCTCCCGGGTGAGGTGGCAGCTGTCGCCGCCATGCTTCACCTCCAACATTTCGGGACGGAGAGGCACTTGTATCGGCTATAGAAGGGGCGTCTTCCGGATAAAAGGCGTGAAATTCTCCTTGCGACATGGAACCGTGATCATCACCATCACCGGATAGTATAAATCCAATGGATCCTCGTAATTCGCTACTATTGGCACCCACAAGAGGCAGATCAATGCTGAACTCAGTTCCGGCAACTCGAGCTTTGGTGGTGACCAACGCTCTTTCCTGCGATTCCAGCAAGAGATACGAGGCAAAGTCGGGCTCTTGTCTCCACTCATTGTTTTTGGTATCGTAGCTAAAAAAGTCTCGTTCAATGTAGGGTTCTCGTCCATCGCTGTGCCCCAGTCCGACATAACTTGTAGGGCCAATTCCAAAAAAGAAGGGATGATGACGTTTGGAAGATGGAAAATTGGGAACCTCGGTCCACATATCCGTAGTCACATCGTAGACCCAGTAGTCATTAAAGTTGGAAAATTGATTATCGGCATCGTATCCATCTCCTAATCCCACATGGATCTCCCACGCATCGCTGTCTTTCAAATAAACGGGCACCATGGAAGGGTGGCGTCTTCCCAAGCCAGGCAACGACGCCAACTGTGTCCACTCGTGGGTTTCCATGTCGAATTCCCAAAAGTCGTTCAAGTTTTCCCCTGTGGCGCTAGCTCCAAATCCCAGGTACGCTTTGGAACTTAGAGCTTGATTCCGAACAACTCCATAACCAAATGATCGAGGTGTGCCAGGAAACCCACTTGAGGTAAACGTCAAGTCCACCCATTCATTAATGGCTTCATCGTACATGAAAAAATCGTTGTTGGCATTTTCATCAACCGTGGTACCACCCAACACAAAGCCGTGCGTTTCATTGGCAAAGACAATGGGATGATGTCGTCCAAGAAGGTTCAATGATCCTGGTCTGGCCGTAGTAAAAGACGGTTTCGATTTTCGATATCCATTCCAGACTGCTACTACTGCTGGCTGGTTCCTGGGCTGAAGCTGTGCTACACAGGGCCAGCACGAATGATATACTGATGAGACCTGTCATCAAGTCCATGTTGTCCTGAGCTAATATATAGTAATAGGAAACACGGTATGTTTGCTTTTCGCTTTCTCGATCGTGCCAACAGCCAACCTCAAAGAAACACGCATCCTTCCATTAGGTACGATGAGTCATCAATAGCACGAATGATATTACTCGGTCGGAAATTTGTGAATATGTGACGCACACTACTTCCTTAAAATCTCAACATACGAAACAACCAACACAAACACTATGCAACAACGAAGAAAAGATCCAGCAGAATATCATAGCCAAGAAATCTGTGTATTCGTGCAAAGACAAGAAATACAGTACTTCACTCAGTATTCGTAGCTACTAGGCGTAGCAGTTACCATAGTCTTGCGTCGCCACAATAGTACAGTAGGTGCTTTTCAAAATAATGTTCTTTATGAGATACTTTGTTATGAGTTAAAATTTGAATTCTAATGACCGCGCTTCGAAAGGAGTCATGCTAGTCGATTTGGTTTTTAAAATTCTAAAGTATTCGAAAATCCGTAACCACCGGTTTCGATTGCTGGTGGGAGAGTGGGTTCCGTAGAGGGATCGTCCACTAGATCCATTAATGAGGATAGCGAGTAATCAAATGTTGAGATACTGAGCTCTTCGTCGTCAAAACGGCCGGTAGTTGAATTCTCCGTCGTTAATGTGACGTCTGTGGAAGCCCTCTTGACCGTTCGCTTAGTAGTGCAAGGCATGTCTTGTTCAAACGTGAAAACAGGAGGTGGTAAGGATATCTGTGCAGAGACCACTGCTTGCTGTAGCTGTTGTGACTGGTGTTGGTGCTGCTGCTGCACCATAGTATTAGCGCAACTCCAACCGGCCGGAAGTGAAGGACAATCCATGTTTCTCGCAACGACGGGCATACTGGATATTGTTCGGTGAAGTATGTTGGGGGCAAGCATAGGATGTACAGCCGCAACAGAAAGAACTTGCTGCTGCTGTTGTTGCTGCTGCTCCTGCCGCCGCTGTTGAGACTCCCAGTCGGCAATAATCTGTTGAAGACCGAGTCGGATCACCTTGATGGATGGACGCTGCACATGATTATGCTGCCAACCCTGTTGCACCAAGTGCTCAATCTTACGAGGCAGCTGCAGTTGAGACAGCTGGGGGCGAAGTCCTTGTCCCAGCACGAAAGTCTGGAACTGCTCGTCCGAGATCCCGTTGTATGGCTTTTGCAGACTAAGCATTTCGTAAAAGACAGCAGCCCAAGAGTAGCAGTCCGCCTTAAGATTGTATCTAGAGCCCATGTTTTTGTAGATCTCCACAGCCATGTAACGTTTGGTGCCAGCCTCGCTCATCTTATAGGTTTCATCTTGGTTCATGGGTTGGGCCGGTGTAGGTAGTTCCCGACAGAGACCAAAGTCAAAGAGTTGCACTGTATCATCTGATTTAAAGCCTATGTTATGGGGCTTGAGATCACGAAAGACGATTCGTCTCTCGTGTAGATATTCTAGTGCTAAGGCCATTTGGAGTGCAATGTTGGTCTTCAAGACTAGCCTGCTGTCCATGGGTCCCAGTGGGGTTCTTTCCGTAGCCCACCGTTCAATACGGTCGTCGAGAGTATCGACGAGGCGATCAGTTAAAAGAAAGAAGGCGTTGTGACGTCCTTCTCGAAAGGCAGACGTACCCCCGTTCGCCATCCCTCTTAGCTTCAAAATGTTAGGATGGTTGAACCTGCTCATATATTTGGCTTCAACGTACAGATCTGCGGCTGCTGCGCAAAATTCGTCGGGATTCTGCAGCAGCTTCTTATCGAGATGTTTCAGTGCGTACGTGGTCTGACCACGGTGGTCAATCGCTGTACTCTCGATGATCCGTCTGGCCAGATTCATCTCAGAAGCAGCCGAGGATGGTGATGTCTGCAGCAGATTAAACGCACTGGCTTCATACACCTGACTGAAGCCTCCACTGCCTAAAAGCTTTCCAAGGACAATTTCGCTATTGTGAAAGACAGCGACTGAGCTCTCGACCTCAGTCTCTTCGAGGAATTTAGCATTTCGAGTTAATCCCGCTGCATACTCTTCCACGGCAGAGGCAATATTTCGTACCATCTGATGTTCATGGTGATGCTGCTGTTGCTGCTGTTGCTCCTGCTGCTGCTGCCGAATGTGATGAATATCATAGTGATGATCCTCATCATTGTTCATCATGCGCAACGAATTCCGTCTTCGTTTCATCATCTTTGAAATATGATGCAACTACCTGGTAGTCGCCTGAACTTCACGTTTTCGCGCTTCTTAGCAATTCACTTTCCTGGATTAAATAATATTTGTCGGTTTAATAATAATCAAGTCTACTGAGTCTACCATAAACAGCTATTCGTTGCACACTAAAGCGATCTTGGGCCGTCCGAGTTCTACATCTACTACTAGGTGGTAATTGTTACTGTACAGTCAAAGGGTCATTTACTACTTAATGGTAGTAGTGGTAATAGTACCGGTACCAAGTAACTGGTACCAGTTAGCTACCGGTACACTTTGGAAAGATGGACATAGTAAGAATAGCACTCTTATCATCGGACATATTTTGGAGGTTTTCATATTGCGGGTCATCAGAATTAATCACTGGTTGCTTGTTATCAAAAGCGATGCTGTCATAATTGTTGGGGGCAGCTGTTAACAGAGAAGCTTTTCTCACGGTCGGAATTACGCGAAGAAATATCAATTGAGACGCTTTCAATCAACCAACCCGGGGTTAAATCGGGGATGTCCGACAACAAGACACAGGCACGAATAGGAACCGGGAGTAGCAGCAACCATGGACGGTTGCCAACAATTACAGCAAAATCTACCAGGGTACCAGGTACAAGGTACTAGTAGTATGGTAGTGTTTTCGTACTGGTAATAGTATGGCGAGGTCTTTCCAGCAAGGAACCGGGCATGCACAGCCTTTCCGCTCACTGACTACTGACTGGATAGTTTTATTGCCTCTCTGTACTGGTACTGGTAGGCTGAACATTCCATCGATTAGCACACTAGGGTCTACCAGTCCTACTTAATGGATGTTGCACGACTACTGCAGGACGATTCCCTGCACCCTCCTATCGGGTAACACCAGTAGTCTACTAGTAGTCTACTCTATTCCTTATTTCATTGCTCGGCTAATTGAGCAGCTTTCCAGTCAAAAAGCAAGTCAGCAACAACAACCTGCTCAAGGAGTACTTACGCAGTACGCTTCATCGAGCATCTATGTTAGTTGATAATGAAGGCCTCGAACAAAGGGGGGCGAAAAGTGTTTGTCTCCTCCTGACTTCCAACAGCAGCATGATGCAGTAACTGTTTGAGCTGCCACCTGATAGTACACTGGTTAGTAGACTTCTGGAAAAATAAACACTAGTAGTCGGAGAAAAAAAATCATAGAGAGCAGCATTCGGAGGACTCGTACCTGGTAGAGTAGTCTAGTGGCTAAATCGTTCTGTGTACCACTCCAGGTAGTAGCTCATCAGCACTGCTCCACTACCGCACTATTTGGAGTACTACTACAACAGGCTTGGACGTCCGAGTAGAGCAACTACTACTGCTGCTCTCTAGGCAGTAGGTAGAGTAGAGTAGCTCAAGTTTGTGGTAGTAGAAACCTGCTACTAGAGTACCTAGAAGTAGTAGCTAGTACTAGCTACTCCGGAGTAGTAGTAGTGTTGTAGTAAGCAAGCATAATAGGCAGTTCTACTAGTCGTCTACTAGAGCCTATTGCTACAGTAGCTACTAGAGTACTCGGAGTAGTAGTAGCTACTACTACTACTACTACTACTACTACTACTACTACTACTACTACTACTACTACTACTACTACTACTATTACTATTAGCTAGCTACTGTAGTAGGGTCTACTCGTAGCTCGTTTCAAGGTTTTGGGTGGGCTTTCTTATCCTTATCTCCACTCGAAGTTTTTTCTCCTACTGGTACCAGTCTGGACGCACATACAATTCATCTTTTCGATCTGAAAGACTCTACTAGTAGTAGACTTAATCTAGTAGTCTAGTAGTAGACTCATACCCAAAGTAAGATACGTTGCAGTAGTCTAGTACAGTAGCTAGTAGTAGCAGTAGCGAACAGACAGCAGCAAAGAACAATGCTAATATCGATGCAAACCATTCTAGCCCACCAGCCCATCATTTGCATAAAACGATGACGTGCAGTAGAAAACAAAAGCTGCCCGCTATAATATCTCGAAGGTCCGTCATCCTGGTATGCGCCCTCGTCACCTTTTTTGTTTTTCCCTTTTACCGCCACTTGATGGAATGGGAGAATGCATCTTTCAACACGCCACACGGAGTAATGTCATCTCGATCGATACACCTTGAAACTGAAATAAATTCAGCTTCCCTGCAGCTGTTGCATCAAGACCCAGCATCATTTTGGAATTGTAATTTGGATCAGACGCCGTGCCGGTATTTTCGGCCATATCATTTCTTTTGGGACAAAGAAGGCGCAGGGTCAGCGTTTGCGGGCGATTACAAACGTTTAGGGGGAACGAACAAAAATTTACCAGCCGTGACAACATTGTCGTGGAGCAGGCGGGATGATAGCAAAGCAAATGATAAAACGGATGTGCTTCCACACAACATTTCTTTTATTCACGTTCATAAATGTGGAGGGACTACCGTCAAAGCCATCTTGGCACAAGCAAAAATCAAACTAGGGAACTCAAATAGGCAAGGCATTCAAGCAGACCTGCACAACTACAAATATTCCTACGGGGGTGGCTCGGTGGAGCAAAAGGAGCGAAACGAACAGATGCGCCAAGATCATATTGAAGAAATCTTTCGTCTTCAGCAGCAATCTACCAAACTGTCCCATTCAAATGATGGTGTTGTCTTTGCCATCGTTCGCGACCCCATTGAACGATTCGTCTCGGCGGTACAACAAGTTATGCACTACAATGAGGAATTTCGAAATGCGTGTTTGAAATGGACTGCACGGTCCACTCTTAGATGTGCCATTCAATACGCTAAGACAACAAACTATCTACGAGATGTCCACATGGTACCCATGGCAACTCACTTTCGGCTTTGGGATAATGCATCGGTGTCCACTGTCAAGATTGCCGTTTTGCATTTGAAGGATCTTCCCATCTTGGCCGAGTACATGGCGCAAGCTACAAGTAAACGGCGACGCGGCAATACGAGTGACAACACTTCTACGCCGGGTATCATCACCCTACTGCACGGCAGAGATCGCTCCAATGTTAAATATGCAACTTCCTCTATTCTATCCCGTATGAGTGTCTCCAAAGACTGCACACCGAAAATGATTGCCGATTTGTGTCAAGAACTTTATGCGGTGGATGTCGCCATGATGGCATCGCTAGGATATTTAAGTGATTATTGTACGCTGTACTCATGAACTGCGTATTGTCTGGAAGTTTAATTTGGGAACCAATTGAACCAAAGACCCAAAAAAAATAACGCGGCATCAATGGAAAGAAAGTCGAAGCAATTGGATTCGAATCCTTATTCCATACTTTACAGAGCTGGCATGGGCATGGCTTCCTCGAATTCAGGACACTTGCTACCCACGAAAACTACGATTTATCTTGTCAATGGTGAGCAAGGTGTGCATAAGGCAACGGAGGTGACACGGACCAAACCAATCTCTTTTCTCGCCAGGGCCCTTGCATAGTTCCTTGCATTTCTGCTTCCTGGAACAATCCTTTTTTTTTTAATTTCTTCTCGGATCATCCAATTTCATTTGTTCACGATGAGCAGCACCTCCGACTTTATACCGGACTCAGTCTTTGTTGCACTTGACAAAGATGTCTCCTTTACTCGAAGATGAGCGCAACTAGTGGAAGATGTCAGTGATGATGGTAACTCTTTCTGTTCGATTGGCTTGATCGCTGGCTTCCGGTATTTGTTGCAGGCTAGGCTACCACTAATACCACCCAAAAACTTTGAAGTCATAGTTTTTGTACTTCTATATGCCTTTTCTATCAAGCCGCCTGAAAGAAAGTGGTAAAGAATACGTGGCTCGCTTGCTGTCAGACTTGTCAGTCTCGGTCGTGGCTATCTTTGCAGAGGCGAGGCGAGGCAAGCAGAGGAGACAAGATTTTCAGCTCTGAAAGCAAGCCATCGAGTCTCAAAGAGGCCTCTTTCATTGAAATTCGCTCGTAGATGGACTGCTTCCAACTAGACTCGAGGAAATCTTGAATACAAACAGGAAGGCCTGCCTTGATGACGTCTCGTCGAGCCCCCCTGGTTGCTAGTGTTTTGGAAGGCATGAACTTTGGGACAAATCCCATGGATTTTTTCGGGCAAAGCATCTCGTAAAACAAGGCAGCTAGCGAATATACGTCAGCCTTGCAATTGTAAATTTTGTCTTTCAACAGAAGTTCCGGGGCAATGTAAGCTGGGGAACCTACTCTCGACATACGGTACAAGTTCTCGCCTGTAATATCACATCTGGTCGGGCTTGTTGGAAGTTCTCGACAGAACTCAAAGTCGAACAGCTGAATTCGTTCTTTGATATCATCGTCGCTGGAATGCAGGGTATTATCTACCGCGTGGATAAAACCGATGTTCTGTGGCTTCAAGTCCCGGTAGATCAGACGCCGCTCATGAAGATACTCCAGTGCCAATGCAATTCCCAAGGCGTATTCAGTCTTGCGGATAAGATTTTCGTGGGAAGCCACTCGATGATCCGCGCCCTGTTGCTTCCATGCGTCGATTCGTTGAGACATTGTTTCGGAGAGACGGTCAAGGACAAGAAAGAAGCCACCGTGAAAATTATCATCGCCTTCGAGAGTCCAACCATGAATCTTGATAATGTTTGGGTGGTCCAATCTAGATAGCAACCGCGCTTCGACGACAAAAGCTGCCGCTGCAGCGTCAACATCATCAGATAGGAACCATGGTATATTCGAGCTCAGTTTCTTGAGTGCATACCGACATTTACCTCTTGAAGTCTTGCAGGTTTTTGCCAACTCAAGCCGTCGCTTCTCGTTACTCTGAAGCTCTGTCTTTTTTAGCATGGAGAATGATTCCGTCATGCGACAGGAACGCTCCAAGCCAGATTGCGGAGAGATCTGTCGTATTTCAAAGACTTCACAAAATCTTCCGGTTCCTAACAGTCTTCCTGTACAGATTTCGCTGTTGTCGAAGAAAGCCATGTCTCTACACACGGTTGTCTTTCGTAAAAATTCAGTACTTGTGATACTTTGGGCTCGAAATGTTTCCTTCTCGGTGATACTAGTTCTTTCTTCCACAAGACTCTGGTGTTTGTCAAAGACATTCTCATCACCATCATTGCTGCTACAGTTTGAAGTTTTCCTCAGCCAATTGTGAGGGTTGAACTTTTTGAGGAATCGTCGCTTGTTTGGCATGACGAATTACAATGCTAACGATACTTCGGATAAGCAAAAGCTCGGTAGATGCATGAAAATCATTTGTGTGGTTTTTTAATGCGCCAGTGCATGGTAAGGATGTTACAAGAGAAATACTAGTAGTAGAGACTAAGGGTACAAGTAACAGAAATTGAAAGTTTGACGAGAACTTGGCACAGCTGATTTTCTTTATCGGAACTTGGTCTACTCAAAAAGCACAGTCCTTCGATTGAACAAGTGGCTGTGCAGGATTGATACGCGTAACACGAAGTTCTCTGATCCAATATAAAACACAGTACTGTTTACACCTTTGTCTCCAGCAGGTCGTTATATCATACTCAATTAGTTTTGCACTAATATGATGCTATCTTTAAGTGTAGAGTACCCTGGTACCGTACTACTAGTTTTCAAAATCACACAATGCAACAGTTGCCGCGACGTACTACTACCTCAGGTAGCGTAAAAAGCTAGTGTGGAGACTATTAGATATTAGAGTAAATATGAATATTATGACTAGAGTATAGTGTGGATAGGAAGCAGGCATAGGCACACGACCTAATAGAGTAAGACCTAACTCCTGAGTCCTATGACAGTCCACCTGGGCTTAATTTGGTCCCCTTGATTCATATATCCAAGTCTTGGAGATAGGGATCACATCACATTGTAGCCCAGCAATAAATCAAATCTGGTCCTGAGAAAACCAACCTTCAGGTAACAG
>Ga0210036_1002742_pt1 | contig 18248 bp, 10 predicted proteins | sample CryGeymeta201515_FD_185469 | JGI IMG/M metagenome (GOLD analysis project Ga0210036, IMG submission 185469) | Groundwater microbial communities from Crystal Geyser aquifers in Utah, USA - Crystal Geyser metaG 2015-15 (SPAdes) (version 2) | ecosystem: Environmental > Aquatic > Deep subsurface >...
CAACAAATGCTACTTCCAAAAACAACCCCGGGATTGTGTTTTTCCCCATCCCGGGGCAGTTTTGGAAATCCCGGGGTAGGGATATCCCTCGATTGGTGACAACAGATGGCACTGATGACGTTTGGGTCTGAATACAACTCTACCTGGTACTGCTAGACTAGTACTACTGGTAGCTAGCTACTAGTAGTACCTGGTACTCGAGTACTGTAGGTACTAGTACCATACTCTACTAGCTAGTAGCTAGTAGCTACTCTAGTAGGCTGTAGTACTAGTAGTAGGCAGTAGTAGGCAGTACTACTTGTGCATACCACTACAACTAGCTACAGTACCGTACCAATGCATATGGTGCTGCATACAGGAGAAGAAGAAAAAGAACCTTCTAGTGTAGTAGACTTTGTTCGATACGTTCTGTCTGCAAGATGAATTTATAGCATCAGCCAATATCAAAGAGAAGTTAGCCAAGCTGAAATTTGCGTTTGTCGCGATCTGGATGGTACTGTATAACAAGCTAAATAATTCTTGGGTGCCCAATCCTTTTTTTATTGTACTAGACCATCACTACTGTTTTTGGCAACTGCATTCGCACCCGCACAGTCTTTCGGAACACGTAAAGCTTAACCGTTCCATGGCACAAAAGGAGTCTTCGACTTTGCCCCGCAGATTGGTTTCATCGATTTTGAGCACGGTCAAGTTGGAAAGGTCTGTGAGTTGCTTTGGAATCTTTCCCGTCAACCTTGTCTTTTGCAAATACAGCTTTTGCAGCATGGACAACGAGCCAATGGAAGTTGGCATTGTTCCAGTCAAACTGGTGGATGAAAGCCAAATTTCTTCAACTTGATACTGTCCTCCAATCTCATCAGGAATGGTTCCTTTCAAACTCGGATTCATGTAAAGGTCAAACTTTTTTATTTGTGACAGAAGACCAATCTCACTGGGGAGAGTACCAGTAAGGTGGTTTCCCCAGCCTACCAGTTCCTCCAACGTTGAAAGCAAGCCGATTTCCGACGGCAACGAAGAGTCGAGCAGATTCAGCTCTACGTAGAGCCCCTGTAACCTGCTGGAAAAGTGAAACATCTCTATTGGAAGGCTGCTCGTCAGCGCATTGGAGGCAATATCCAGTGCTTCCAAACTCCACAACTCTCCAAAGGTGGACGGCACGGGACCAGTGAGCATGTTATTGCCAAGCGACAATTCTTCCAATCGTGCCAGCCAACCTAGTTCCGTAGCAAGATTGCCTTCTAACATATTTGAAGTGAATGCTACCACAATCAGCCGATTGAGCTGCGCAATTTCTGATGGAAGTACACCTGGAATCTGATTGTAATTGCCTGAAAGAACCTCGAGTTTCTTCAGGCGCCCAAGCTCAGTAGGCAAAGGTTCGTCTAAGGCGTTGTGGTCAATGTGAATGTAGGCTAGGCTGCTCAAATATCCTATAGCGCTAGGCAGAGCACCAAACAGCTGGAGAGAGCTAAGGTTCATTTTCTCCAGGGAAGTCATTTTTCCGATTGTATGCGGGATGGTGCCTGTCACGTTATTGTTGTCCAGATAAAGATATTGTAAAGACGATAGGCCACCAATCTCAGATGGGATTGTTGATGACAGTCGATTGTAGGAGAGATGTAGCTTTTGTAAGCTTCTCAAGTTTCCCAGCTCTGTTGGAATGGTGCTTTCCAGTTGATTGAAAATCAAGTTGAGCACTTTCAATTGTTGCAGATTCCCGAGTTCTCTCGGAATACTTGAAGTGAGAACATTGTTGTAGGCCCACAGCTCCTCCAGATGATACAAGTTCCCAAACTCGCTAGGAAGGATACCTTTGATCTCATTATTCGACACCATGAATGTTACCAGCTTTTCGCAGCCACCAATTTCTGAAGGTATGCTTGATGTCAGTGTGTTCCACTGGCAAGCGAAATTTTCTATGTTGCGGAGTAGTCCTACTTCTGTGGGCAGCACACTCGTGAACAAATTCTTGGAAAAATCCATCGTCTTCAGATTACTCAGCAGTCCAATCTGCGAAGGAATGGGGCCATGAAACTGATTGTTCTGAACTTTGATTTCATTCAGATCAAGAAGTTGCCCGATGACAGAAGAAATATTCCCTGTCAATTGGTTGTGAAATAGATTGAGGGATTTGAGATTTGAGAGTCCCAACATCAATTGATCGGAAAGTAACCCTTGGATTTCGTTGCCTCCAAAATTGACATGTTCTAAGGATGTCAACAGCGAGATTTCGACTGGAAGGCTTCCTTTCATATGATTGGTTGGCAGGACGAGAGATCGATAGGAGTCTTTATCATCATGACAGGTAGTCAAGTTTTCATACATATCAGAGAAGGATAACCATTCACATTCGTGCACGGAATAGTCCAGCCAGTTCAAGTTGTAATCCCACTCAGCGCCATCGGTGGCATAATAGAGGGTTGCTAGAGCAAATCGCTGTATAACGCGAAAATGTGGCATTGAAGAAAAGGAGGGATCGGCTATGATCCATTCCCATGCCTTGGATGAGGGCGATTCATGCTCGTTAATGATTTGTATAACCGTGTCTGATGGCAGTTGATCCAACTTAAATGGGTCGAGAGCAATTGCCGTGGTGGGCGCTGCGGAAGGATCGAACGCTTCACTTTGTTCACCGACAATTTCAGTTGGCTTACTTTGCAACTGAAGAAAGATGAATGTACACATCGATGTTACAAAGATAAAGGCAGCCAATGCACCAACAATACAGACGGTTTTACGGAGAAAACTATCTTTGGGTTCATGTTCCTTGAAATCGCAAGTTTGCTTGGATAAGTCCAGGTTGGATCCTTCTCTGTGCAGGTCAGATTTCAAACCTGCTACCTTATAAGCTCCGTCATCGCAATAATAATCAGTGTTGTTCTCTTCGTTGTCGAGTACGCCATCGACAGTGACTTCAATGTTGTTTTGTCCGCCAATATTAATTACTCTTTTGTCGTTTGGGATAGCTGTCTCAGCATTTCTTTGAACATTTTTCGACTCAGAAAGTCCGACACTCCCAGGATCCGTTTTCATCTCCATTTCAATTTTAGTTGTGAAGATAGAACGATTTCCTGTTTTCTGAGAGAACTTATCTGCATATGATTGTTGTTGACTTATTGCATCGTCGAGTTGGCCTTGTGGGTTCCTGGAGTCTTTCTCGTCGTTCTCTGGTCCGATAGGTCCAAGCTGAAGCACCGCATCGCTGCGTAATGTTTTCACGGTATCTGCGTGCACTGTAGGTGCTTGTCGATGTTTGTTTTGTTTTCGATTCGAGGGAAGTTTATCGGGAATCTTAGATACAACATCTGTGCTGCCAAAAGATGGTTGACCAGGACCTGGCGGTGTATCTTTTGTCGAAGGGGGAAGTGGTAGGATACGAGCCGTGGATTGGTATGCGGCAGCATCATTATTCTTCGCACAAATATCTTTCACATCATTTTCCGGGGGCAGAAGTGGCAGAAAAGTACCTACCAGTCGTAGCGGCTTTGCTGTTGGTCGACTTGCTGCACTATAATCATTATCAGCTTGAATGATGGATGCCTGTTGTCTCGAAGGTAGCGGTAGCTGCGCTGCTACTGGTTGAGACGTTTTCGATGAACGCGCGCCAGTTATATTCTCTACGCGAATGCTTGTTCCCTTCGTATAGTAACTTTTATGGCTGCTATCATCATCCGAAAAGGACGATGATTGAGACATTGACAATGCCACCTCATCTACATCATTCCAAATCCAGTTTGCGTTCTCTTGTGTTGCATATTCAGCAGCTGCAAAACTAACTTGACTTTTCTTGTTGGATGTTTCAGATTTACCTGGATTTTTTAGGCCAGCCCAATTTTTCAATAACTTTGGTTTCCGAGACGACGGAGAACGTCTTTTGCTGGAAGGTCGTTGAGGCGATGATTGTGTCGGAGCTGCACGTTTTCGGTTGCCACCATCCTTGCCATCAGCGGCAGAATTTTTGAGAGCAAGGTCACTACTGGTAGAAGAAGGCATATTATCTCTCCTGTTGGCAGTTGTTGGTCGGAAGAAAGGAGTACTTCTCTGGTTTGTATTTGTAAATGCCTTTGCCGAGAATTGCGCAGCCTCGCTCTTTCGCTTGATCGTGTAGCTTTACTTTTGAAGGTTTTCTTAGATACTTGTTGTCAATAAACGTTTAGTAGTAGACTTCTGTGGTTTCAGTAGAGTAGAGTAGAGTAGTACAGTACTAGTCTGGTACTAGTAGTAGTTGCTAGAAGCAAATAACCAGGTACTGAGTAGTATGATATAATATCATAGATCCGTTACTCTACAAAAAAAGGAAAATAATATTGTCCCTCTCGTGAAAAGTTTGTTATTGTGACATATGCATGCTCACCAGGCTTTGTATTAAGAGGAAAACTATATGAGATGCAGTCGTGGATAATGAAAAAGAAATGATTTGAGTCGCCACCACCAAACACTCCAAGGAATCGACCAACTAGGGAAATACTAGTAGTACCATTCCGTAGTAGCACACCACCATACTAGCTATTCGTAGACGACAACATACTACTAGTAGGATGCAAGATCGGTACTGGTACCGTAGAAAATTCTCCAGCACCAAATACTATGAATAGTACTGGCAGCAACATGACCACTGATATATTGGGACACTATTATTTTTTATTGTTATCTTCAGATGAGTCTGGAAGGGTTAATTCTAACCCTAACGTCCTGAAGTAGTATTGGGATTTCTGGAGGGGAGGGGGCTGGCTGGCGGTAGATATTAGGAAGTCCATCATTTACCTTTTCAGTCACTAGCGGGACCAGATCACAGTAATAAATCTCCTTTTCACAAATATATGTTAATACGGTAGCTAGCATCTTCTCACCAGAGTTGTTACACAAGAAGGACTGTCTTGAGTCTGTACCTACACCCACTCTGGCGGTTGCACTAGCACCGTAGTCTACACCAAACTTGCGCTTGCCATAAGAGTAGGCACTCAACACTCGCTCGAGTAGTAATTTTACCTGCATTATTGTGAAACCAGACTGCAGCTTCCCTAGCTATTTTCTGACAATGACATCATCACCAGCAGGAGCACTTCCGAGTCTCCTGGGCAGTGCGGAAGCGGAAGAAGCAATTCAACGATTTCAATCCTTTGTCAAGTTCGAAACAGTCAGTGCCTTGGCAACACAAACGGGTGCTTACAAGGATTGTGCACAATGGTTAGTAGAGGAATTACAAGCGCTTAAAGTGTTAGAAGACGTTCATCTTCTCAAGGAAGCTCCCGATCATTCACCCGTGGTCGTTGCACACTGGAAAGGTCAAGATCCCACACTACCAGTATTGTTGTGGAATAGTCACTACGATGTCGTACCAGCCGCTACAGAAGATTGGACTGTGCCACCCTTCGAAGGTCTGCGCAAGGATGGCAAGATTTATGGTCGGGGGACCCAAGATATGAAATGCGTTTGTATGCAATACATTGAAGCCATCCGGCTCATGACACGCCTCCAGCCCGATTGGAAACCTGCTCGAAATATCTATCTTACATTCGTTCCAGACGAGGAAGTAGGTGGTGGAGGTATGGCCGCATTTTTGGAATCGCAGGTCTATCAGACCGAAATTTTGAAGGAATGCGGTGGCATTGCTTTGGCCCTGGATGAAGGCCTAGCGAGCACTAACAATAGCTTTTCTGTCTTTTATGGAGAGCGATTGCCCTGGTGGGTGGACGTCGAGGCAACAGGACCGACTGGACATGGCAGTCGATTCATCGAGAATACAGCGGTCGAACAGTTGATAGAATTATCCCAAAAAGCCTTGAACTTTCGTAAAGGACAGCGAGAACAATTGTTGGGTATGAACGAACACGAAAATTGCACCCATGTGGTAGCCGCCGCAAAACAAAAACAGCAATCTTCCAGTAACAAGAAAACCTTGGGAGATGTTACCAGCCTTAATATTACATCGCTAACAGCGGGTGTGTACGCTGGAGGATCTCTTGCATACAACTGCGTTCCACCGTCGGCAAAATGTACGCTGGACATTCGCATTAGCCCACACGTGGAACCATCCGAGATTGGAAGGATGTTGGATCATTGGTGCCAAGAATGCAGCAAGAATCCTGAGAGTGGAAGTCAGATTCGCTGGAAACCGGCCGCTGGGCAAGGGAACAGTATGTACGAACACTCGACGACGTCCATTGACCCCAAGATCAATCCTTGGTACAAAGTATTTACCTCCACATTGGAAACTATGGGTATTTCCTTGGAACCCCAAGTATTCCCAGCGGCGACAGACTCTCGCTTTTTGAGAGCACTGGGTATCCGGGCCTTGGGATTTAGTCCTATGCGGAATACGGAAATTCTGTTGCACGAGAATGATGAATACATTGAAGAATGCAACTTTTTGGAAGGCATTGGCATTTATGTGAAACTATTAGAAGCACTGGGTGCGCAAGGCAAAGAGATTGATAATAAATAATAACAACGAGTATTCAATGAAAAAGACTTTCCTACTCCGGATTAGCATTAAAGAACAATATGCACCTCTTTGCACTCGTTTTTTCATCATATTTTACAAAGCAAGGGGTGCAGTCGCAAAAAATAAAACAAACAGCTCTCGTCATCCGCCACGCATGCTAGCATATCAACCCATTCATCACGTGTTCTCAAATGACCGTCCAGCAAAAAACGTCGACGACCAACGCGATTAAGCTTGGCATAAAATCCCATGAGATTGGGATGAAAGTGGAGATTAGGATAGGTAACAAACATGTCCAGAAGCGAACAGTTGTGTCGCATCATATCGAGGTACGCCTTAGATGCCTTTGTTCCCATTTTGGGGGGCATCCCGTCGCTACTGAGAACAAACTTTTCGAGCGTTCGATTGTGTTTCAATGTTTCGAACAAGCCAACCATGGAGGACTCCCTGTAAATATAGGGAATGTCTCTTTGTTTAGGAGTTGATGATAAACCGAGCTGAATGGATTTCAGGCTTGGTTGCTGACATTCCAGGAACTGCGACATGGCTGTTAAAGCCGCCTGATTCATCTCGCAGTTTTTTAATTGTAAGAACCGCAAAGACAAAGGGGATGGTGCAGGTGCAGTAGTCTCGTCTTCTCCGTCTTGTGAGTGTGTCGCGAGCGAAATAAAAAGGCTTGTCATGATATCATTGTTGAGTCTGCCAATGTTGGAAATGCTAAGCTTTTGCAATGATGGTGATTGTCGCAAAATAGTCGAAATGGTAGCAGAGTCCAAATCTCCGCCATAATTTTGGGCAGGATGCAGTGTTAGATGTTGTAAAGTTTTGGATTGTAAAGGTCCTGCCCACAGATTTCGTAATACTTGATTGAAATTTGTAAATTGTTCTGCAGGAAAATTAATGGCACAGTCACATGTCTCGAGTAGAAAGATTTGTAGGCTATTCAGGGAAGCCAATGTCCACGAAAACTGCCTCCACTCCTCCGCTGAACCTTCCAGGATAACATCTCTCAGTTCTAATTCGCAAAGGCACGAAGGAGCTGTACCATTTGGTTGTAGTAATTTCGTCAGTAACCGAATTGGAAAGGTTCCGCTCCGTTCGTCGTAGGGATACATTCCAAGATTTTCTAATCGAATGGATGCCAACGGGTGCAGCGTCAGCGCATGAAAGAATAGATCAATGTTTCGAGATTCTCTCCAGGGAGGTTCCCGCAGACCTCCATAGCCATCGATTTTCAAATGGCGTATCATGCTATGGTTAGTAGTAGAAGTAGTAGAGGGGGCAGTGCCCTGCTGATGTTGATGCGATGTGCGACGCATCAAATCTTCCACGAGCTCACCAAAGACAGCAGTGTCCTCGTGGATGTCTGTGAGCTCCAGTATGTCATCTTTGGGGTCCCTAATTGACCTACCGTCTGAGCCGCTCATTTGCGTCAACAATAGATACGAAAATGCTTGATGAATTAGTTGTCTACGCAAGTAAAACTACAAAGAGCTATTAACAGAGCTGCTTTAACTTCTTGAGTGCAGCCCACCACGATGGAAAGTGCGAAAGTTAGAAATAAAGGGTTAGTGCTAACACTGCTGTATGTTTTTAGCTACGTGTTGAGAGCTGAGCTTTTCGACCTGGCAACTTCGATGATGGTAAACCTAAAAAATGGTGTAAAAATAATTTACTTTTGGCTCTCAAAATTACAGTAGAAACATGCTACTGATTTGCAAGCCGATTACAGAGAAAGTGCGTCTCTGGCGGCTGGACCATCATCGTTGTCATTTTCTTCTGTTGGCGTTGAGTCTTCCTTTTTGACGGCGGTTGGCTTGGGCTCCGCTTGCTGCACCTTTTTAGACGTTGAGGAAAGTGGTGGCGCTGGCCATTCCTCTTTAGCTGCTGCTTCCATTGCGGCTCTTGCTGCAGCATCTGCCATTGGTGATGGCGGTGAAGGAGCTCGTTCCTCTTGTTCGGCTTGCGGTTTGGCAAACTCATCGGTATATTTTTGTTGTTGCACAAAACTGGGTAAATCATCTAACTCTCCCTGTTTCTTAAGCACATCGGTTCGCAAGGATGCCAATGAGGGTGGATAAAATCCCACCAATTCGTCATCTTCCATGTCCATGGGTTGGAGGGCCAAACATCCTGCCTCGACTCTTAGGAGTGTTTCATCATCAGGCAACCACGCAAGGCGACACAGCTCTGCCCCCATATCGGTGATAACCCGTGGTGCTTGAACAAAAATTCCTCCCGGTAATCTCAAATTCCACCGTTCGACTGTGGGTATGCCCTGCCAAGCATCTTCCTCTTCCAAGGTTTCAATGACCCAACCACGATCTCCCGAATTGGGACCCCACGTCCAACTGGTACCGGCCCATTTTTTGTGCCAATTAAAGGGCGGGACGGGCCGGTAAAAGGTTGGATTACCTTCGGTGGGTGGATCTGCTCGTTCCATTTCTGCAGTGGGTGCCGTCTTTCGCAGAGCTTCTCGGGATATCATGGTTCGAAACAATTTCAGGCCTTGTGGAGGCCCACTGCCTGGTTCGACTCCTGCTTGCCAGACTGGAGCGTGCTGAAAGGTGACCCGAACTCGTCCGTCACCCCAACTAAGGATTAACTCTGTCGCCATGAATCCACTGCGTAGCAGCGTAGGTCCATTGACCATGGCGTTCGCTGCAAGTCTCGTCTTTTGAAAGACAGTATTTGTCGGATCATTCTTATTGTACGATTTCACGGGAAATTCTTTCACATCCATACTATCGAAGCAGGTGGCGCAATCAGAGCGTTTGGCACCCTGGACAACCGAGTGAGTTTGTTGAACAATTTCACTGTCCTCTGATGGGCTCTTGTAATTTACACTGGCCACTGTCTCATCTATGACATCTCCAATGTAATCATAAGTCGTCCAAATTCCTTTCCATTCTCCCGAGGCTTTGGCGTGATGTTGACGGAAGAGATTCCATTGAATTTCGAGTTCCTCCTCGGCCGATAGAGGTTCTGGATTGGGTGTGGGAGAGGATTTCAGCGGCAATGATTGCGATTGGCTTGTTCGCGTAAGGCTGAGTCCGGGAAGCACAGAAAAAGCCGTGCTGGACTCAAGTAGAGTGTGCGCCGATAGAAGAAGAAAGAAATACTTCATCATTCGTTGGAGATAGACGGGAGTATTTCTGTTCTCTATTGAAAGAAGCAACTGCAAAGAATAGAAAATAGTAGTTTTGATAAAAAATAACATTGAATCTTTGTTGAAGTTACGCAGGCCAGGTTCCGCGTGGAAGGTTAAGAAGGAGGGACTCATCAGGCCCGAATGCCGCTTGCCAGGTAGGGTTAGAGCTCTTGGTAAACTGTGGTGTCCTAATAATAATGCAGTAGTAGAGAATCAAGCAGGAGGCCCAAATACATGTTAATATTAATATCTTAATATTAATATTTCTTTCTTTGCTTTATTGACCATTGACACCAGAAGTTAAAAAAAGAACTGGGGCACACAATGGAAGGAAGGCTGCAAGAAAACTAAGGAGAATTCAGCTGCAGCTAGTGGCAGAGGCGGCTCTGGAGACCGCTCTAACGAGCTAAGATAGCCAGGCAGGAGGAGGTGCATAGTTTCTCAAGCCACTTTCTTTCATTGCGAACACATTGCATTTGCAATCAAAGGGAGAGATACTCGTACCTGGTACCTGGTACCTGGTACCTAGTGGGGAGTACCAGTGGTAGTAAGTAGAGCGGTACCTGGTACTGGTGCAGGTACTAGCTAGTACCAGAATAGGCCGTGTAAATTGCCCAGGACAATTCACAGGAGTTTTTGCCGAGAACGAACCAAATCCAATGAAGTTGAAGTCATTTTTTCTCTCGAGGTGTCTTACGTATGTTATTGATTATTTATTGGTTTAAGATGTCAAGAACACTTCCAATAAAATAATTAATGAATTATTGTTGACTCCTTGACACTGTCCTTAAATAGGAATGCTCTTCCACTAATCCAAAATGCCAACAAAATACTCGTACCAGTACTGCTACCACGTACTTGTACTGTCTACTAGATAGTACACTAGTACTATTGCATCAGTTTTTATATTGCTTGAAGTGACCTTCGACAGTTTTCTCCTTTTCCAGCTTCGTCTTCGACGAATTTATGCCCCGTCAACGAGCTACCAGATACGTGGTACAGTACCTGGTAACGTAAACAAAAGATGAAGACCGCAGTAGAAGCGACCAAACGACACTTACTCTAGCTAGTACTAGTAGCACTTTGTCTAAGAACGACAGGCTAAAACAATTTCGACAAAACAAGCATGGAACTCGACTCTACAACACCAAACAGCGATAGCGCATCGAATTCTTTAGCCTCATCAGTCGCATCCGATTCCAGTTCGTACGCAGACGATGGTTCGGAGCAGTTGGATGGAAATTTGAATGATGGATTGCGGAGTAAAAGTGAGGGAGAGAAGCCCTTGGTAGGGCAACGGATCTCCAATACCTGTCGTTGGAAGGTTTTTGTGATTGTCCTCATGCTTGTCAATTTGACCTTGGCAATTGTTGCTACACGCATTTTTCTCAACAATCAAGCCGACTTGGAGAACGACCGATCAGTAAGCTTGCGAGCGCAATGCACAATGATAGTTTGTATGCAGTCATGAGTCATGAGGTTAACTAACTTTCCGATTTTTCTCTGTGCCTTTCAATGTCTCCAGTTCCAAACTGCAGCTGAGACAGTGTCAGACTCGATCCATGATCGTGCCAAGGCCTTGACCGATAGCCTAACGGTTCTAGGAGATATTGTTACCTCTTATGCGATGGACACGAATTCAGAGTGGCCATTCATCACGCTACCTCGATTCGAAGATCGCATTGCCAGTGTTCGCAAAAGTTCAACATTGGAAGTATTGGGTCTGTCACCTGTAGTGCACACTATGCAACGCGAAGAGTGGGAAGCATATTCACTGCAAGAGCAGGGGTGGATACGAGAGAGCTACCTGACTACACTTCAAGAATCACCCATCAATGCCGAGAACAGCAATGAAACAATGACCTCAGCAGACATATCAACTTTGAATTTTTCGATTTCACCTACCATTTCCATTTCCGCAGGAGACGAATTCATTACCCATCCCACCAAAGGCCCCTATGTTCCCATCTGGCAAATGTCGCCTCCACCTCCTACCTCCGAATCTGCCGTAGTCAATTCTGACCTCCTGTCAATGGAAGCTTTTCAACATTCACTCGGATCTTTCCTTGAACATGATGTGGAATCTATTTCAGCAGACTTCGTCATTTCTCCTCTACTGCCTCTGTCTATCTATAATACGCAGGTATCACCATTATCAAAGGAATCGGTTCCTGGTGTCAAAACAGCCAAACTGAATTCTGCCAGTAGCATTCTCCTGCACCCCATTCACGAGTCGTCCGAACACGATGGAAGTATCAAGGGATTTGCCATGGGCATTTTTGATTGGACCGACTTGTTCTCCGGTTTGCTGCCCGATCATATCAATGGAATTGTTTTGGTTTTGGTCAATCCGTGTGCACGAAATGAGTCACACACCTTTGGACTACACGCAGGCGAGGCGACTTACAAGGGTGTTGGTGATCTTCACGAAATGGGCATAGACATGGACGATAAATCGATTGAAACAGTGCTTACAGAATTCGATGCCTTCGTAAGGACAGGAACGACAAGCAGCGCAAATGAACCGACCCAACAGTGCAACTTTGTGGTACATATCTATTCTTCGGCTGAGTTTCGAACTCAAACAGAATCGAAAGCCCCCCTCATCTTTATCATTGTGATCGCAGCTGTCTTTATTGGTACTGGCTTGATCTTTTTGGTTTATGTGTTCCTGGTGAGCAATCGACAGAGTGAAGTCATGGCGATTGCACAGAGTGCCAATGCGGTCGTTGCTAGCTTGTTCCCTGCCTCGGTGCGTGACGAAATTTTGAAAAATGCCGAAGAGGAAGTCAATAAGAGAGCTTCACAACGTAGAGAAGCGAAGCGAAGTATATCTCGGCGAGGCAATAGAAAAGCTAGAGAGAAAAAGGACAAATTAAGCAAGCAAGACGCGCCGACAAGATCGAAACCCATTGCCGACAAATACCCAGAAGCCTCGGTTCTTTTCGCGGAGTAAGATTTTTCATTTGCGCTTGTTATTTTCTGTACCATCTTCTGTACTGGCACTCAAACACTTTCTACCTCCTCGCTGTAGCATTGTTGGATTCACTGCATGGTCGTCGGCTCGAGAGCCCACGCAAGTTTTTGAACTCTTGGAGACCATCTACCACAATTTTGATGGAATTGCCAAACGAAGGGGCGTTTTTAAGGTCGAAACTATCGGCGATTGCTACGTGGCGGTGAGTCAATTAAACTACTATTTTTCAGCTGCGTTGAAGCAGTATGTTGCTCACGCTTTCGTTCTTGACTTTGTGTTGCGTTAGGTCTGCGGCTTGCCGGAACCGGACGAGAAACACGCGGTAACTATGTGTCGCTTCGCAAGGGATTGCCTGCAAGCCATGGAGATCCTCACCAGAAAGCTAGAAAGTACACTTGGGCCTGATACTGGAGAACTGTCAATGCGGTTTGGAATCCACAGCGGTGCGGTCACAGCTGGGGTTCTCCGTGGCGATCGAGCCCGTTTCCAGCTGTAAGCCAATAAACTGTTTTGCAATGTGTGTCTGACGAGATAGTGTACTTCGTCGCTGACATTTTCCCGATTTCGTCCGTCCATAGTTTTGGCGACACAGTAAATACAGCCGCACGAATGGAGTCCAATGGCGCTAGAGAAAAGATTCATATTTCCGAGCAAACAGTTAGCTTTTTGGCAGCCGATGGAAAGGAGGATTGGTATATCCCACGAGAAGACAAGATTTTAGCAAAAGGTATAGAAATAGGACAATTATGAAAGAAAGTTCATGCGTTATCTCAACATCCAATCGCAATCTTCACTCACTCACGTTACCTTCGTTACTTCCAACAGGCAAAGGCGAATTGCAGACATATTGGCTGCATACGAAGAAAAGTAGCAGGCCGATGTCGGACGTCAGTCTCAACGATGGGAGCTTGGATATCGGAGGATGGTTGGATCTCCCAACAGAGCTTTTCAACTCAAATAGTAATTTGTGCTTTTCTTCCAACAAAATTAGAGAATGCTTGTCGGAGCAAAACCAACGTCTTGCCGATTGGAATTCCAACCAACTCCTTCTTTTACTTGACACTGTGGTTGCTCATCGACAGGCCACCGGAGGAGGTAACAGAAATGATTCAGACGACGACCCAGAATTGCAATCGTTGGGTGGCGAGCATACAGGTGTTGATGAAGACATTAGCATTATCAAAAAGATCAAGGACAAAATTACTATGCCATCCTACAATTCTGAAGTCTTTGTCAAAGCCCTGGACACACCTACGAATCTCAGCGAAGTGGTGCAACAGCAACTTCACGATTATGTGAGCATTATCTGCTCCATGTACGTCGATAACCCCTTCCATTCTTACCAGCACGCGAGCCATGTTACAATGTCATTGATCAAGTACATTACCTCCCTTGCAGCGCCACACCAATATAGCTTGAAGCCAGAAAAAACGAAGGATGCAGAGCACGAACGAGCGCGACATCATGAAAAAACTTTTGGTATCTCTTCAGACCCCATCTCTCACTTTGCTTTAGCCTTTGCAGCGCTTATCCATGATGTTGACCATCCAGGTGTCAGCAATGCCCAGCTAGGTAAAGAAAATACACGTCTGGCGCGAATATTTGAAGGAAGGTGCATTACAGAACAGAACAGCTTCCAATGCGCATGGGATTTGCTGATGGATCCAAGTTTTGACTATCTTCGCAATGCTATTTACTCCACAAAGGAAGAGTTTTTTCATTTCAGAGACTTGCTGATCAATGCCGTGCTTGCTACTGACATGTTTGACAAGGACTTAAACGAAAGTCGTCAGCGTCGTTGGAAGCTCGCTTTTTCCGAAGATTCTAGTGCAAGAGCTTTAGAGATTGCACCTAGTCAGGCTGAGAAGGAACTATCAGATCTGCGTGCCACAGTAGTTTTGGAATACGTTATTCAAGCTTCTGACGTTGCTCATATGATGCAGCATTGGGCTGTGTACCGAAAATGGAATGATCGCCTGTTCCATGAAAACTTGCTGTCTTATTGGGCAGGCAGACTGGACAAGGATCCGTCTAGCTTTTGGTTTGAGCAAGAACTCAAGTTTTTCGATGAAAAAGCCATCCCAATGGCAAGAAAGTTGAAAGAGTGCGGTGCTTTTGGTTTATTTTTTGATGAATATCTGGACTATGCTGTACAGAATCGAGAGGAGTGGGAACGAAAGGGAAAGGAAATAGTTGCCGAAATGGCCAACAAGTTTGATGGTACAGAAACGAAAGATCTCTTAGGTGAGAGCGGGACCGAGCAGAATGTTGAAGTTTCGTGAATGAACGGGCTAGACAATCACAGATGGCATTTCAATGGTCCTATTAAATCAATCTGTCATCGGGCTGACATTTGTACTGTCAAAAAAGGGACAGCAACCCTTCTCGCTAACACTGCACAGACCCATAACAAGCTTGCCACTTGTGCTTCATTGAAGGTATTATAACTGTTCATAGCGAACTATTCTTTTGTAGACACTGGTTCTATTTTCATTTATAAATTCTTATAATGCCAAGAGCATAATCAATAGTAAGGGTTTTGCCAGGAAGTCCTTTTTCTGATTAGTCGGAGAAGCATTGGGCTCTCTCTGCTGTTGTTGTTCCTTCGCTTCTTTTTCGGTGGCCTTTGCAATAGCCGTTAGCAATCCTTGATGTTTGGCCATAACAGGTCGATTGGCTTCTTCGGTGGCGAGTCGGGCAAGGGCACGAACTGCTGAGTTTTGTATTTCGGACATCAAGAGTTCCTTATCAGTTTCATCTGTATCCGCCAGGGTTGTGTTGGGCGGACGATCTGGTAGGTTGTAGCTGCAAGAAGCACCCATGCTTAAGGCGTCAAGAACACTTTCTATGCACATAATTTTTCGATTTTCATTTTCGTTACTCAAATGCATGAGTGCACGAGTGGCATTGTCGAGGTCCTCCAAAGTTGCCTTTGGTTTCACACATAGTCGACCCAACGCGTCCAAGACACCAGGATACCGAGCCAATCGGTAGCGGTCCTTCGCGTCGCGGGCTTTTAGTCGAAATACAGCTGCAACATTGTTGTCAACATCAGTGTGGGCAACAACTATAAGTGCAGTGATGATAGCATCGTGAAAGGGAGACGAAGGACTGATGCAAGAGGCAATCTTGGTCAAGACTAGGCAAGCTCTTTCCTGGACGTCGGCGTTGCTGTCGTTTGAGGCCAGTTCACGTAGAAGATTTAAAAGCTTTGGATCAGCCAATTGTTCTGCGGTTTCAGCACTCACTAAATTTGTCAAAGTGCCGGCGGCGCGTCGTCTAGCCTTTTCGCTCTCGTCTTGTTGCATCTGGTGACAAAGAGCTTCCACCACCATACCGTCGTTATACTCAACCATTCTTTTTCGGCTTGACTTGAGAAAAGCCAGGGTTTGAAGAACTGTCGTTACATTTTCGCGAATGCTTGTCACCTTCTCCGACACAACCATGGTCGAAATTATTTGCAAGACATATCCGCTCTTGATCATGGGGATTTGATTGGCCGGGGAAGATGCCAACTGTACTAACGCAATGGACGCATACTCTCTCGTGGAATCGATGGAATCCATCTGTGCAATTTTCAGGAGACTGGAGAAAAGACCTTTGTGAAAAAACATGAGCACTTTGTTTTCTTCGGCACTGGCAAGGTTGGCTAAGACACGTGTACGTGTATTCCGACAAGCCACATTGAGTGGTGCGGTCGCAACTCTCTGCAAGAAATCCAAGAACCCTGGTTGGCGTGCCAACGATAACTGTAGCGAGGGTACTCGTGACAGGTAATGAAAGCATTTTGAAATGTTCAAAATAACTTCATCAGCATATCGAATCTTGGAGTGCTCGGCTTTTTCCACCAATTCCAAAAATGGTGGCATAATATCACGTGAATTGACTAGATACGCTTCTTTAACGTACTTGGAACCACCACGCATCGTCATTTCCATTGCTGCACATATCATTCGAATTACATCATGTTTTCGCGAATCTACCGTGACCAGTTTGTGAGCCAGAACGCCAACGGCTCCAAAGTATAACTCAGCATTGTGTTTGACGGTGACTTTGTGATCAAACTCTACGCACGCAATAGATAGTGCTGTCATGAGAGATTCATCGTCGTCTGTTCTGTTCAAGTCTGCGTTGGTTCAAGATTTAAGAGTGTGACTGTTAGAGAAAATACTGATATGCATATCACACACATGCACACACGTATATATACAGAAATGCATATCACGGCTCCGAAAAGAAAGATCACCGCAAAAAGTTGAACGTACCTTCGATGATTCGTTTGATGACTTGGCCATTGCGAAGATGTTTGCTCTTGGACGAAATGGAGGCCCCCCCTCCCCCTCCTGTAGTTTGAGATTCTACACCGGAAATCCAAGTTTCTTCATCGTCACTCGTGCCTCTCGAAGCAGTTGATGGAATATAAACTGGCACTTTGCTGTTATTTGGGGAAGCATCAATAGTGGTAGACCCGCTGTGTTGACTCATGGAGGATCGACTGTTCCGTACACCTCTTTTAGAGCTGCTTGCTCGACTACTTGGTCTCGGTGGCGCTGTTGCTGGTTGACGAGGAGGCCGTTGACTACGCAGGGGGGGCTGATGATGAGATGCCGATGGACGGTGTGGTTGTTGTGGATGTTGTGGCGGATACTGATCTGACGGTGACTGTGCCATGGATTGAGATGGCAGACTCTGTAGATTTCCATGCTGTTGTTGCATAAGTTGCTGCTTCTTCAGCTGTTCTTGCTGCCGTTGCATTCGTGCGAATAGATTATCTTGCTCATGTTCAAGCCTTATAGCATCTGTTTGGGGATCCACCACAACAAAAGAGTTGCTGTTGATGTTCGCATTGACATGATAGTCGTCTTCATTGCTTCTGCGCCGACCATTTAAAAGCTCTCGCATATTGTTATGCAGATATGTTGGTTTCACCATGAGTTTTCGTGAAAATGGAGGTAACAAGTTATCTGATTGGCTTTAACGACGATAGTAATGTATGTTTTCTGTTGGAGATCAACGGTTTCAATCCCGTTGCTTCGGGGATATATTCTGTACTCGAACAATTAGCTCACATTCACTTTTATACGCGAACGTGTTGTGAGGTGTTAAGCTCTCTACTACTACTACTACTACTACTAGTATTAGCTATTATATCTGGCCCAATTATTGCTGTGGTGGATAGTAAGGTCACACAGATAGGTTCTTGTTATGTTTAATGTTTAATGAGTGCGCGATAACCAAGGTTAAAAATCACTTTGATCACTAATTGTTTTACTGTTTTCGTCGATTTATCGTGCAAAATCCAAAAAATGAGCGAAAGGCATCTCAACGCTTTTTTCTTTAAGTACCTTCGATGCGCTAGCCGAAGTAAGTCCAGTCATTAGATTCCTTTGAACACACACTGTGTGCGACTAAGTCTGAAGGTTTAACCCGAAATTGGCACGACCTTGTTCTTAAAGAGTTACATGCGCCTAAAAGCATGCGTTGCCTGTGGCCGTTAAATAAGCGTGTAGTACATTCCTACAGACATTCTACAGGAAATAGGCTTGCACTTTGGCGATAGTAAACAGTACAAGAGCTCTTAAATGAAGGACCATAACCCAATAAATAGCCGTCTATTAAACAATCAAAAGAGGCATTAGGAGCTTGTCTTTCCTTTGTTTAAAGCATCTTATCCT
>Ga0210036_1002751_pt1 | contig 18219 bp, 17 predicted proteins | sample CryGeymeta201515_FD_185469 | JGI IMG/M metagenome (GOLD analysis project Ga0210036, IMG submission 185469) | Groundwater microbial communities from Crystal Geyser aquifers in Utah, USA - Crystal Geyser metaG 2015-15 (SPAdes) (version 2) | ecosystem: Environmental > Aquatic > Deep subsurface >...
TTCTTACCAGCTTCAAATCCATTTCCCAGGTGCACGGTTTTGATAGCTACCAGCATCACAATCATTAATGGAACGGCAATAATGCGTGTGCCCAAACCTAAAAGCAACAGCACAAAGCCAGCTACTTCGGTATAGGTTGCCAGGTAGGCATTCAATGTTGGGAAAGGCATACCCATGCCTTCGAACCAGTCGGCAATACCACTTATATTACCAAGTTTCATCATGGCCGGGCCATAAAAGCCATAAGCAAGTATCAGCCGAAAAAATAAAAGTGGAATATCAATCAGTGCATTCAATTTTTCGACCATTTGTTGATAAAGCGCGATCATTTTCATCTTTTTCAATATTTAAAGTTTGTATTATTTGAGTCGGCTTATATTTTAAAGCCTGACAATTCCAATGAAAATTTTCCGTTCTGAAACTCAAAAATAATTTGTACATCTTACAGATAACAAATTAATATAAAGCGTATTTCAAATTATATTTCTCCTAATCAAAAAAGAAAAAGTTGTACATACTGTCAGGAAATGCTGCTTGATTCGTCTGAACTATCAAATTCAAAATATTTATTATTATGATAAAAATTGCCCTTATTATTATGTCGGATACAGAAAGCATTGAAGCACTTGGTAAAGTATCCAATGCCTTTATGTTAGCCCTTGAAGCGATTGAACACGGTGACGAGCTTAAAATTATCTTTGAAGGAGCCGGCACCAAATGGATTGGCACACTCGAAGACGCCTCACATAAACTTCACGGGCTTTATCAATCCGTTAAACCTGCCATTACAGGAGCATGTTCTTTTTGTGCTGCAGCTTTTGGTGTGAAAAGCGAGGTAGAGCAGGCTGGTATAAGTCTGTTATCAGATTTTAAAGATCATCCCAGCCTGCGTCAGTTGGTTGTTGATGGATATACCCTGATTTCGTTCTAATCCCGGGTTTTGGTTTGGTTTGGATAGCAGAAAGACGGCTTTGGCTGTCTTTTTGCTTTTTTTCATGCTGTCATTTATAACTTTTGATAACAAAGTGATTATTAATTGAGAAAAACTTATTGATAATCAACAGATTCATAAAGAAAACACAGGCTAAGAGTTATGCGTCACTGCCGCGGCTTAGATTCAATCAGGCTGCATGGTTTAGTATTTCTATACCGTTCTTTTTAATTTCGGCAACCAGCGGATTTGAGCTATTAAAATCAGAAATTTTGAAGGGGTGAGGTTCAATCAATAAATCGGCATCACTGCGTAGTTGCATCAATTGAATTTGCAAATCAATAATGTCATCCACGGTTTTAAAAACAATTGCAATATCACTATCAGGGTCAGGGTGATTTGTTCCTTTTGCATAGGACCCAAAGAGTATGGCACTTTCAATTTGAAACTTGTCACTAATTGAATCAATGTATCGTTTTGCAATCCTTAAAGCTTCTTTTTTATCCATTCTCTAAGTATCTTAATATTTGTAAACCAATTTATTGCATAATCAGGCGTGCATTTTTTATAAAATTCCTGCTTGTAGTCATCGTAAGGTGCATTTATATTAAAAGTTGATATCAATACTTATACCCTGCCCCACCATCAGTTTCCAGGCCGATACCTGTCGCCAGCACCAGGCGGTTTACAAAATTAAAGTAAGCAATTACCAGGCTGGCATCCAGCAATTCCAGGTCAGTGAAGCCATTGTTTTTTAACTGCAACAGTTGTTGGTTTTGCTCAAAAGCAGCTGGATTAGCTGTAAGTTCAGAAGCAAGCTGCGCCAATTGTCCTTCGCGCTCGCTCAACGGAGCAGTTTCCCAGTTGGCTATCAGTAGTTTCAATCGCTCATCATTTTTCCAGTAATGATTTAGGGCTTCGGCATGATGCTGCCGGCAATACAGGCACCCATTCGTTACCGAAACCACCACGGCCATCATTTCCCTCTCGGCCCGCGAAAGCGGCGATTTGCTGAACATGATCTCCATATAAAGCTCCATATGCTTTACAATACTTTTGGGGTGCAGGCTTTGCATCTTGTGCACTTCTGCCAGTTTACCACGTTTTTGGATAATATCGTCGTAAATTTCGCGCAGGCGACCGTTGGATGCTTCGTAATCAACGATTTTAATTGTACTCATAAAAATAACATTAAGCTTTTACAGATCAACAATACACCTGCAAATTAAAACAAAATGACTCAACCCTGCTGTTTCGCAATAAACTTTAAGTTTTGCTTTGCTTGCAATCCAGTAAAAAAATAATCAGTTGTCAGGTTTTTACTTTAATCCGATTTAAGGAGTAACAAATAGTTAAAATCAAAAATTTAAAAAAATGAAAACAATTACAAAAATGCTCATTGCAGTTTTCATCACAATTGCAATCACTTCACAAGCTCAAGTATCAATTACTTCAGCCGATCTTTTTACTACCCGGGATCAGATGTTATTAGCTAACGAGATTAATGAAAGTGGAGAACCATTTGCTGAGGCATTAGGTTATGATCTGGATGATTTAGATCCTATGATTTTAAACCTGCCTGACTCGGTTTCATACACTTTAGGTATCGAAAACTATGAGTACTCACGTTATCAATTGGGCACAGTAATATCCAGGTCAGGTATTGGCTTGCACATGATGTGGGCACCTATGATCATGCAAATGGCAGCGATGGAACCAGATGAATTTGATGGTATGTACACTGGTGGCACACCCAATGGATACAAAGAGGATGATGAATTAATGAAAAACATCATGCACTTTGCTATGGTTGCCAATGGCATGGCTCCAATGAATCCATGGCCGCAATTTGCAGAATTTCAGAGTGGTAATCCACACCTGCCACAAGCAGTTGCACCAGACTTTCAAATGAATTTTTCTACCCTGCGTTGGGATCGCAATTTGATGGACAAAACCTTTAACTTAGGTGCGATGGGTCAAACCTTGATGAAACAATATCTTTGGGCGCAAGATATGCTGGGAACATTTCACGATGAAAATGAAGAAGAAGTTGTTCCAAACGGAACCAATTCACCTGATTCTGCCAACAGTCCCCATTTCGACCCAAACAACAATATCTTTTATGGAGGCGATAATACTGATGGATTCATTGGCCAGGTGCTCACTGCTGAGGGGATAAACAAAACCTTATTTGTTGTTAACAACCTGGCTTATGATGGTAGCACTTTAGGCATGGTTGATCCCGCTACATATGATCCAGCTAACGGTATTATTTATTTCCCACATCAGATTGCCGTTACAGAGAGCATGGTTGCTGAAGGTATGCCACCAAAATTTTCAACATTGACAGTTACGGATGCTTCCAGCGAAATATTCGATCAGTTATCATATTTGTGGGGTGCTTTAAGCTTTAAAAACATGATGGATCCCAGCAACAGCAGCGATGAAGCTCATCTGGCTTTTCATGAAGTATTTGATGGAGACCCATTTCCTGCTGCCATGTCGCAAACCGGCATGCCTGGCCCTTTCGATTTGATGATGGGAACAAGTAAAGTTATTTTTATGAACCTGATGGCCATGCATTTTAATGAAACAGCAGGCACCTTTGTGAATTCCTCGGAACTTATCGCTGGCGTACCCCAATCCGGCACAACTATTAGCACCGTTAATGCAGGTTATATTACCATGGTACTCACACTGATGAAAGAAGAATTTAACGGCACTCCACTCGAACCCATGATATTAAATGCTATAAATGCCCAAAGCCAATTCCTGATTAACTCATTAAAAGATCCCTCAGGTGGTTTTTATAATGGCTATACCATCAACACAGGAGCCGATAACAGCGCAAAGACTGCTGTTGCACAAGCAGCAGCTGCTCGCGGATTATATGCTGCTTACACGCTCACCGAAAATGAAGATTATTTGAATGCCGCTAACGAAGCCTATAATTTCCTAATCTCAAATTATTATGTTTCCAGCTTAGCAGGTTTCAAAACTGAATTAAATAACGACCTTGCCACCTATACTCCTTTTAATTTTGCAGTGATTGCCGGTGGACTTCGCGAAGCTGCTCTTGTTGGAGGACACACCGAAGCGGCTGAAATTTATACACATTTCTTTAAAAAAGTAGCCAACGCCATGCAATTGGCCGAATTTGATGCAACGGGTGAAACTGGCAACGACTCTGATGGTGATGGCATTCCTTATCTTCCTGAACAAATAGATCAACTTGCTCCTGTTTTTGCAACCGAAGCAACTTATAACCTGCAAGTTACTGGCATAAATGATAATCCAAACTGGAATGAATCAGCATATAAATTCTATCCTAATCCAGCATCTTCGCAAATAATATTGAACTTCGATCTTGAAAAAGAAGCTCAATTAACTATTCAAATCTTCGACCTGGTTGGCAAAAATGTTCAGTCTATTTCAGCTCAACAAACACAAGCAGGTAAAATAACCCAATATATTGATCTATCGAATATAAAACCTGGTATTTACTTCCTGCGCTTAAGCCTTGATGATAAACCTCTTGAAGCGCAGAAATTAATTATCCATTAATTGAATCACAATAAAAATAGGGCTCATGGGTTTTAGAACGCATGAGCCTTATTTTAATCTTTTTAATGGTTCCTTAAAAGTTCCTGTTTTAAATTTTTATAAAACTCCTTATATGAAAACAATCTTAATTTCATTCATCCTGCTATTTAGCAGCGCAATAGTAATCCCATCCGAAAATCCTGATAATCAAACAGCATATAAGCTTAGTGGTATTCAATTCCACGGAAGCAGCTGGGATGAAGCACTCAAACTTGCCAAAGCAGAAAACAAACTCATTTTCCTGGATTTGTATGCCACCTGGTGTGGTCCCTGCAAAATGCTTGACAAAAACACTTTTCCTGACAAAGCTGTTGGTGATTTCTACAATAAGAACTTCATCAATATTCATCTGGATGGCGAAAAAGGAGAAGGATTAATGCTTGCACGGCAATACCAGATCAAAGGCTATCCTACCCTACTTTTTATCGACAGTAATGGAAAAGCTGTCTTGCATACCGCCGGCTATCGCGGTCCGGAAGATTTCTTAAATTTAGGGCAGGAAGTCAAAAATCAGTCTAAATAATTGAACAAGAGCCGATCGTGCAGGGGCGGCTTTGCTCCTGCCTTTTTAATACTCTTGAAAGGCGAAAGCAGTTATTATTTCATGTTTTGCTTTTTTGCGCCTATTTTTTCATTGGCAAACACTGTTTTTTGGCACAATTCACGAAAAAAATGCTCAATCGCTGGACAATGATGAATGCCACATAAAAATCTAAAAAACTATGGAATGGTATATGCCCATCGCAATTCTCCCTGGTGTGAGTATTTTGCTGGTTTCAACCGCTAATCTGATCATCAGCCTGAATGAAGAGATCAACCTTTTATTGGATGACAAACAAGATCAGATGGGTAAAACTATCTTTTTAAAACTTGCGCAACTCAAACGGCTCAGTCTGGCTATGGTGAGTTTGTACATAGGAATCTTCCTTTTCCTGATTTCAGGATTACTGGCCATCGTACCCGGCTTTGTGATCTACGTGAATTTGCTGCTGGGTGTCGCCTTAATAGCCGTCAGCATGGCCTTGGTTTTGCTGATTCGCTATGCCATCAAAGCTGTAAGCATCAGGCAGTATCAGTTTAAAAAGAAATTCAGCGAAAAGCAAGGCCACGAAATTACCAATTAACACCCTGAATAACTTAATCAAAAATGGCGATCTGACCTTTATCATCGTTAAAAAAAGTATCTTCGAAAATTAAACTCTAAAACCTAATTTTTATGAAAGCAATCTGGAACGAAAAAATCATTGCTGAGAGCGAAAAAACGGTTCCTGTTGAAGGCAATCGCTATTTCCCTGTCGAAAGCGTAAACGAACAGTTCTTGCGCCAAAGCAACACCCAAACCATTTGTCCCTGGAAAGGAACCGCCAGCTATTATGACGTGGTGGTTGATGGAAAAATTAACAAGGATGCTGCCTGGTATTATGCTGATCCTAAGCCGGCAGCCGCAAAAATTAAAGGGCATATTGCTTTTTGGAAGGGTGTAGCAGTGATATCCTGATCATAAACCACAAAAAAGCCGGCACCCTCAGGTAACCGGCTTCCCTTTCAAACTAAACCAAATTATTCACTAAACTTCCAAGCTATTTAAGGCTTTTCTTTAAAGGCAGGGCCTATTTAGAAAAAACATAGTCTTTGGCTTTTGCTACGGTGTGGCATTGCAGGCACATGCCGTTCATCAAATTTGCGCCACGCATGGCGTTACCATTTTCGTCTCTGGCAATCTTTCCATCAGGAGCCAGCATAAACCATTCCCAATCACCGCCTTCGGAATTGAAGTTATTACCACGTTTTACTAAGGCAGTGCGTTCGTCAACAGTACCCTCAGGGTTTTTGGAGTGTTTTACAATGATTGTTCCCACAGGATAGCTGCCGTTTACAGCGGCCTGTCCATCCTTGAAATAAACCTCACGCACAACGGTTTCATCATTACCACCATGTGCCATGCCGCCCAATGCAGGATCGGCGCCCTGTGCTGTTGCATCTTTTGACCAGTTCATAAATGAGACGAAAGTATTGTCATCAGCCACAAACTCCGAAGGTGTCGGCGGGTTATCCTCGTCATCATCTTTGCTACATGAGGTGATGACCACTGAGCTGGCAAAAAGCAAGCTGAATAAAAGTAAAAATCTGTTTTTTAGCATATTGTTAATTGTTTAAGGGTTAGTAAATCCAAAAATTAATTGATTTTGAATACATTGTTTAAGAAATATCATTGCCTGGGGCAGATAATCCGGCTTGTAATTGATTTGCAATGACGCACAGCTAAGTTTTACAAGAGCTTCAAATTCCATCTTAACGCCTTCAAGCAGCAGGGCAATCATTTGCGCAGTAAGGGGTGATAGATTCGTAAAGAGTACCTTGCCGCTATCTGCATGCCGATGGAGGCTTACAAAAAAGTTGGAGCGGTCGTTAACACTGATTTTTGATGCTGGTTTCAAATGCACCGGAAAATGAAAATGCAACAACTCCATCTCGGGATTAAGGACGATATAGCCATTTTCAACATTTCCGTTCAAAGGCAGCTCCACTTTTTTATCGGGCATCATATACACCACTATTTCAGCCCACTCGAAATGCATCAGTTCGAGGAGGAATGGATATTTCCGCTGAAGCTGCACATAGTTTTTCTCCACAAAAGCGACGAGTGTTTCAGGCATTCTCCAAATCTGCGGTGATTCCATTGCTCCACTCCGATAAAAATCCTTCACCAGCGCTTTCCATTCCCTTTCATCTAATAGATTTTTTGTAAGCGGATACGCTGCATTAATAGCATCTTCGGCTACATGGAACACCATACGACGGTATTGCTCAAGTGCTTCCGGCCGCGAGAGTTTACTTTTAAAGGCTTTCTCCTGCCGGATGGCATTGGCGAAGGCCGATTGTGTTTTAAAGGTCTTAACTGTGGCTGACATCGTACTGAGGTTTTAAAGCTTGTTGCTGAATGTGACGGAGTTGCTGCAATTCATGCTGCATTTCGGGCAATTCGGGGATGTTAAAATCGCGTTCCAAAAGTACCGGAACCTCCCTGCCAAGTTGCTTTATGGCAAAGGAGAACAGCTCATATACCGGATCAATAATAGGCTGGCCGTGCGTATCGATAATCAAATCATCAGCTACCTGCTCGTGGCCTGCCATGTGGATGTAACGCACACGCTCGAGGGGCAATTCGCGAATAAAGGCTTCCGGATTGTAGCTGTGGTTGAAGCCATTGACATAAATATTGTTTACATCCAGCAACAAATCACAGTCTGCTTCTTCCAGTATGGCATTCACAAATTCCAGTTCAGAAAGTTCAGGCGTTACAGCAGTATAATAACTCACAATCTCGATGGCGATACGGCGTTGTAAAATTTCCTGCACTTCGCGTATGCGGCCGCTCACATGCTTTACAGCTTCAGCAGTAAATGGAATTGGCAGCAACTCGTACAAATGTACATTATCACATTTGGCAAAGCTCAGGTGTTCGGAATAGAGTGTGGCGCCGGTTTCGTTGAGAAATTGTTTGATTTTACGAACAAAATTATAGTCCAATAAATCGGGGCTGCCAATGCTGAGCGAAAGGCCATGCGTAAAAAGCGGATAACGCTCTAAAGCCTTGTCGAGCTGTTTTTTCCAATAGCCGCCCACCTCAATCCAGTTTTCAGGAGCTACCTCGATAAAATCTGGGGTAAGAAGGTTTGATGATAGTAATTCATCTGCAAAATCACGTCGAAAGCCAATGCCAGTCATAGGGAAAGTTTTAAGCTAAGGTTAAAGAAAAAGAGAAAGAAAGTGCAAGCTATCGAAACAGCTTACACTTTATTGTCAATAGCAATTTAGAAAGTTCCGCACTTGCCTTCGCCACATTTAGCTTCAGCACCTTTGCTTTCCGATTTTTTCTCTGCTTTCTTTTCAACTTTTACATCAGCTTTCTTTTCAGCTTTCTTTTCGCCTTCGCCACATTTTCCTTCGCCACATTTGGCTTCCTTAGTTTTGCTCTCTTTAGTTTTGCTCTCCTTGGCAGCTTCACCGCACTTGCCCTCACCACATTTCAGCTCAAACATAAGATCTGGGATGGGCGTAAAAATATCGGTACTTAAGGCAGTTCTCACTTCGCTGCCAGAACCCAGCAAATTGGCTGTAAAGGCGTTTTCAGCTTGTACGTTAAGGGCTGCACCACCACTAATCAATGCGCCGGCTACTAAAGTAGTTTTGATAAAGTTTTTTTGATTTTTCATTGTTACAGGTTTTTTAATGTTTCGAACGATGTTAAATTAGATTCACTACACCAGTCGTCCGATTCTAAAAAACCTGACACCATCAGCTAAATTTTTCCGAATCCAGTTTTCCTTTTAATCTATCAATACGCTGATTTTCTGTATTTTGATCCTCAGAAATATTTTCTTCATGCAGGGCTTTTAATTCCTGTTCGAGCACCTCATCAAGTAATTTGCTCTGCTTCTGATAATTTCGGCAGGCATCACAAACACGGGTATGCAGATACAGCTGAGCCTTTTCGACAGGACTCAGTATAAAAACACTTTTCTTCTCAATCAGCTCCGTTGCTTTATAACAGGAAAGCATCAGGGTATTCATTATTTTCTTCATGCTTCAAACCAATTTTTATCCAAACACGCGCGCAACTGCATTTTTGCCCTGTGCAATATCTGCCAGAAGTTAGCCTGACTGATACCCAGATCCTCGCAAATGGCGGGTCCTTTTCGTTCTTGTAAATATTTTAGTTTCATAGCCACAGACCACTGCTCGGGAAGCTGTTCCATACAAAAATAGAGTACTTTTCTAAACTGTTCGTTATCCAGCAGCTCTTCTTCATGAGCCAACCAATCACCAGGCTTTTGCGCCTCGTTCCAGCTTTGATCCTTGTTAAAGAACTGTCCTAAGTAATCGTCCTGCTGATTGCCTGCATCCACATACTGCATCTTATATTTTTGCCGAAAGTAATCCATGATTTTATGCTTCAAGATAGAAAAAAGCCATGCTTTGGGATTTTTCCCTTCAAAACTATTCAGTGCATGAAAGGCTGCCACAAAGGTGTCTTGCACCAAATCTTCGGCAATATTTTGATTGCTGGTGCGCCTAAAGGCCCAGGCATGCAGTTGGCTGGCATGTTCAACTATCCAACTGTTGAGAAGTTTTCGTTTATCGGTTGTTTGGTCATTCATAGGTTCAAAAGTACAATCCTTTTTTTAATTAACAACTAATTCACGACCAACACTTTACCTTTTGCCCGGATATTTTTTCCCGATGAAACGATTTCAAACACATATATTCCTGCTTTCAAATAAGCATCCGGGATTTGAAATGTGCTGGTATTTTGCTCATCCTCCCACATTATCAAACCATTTAGGCTAAAAATGCGCAATCGCGCCATTTCAAAAGAAGGATTCTCAAAAGCAATCGTACCACCTTGAGCAAAAGGATGAGGAATGAGTTGATAGCTTTGCTTTGAAAAATCATACACTACCAGCACTTCAACCGATGAAAATCCCAAATTTCCGAGTTCGAGCCTATAAGCGCTTTTACGGTTCAAAAGAGGTAATGTATCCCAAAATTCATAGGAAACAGCTGAATAGGGACTGCCACATATTCCGGCAATTTCGCCTATTTGATCAAATTGGATACCATCAGCCGAGCGAAATACGCGCACCCCATCACAGGTGTTGCCGGAAGCAATCACCCAATTCAGGTAAACCTTTCCATTGGCTTCGGTTGCCGAAAAGGTATTCAGATAGGGCAATTGCTGGGCATGTAAGGAAGAAATTTCAAAGAATATCAGCATGCCTATGCAAACAATCGTTAGCTTTAAATCTATGTAGTTTAAATACATTTTAACCATATTCAATTAACTTGTCGCACAACAAATAAAAACCTGACACCCAAACTTACGCTAATTGTCAGGCTTTTCAACTATCATCGACCTATTAGTTAAATTCTTATCAATGAATAAACGAAACACTTTGGTATTTATCACCAATATGGTAACCATATTGATTTTTGGATTTTTGGGTGTAGATATGGCTCTTCGGCTAGTTCATGATCGCTATGTTGATATTCAACTTGAATCCAACAGGCGCACTGCTGAAACCATTGCAAGTATTTTTGAAGATAAATTAAAACAAAATATTGATCTTACAGAGCTTATTGCCTCTTTCCAAAAGTCAATTGAAGGCAGTTCTGGTGATGCCGGTTACCTATGCATGTTTGGACAAGATGAAGGTGTCTTTTTATGTCATCCTGACACCTCAAGAATAGGAATGTCAGTAGCCTCAAACAATTTTAAATTTAATAACAAAAAAGAGAATAGCAAAGAGTTTCTAATTGATGCGATAAATCATCAGGGAGAATCATATGGCATTCTTTCAATGACGAATAATAAAAAATCTGAAATTGCTTATATGGTGCCTGTTAAAAAAACCGACTGGAAAATTTCTGTTCATCAAAATCTTGATGTGATTGAAAACCAGCTAAAAAAACTACGTTGGATAGCTTATAGTGGTTTCTTATTGTTAGCATTAATTATTTCATTGTTCGCCACCTGGCTTACTAAACGTATTAGCAATCATTATGAAAACCTTATTCTGAAAAAAAATGAAGAATTAAACGATACAAATTTATCGCTTCAAGCCTCAAAAAAGCAAATTGAAGAACAGCATAAGCTTTTGCTTAATCATGCTGAAGAATTAGAGCAAGAAGTTACAAAAAGAACTACCGATTTATCCAAAGCGCATCAGAAACTGGGTGATCTGGAAAAAGCAAAAAGTGATTTTTTGGCTATCATAAGTCATGAAATAAGAACACCGCTCAATGGCATTATTGGCTTTTCACATCTGCTTGAAGATGAGTTGAAAAATACCACTCATCAGGCATTTGTAAGTAACATCAGGACTTCTGGTGAAACATTGATACGTTTTGCTGAAACAGCACTCTTAGTCACACAATTAAGCATCCAGCGTAATCGCTTTGACTTCAAAAATATAAAATTGAATCAATTGATTAACAAGGCTTTGGCAGCATTTGAGGAAAAAATTAAAGCAAAAGCAATCTCCATAGAGCATACTGCGAATCATGAACCACAAGAAATTGAAGTAGTACCTGACATGATCGTTAAATGTTTCAAAAATATTATTGATAATGCAATTGAACACACCCCTATTAATGGCCAAATTAAGTTTAGCTGTATCAAAGAGAAGAATTACCTCGAAGTTTCAATCGAAGATAGTGGTACAGGCTTTAGTGACGAAGCCTGGCTACGTCAGTTTGATCTTTTTGGAGCTGATAAAGTGATGAATCATACTAAAGGTTATGGTTTAGGTTTAGCGGCAGCAAGACTTATCATGAAGGCCCACTCTGGAGATATCCGGCTGGAGAACTGTCCAAAAGGGGGAGCAAGGGTGAACCTTCAATTTCCATTAATTTAAAGTAACTCAAACCCAATACGTTTTTTGAAACCATAGGATTTTTGATAAAAACAAAAATGGGAGCAAATAAAAACAATTAAATCAGTTTAATTTTCAACGTTTGGAACAAGAGATTGCCTTTCATAAATAGGGTCTGCTGAAAAACTTTTAACTGATTGGTATTGTGACAATAAATAGAATTCTCATGGGAGGTTTCTGCAAGGTATTTGGAATTCTTCAATAAAAATCCTTGCACCAGATTTTACCCCCGCTCAGCGGGGCTGCACCTTAATACCTTGTAGAAGAATATTCCTTATAAATTTTAACGGCGCTACGCACCTTGAAATGAGCCACATCCCCGCTAAGCGGGGTTAATATTGACAGGGATTGTCGATTTCGGGTTTTTCAGCAGGCCTTAAATAGAACCTTAATCCTCATTGAATTTTTAAACCTTAGGTTTTAATTCACTATTGTACGCTAAAATATAATGACGACCCTACAGGACTTTTTTTTGATTGCTAACGCACTGATTACCTATATTTTGTCCCTAACGGAACAGTCCCGTTAGGGACAAAATATGGATAGAATAAAATGTTAGCCCTGATTATGTCAAGTCTCGTAGGGACGGCATTATTAGAGCGATTGAGCATTTTTATTTGAATTATACCAAACAACAGTGGTCTTAATTATAAAAAAAAGGGGAGCACCTTCCGGCACTCCCCTTTTTGATTTGAAGTTGTAATAACTCCTATGAATTGTTATCTAACGATTGTCAGACGTTTTGTTACAACACCTTCGGTGGTTTCGATACGAATCATATAAACACCTGCCTCATAAGTGCTGGTATTCAAATCGTAGCGTTGCTCACCTTCGATACCACGGTCGATTACTACCTGACCAACAGCATTCATCACAGTGATGCGATTCATCTGTGCAGATTCAATCACAACATTGTTAGTTGCAGGGTTAGGATAAACGCGGGTATTGTTCAGGCCGAACTCATGTGTATTGGTAACAAATACCGTTACAAAGTCATCATCCGGATTATCGAGTGCCATAGCGAAGTCAGATTCGCAAGTACCATTGGTATAGGTATAGAATGCAGACACCTGATATTTGTAAAGGGTTTGAGCCTCTACGTCAGTATCAAAGTAACTGTAAGCAGTTACACCTTCTTCAAATGGAACAGCAGCGATCAGCTCGTTAGCACCACCGTCAACAGAACGATATACATTAAATACATCCAGTTCGCGATCGGCTTGTGCTGCAGAAGCTGGAGGAGCAAACTGTGCACTTGGTTTACCGGTAACCTTCAGTGGTTCGGTGTTGTTGCTGTAATCGTCAAGAGGTTTATCCATTGGCAAGGCAGCAGTGGCACCGGCAACATTGGTAACATAACCACGGAGGTTCCAGGTGTAAGGTAATGCATAGTCACTCAGGTGTTCCCAAAGCACGCCGTCGAGGGTAATCAGGTCGCCATTAGGCTCATTCTGAGTTGGTCCGCAACCAGCAGGATAAGCCGCACCATCAGTTGTGTAAACAGCAATCCAGAGCTGCTTGGTAACGTCGATGAGAACCGGATCAGTAAGATCAACCTGCTCATAAACTTCAATGCCAAGGCCACTCAATGGTTGCGAGTGAAGCAGTGTTGCAGCATTTGTACCTTCGTAGATACGCAGCTCATCAGTTGCACCTGTTCTGTTGTAGATTTCGATTTTGGTGAGCGAAGCACCAGCGTAATCAGCCAACTGAGCAGGATCGAACTTGATTGCCCAGGTAAAGGCAGCAGGACCGCCAATACCGTCAACATTGGTTCCATCGTCATAGTATAGCCATTCAGCGATAGCATCCTGTGGTGAATTCCACTCAAGCATTGAACCCCAGGCTTCTTCAGTCCAGAGGTATGCTCCAGCGAGTTCTTTTGGAGGATCGCATGGGAAGGCAACTTCTACGTCAACACAAGTTTCGAAGCATGACTCGGCACCGCTGTCGTAAACAAAGGTTACGCAATACTCATACATACCATAATCAACGTCTTCATCTGTATAAGAAGTTCCGGGAACTTGTTCAGCGATCAGAACACCATCACGGTAGATGTTGGCTCCAAGCAGTGCACCGGGGTCGATACCGCCGCCGCCACCGCCTCCGCCGCCACCGCCGGAGTTGTCGATGAGTTCATAACCAAAGGCTAAATCAGGTGTGCCTTGTGCAGTTCCGCCAAGGATTACCTTATCATTCACGAGGTCTTCAACAATGTAGAGACCACCTGCGATATAATCGCCAAGATCGCCACTTACACTGTGAGAAACACCAGTTAGGGCACCCGCGGCAATATCGTATTGCTCAACCTGGCATCCACCACCAGTAGATGTACCTGTGAAGAACCACAAGAATGGTCCACCTTCACTAAAATTGTCATAAGCTGCTCCATACATACTTGGAGGCGTTACGATCGTATTTAGTGTGGCTCCATTTCTGTCGAACAATACTAAGTCGGTAGCAAAGTTGTTAGCCCAGAACGCATCATTTTCTTCATCATAGGCAATTGCACGAACGGCTGTTGGTGCGGTGATAGTTCCAATTAAGGTCTTATTTGTAAAGTCCATTTGATATACTGTTGTAGAAGCTGCTGCTCCGTACATATAAGTACCATCAAATGCCATATCCCTTACAGAGGATACTCCTGGGATTTGGAAGGTCTCAACATAAGTACCATCAACTGTAAATTTTACAATATCACTGCTAGATGACCACTTGGTTGCATAGATGAATTCTCCATCACTTTCGGCACCTGCAAGGCCAACTAATCCGGATGGAGTATCGATATCAAAGCTGTATTCGAGATCCCACATTTCGCGACCCATTTCAACTGTTCTGATTTCAGCATCAGCGTCAGTTTCCGAGTTGAGATGACGAGCGATAGCAGTATTATTGCCATCACGGGCATACATATCACGGTTTGCAGAATTGCTCTTATGGATCAGGCTTTCAGTATCGAATGCCAGTGTTCTGCTTGTAGATGACACAACGATGTTATCTACGAAGAAGATGTACCACAGACCTCCATTGTCGCCGTCAACAGCCTGGAAAGCAAGATGAACATCCTGTCCGGCATAGCTGTTCAGATCGATTTCGTATGGGAAGTCGTAGTAATTCCAGCCACCACTTAAGGTAGAAGCATCCCATAGCACAGTCCATGTAGAACCGCCATCAGTGGAAATTTTCACATAGTAGTGATCAAGGTAAGTACTACCCTGGTAAACAACACTCCAGAAACTCAGTGCTGCACCAGCAGGCACATTGAATTCAGGTGTGATCAACCATTCATCCTGATGACCAAAATCCCACCATAAACCAGCGTGATAGGTACCAAATGGAGCAAAGTCAGTACTTACATAATCATTTACTGACCAATAATATGTTGTAGTTCCAGTTCCAGTATTGGTTTGTTCAATCATCCAGTCTGCAGGTAATGAACCTCCTTCGAAGTCTTCTTCGATTTCGTCACCACCTGGAGGAGGAGGAACAACATCGTCCCAGTTGAGTGTAACATCCTGACCAGCAACTTCAGCAGTAAGGTTTTCTGGTCCAGGGAAGTTTTCACAACCATAGTAAGTCCATACATAGCTCATCTTAGGCGACATGCCATTGGAATAAACGGCTGCAACTTCTGCCAGGTATTCTTCACCTTCAACAAGACCTAAACCTTCAATGTCATACTGATAGTAGGTTTCAGGAGTATCGGTAATGAATAAGCCTTCGTGCCAAACTTTGTAGTACTCAAGCTCACGTGTACCAGGGGTATAGAGCATTACATTGTCGATATTCCACCAGTTGATGTTCCAGGCTTGTCCGTCAAATACAAAGGCAATTTGGAATTCTTCAGCACCCACACCATGATCGGTAGTAAGTGTAACAACATGGTTATTAGCAGGAATATCAGCAGATGGATTCCATGATTCAACGGTGTATTCTTCACCATCAGCAATAGTAACTATCGAGATGGTATATGCACCGCTAAAGTGATCTACAAAATGATCAAAGCTCAATTCAAGTTCGGTTTGGGTGAGCGTACTCATCACAGGCGACTTGAAGTAGAACCTGTTCAATGTATTCGGGCTCCAGTAGAAACGAACTTCAGGAGTTACACCCCCAGCCAGGTTGGTCTGACTCAGTTGCCAGTTACCTGAAGCAGGCTCAATAATCCAGTTGTCGATGCCTTCGGAGAAGTCGTCCATAAATGGTTCGAAAGGAATCACGCCACCACTGCTCCATGTTGCAAAACCTGTTGGAGTTACGTAAAGGTCAGATACCGGCAGCAATAATTCTTCGAGTGTCCAAACGAAGGCTTCAGGACCATCAATCATATAATCGGTCAATTCGATTGGCAAGAATCCCATCTTTTCAACATATATGTCATAAACACCTTTGCGGAATTCTTCCCACATAAAGTATCCAGTTTCATCCAGTGTTACTTCATAAACCAAACCAAGATCCGGTTCTGAAGTATTGGTAAACATTACATTTGTGCCATCTGGCAGGTCACCACTATTGGTATTAACGGTAACGCTAACCTGAGTCACCATGTCTTTATCCAGACAGTTAGAGAATACCACATCTGAATAGTTATCTTCGTCATAAACAGCACGAACGCCCCATTTGTAAACACCAGCTTCGGTTCCTCCCCAAGTGTTATCATTGAACAAGCTGTCCAAAGTAAGACCAAGGAATTCCAGATCACCAGTTTCACAGGTTGTGCGCCATACTTCGTATCCGAAGAGTTCGCGGTTGGCATCCTGAACATTGGTTAATACAGGTGCACCGCTGCGGGTTACTTCGTCGGTAATAGCTACATTATCAATAGCCCAGTACCAATTCCATCCACCATTATCAAAGTAATGGAAACGTACCTGGAACATTTCATTAGCATAAGCAGAAACATCAATCATCTGCTGATCAGGGTTGTTCCATGCACCGGCATCAGCAACCTGATTAAGAACGGTTACCCAATCGGTTCCATCAAACACATCAACTTTTGAATATTCACCTGAGCTAAGGAAATTGTAATATTGGTCAAAAGTAACATACAATTCTTCAGTAGTTGCAGCATTTACAACAGGAGAATAAAGCATTTCGTCCAATACAGGTCCGATACCTGCGCCATCAGAATCAACCAATGCAAATGGCGTACCATCGAGGGTGTTACCACTGTAGTTTGCAACACCTTCCCATGTATCAGCAGTTGTTCCACCATCTTCTACTGTCCAATCTGAAGGAATACCACTATCAAATGTTTCCATTACTGGTTCAAATGGTGCATAGAAAGGATTATGCCATGTGATCAGTACATTGTCGTCAGTGATTTCTTCAGCATAAACAAGAATTGGAGGATATGGGAATTCGATCAGTTCGAAGTCGTTGGTAACTGTCGCATTCAGTTCAATTACCACATCTTCGAGCATTTCTGAAGTATAACCCATAGCACTTACGGTATAGTCATAAGTACCGGCAATCACACTGCCTTCGTAAGCACCTGTTGCATCGGTGAAGAATTCGAACATGATGTCCGGATCATCCACATTAACAAGCATTACAGAAGCACCTTCGATAGGATCGCCACCGAGGTAAGCAGCCTGCATTACCATACCATCAACTGCAGCATTGCCGTCAATTTCGATCTCGTCGGAGCAGGTTACGCCCTGGCAAGTTTCGGCACCACTATCATAGATATAGGTTACACAATAAGTGTACATACCAAACTCAAGGTCTTCGTCCAGGAACATATCAACCACTTCAGTAGTGAAGTCGAGTTCAACATATTCTTCGCCATTGCGATAGATTCTCAGAGCGGAGATGGTATCCAAAGCAGCAGCGTCAACGTTAGTCCATTCGAGCATGATGTCGAGTGTGCCTTCAACCTGAGCGGCTGTGAAAGCAGAAGGAGCAGCATAATCTTCGCATGGAACATAGATAAAGTCGAACTCAGCTGTTGGTGACTGCCCTGTTGTAAATACAGATGCAACACCGGCTGTGTAAGTTTCGTAAGGAGTAAGCATTGAAACATCGTATTGGTATTCTGTTTCGCCTACCTCAGCAACCAACTGACCATCCAGGAAAACCTTGAATGACTCAAGTGCTTTTCCAAGAACTCCGCGGGTTGGAGGAACAGCATCAGTAATACTTACATTGTCAATTGCCCAATACCATGCCCAAGATGTTCCATCATCATAATGGAAACGTACCTGCATAGCACTGTTGATATAAGCAGTAAGATCAAGCACCTGATGA
>Ga0210036_1002752_pt1 | contig 18218 bp, 23 predicted proteins | sample CryGeymeta201515_FD_185469 | JGI IMG/M metagenome (GOLD analysis project Ga0210036, IMG submission 185469) | Groundwater microbial communities from Crystal Geyser aquifers in Utah, USA - Crystal Geyser metaG 2015-15 (SPAdes) (version 2) | ecosystem: Environmental > Aquatic > Deep subsurface >...
ATAAAATCGAAGGTGAAGATGAGATTTATCTCATCGCCAATTAAATCATTTTACTTTTTTCTAAAAGCTAAGTCAAATATGATATAATGGGCCAATGAAATATCCAAGTTTAAGAGAGGAAAAAAAGTTGTGGAGAAGGAGATTGAAAAGAGTGGCTTGCTTAGATGAAGCAGGAAGAGGACCACTTGCTGGCCCAGTAGTGGCCGCCGCCGTTTTAATACTAAATACTAAATACCAAATACTAAATACAAAAATTAGAGACTCTAAAAAACTTTCTTGGAAAAAGCGTGAGAAACTTTACAAACTTATAACTAAAAGTCCATTTATAGAATGGGGGATAGGCAGGGTTTCGGAAAAGGTGATTGATAAGATTAATATTTTGGAGGCCACTAAATTAGCAATGAAGCGGGCAATCAAAAGATTTAAAAGGAAGCCCGATTTTCTCATTTTGGATGGTAATTTTAAAATTAATTTACCAATTCCTCAAAAATCAATTATAAAAGCTGATGAGAAAGTATTTTCTTGTGCTGCGGCATCGATTTTGGCTAAGGTTTGGAGAGATAGATTAATGCTGCGTTATCATAAAAAATATCCCCGATATGGTTTTGATAAACACAAAGGTTATCCAACTAAATACCATTTTAAAATGCTCAAAAAATATGGCCCCTGTGTAATTCACAGAAAATCCTTCAAACCAGTAGAGAAATTGTTAAATTGCTAAATTGTCAAATTGTTGAATTGCGAGCTTGATTTTTTTTAAAAACAATGTAACAATGTAACAATGTAACGATTTAATTTTTATGGGCGGAGTACCTAAATGGAATAAAACAAGGTCAAGCGTAAATCAGCGCCGAATGCATATTTTTATTAAACCTTCGGCTTTAACTGCTTGTTTAAAATGCGGAAAACCGGTTTTACCTCATACGGCTTGTTTTAACTGTGGATATTATAAAGGGGTTGAAGTAATTGATGTTTTGAAAAAGCTAACCAAAAAAGAAAGAAAGAAAAGAGAAAAAGAAATGGCCGCCAAAGGAACAGAGGAAAAAGAAAAAGAAAAAGCAAAACCTTTAACTCTGGAGGAATTATCTAAGAGGTAATTTTCAATTGAAAATTTAGCTATGCCCCGTAGTAGAATTTCAAAAGCCCCTACGGGGCAGATAAAAATTTCGAAGAAATTTTATTTGAAATTTCACTACGGGGTATGTCATCAAGGCATTTATCAAGAAGTATCGCGATGCAAAGTTTATATGAGTGGGACTTTTCTGGCAAAAAAGGAGATTTAACTAAGATTGTTGAAAAAAACATTAAGGAATTTGGGCCGGGTTTGGAAGACGAAAGTTTTATCTGGCAATTAGTTACCGGCGTAGTTGAACACTTTCCTGAAATTGATAAAATTATTGCGACATCTGCTCCCGAATGGCCAATTGACCAGATTACCATTATTGATAGAAATGTTTTGAGGATCGGTCTTTATGAATTATTATTTGGTGATAAGGATGCGGTTCCGCCAAAAGTAGCCATAAATGAAGCCATTGAATTGGCTAAAAGCTTTGGCGGCGAGTCGTCGGGAAAATTTATCAACGGAGTATTAGGAACTGTTTTTAAGGAAGTTGAAAAACCAAAATGATAAAGGATTTTTCACCATTTGAAAAAAAAATAGACCTTGAATTTAAAAATAAAGATTTACTTATTCAAGCCTTTTGCCATAGGTCCTACTTAAACGAAAACCCCGATTTTTATTTAGACCAAAACGAAAGATTAGAGTTTTTGGGCGATGCCATTTTAGAATTAATCGTGACTGAGTATCTCTATCAGAAATATCCCAAAAAGTCAGAGGGGGAATTAACCAATTGGCGGGCAGCTCTGGTCAACGCTAAACAGCTGGGAAGCCTCGCTAAAAGTTTAGGATTTAATGATTTTTTGTTATTATCCCACGGCGAAGCCAAGGAACTTGGCAAAGCCCGCCAATATATTTTGGCCAACACTTTTGAGGCCTTGATTGGAGCAATCTATCTTGACTTGGGGTATGAGGCTTGCCAAAGTTTTATTGAAAAAAATTTGATTAAAAAACTGCCAGAAATTATCAAAAAAGGTCTTTTCAGAGATGCTAAATCTTGCTTTCAGGAAGAAGCCCAAGAAAAAGCAGGAATCACTCCTGCTTATAAGGTTTTGGAAGAATGGGGGCCAGACCACGCCAGACACTTTATTATCGGTATTTTTTTAGAAGAAGAATTGGTGGCTAAAGGAGAGGGCTCTTCAAAACAGGAAGCCGAGGAAACAGCAGCCAAAAACGCTCTCGAAATTAAACGATGGTAAACCCTCCACTTTTCATTTAAAAGGTGAAGGGTAAAAATATGTTAGTTATAAGATTTTTTCGAACAGGTAAAAAAAATCAGCCTTCTTTCAAGATTGTTGTCACTGATAAAAGAAAACCTCCGAGAGCTGGAAGATACATAGAGGAGGTTGGTTTTTGGAATCCTCTGACAAAAGAGAAAGTTTTAAAAGGGGAAAGAATTAAATATTGGTTGTCAGTGGGGGCTAAACCATCAAACAGGGTATATAATTTATTAGTTACCGAGCGAATGAAAGTGAGCGAAGGTGGAGATGAAGCGATAGCTTCAGCGACTTCAGAAAAAATTGTTGAAGGAAAAAAGATTGATGTCCATAAAAAAGCGAAAGAGAAAAAAGAGAAACCCAAAGAAGAAAAACCCAAGGAAAAACCAAAAAAAGAAGAGAAACCTAAGGAAGTAAAACCGAAAGAAGAAGCTCCAAAAGAGGAAAAGAAAGAACCAGTAAAAAAAGAAGAAACCCCCAAACCAGAATAATCTATTGACTTCCGAAGTCGATAGACTTTCATTTTGTCCCCACACCTAAGCAGGGCGGGGGCTTGACAATTTTAGAGTATATGCTATAATACAGGTGTAAGAGGAGAGAGTCAGCAAAAGCTGAAATTTTAATAATCTGACGCCACAGGCGGCTCTCTCTGGAGAGTCGCCTGTTGGTTTTAAAGGATAATACTGAACGACGAACTTTGAAAAAAAGAATATGGCGTGAGGAGAAGAATGGCAATATATTTAGAAATTAGTAATTAGAAATTGGAAATTTGTTATCATTCTTCTCCTCACATCGCGAGAAACTCGCGTGCAGGGCTATATGCCCAAAGAGAGGAGAAAGGAGGAGTTGACAATGTGGGAAATGTGGTGGTTAATTCCGGTTTTTATTGGATATACTGTTGTGGGTTTTTTAGTGACCCGAAAATGTGGTATGGCTACTACCATTGAAAAGTTGGGGGCTAAATTTATTATGGGTCTATTCTGGCCCATAACATTAATTTCACTGGGAGTTATGTGGCTTTACTACGAACGTATTAAGAAAGGTAAGTGGGAGTAAAAAGGGGTTCAAATTTCTTTGAACTCGGAGAAAGCTAAAACCAAAACTAAAGCTTTCTCACCCCTTTTCAGCTCATAAAACTTTGTGGGCTGAAAGATGGGAAAATTTAAATAAATTACTTCTTACTATTCTTTTCTTGGGAAGAGAGCCGGAATTCCGGTCAAAGTAAGAGGGTTCATTCTAAAAAAGAAGCTTCAATGAGTGACCTGCTGCTCACAAAGTAATTTGTGGGCAGAGGTGACTGATTAAAAAGGAGGTGAATAGATAGATGATCATTGTTATCCGTGTCGGCTTGCATATATACTATGCAGCCAACGGGGTTGTCTTCTCCACTTTGAAGAAGGCAATGCAACTACTCGAAAAGTAGTTGTGCCCCAAACTGGCGGGCCGGAAGGCGCTGGCCGGGGTAGGAGAATCGTTGAAGGAGTATCACCATCCCTTTAACGCCTGGCAACAGAAAATTCTCCAATCCCTCAAGTTCAGGATAACTATCGTGGGTTTGAGAGATTAATAGTTCTTTGAAAAAGTTTGAATATGGAAAACTTCATAGCGGCGAAGTGAGCATCAAAAAAAACAGAGGTCCGACCTCTGTAAGCGGTGGTGCTCAGCTCGCCGCTATGAAATAATCCTCGTGTCGCTGAGGTTTGCGGTGGCACAAGGGGATTGGGTTCCTCCGAAACCCAATCAGTTGGTAGGAGAAAACCCCTTTAAATCTCAAAGAGCCAATTGTAATAAGGAGGGAATCTATGAAACGGTTTTTCGGATTTGCTCTGGCGGATTCGATGTTCACGGGGAACGTGGGCATCACTCGACGGGAGGTTTCCGTCGAAGAGGTCAAGGCGCTGGTTGCTCAGGGTATTGAATCTTGTTGCAACCCGAGCCATGCCGCGACTATCGCGGCAATGAGGTCGCGGTTTGGGATCGATGTATCGATTCCCGAAACGCCGCCTCGTGTGGCGCTTGGACCAGGCGACTCCGTGGTGATTATGGGTGTTCGCGGTTTGCCGCGACTCACTGACCGCCACGAGTACGCGGAGGAGGAAATTGCGAAAGCGACTTTCTCTTTCACGGAGTATACCATAATCCCCGCGGTAAGTGTGGATGAGGTATACGAAAAAATTGTTGCTCTTTCAGGGCAACAATCCAAGACTAGAGTCGGATACACGGTTTGGGTCCCGGCCATAGCAAACGGCGGCTTGAAGGGATTGTTGGAAGAACTGGCAGCTCGTGGGTGGGAGATAATTCCATCTGAAGAGAATTAAGTTCTTCAACGATCCTAAGGAGCTGTGTAGTTTCTACAACTTTGCACAGCTCCGACTCCCAGAAATTCTGAAAAAATTCGGAGTTTGTGGAAGTAAAAAATCGCAACTTAAAAATTTAATATGTGCAACTGCTTGAGGGTAGCGTCTTGGGTATCTGTATTTTTGCAGATCCTCAAGATACTGCTCTACGAGCAGAAATAGAGGATTATTATCGACCCTGAAAGGGCGATAAAAGGAGAAAAAGCAAATGAGAATCCAGTGCGATCGTTATTTCGATCCCCCAAAGTCTGGAACGTTCTGTTTCCAGATAGAGTTGATCTATGAGGACCCGGCAGAGGAAGGATTTATTTTTCCATCTCTCGATGACGACGGTTGCCGGTGGCTATTAGGATTCATCGACAAAGAGATTAATCTTCTTCAACCTGGCGGAACGACAATCCTTCTGAAAAGAAAAGGGTACAGCGGGGAGACAATAGAGAAGGCCGTAAATATAGTTTTCTCTCAGATTCTTTTTCGCGGTATCCGTCGAAAGGGAGGAGGCTCATTATGAGATGATTCTCGAGAATAAAAATAATTGAGATAATCTCTGAGATTATTCTCATGAGCCTCCTCCAACCCCAAAATAGTAACGAGAGAATTCTTTTTGAGGAATCGAAGAGAGCTCTCTCCTTGCTATCAGAGATAGAAATGGGACTCCGGCTATATGCTCGGAGAAAAATAGTTCTTTGAAAAACCTTCATAGCGGCGAAGTGGTTACAATTAAGTAGATATCTTTATATCAATTAGACGTATTAGTGCTAACACAGTAAATTGTAGCCAGCTCGCCGTTATGAGGCAAAAAAATAAAAAGGAGGAAAGACATGAATAAAAAAGGGTTGCTCGAGAAAAAATGGTGGTTATGGGCAGCTGTAATAGCTGTCACGGTTATTGTCGGTAAAGCCATACAGGTGTGGACCGGTAATGATTTGGCTGGTCTTTTTGCCTTACTGATTATAATAGTTTCATCTGGTATTTGTATTTGGTGGTATACTACGAGCGAAAAAAAAGAGAAATAGCTTTTCCAATGTGGGCTGAAAGATGGGAAATAAAAAAGGAGGTACATTAAAATGGTAAAAGTCATACGGGAAGATATTTTGACCGTAGGGGGACTCCAAAACCAATTTATCGGGGTCCAAGTAGGAGAGTTTGTCCTTCGTCCAGATAGTGATTCTGGCGTTAGGCCAAACGACCTTCGGGTAGAAGGTCGGAAAACCACATTACTGGTGGAGGGAGGAGAAGGCCATCTCCGAGTGAAACTTCATTCGGAAGGCCTCAGCTACCGGGGTTTTCAAAGCCGGCTTTCGACCGAAGAAAAAACATTCCTTGCTAAACTGGCTTCCGATCTTCACGGTCGGATATGGCCAGATGCCGGCGAAACTCTCCGGAGACGGATAGAGGTTCTCGGAGAAGATAATGTTCTTCAAGCCCTCCAGAACCTCTTCAAAGGGGTGGAGGGCACGATGAGAATGGTGAAGATCTGTTCCTCTGTCCCATTCGTGGGGCGAAGACTGGCAAACATCCTTTACCCCTACAACAATTAAATAGATTACTGTCTTCGCCTTGTGCGGCTTTGCCGCACGGGGCGAAAGCGGGGTAAGTAGATTCAATCTATAATCGCTACCACAACGCGATAAAGGTCCAGAAATGGATCAGGAAGAAGTTCGACTCTTCTTCCTATCATTCAGCTCATTTTATAAAAGTGGGTTGAAAGATGGGAAAAACGAGGCCAGAGGCGCTCTCGTAAAGTGAGAAATTTCTCTCTCCTCAACTCTTCTTTTATGAGAAGAGTGATCCACTTTGCGAGAGTACCTCTGCTCTTGACAAATACCAAAAAAAAATTAAAATTGGAAATAGTAGCTACATATTCAGTTTTTGCCGAAACTCCGGACGATTGAAGGAGAAGTAGGTTTACCCGCCAAAATTTCGAAGAAACTTAGGCGGGCTGAAAAGGTCGGGCTACTAGTAAAGATTAAATATTGATTAATTCTGAAAGATTATGCCAAAAGCACAAGTTGATCAGGAATTCCTTGAGTATCTCATTAAGGCCTTGGTTGATCACCCAGAAGATGTCAAAATCGACCGCAAGGTTGATGAGATGGGAGTCTTACTTTCTTTGAAAGTACACCCCGAAGATATGGGCCAGATCATCGGCAAGGAAGGCTCTACCGCCAGATCCATAAGATCGCTGGTTCGCATTGTCGGTCTGAAAAATCATGCTCGTGTGAATTTGAAGATCGAGGAACCAGAGGGTGCCGCTGCTCGACCTACTCGAGGAAGGAGAACTCCGGCTGGAGGAGAGGAGCTGGAAGAACTGAAATTGTAAGCAGAAATTTCTGCTGACAAAAAGTGAGAACCGTGCTATCATATTTGGTAGTGCGGTTTTCGTTTACCGAGCCCCGCCCATTAAAAATGGGCGGGGCGAAGGTGAAGATGAAGGCAAACTTCGCAGAAGGAAAACTTCATCGCCTATGACTTTTGATGTTATTACAATCTTTCCAAATCTTTTCAGCTCTTTTCTAAATGAGAGTTTAATTGCCCGTGCCCAAAAAAAGCAGCTGATTAAAATTAAGATTCATAATCTAAGGGAGTGGACGAAAGATCGTCACAAAACAGTTGACGACAGACCATTTGGCGGGGGATTGGGGATGGTGTTAAAGATTGAGCCGATTTATAAAGCGGTAAAAGAGATTAAACAAAAAACAAAAAACCTGCCTGCCGGTAGGCAAGGCAAAAAACAAAAAACTAAAACTATTTTGTTCACGCCCCGCGGCAAAAAGTTTAATCAAAAAATGGCTTATCAGTTATCAAGGTTAAATCAAATTATAATGATTTGTGGGAGATATGAAGGAGTGGATGAAAGAGTGGCAAAACATATTGCTGACCTTGAATTATCAATTGGCGATTATGATTTAATGGGCGGGGAATTGCCAGCAATGATAGTAATGGAAACAGTAGCCAGGTTAATTCCCGGCGTTTTGGGAAAACCAGAATTATTGAAAGAGAGAGTTACCAAAGAAAAAGGATTTATTGAATATCCTCAATATACGAGACCTGAAGTTTTTGAGTCAAAAAGAGGAGTAAAGTGGCTGGTGCCCAAAGTGCTATTATCCGGCCATCACCAAAAAATCGAAGAATGGCGGAAAAAACACGGAAAAGTGGTCGAAGAGCTTCGCTCTTCTTCACCTTCGCTTCGCTCACTTCGTTCGCTACGCTCGGTCATTGAAAACCGAGCCTGCTTCAGCAGGCGAAGGTGGAGATGAAGCTTTAGCTTCATCGACTGTTTTAATTTTAAAACATTTAACTGAATTGAAAATTCATTGAAAAATAACTGTTTTTGTGCTAAAATAGAGCTATGGCCCGGCGATGGACAATTGAAGAAGAGCGCGAAAAACGCGGTGAGTTAATAGAGTTTTACGTAAATCAAAATAAGACTATTGCAGAAATTGGTAAAATTTTAGGAATTGCTGAAGGTGGTGTTTTTGATCGAATGAAACGATTAAATATTCCAACTACTCCCGAAAAGAAACTTCACTATTTGAATAGAAAATGGAGCAATATAAATTTTCCTGATTTCTCCAATAAATTAGCTGAATTTTTTGGTATAGTACTTGGAGACGGTCATTTAAGTTTGGGACAGGTTTGGATTTATATAAATAATAATACTGACAGGAATTACAATCCTTATGTGAAAGAGTTAATAAAATCATTATTTTCAGTTAAGCCGGGGGTTAGTTATCGAAAGGATCAAGATATGATGAATTTATTTTTGAGCTCAGTTGATTTACTGAAATTTTTGCGAAAAAGAGGATTATTCGCAAGTAATAAGGTGCGAGATCAAGTAGATGTGCCATCTTGGATTTTTACTAAAGATTCATATAAAAAATCTTTTTTAAGAGGATTTTTTGATACCGATGGATCAGTTTACAAGCTTAGATTCGGAGTTCAAATGGGTTTTTGCAATCGATCTATTCCTTTACTTCGATCAACTAGAAAAATCTTATTAGATTTAGAATACCATCCTTCTAATGTCAGTATTTATAAAGTTTATCTTACAAGAAAACCAGATTTATATCGATATGCAAAAGAAATTGGATTTGGTAATCCAAAGCATCTTGAGAGAGCTAAAAATTTGGTATTATCCATTAGGGGTGTGTAGTCTCGTAGGGGGCGGGAGCGGTCTGTAAAACCGATGTCCTTCTTGGATCCCGTCGGTTCGACTCCGACCACACCCACAATTAAAATTCAAAAAATTTTATGTCGCTTCCAATCTGTAAAACCGGGCTTAAAAAGCATGTTATTAAAAAGGATGTCTTTGAAAGAGAAATCAAGATTTGCCAAGAATATTATAAAAAGAAAGAAGGATGTGGCTGGGGGAAATGTAGTGAATGTGGTGTCCCATTTCTCTTATACAAACTTTATAAAGGAAAATTAATCGAAGATAAAAATTCAATTAGAAAATTTAGAGTAGAAGTTTTTAAAAGTAAGAAAATGCCGAAGTAGTTCAGTGGTAGAACGCTTTCTTGGTAAGAAAGAGGTCGTGGGTTCAATTCCCACCTTCGGCTTGAAAATAAAAAAATATGGCAGTAAAAAAGAAACCATTTATAAAACTCCAGTGCCAGGAATGTAAAAGAATAAACTACTTTACTCACAAATCAAAAAAAATTGTTGAGAAGAAATTAGAATTGAAAAAATACTGTAAGTGGTGTCGAAAGCACACGGTACATAAAGAGACTAAAAAATAATATGGAAATAAAAATTGTTAAAGATTCAATAAATAAAAAAGAACTTATTGACATAGCAAAGGGTCAGTTTGGCGATTTGGTAAAGGCGGTGGTTGATGTTGGACAGAGAATAATGGCCGTGGGCGGTGAAATGCACGCTGATGAAGAAGTAATATTAATGGAGCAAGAAGGTTCAAAGCGAGAACATACCTGGGGCATTAATCTTTATCCGGGAAAAAGCGGAGAAGAATTGATAGAGTTTGATTCTATAATTAATATTAAGCCTTCCTATGGCAATCGTTCGCGAGATGTGGGGAATCCGGAGACAAGAGAAGAGATTAAGATGATTGTAAATAAATTAATCGTGGAATGAAAGGCGAAGAGATAAATCTCTTATCGAGTCCCGCGTTCGGGACGAAGATGGAGAAGAGAACTAAGTTCTCTTCGACTATTCACCTTCACCATCGTTTGGTAAATGATGGAAATAATTCATAAAAAATTAGCCGAAGGAGGGTGGTTCCAGCTTTCGCTTTGTGAACAGCTCGGAAATATTGGCAGCGAAATTAATCGAGCGCTTCATTGGAAAGATAAAGATCAAAACAATTTTGAGAGTGCGATAGATAGAGCTCTTGAGCTTTTTGACTTAACATTAAAAGACCCGCGTTGGAAGAAACGCTTAAGGGAAATCGCTCGCGCCAGAGAATTATTTTGCGATGCCATTACAGGCGGAGAAGAATACAAAAGTTCGCTCAAGGACCTTGACCGTTATTTCTTTTACTACGCCCTTTGCGCAAGACGTAATATGTGAAGAAGGGCCATGTAATAGAGATTCCTTTAAAACTATTAAAATAAATCATCTTATTTGAGATTACCGTGCCGTGTATTGAGTTGAAAAAATACTGCAAGTGGTGCAGAAAACACACAATTCACAAAGAAGCAAAAAGATAAAAATAAATGGGGGCGTAGGCTAATGGTAAACTTCTTCTCTCCAAAAGAAGGGTTCCAGGTTCGAATCCTGGCGTCCCCGCCAGTCAGGATTTTTCAAGCTTTCTTTCGCCTCGCGCCTCGCTGCGGCTCGGCGCTCGGCTACCAATTTATATTCATTTTTGGCTGAAAAAGAAAATTGTTGATTGAATAAAATGTGGTTCGAGCCGATATTTTTCAGAAATGTTGTCATTTCTGATTTATTTTGGCCTGAAACCAGTTTTTGAGCGTAATTTAAGTTCCGGACAAAGGCACGAGCCGGTTCGAGCCAAGACATGCCTTTCTCTTCAAAATCCCTAATTTTTTCTCGAAGTGCTACCTTTTTGGTGAGCAGTTTTTGTTTCTGGGCGGTGTATTCTTCAGCCAAAATTATCTCATCAAGATAGGCAGAAAGCAGCTTATCAAGTTTCGTTTCAAAATTTTTTAATTCTTCTTTTAGGCCTTGGATATAGTCCGCCATTTCTTCTTTTGCTTTCTGCTCATCTTTTTCTAACTCTTTCAGAACTTTTTTCATGTCTTGGCTCGACAAAGAAACTTTTTGAAGAAAAGAAATAATTTGTTCTGTTAGTGATTCTTCGCGGACATATTTTTGCGAACAAATACCTTTTTTCTTTGTACAACGATAATAATTGTGTCCTTTCTGTGTTTCGGCGGTAATAGCACAACCGCATTCACCGCAGGTCATAAATCCCCGGAATGGAAAAATATTTTGGGATTTTCTTTGCATTTTGTGCGTTCTCATCCTCATTACTCCTTGGCATTTATCAAAAAGTTTCTTTGAAATTATTGGCTGGTGCGATCCTTGGTACATTTCGTTATTGAAAGTAAAAACGCCGTAATAGAAAGAACTTTTTAACACTCGCTGGACACAGGAAACAGAAAGAATATTGCCTTTATAACTTCGCAGGCCTAAATCTTTGAGAACTTTGGCAATTTGCTTCAAGGTATATTTACCGGTTGAATATAACTCAAATGCTTTCTTGATGAACGGTACCTTTTCTACGTCAACATCAATATCTTTTGTTCGATGGTTATTCAAATATCCTAGCGGTGCGAAACCGGGCCATATTCCCTTACGAAGTTTCGCTCTATGCCCTCGTTTTATATTTTCTGCCAGATTATCAATGTAGTATTTACTTTGTCCAAAGGCAATACTCAACATAAATTTTCCTTGTGGCGTGTTATCAAACCAAAATGTGGGGAATTTCAAATCTTTGAGTTTTCCTGTGTCCAACAGATAAATAATTCTCCCGCCGTCAATGGAATTTCGGGCGAGCCGGTCGGGATGCCAACTCAAAATCCCTTCGGCCTTTCCGTTTTCCAGAAACGACAACATTTCGGCGAACTTCGTTCGCCCCGGTTCTTTGGCAGTTTGAGCCTCGCACAGCGAGGCAACAATTTCCAGTTTTTCTTTGGCGGCAAATTCCCGCAACTCGTCGAGTTGCGCTTCGATAGAAAGAACTTGTCTTTCTTCGCTTTCGCTAGATTTCCTCGCGTAAATTATATATCTCATAGTTTTGAAAAATTTTCTTTTATTTATTATTTAATTTTCTTTTTCAGCCAAAAATGAATATAAATTGGTGGCCGAGCGCCGAGCCGCAGCGAGGCGCGAGGCGAAAGAAAGCTTGAAAAATCCTGACTGGCGGTGTATTCTGAATACAGCTCGAACGAATTTTGGTCTTCGCGCCGCCGCACTCGGCGGCGCGAAGGAAAATCAGTCCGCGCGGCGGCTTCGCCGCATTCTTTCTAAACCGCTAAAGAACCGGAAAAATATCGGCTCGAACTATATTTGTTAAAAGAAAATTTTTCATTTCATATATGTATCAGAAATTTCGTTGAAATTTCTGTTTTTTTTGTGGGCTATTGACACTTTCTACAGGATTTGCTATAATTCTTTAGTCAAAAGCGAAAGCTCTTTGACAAGTAAATCAAGAAAAAGGAGGAAATCCGATGGAATATCAAGGTCAGAAAGGAGTTTTTTACGTATTACACACGGGGATGACGTGGCAAGATGTATTTCTAAGGCGAGTAAATGCAGAACCAAAGACCTGGGAAGAGATTGTAAAAGAAAAGATCTCAGAAGAGTGGAGCGTGCCTGACGGATGGAAACCAACTATCCAGAAAGGAAATTGCTTTTTGGTATATGCTACCGAAAGCGAAGCACCGATTTTTAATATACATAGCGGTGGGCTTTACATGGAAGAAAAAGGAGTTTTCGTCCCAGATGGTGAGGATGGTGCTCAGGTCTTTGAAGAGATGAAAAGGGAGCTTGAGAAAGAGGGGATTAACTTTCATTTGGTAGATAAACCCCTATATCCTACCGTTAAAAAGTAAATAGTTCATTATAGAGTAATAGAAGGTCTCAAGAACCTCGAAATTCTTGAGACTTTTTCTTTTTGCGAATTTGCCGCCAAAGGTAAAATCTGATATGATTTTACTAGCGAGCGAAGCTCGCTAAAAACTTGAAATTGTTAAAGAATGCGGCGAAGCCGCCGCGCGGACTGATTTTCCTTCGCGCCGCCGAGTGCGGCGGCGCGAAAACCAAAATTCGTTCGAGCTGTATTCAGAATACACCGCATGAAAAAACTACATTTTATTAAACCAAAATTAGTCAAGCCAAAATTCTTTTTAGGAATTCCAATAGCTTTATTTTCTTTGGAGCTTTATTCCGGAGCCCTTTTAGGTTATTTCACAGCTAAATTTCTTTCGGGGAGATTAAAGTCTCCCATCTTTAATTTCGGTCATTACAAATTGCATTTACATCATTGGCTATATGGTTTTGTGATTTTAATTTCTGCTATTTGGTATCAATTTTTACCTTTCCCCCAATTCTCTTTTGGATTTTTTGGAGGGATAGTTTTTCAGGGAATTTATTCCTATCCAGACTGGCATAGAATTTTAATTAGAAAGAGACACGATTAAAAACAACAAGATTTTAAAGTAAAAGGCGCGGCCCCGCGGGTCCGCGCCTTTTAAATTCCATCTCTAACTTCGCTTTTACTCTTTCTTCAGGTAAGCCGGCAGAGGTAGACCCAGTTTTCCTAAGTTGCTTAGAATTGACCCTAGCAAAGCCAAAATGATTAAAATGTAAGCTAACTGGACTATTATTACCAAAGATGTCAAGGCTCCGCCTACCATTTCCAAAACGGCAAAACCCAAAACATACCCCAAAACTCCTTTTTTCATAAAACCTGCCACCTTACCCAAACGAAAATCTTTCTTCAATAGGGCGGCAATAATTCCCAACAAAACATCAATTGCCACTAAGATTAATATCCATTTAATTTGTGGAGTAGCGAATAAAACGGCAATATTTTGCATTTTTAAAATCAAATTTATTTTCTAACTTCCGACCTTTATGGACGTTATTCAATTCTAAACTTATTCTTTGGGAATAGAAAGGGAGTTTTCCACAGGGGTTGAATTCCACCCCCTTGTTTCTTTACAAAAGGAATAAAATGGGCTATTCTAAAAATGATGCAAAAAAAGGTAATTTTGGTAATCGTCATTGTCTTTCTTTTAGCTGTCGGTATTTATTTTGGTGTTTCCAAAAAAGAAGTACCTGCTTTTAGTTTAGCTCAGGTTACCCGCGGAAATGTTTACCAGGAAGTTTCCGAAACAGGTCAAGTTAAAAAAGGAGAAGAAATAAATATCGGTTCCAAGACCGCTGCCCGAATTGAAAAAATTTATGTCAAGGTTGGGGAGGAAGTTAAAATAGGGGACATTTTGGCAAAATTAGATACTGCCCAGCTTCAAATTCAACTCCGAGAATCGAGCGCTGCCTTAGATTTAGCTAAAGCAAAATTAAATAAATTATTAGCCGGAGCCAGTAAAGAAGAAATCCAAGTTGCCCAGACGGCAGTGGATAACGCCAAAACTTCTTTAGAATCGGCTCGGCAGAATTTGAAAGACATCAATGCCTCAGCTGAGGATAATTTAAATGCGGCTTATGAAGATGCCCTGAATGTTTTAGATGATGCTTATTTAAAGGCTGATAACGCTTTTAAGACGGCAGATGTAGTCCAGAGAGCATATTTTAATATGAATGACCAAGAAGGCATCAGGGTTAGAGATAATGAAGCTAAAATAGAAGAAGCGCTATTAAAAATAAAATCTTACTTAGACGCTGCTAAATCTGATTCTTCGCAAAAAAATATTGACCTCGGCCTTTCTGAAACAAAAAATTCTTTAGACGAAATTTTGGATTCCCTGAGGTTTATAAGAGAGATTTGCGAAAACCAAACCTATCGCAGCATTGTTTCCTCAACTGACAAAACCTCTTTAGATAATCAAAAATCTTATATCAGTACTGCTTTAACCAGTGTCACTAATTCCCAACAGACCATCTCTCTAACCAAATTAACCAATGAATACGATATTAATACGGCAAAATCAGAAGTTTCCAAAGCCGAAGGAGTCTTAAAAACTGCTCAAGATGAACTTTCCCAAATCACTGCCCCTCCTCGCAAAGAAGATGTTGATTTATATCAAGCCCAAGTAAAACAGGCCGAAGCCCAAGTTCAACTTTTGGAAAAGCAAATTGAAGAAGCAACCCTTCGCAGTCCGGTTTTAGGTCAAATAACCCAAATAAAAAAGAGAGTGGGGGAAATGACCATGCCTAGCTTGCAGGACGTTTTGATTACTCTTTTACCCCTCGCCCCCTTTGAAATAGAAGTCAATATTTACGAAGAAGATGTGGTTAAAATGGCAATCGGCAATCCGGTAGATATTTCACTGGTCGCTTTTCCTGAGCAAATTTTAAAGGGCAGGGTAGTGGAGATTTCCCCGGCCGAAAATTTGATTGAAGGAGTAGTTTATTACAAAGTAACTATTGATTTTGAAGAAGTCCCCGAGGGAATCAAACCCGGAATGACTGCCGATTTAGTAATTAAAACTGCCTCAAAAGAAAATGTTTTGACTGTTCCCCAAGATGCAATTCAGAATAAAGAAGGTAAGACAATAGTTGAAGTTCTAAAAGGAGAAAAATTCGAAGAGAGAGAAATAGAGATTGGTTTAAAGGGGAGCAACGATATTGTGGAGGTTATCTCTGGTTTAGAAGAGGGAGAAAAAGTAACCATAAGATAACGCAAGATAATGCCAGAGCCAATTATTAAATTAGAAAATGTCTGGAAAATCTATCAGTTGGGAAAAATAGAAGTTCCTGCCCTAAAAGGAGTCAGCCTGGATATTAATCCAGGCAGTTTTGTCAGTATTATGGGAACTTCCGGTTCCGGTAAATCTACCTTTTTGAATTTAATAGGCGTTTTGGACGTTCCAACGAAAGGAAAGATATTTTTGAAAGGAAAAGACATTTCCAAACTATCCGAAGACGAACTTGCTCAATTGAGAGGCAGAACAATAGGTTTTATTTTTCAAGAATTTAATCTTTTGCCTAATCTTACAACTGTTGAAAACGTAACGTTGCCAATGATTTTTCAGGGAGTTTCGGAAGTCGAAAGAGAGAAGAAAGCCAAAGAAATTTTAACAATGGTTGGTCTGGAAAATAGAATTTATCATCAGCCGGCAGAGTTATCCGGAGGAGAGCGCCAAAGAGTTGCCATCGCCAGAGCTTTTGCCAACGACCCGGAATTAGTCATTGCCGACGAGCCGACAGGAAATCTCGATTCTTCAACCGGGAATAAAATCATGGAAATTCTTACCGATTTTCATAAGAAAGAAGGAAAAACAATAGTGGTTGTCACTCACGATCCTCAAATAGCCAACTACAGCAGGGAAGTAATAAATATAAAAGACGGCGAAATCGTGGCAAATCATCAAATAGGAAAAGAGGTATTATGGAAAAATCAGAATATTTCAAAATAGCTTTTAGAAATTTAAAGACAAGGTCTTTAAGGAGCTGGCTGACGATTTTAGGAATAGTCATCGGCGTTTTTCTTATTGTTACTCTGCTCTCTTTAAGCGAAGGTTTAAAAGCCACAATTACCAAACAGTTGAGAGCCATGGGCGGCGACATGATTATGATTATGCCCGGAGATGAATCGAATATAATGATGAGTTTCATAGGCGGCACTAAAATTGAAAAAGAAGACATGGAAGCCATTAAAAAAACTGAAGGCGTTGATAAAGTTTTGTCGATGTCTTACAGCGGAGTAGTGATGAGGTATAAAAAAGAAGCTAAAACGGTTCTTTTGACCGGTCAGCCCTGGAAGGAAGCAATAGATATTTTGCAAAGATTTCAAGGTTGGAGTTTGTCTTCCGGCAGGTGGCCTATTTCTGGGAAAAATGAGGTGATAGTAGGTCAACAAACGGCCAGTAAAACTTTTGAAGAAAAAGTTAAAGTTAACACTGAAATTACAATAAAAGGAAAAAAATTTGAGGTGGTGGGAATTTTGAATTCTTTGGGCAGTAAGACGGATGACAGCGCGGTCTACGTAGATATGTCCATTTATCAAAACTTAACCGGTGAAAAAAAAGGCTCTGCTCAGGCGGCTTTGGTAAAAATTGAAGAAGGGGCCTCGGTAAATAAAGTTGCAGAAAATATTAAAGAAAACTTGCAAGAGACGGAGAAGAGAAGGGCCGGAGCTGCCGCCTCTAATTTTTTAGTGATTACTTCTGAAAAAATGAGCGGAATTGCCGGGAGTGTTTTAGGCGTTATTCAATTCGTGATAGTTATTTTTGCCAGCATTGCCATTGTTGTCGGCGGAATCGGAATTACCAACACCATGTTCACTTCCGTCAGGGAAAGAACCAGGGAGATAGGCATTATGAAAGCAATCGGAGCTAAAAACAATACCGTTTTGTTAATATTTTTAATAGAATCCGGAATAATCGGTTTTGGCGGAGGAATCGGAGGAACGGCACTCGGAGTTTTATTTGCTAAAATTATTGAACAGTACGGCCAGGTCCATCCCATATTTTATTTTTCCGCTTCAGTTACGCCAGGTTTAATTATTTTTGGTTTGCTTTTCTCCTTTTTAGTCGGCGGTCTGGCGGGATTTTTTCCGGCAAAAACGGCGGCAAAACTTAAACCCGTCGAGGCCCTCCGTCGTTACGAATAATATAAGCTCGCGGAGAACAGTTCTCCGCTAATTTTCGATGATTAAAGAAATTATAAAATATTCTAATCCGGTCCTGAGGAAAAAATGCCAAGAGGTAAAAGAAGTAACCGAAGAAATAAGAAATCTCGGTTTGGATATGATAGAGAGCATGACCGAGAGCCAAGGGATTGGTCTTGCTGCTCCTCAGGTTGGCGAATTAAAGAGAGTGATTGTAGTTCATCCGATAAAGGAGAGATCTCTTGAAGAAAAATCTAAAGAAAAACCTCAGATTTTTATTAATCCAAAAATAATAAAGAAAAGTCGGGAAACTATAATTGATGAAGAGGGTTGCTTAAGTTTCCCCGAGCTTTTTCTAAAAATAAAAAGAGCAAAGGAAGTAAAAATTGAGGCACTAAATGAGAGAGGGGAAAAAATTCGAGTTCAAGCCGAAGGTCTGCCGGCCCGAATTATCCAGCACGAAATTGACCATCTAGATGGAATTTTATTTATTGACTACTTAAGCTTTTGGCAAAAATTGAAACTTAGAAAAAAGTTAAAATTTTAAAACTTATTAATTCAGCCATGGCAAATTATTAAGTTTTTAGGGGGTAGTATGACTTTAATTGATTCTTTAATTGAAGAAGGATGGCTGAAGACGCCAAGGATAATTGAGGCCTTTAAAAAGATTAAAAGGGTTGATTTTTTGCCAGAAGATATGAAAGATTTGGCTGAATTAAACGAAGCCCTACCGATTGGTTATGGCCAGACAATTTCTCAGCCATTGGTAGTGGCTTTTATGTTAGAGCAATTGAAGCCAAAAGAAG